>ENA-ORBV01001182-ORBV01001182.1-microbial-mat-metagenome-genome-assembly--contig:-NODE-1182-length-58692-cov-8.223799_pt1 | contig 58692 bp, 53 predicted proteins | sample MGYA00237777_ERZ505514 | MGnify/ENA primary metagenome ERZ505514 (study PRJEB26160, sample SAMN06269048) | microbial mat metagenome | isolation source: Oligotrophic lake microbial mat | place...
ATGATACGGCGACCACCGAGATCTACACCTCTCTATTCGTCGGCAGCGTCAGATGTGTATAAGAGACAGGTCCCGAGTTGCCGGATCTTGAGAGACGCCTCGCATCCCATCTTGGAGCACCCGTCGAAGGCCATTCACGATCGCACGTAGGCGATCAATCTCCAGTGTCAGGCGTTGAAGCTCTTGGGAAGCCCCGCTCCACTGAGATTCCCCGAGTGCCTCGCGACGCGCGAAATCGCCTTCAGTTACTGGCAAAAAGCTCACACGCCGCATGAGCGCCCGGCGCTCGCGCCGAACTGTCGCCAGCTCGCCGCTCACCGTGTCGCTCGCCACATCGTCCATGCCTAGGGCCAGGTTGTATCGGGCCATGCCTATTTTGTTCAGGGCCCCCACAGTTTGTTCGAGCGCAGCTCGTAGCTCTGGGAAGGCTTTGGCTCGCGTGGAGGAACCCAAAACGGCCCGCAGCTTCTGCGCCAGCTGGCCAGCCTTCTTCAAAGTACTTCGTGAACGCGTGACGTCATCAATGACCGAAAACACGTTATCCCGAGTCGATTCTTCGCGGGCCCAATCCAACACCAAGGGCGAAAGCTCGCCGCCTGCCGCAAACTCTTCAGCTGTCAGCTTGTCGTAATAGACTGCTGGATCGGTGGTGGTGGTCAGAAAATGATCCACCTGATCACGCAATGGATTGAACCTGTCCCGAACGCTTTCGTACGCGGCCAAGGCTCGCTCAAACTGCCCCGATCGCAACATGAGGTCGGCACGCAAGAGCGAGCCATCTGCGATTTTCAGCGTTCCAGGGTCGGTGATTGACAACACTTCAAGCGAGCGCTGCGCGCGCTCATAGTCGCCCAGCCGAACCCAGACCCAGCTGAGCTCGAACAACATCGTGGAAAACTCCGGAGATGAACGGTCGACGTGCCCATAGGCGTCGGCCGCATCGAGGTAAGCATCCGTCTCGTAAAATAAGCGCCCAATCGCCATCCACGCGAGGTCGACGACATGCCGGTGCGCTGACGTGTCAGGGGGTAGGCGGGTGACGCGCCGAAACTGCTCAATGGCGGCTACAAAACGCGTATCGGAAACGGGTGCTGAACCTGGCTGTGCTGAACCTGGCTGTGAGGAGGCTGCTTCTTTTGCCAGCACCACGCCGAGCAAGTATTGGGCTTGGTGCGCGTAAGCACTCGTCGCCGGTAACCCGCCAATAGCAATCTTCGCTGCCGGGAAATCGGCGCGTAGAAAGAATGCTTTCGCGCGAGCATACTGAACCGACCCCGTGTCGTCCGTGGCGGGTAAGCTACCAAGCTTAGAAACGATGTAATCTAAGCCTTCTTTATCTCCGCGCCGCCAGGCGATGTCCACAAGCCGGCTGAGCGAACGTCCGGCGTAGGAATCGAAAGGCCGACGCGAAGCTTGATCGAGAACTAGCTGATAGCAACGTCGTGCTGACAGCTGTTCCTTGGACTTGAAATAGGTTTCGCCGAGCAGAAAAAGCGCGTCCGCGTACGTCGCTTCGGAGATTTTACCCTGCCGGAACAACTCGACAACTTTGTTGAACTCCTCCCCCGCACGCTCAAAATCGTCCGTTCGCAGCATCAGCTCGCCAGCGGCGACGCGCTCCGCAGGCGAGACGGTGCTCGTCGTTGCCTGAAGCGCAGGCGAGCCTCGCTGGGCCTGAGCCGCCGCAGCCTGTAGGCTTGCCCGGGCAATGTCCTTCGCTTCAGACGTACTGAGCGCTGACGCGACTGAGACCGACAACACGGTCGCAAGGGCCGAAAGGCTCCCAAACGCTCGCGACCGAGCGCTGACCTGGCTCTTCACTACTTACCTCCAGTGCCAAGAGTGATGTTGCCTGATGCACTCGGTTTCAGAGCTGGAGCGGGAGCCGTCTTTTCCCCTCCCGAACCGCCTTGTACCCCACTCAGCAGCTTCTGGCCGTAGCGAATTGAAGGTCGCTCTTCGAGGGGCGTGGTGACTCCTCCCTTTTCGTAGGCAACAACCTCAACCTGGACTGTCTTGCCTTCAGTGATGGTGAAGGAGTGACTGCTCTTGGCGTCAAACTGATAGCCACGAAGATAAGAAAAGACGCCGTACCCGTGACCGCGAAGCTTGAGTGCAACCTGCAAGGTGTGGTCTCCAGACGGAACCGCTCCGTTGAAGATGGGTATCTCTTTTTGTTCAGCAAGCGCCCCAGAATCGTCCTGTTTATTGTACTGCACCGCTCCGTCGAGCACGAAGAGCGCGCTCGTCAGTCGAAAGGCGTTGCTCATCTCGTTCACGAACTTTATTTCGGCGCGTGCACCCCCAACACCACCGGAAAGGATAGTATCGCTGAGTAAGCTCAGTCGCGTGTGGCTCCGTCGAATCTGCTCCTTCAGCTCGTCAATACGCTGCTCAAGGTCGCGCAAACGAACAGCATAGGTTGCCCCGTCCATGGCAGTGCCTTCACTCCCACTCGGCGTGGCGGCGGGGGCAGGCCCCTGAGCAGCAGCAGCTGGAACCGAGCTCACTGATGCAGCTTCTGCCGCCTTAGGAGTTTCCGCCGCGGTAGTGGCTTCTTTTGCAGCTTCTGCCGCAGGTGGCGTTGCCTTGGGCGTTGCTGCTGCGGCGGGGGCGGAGCTGGTCGGCTTGGTCGTGGCTGACGCGGATGCGGCTGCAGGAACCGGGCCATCTTCAGCCCACGCAACTGCGGGCAGACAAATCGCTAAGACTATAAGAGCGCTATTGAATCGCATCGTTTCCCTCGTGCTCGTCCGTTTGGGCTAGTGTCAAAATTCAGCCGGCCAACAACTTACATGTAGCCGGGCATTCAGTCCCCATTTTTTTGCACTGCCTTCCGGCGGGTAGCGAGGCATCCTCCGGCTCTAGGCCCGGTTCAGCGTGACAAGACAGCTCATCTGCGCCAAGCCCGCCGCCTGGCCGATAGTTTGGTGGCGCACGCAAGTTTCAAATCTCCGCTGCAGGCGCGCATTCCCGCAGGCATGGAGCGGATTTCACTTCGCCAGCGGGTGTACGAGGCCGGGTAGCCTGAGGCTAACGGTAAGGCTACACGATTGGGGTCGTGCCTCACGTTCGACCCAGCCAGTTTTTGTATGAACGCCTCGAACAACCACGCCTCCGATAACGCCCTGATGGTTCGGTACCAGCGCGGCGACCTCGGCGCTTACGGGGAGCTGGTGCAGAGGCACCTGCAGGGCGTCTTCACGATAGCCAGTTACACTGTTGGCGGCGGAGCGGCAGCAGAAGAGCTGACGCTCCGAGTGTTCGCCGAGTTCGCGCGACGCTCGGGAGAGTTTAGGGATCAGATCCCTTTTTCGACCTGGCTCTATCGACTCGCAGTGAGTGTGCCCGCCCCACCCAACGCCCAACAGCAGGAAGCCGAGGCAACCGAGTCGGTAGCTGTCATTAGTACGCTACCGCATGAACAACGGACCGTGTTCCTGCTCAAGCAGGTGGCGAACCTTGAATTCGCACAGATCGCCACCGTGATTGGCACGGACGTCCAGGACGTTAAGGAGCGAATGCGGAAAGCACTGCTCGCTCTGCAAAAGACTCTCCAAGAACGGCGCGCGCTGGGTGAGAACCCGAAGCGTGCTGGACAACATCACCCCCGAGGCTGATTCATTGTGGATTGCGAACAGTTCGATCGTGTTGCTCTGGATCTTCTTTACGAGGAAGCTGAAGATTACGCGCGAGGTGGCGCGGTTCAGCACCTCGGGCATTGTTCCCGCTGCAACGGGGTCTACGTGCGCCTGAAGGCGGCTCAAGCGCTCTCGCAGTTCCCGCTGGCCGTGCCCCCAAATGAACTCAGCGATCAGATCTTGATGCGCGAGCACACGGCGCGCGCCGGACAGGGAATTGGGGCGCGCATGGGGCGATGGGTATCCATCGCGGCAGGCTACGCGATGCGCCCGCAAGTGAGCATGGGCGCGCTCTTCCTCTTGATGATTGGTGCCAGCCTATTATTTCTGCAAGCGCATCCAGGCGATCGAGACAGCGTTTACGTGACAGAAAAGGGCGTCCCGGGAAACGAATCGGACGTGGCCACCTCAACTCGACTCTCGCACGGCACGCCCCCCCCCGCGCCGGAAAATGCGCATGGCGCCCTGGAGGTACGCGGCACTCCTTCGAGGGCGGAACCAGCGGCGGCCGCACCCACCGCCGGCGTCTCCGACGCGACATTCAGCGACGGTGAGCACGCTTTCAACCAGAACCATTTTCGAGAAGCCACTGAGCTTTTCGACAAGCTCGCTAGCGCCGGAGGTCCCCGAGCTTCGGAGGCGTCCCTGCGGGCGGCACAGTCGGACCTCAGGGGGCGCGGTTGTGCTGCTGCCGTCGAACGCTTTGACCGGATCTACGCAGAGGCTCCTCTGAGTGTGAGCGGGCGGATTGCGGCCTGGGAAGCCGGAAATTGCTACAGTCAAGCGGGGCACAAGGATCGGGCACGAGGGTACTTTCAGAGCCTAGCCAAAGATCCGCTCTATTCGGACAGAGCACAACGGAGCCTGGTGGCGCTCGAGCAACTCCCGAACGCCCCTCAGGGTGCGGCCGACGACGCATCCTCCCCTGAACCTGCCGCCACTCAAACTCCGTGACCAAGCAGAGACTCTTGGCAGCGGCGCAATTCAATTGGCGGAGTCACGCACGTAAGCGATGGTCCTGATGAGCTCCACAATCCGCTCGCGATCGTCCGCTGTCAGCCCATGAAACAGTATCCCCATGCCTGGATTGCGGTTCTCGGACAGAAGGCGCACCGGGTTGATCCACTGCACATGGCCACGCAACACGAACGCCTCCGTTGATGCGGGAGGAGCGAACCTGAGGCGAACCTGAGCCCCAAGCTCTAGCGGGTCTCGGGTGCTCACGAAGATCCCCATCTCAGAAATGTTCGTAATGCTGGCATACAGAAAGGTGTCGTCGGTTTCGCAGTCGACAGACCACATCACCTCAATTCGGTCCGCCCCTCGACGCTCCGACCCGGGTGCGGGTTCCGACTGCGGAGAATTGGATGATCGGGGCGGAGAATCGCTCACCCATCGGCCTTAGCCGCTCCGGAGCTTGATGTCACCCGTGGCTAGACGTCACCCACCAATTTTCTTCGACTCCAGGCGGCATGAGCACTCCGGTGACGGTTGCATCGGAGTTCTCCGACGAGAGCGGACGGGACTGACACTCCCGAGTTTCAACGCGCCAGAAGCTCGCCCCCATCCAGGCGATTGTCCTCAGCCTTACCGCGCCACACCGGAAGACGCCGGCTTCCTGAAAACAATCCGAAGTACACGCGGTAGCGCCCAGCCGAAAAACTCGTCTCAACCGTGAAGCGATGCACATCGACCACATAATCACCGACCTGCCAGAGCGGAAGCGGATAGCGCCCCTCAAGCGGATCGTGATCGCCGTTAATCCGTCGCTTCATACCGTCAATGTGAACAAACGACCGCCAATCTTCCGTGACCGGACCAACAACCTTGTAGAAGATGACAAACTGGTTCGGCTTGCCCAACGTGAGGCCCGCCACGACGCCACCTTCCGCACTCCGAATTTCCCAGCCGAGCACATCCAAGACTCCGCCCAGATTGGCATCCATTCGGACACGAGGCAGCGGTGCCTGGGTTGAAAACCACTGCGTGAAAGGATTCTGGTTGGGCGCTTGGGCGAGTGAGTTCGACGCTAAGAATAGCGAACCTGATTGAGTGTAAAGTACCGGCAAGCTTTGCCTAGCTGCGTTCGCCTCCCGATACTTTGAATCCAGCTCAGCGAGGTCGCTTGCTGGCAATAGAAGCCAGCGCCTTTCCTGCGGCATTTTGAGCAGCCACGCAAGGGCGTCGGCAGACGTTCCGATGCCGGTCACCGGCGTCCCCGCGTAGTTGTGCGCTCGCGCACTGACACTAGGGCCTAGAATACCCAATGCCTCGCGTGGACCGGCAAATGATCGATAAGCCTCAAACGCAGCCTTGGGAGAAAGCTCCGAAGCCAACGCTGGATAGAGACCAACGCTCAGACTGAGCCCCCCCAGCGCCAACACGCCTCCAGCAAGCCAACCGGGCGCCGGCAACACTGCCACCAGCAACCGGACACTCTGTACCTTCACACCATGCGTTTCCCCTCGCGCCTCAAGCGTTTCAAGCACGCGAGCAGGGTGCACGAGCAGGAGGCTCAGATCAGCCATCGCAACCAGCAGCCAGGGTACTCCCCAAACCAAACACGGCCCCACCCACCACGCAAACTCCAGCACCGCACGTTGGCGCACAGGCATTCGCTCAAAATACTCAAAATGAAAGACACTATCACTCACGACACTGCCAAGAAAAAGCGCCACCGCTCCCAGCGACACCACGAGAATCGCGAACTGCAAGTTGCCACCGTAGATGGCAGCCAAAGTGCGCGGCCAGCGACTGTACCTCCCGCGGACGAGCCAAGGTTGCGCTGAATCGCGATGCCAATAGAGCAGGGCAAACAGCGCCACCAGCGGCAAAAGCGTGGTGGTGGCAGAGGCCGAAGCTCGTGCCACGAAATGGGCGGGCAAGCTTTGCCCGGCAACAACAAACGGCGTCAAGATCTTATCTGGAAAATTCCTGATATCGAATACGAGGATGAGCATGAGGCCAAGCGTGCTCACGCTCACGAGCCGAGAGCCTGCTTTCGATTGATTGAGGTCATCAAGGGCCAGCGCAACGGCGATACCGAGCGCAAACACTGCCGGGAACGCAAAAACACCTACCCACGGCGCAAGCCAAGTGAGCCCAACAAAACTCAACGCGAGCGTGACTATCAGTAGCACTCGAAGCACCCCTGCTTCCCGAGCCACTCTGCGCGACAAAAGGCCCCCTTCAAGTCGAGCGTTAGCTGCAAGCCGCCAAAGCGCCACCGGGAGAAATGCGGACCAGGGGAGCAACCCGTGACCCAGCTGCACGACCAGGGTGTCAAACGCGGGCAACGCCGTGGGACGCTGCACCAGCACCCCGGACCAGAGCGTCACCTTTCCCAAGGCCAGCGACTGCTTCTCGGCAAGGCCCCCGAGCACCAACGCCAGAAAACCTCCGCCCATGAGCCCAAGCGCAACCGCTCGAGGAAGCCTATGCCAGGGTCGCTCGACCACTGGGAGCAGCCAATAGGTAACACCCACTGCGAGCATGGGCAGCGCAACACCCGGCAAGAGGCCCCGGCACAGAACCCCCAGACTACAGAAGAAAGCTGCCGCCAAAAGCCAAACGGCAACCCGGAAAGGCGATGCAACTCTCCCAACCCGATCACCGAACACTGCGAACGAAAAACAGCAAATAGCCCAGGTGAGGACCGCCATGGTCACGACATCACCCAACATCGTTCTGGCTTGGACGAAATAGAGAGGCATCGTGCTCAGCACGAGTGCTGATAGAGTGGCAACCCTCGGACCAGCAAAACGCAACGCCAGGAGCGCGGTCGCGGCAACGCCCAAAGCACCCCACACAACAAGCGGCGCACGCCCAGCCCATTCGTGAAGCCCGAACACCCGAAATCCAAGCGCGATGGACGTGAAGGGCAGTTGGCCACGGCCGAGCTCCGTTTGTGTGGGCACGCTGTTCAGCAAGTCGGGTAGGCGGAGCGCATCTCCTCCCAAACGGGAAGCGGCAATTCGCCGTGAGAATTCAGCAACTTCGAGTTCCGGTGGATCCCAGAGCCCAGCTTCACGGATCCCGCTGCTTAAGCTCACAAGTACAGTGAGGACCAACAAAAGCCCTTTTAGGCGGGTTGCGCCCCCAGGCCTCCCCTTGACGGAGGTGCCCTCGTCGGTCACAAGAGCGCCCCAACTTTGGAGCCTGGTGTCGAAGGACGTGGTCGGGATGCTTTCAGGTCACCCATACCTTGGGTGCTAGTCGCACGACTGTCTCACCCAGCGCAAGTGCTGAACTTCTTCCAAGCAAGCCAGCCTCCCCAGGCGTGTTAACCCCCCAAAAAACCTGCGTATGAAATTCGGAACTGTCGCCATCGTGGGACGTAGCAACGTTGGAAAGACAACCTTCCTGAATGCGGCTCTTGGCGAAGATCTGGCTGTCGTCTCACCCGTGCCACAAACGACGCGTGAGAATCTGCTCGGGGTGGTGCACCGGGAGGCTGCGCAGATCGGCTTTCTGGACACTCCCGGGATCCATCGCCCGCGTTCGGAGCTGGGTCGCAGGATGAACGATTCAGCCATTGAGGGAGCTCGGGGTGCCGATGCCATTCTCTTCATGCTGGACGCCAGCGTACAGTTAACGCCAACTCGCCGCCCCAATGCCGAGCACGCCTTCCACCCGGAGGATCAGCTGCTCCTTCAAACCTTGGCAGAACTGAAGCTCCCCACAGTAGCAGTGGTGAATAAGGTCGATCTGATCGGGGCGAAATCGAAGCTTTTGCCGCTGCTCGAAGCCTTGGGCAAGGTTCACGATTTTTCTGCGATCATTCCGGCAACCGTGCTTGAAGGAGCCGATGTAGAGCGCGTGCTTTCAGCCCTGGAGACCGTACTCTCCGAAGGGAACAAGGCCTACGCCGACGATACGCTCACCGATCGACCGCTTCGCTTTTTCCTCGCGGAGTACGTGCGAGAACAGGTGCTCCTGCAATGCCGCAAGGAAGTGCCGCATGCGGTTGCGGTGAGCATTGATAAGGTGGAGGAGTCTCCGCAACGGACGGCCATCTACGCCACGTTGCACGTTGAGAAAGAGGGGCAACGCCGCATCTTAGTGGGCGCTGGCGGCGCGCAAATCAAGGCCATTGGTACCCTCGCCCGGCAGCGCATCGAAGCCCGCGTTGGCCATCCTGTCTACCTCAAGCTGTTTGTGCGCATCACGCCACGCTGGAAGCACATTCCGATCAAACTCGCAGAATTCGGTTACGGCTCGTCCCAATTCACGGGCGAGGCCGCCCTCGCGAAGGCTTCAACCAAGCCCAAGAAGCCGCGAGCTTCAACCGAGCCCAAGAAGCCCCGAAAGAACCCAGCATGAAACCGATCGTTGCCATCGTTGGGCGCCCGAACGTGGGCAAGAGCACGCTTTTCAATCGGTTAACGCAGCGCCCGCTGGCGATAGTCTTTGATGAGCCAGGGATCACCCGAGATCGTCACTACGCGGACGCGCATATGCACGGTCGAGACTTGGTATTGGTGGATACCGGAGGCTTCGACCCCGAGTCCGATGACCCGATGGGGATCGGCATCGCGAATCACGTTCGGGCCGCCATTACCGAAGCAGATGTCGTGCTGATGGTTCTCGATGGCTCCGCGCCGCCTACTGAAGCGGATCGTCAAGCTATCCGGTTGCTGCGCCACAGTAATAAGCCAGTGATCTACGTGGGTAATAAAGTAGATCGACCCATCGGAGACACTCTGATGCTGGAGCTTTATGAGCTCGGGATCAGCCGTATCCTTCCGGTCTCCGCGCTGCATGGGCGGGGTATGGCTGAGATGATGGCAGCCGTCGTCGCTGAAATGGCGCCCCACGTCGCTGTGACGGAAGCTATCGAAGGCGGAGGGCCCCGTGTGGCCTTCGTGGGTCGCCCGAACGCGGGCAAGTCCTCGCTGCTCAACCATCTCGCTGGCGGAGAGCGCTCGCTGGTGGATGATCGACCCGGAACGACTCGTGACCCGGTGGATTGCCCCATCACCTACGAAGGCAGCCCTTTCCTGCTTGTCGATACCGCTGGTATGCGGAGAAGAGCGCGGGTTGAAGAGGGCGTCGAGTCGGCTAGCGTGATCCGCTCGATTCGGGCGATGGAGCGCGCCGAGGTTGCGGTGCTCGTCTGTGACGCGAGCGCCGAAGTTGCAGAGCAGGACGCCAGGCTCCTTGGCCTGTGCCTTGATCGCGGACGCGCACTTGTGATTGCCCTGAACAAGGTCGATCTCATCAACTCGGCGACGCGGAAAAAAGTTGAAGCCCAGGCGCGTGATGCCCTGCGCTTCGCCCCTTGGGCTCCCGTTGTGGTGATCAGCGCCAAGACTGGGCTCGGCGTGCCGAAGCTCATGGCCACCATTACGAAGGCGGCCAAGGAGTTCACGCTGCGTATTCCGACGGGTGAGCTGAACCGCTTCTTTGATAAAGTGCTCGCAACGCGCCAACCACCGACCAGTGGCGGCAAGGCACCCAGGATCTATTATTTGACTCAAGCTCAGTCGGCACCTCCCGTATTCGTCGCAATGACAAGCGCACCGGACTCGGTGGCCGAAAGTTATCGTCGATTCGTGAGCAATCAGATCCGCCAGGAATTTGGCTTTGAAGCGGTGCCCGTCCTGATTCGCTGGCGCGCGCGCCGCCGCACCACTCGTTAAGCCAAAAGGACCGCAGCGACTTCGGCCAACGCCGTGAGGTCGTGGACATCGCGCTCCATTGCTGGCACCCGCAACAGGGCCTCCGACGGCACGTTCAAGGCGCGAAGCTTTGCCGACAATCGAGCCACCTGCCGGGCTTCTTCTTCGGCGACTGTTTGCGCCTCTTGGCCAGCCTGAAGAATTCGGCCTGGTAGATCGGAGCTAAGCGGCATTTGCAGCTGAGCCAACCTCGCCGTCAGCTCAGCGAGAGTGACGTTGGCGTCAGGTGCTCGATGCAAGCGATTGATGACAACGGCATCGACAGAAATGTGTTCCGCGGCCAGGCTGGCTGCAAAAAATTCGGCATCCGCGATCGCACTCTCCCGCGGTGCCGTAACCAAAACATAACCAAACGCTGGACTCGTGAACGCCCGGCGGAGCTCCACCGCTCGGGCCCGAAATCCACCGAACAGAGCGCTCAAATCGGTCACGAACTCAGCCACCGACTCGAGGAATCCTTTCCCGGTGAGCCGCCCCAACCCTCTCAAGGCAAACGCCGCTCCGCGCGCCACCAGATTAAATCCGAACGCTCTCTTCGGCTCAAAAGCCTGCACTAACCAGCGCATGGCTGGGCTATCGAGCGCCTCCATCAAGCGCTCCGGTGCTCGCAGAAAATCCAGCGCCTCGGTGGTGGGCGGCGTATCTAAGACGATCAGATCAAAGCGCGGATCTTGCGAGACCTCGAGCACCTTCTCCATCGACATATACGATTGGACCCCCACCAAGTGGGTTGAGATCGACTGATAAAGCTTGTTGCTAAGTATCCGGTCGCGTAACGCGGCCGATTTCGCGTGCTTTTCAATGAGGTGGTCGAACACGGTCTTGGTGTCCAGCATCATGACGCTGAGTTCACCAGCCTTTGCATAGCCAAGCGCCACCAGGCGCTCCGAATCGATTCGGTGGACCCCCTGGGTCATGTTTTCAATACCTAAACTGTTAGCGAGGCGCCGCGCCGGATCGATCGTGAGGCACAGAACCCGCCGTCCCCCCCCGGCGGCACCGAGCGAGAGTGCAGCCGCGACAGTCGTCTTCCCCACCCCTCCAGAGCCGGCGCACACGATCACCTTGCGTCCGGAAACGAGTGTTAAGAGGGCCGATGCCATCGTCACTAGGTGTAACACAGGCCTTGAATGCGGCGAAGTTGGCCGAGCTTCGCGCCGAATGCGATCCTGGGCGCTATGAGTACGCCCAGCCATGACTCCTGGAACGATCGGAGAAAACACCGCAGCAATGACCTCGAACAGGCGCTCGCCCTGATGCTCGAAGCTTGCCGAAAGCGCGCGCATTTGGATGTCTTGGCCATCTCAGATGAAACGGGCCTACTCGTGGCAGGAGCCGGCCCCGCCCGGATCTGTGAAGAGCTCGCGGCCACGGCGCCCCTTGCACCGAGCCGAACCCGGCGCGCGGCAGGCTTTGGCCCGGTCTTGGTGCAACGGGTCGATCTACCTGGGCAAGCGGTATTGATGTCTGGAATGGGCACTCCAGCACCGGGCGCCGAACAACTGAAGGAAGCCGCCGCCGGTTGCATTCGGATCTTGGCCGCATAAGTCGCACTCCACCCCGTCCTCCGCTACACCTGCCAGGTGGCCGATTTTTGGGACCTGCATTGCCATTACGTGTGGGGCGTCGACGATGGGGCACGCACCATCGAAGATAGCGTGGGGATTCTGCGCGGCTTGGCGGCGCTCGGCTTCTCGCGGGTAATCGCGACGCCGCACATGCGACCTGGACTGTTCAACAACTCGCGGGAGGGCATCGAGGAAGCCTTCGCCCGCACCCGCGAAATGTTAGCCGACACGGACATTCCTGAGCTGGCGCTTTCGAGTGAACACTACTTTGACGATGTGGTGTTTCAAAGAGTCCTGGCTGGCGACGGGCTTCCCTACCCAGGAGGCAAAGCGGTGCTCTTCGAGTTCTACGAAGTCGACTTTCCCTACACCGTGGATCATCGCCTCGCCGACGTGCGCCGCCACGGCATGGTGCCGATCATCGCACATCCAGAGCGTTATCAGGCGATCTGGCGTTCCCCAGAGATCCTCCAGCGGTTAATCGAAGGTGGCGCAGGGGCACTGCTTGATGTCGCGGCACTCGCGGGAAAATATGGCAAGAAGCCGCAGCGTTCCGCAGAAGAGCTGCTCGAACGCGGCCTCTACCACGCAGCCTGTAGCGACGCGCACCGGCCCGAAGATGTCGCGCAAGTAAAGATTGGGATGCAACGTGTGGAAGCACGCTACGGAATCGAGGAAGTTGAGTTTCTTTTTTATGAGGGGCCGCGCGCACTTTTGGAGGGGCGCCTCCCCAGCTGAAAGGCAAGCCATGGCCGAAATCTCCGAAAGAATGCCTAAAATGACCAAGAATATACCTCTGAACCCACGAACGCCGCTCGCCAGCTGGATCGCCGCCACGATCACTGTGCTCGTGCTTTCGAGCTCCGCAAGCGCGAGGACCCCGTTCGAAGTTGGCTACACTAAAACTCAGGTTTACAGTGCCGCATTACGCTACCTGCGCGTGGATCTCGGGCAGGATGTCTACGAGAAAGATCCCGATTCAGCCTACCTGCTCTTTCATTTTGTGGCCGATGGTGCAGAGCGTCAAAAATCAGACGGGAGCATCGAAATCATTTCTGTGAAAGCGGGCTGTCGGGTCGTGGTTCAATTGCCGAAGCTCCCGAGCTACTTCGAGCAGACACTGCGGGAGTCGTTGGTGGCGAAGCTTCGCGGAGACTACGGCGCGCCCGACGCGGCTAAGCCCGAAGCCCCCAAGACCCCGAAAAAACCAGAAAAATCGCCTGATCTGGCACAGAAACCCAAGACCGAGAGCGCTTCCGAATAGCCCCGGGGCATGTTTTTTGTGAAGCAACATCTGCTCCCGCTGCTTCAAAAATTCTTTTTCATACTGCCCGTTTTATGGCTCACGCTCTGGGCACCCAAGGCGGCACCTGGCAAAGCGCGAGTCGTTAGCCTGAAAAGTCCAAGTTCCAAGCTAGTTTGGTTGAAGGCGCTCACGACGGAGCTTGGCTCAAGCGATCTTGAAATCTTGGAGGCTCAGGACCTGTGCTTGCGTTCAACCCGAAGGCGCCCGGAAGGCGGAGCCCGCGAGCAGTTCTGCACGGACGGGCTCTTCGCCGATGAGCTCCCCCGGCACTCGGTGTTCATATCTGGCTTCTTCATCGACCGCACCGAGGTAACGGTAAAGGAGTACCGAGCTTGCGTGAGCGCTCAACGCTGTCTGCCGCTGCGGGAATCTGAAGGCGCCGCGCGCTTTTTTAAGCCAGAGTATCCGGTTTCCCTTCTGACCTGGAGCGAGGCACAAGCCTACTGCGAGTTTCGAGGTGGACGCTTGCCCACTGAAGCGGAGTTCGAGCGGGCTGCGCGAGGCGCGGTGCGTGCTGTCGAGCATGGCCCTGACGGGAGCGAGCGGCGTGCGCGCGTGTTCCCATGGGGAGACCTTTTCAATTCACACGTGAGTAACCACGGTGGCCCCGCGCTTCGGACGCCGCTCGGGGTGAGCGACGAAGACGCCATGAGTTCGGATGCGCGCGACGGTTTCGAAGAATTGGCGCCGGTGGGCTCGTTTCCTTCGGGAGCCACGCCGGAAGGCGTGCTCGATTTGGCCGGCAACGTCGCCGAATGGGTTTACGACCTCTACGCTGACTATCCAAAACCAAACGTTAACAGCTCGGTGCTTTCCGTCGTGCGCGATCCCAAAGGCCCCAGCACTTCAGAAACGGGCATGCGAGTCGCTCGCGGCGGGCACTATAAAAGCAGCCCTGCTTGGCTGCGCGCGGCGGCACGCTTAGCCTTCCCTCCCGAAACTCGGAGCCCCTTGCTTGGGTTTCGCTGCGTGCGGGAGCGCGCCTCGCACCCGGAAGGAAACGGCCCATGAAACACGAAGACACTTTGCCCCGCACCGACAAAACGGACCTTGGAAGCGACGAGAGGCTCAGGCTCCCAATCCACGAGGCGGTCAGCTTCGTTTTGGTACAGCCGCACTACCCGGAAAATGTTGGAGCTTGTGCGCGTGCGATGAAAACGATGGGGTTCTACCAGCTCAGGATCGTGCGGCCTGGGCGCCTGGCGTCCCCGGGGCACGACATGGCCCAGAAGATGGCAGTGCGCTCGTGGGACGTGCTGGATAACGCGCTCGTCACGGACTCGCTCTCGGAGGCTCTCGCGGATGTCGACTTCATGGTCGCCACGACAGCGAAAGCGGGGCACTCGGCGATTATGCACCCGAAGCAGGTTGCTCAGGAGCTGGTACGGCGCGCGGCCCGGGGCGAGCGGCTGGCCATCGTTTTCGGGAACGAGAAGACGGGCCTTTCAGAGGTCGACACGGCCCATGCCCATGCACTGGTCCGGATCCCGATGGCGGCTAGCCAGCCCTCCATCAACCTCGCTCAGGCCGTGCAGATTCTGGCTTACGAAATCTTCACCGCGGCACTTCCGCACAAGCCGCCAGCCTCCACGGCTCCTGGAGAGGCCGAGTAGCTACGATTCAGTCCTTGTCGACGAAATCTTCATCCTCGTCGGCTTCTTCTTCGTCGACGTCGAACTCCTCGTCTTCTTCCTCAGCCTCTTCTTCCTCTTCGGCTTCGGGCTCTTCTTCAACTTCGCCCTCGACCTCTTTGCCGTCGATCTTGATGTCGAGCCCCACTTCGCCCAGCTGGGTCTCCAGGAGTTCGAACAATTCGTCGACGTCATCGCCACCCCACTCGTCGAGAACCTCGGTTAGGAACTCGAAGAAGTCGGCGTTATCAAGGCGACGCTCGATCTCCTCGACCTGATCTTCGGTGAAGGCTTCGAGGATGTCCTCGCGCAGCGATTCGATGTCATCTTCTTCGATCGCCTCCTGGGCTGAGAGACGAATGTGCCGGACGGCACGCCTGTCGAGGTGGATTTCCATGGATTTTCGCTTCCCTGAAACTTGGGTCGCCTTTAAACGAAGCCTTGCGCCCACGTCAAGGCCGCTCGACACTTGCTGCGTGCGCTTTGCCCCGCCCCCCCCAAGCCACGCCTCGCTTTGGGCGCGGATCACGCGTCGTTCGACGGCTGTCGGCGTATTTTTTCTGACCCTAATATTCTCTTCCGCGACGGTGTCCGCCCTTCCCTCGGAAAGCGAGCCCACGCCTCCCCCGATCAACACGGAGGAGTTTCGCTACGGGGTGGCCTTTGCCCTCGAAAGCATCGCCTCAGGCGGCGACGTGTGCCCCGCCGTGGAGGGTCCGGCAAACTGCATCTTGGGTTCGGGCTTCGGGTTGGGCGTGCGGGTTGGATATCGCCCACGGCCCTGGCTGTTCGCGGGGGTGTATGAATTCTCACGCCAGCAATCGGCTAATCTCTTAAGGCTCGGCATTCTTCAGCAGCTGCGCGGCGAAGTACGCTACTACCAAGAAGCAGGTAACCGAACGACGACCTACCTGCTCGGCGGCATCGGACCGATGGTTTACGGTGACGAGTGGGGGATTGAAAGCGGTGGTGCCGTTGCCGTACTTGGTGCTGGCGTGGAATACGAGGTGAGCTCGACCACGTTAATTGGTGCGGCTCTCGCCTACCGGCCACTGCTGTTCCGGCAGTTTACTGATGAGGCTGGAGTGCGGCGCGCGAACGGCTATCTCGGATTCGGCCTGGCGCACTTGATTGGTTTTGAGGTGACGTTCGAGCAGCGCGACGTGCTTCCGCGTTGGTAATGCTGAGCTGAAATTCTCTGACCGGAATGCGCTCGGCCCGGCGGCCACCCAAAAGCAACTTGACGCAATCCGGGTGGCACGGTCCCCTAGTACGGTGCCGTGCCACCACTGTGGGACTCAAAACCCACCTGACTCCCGCTTCTGCCAGGCGTGCGGGGGCTCGTTAGCTGCGCCAGCTAGACCGGTGTTCCCGGCGTTCGAGCTGTCCGAGGATAAGCCACCATCCGTGAAGAGCGTCTGCAGTCAGTGCGGCACCGCCAATCCCCCAACCAATCGTTTCTGCGCGTCCTGTGGAATGTTGTTGGGGCCTCGACCGACGAGTTCGCCTCCAGAAGCCCCATATGCTGCGCTGAGCCTTCCAGCAGCGGCGACGGGGCGCTCGGTTTGTAGTCGGTGCCGTGGTTCCAATAGTGCGGATCTTACCTATTGCCAGTTCTGCGGCAATCGGCTGCGCTTGACTGAACCGGCTCCAGCAAGACAGCAACCAGTATCGCACGCAGCAGGCACTTCACCCGGGCAGCTTGTCGTGATCGCGCAGGACGGTAGTCCGGGGATAAGTTATCCGTTGGGCAACCTCACCACCGAAATCGGACGCGCCGAGGGGCAAGTGGTCCTGCCAAACGACCCCTACATTTCACCACTCCACTGCCGCATCACTTATCGAAATCAGCGTTTTTGGGTGCAAGACCTCGGCTCGGTGAACGGGATCTACCTCCGCCTGAAGGCTGAACAAGAACTTGTCGATGGGGACTTGGTGTTGGTGGGCCTAGAGGTGTTAAGGTTTGAGGTCGTGGACCCACAAGAGCGAACCCTGACACCAGCCGCGCGCCAGGGAGCGCAGATCTTCGGCTCGCCCGTGTGCCCACGTTATGCTCGACTGACCCAACAAACGATGGAAGCCGCAAGCCGAGACGTCTATTACCTGACGCGCGATGAGACGGTGATTGGTCGCGAGTCGGGCGATCTCGTCTTTACCGGTGACCCCTACATGAGCCGACGACACGCGCGAATCTTGAGAGGCTCGGATGCGATGCCCTTCGTCCTCAATGACCTAGGTTCGTCCAATGGAACTTACCTTCGAATCCGCGGCGAAGCGGAGTTGACCAACCGGGACTACATTCGTGTTGGGCAGCACCTCTTTCGACTTGAGGTTCATACGACTGGGCGGAGCAACTGATGAATGACCGCACGCTATCCCCCGGCAGTGACACGATCCGCATACAGCTCTTCGGACGCACCGATGTAGGACAGATTCGTGAACACAACGAAGACAATTTCGTCGTTGCTGATCTGACGCGACAACGCCGCGGGATCCGACAGGAAGATCGGGAGCAGCTCGTCGGGCCACGCGGCACCGTGCTCGGCGTGTGCGATGGGATGGGTGGAGCCGCAGCGGGAGAGGTCGCCAGCCAGCTTGCCGTAGATATTATTTACGAGTTCCTTGCCTCTGGCGAGGCACCTCCGAACCATGACGAATTGGCCCGCCGCTTGGTTCGCGCCGTCGAGTCAGCAGGGATCAATATTTTCAGTGAGGCCCGCGCCGACCGCACCCGGCGCGGCATGGGGACCACGGCCACCGTCGCAGCCCTCATGGATTCCCGCTTGTTCGTCGCGCAGGTGGGTGACAGCCGGGCCTATGTTCTACGAAACGGCCGCTTCGTACAGGTCAGCCGCGATCAATCGCTCGCCAATCAGCTGATAGAAGCTGGCCAGCTCACGGAGGAAGAAGCCGAAACCTTTGAGCACAACAACATCATCTTGCAAGCACTTGGGACGGCGGAAACGGTACAGGTCGACCTCACTTCCGTTGACCTGCGCCAGGGCGACGTTCTCTTGGTGTGCTCAGATGGTCTCTCAGGAATGATGCGCGCTGACGAAATGCGCGAAGTGCTCAGCATGCTGCCCGACCCGCAGGCGGCCTGCAAAGAGTTGATCGATCGCGCCAACCTCGCTGGTGGTCATGACAACATCACCGCCATTGTCGCACGCTTTGATGGCACAGGGCTGCTGCCACTCGGTGCCACCGATGAGCTCAAGTACCAAAAGTATGCACTCCCCGGGGAACCCGCCACGGAAGCTACTCCTGTCGGAGTTCCGGCAATCGACCCCATCGAATTGCAAGCCATCGCCTCCCACCCTCCAGCGACAACAGACGGTCGTGTGCGAATTGGGCACACGATGGTCAACGTCACGTCGCCCCTTTCAGAAAACACTCGGCTCGCTTCGACTCCGGCCGGCCCGACGCCAGTGAGCATGAAGCCAAGAGCGCCCGTCCAAGATGACCCTGTCGAAATCCCAACCACAGGTCTTCCGCCGAGGGTGGTGGGGGCGCTGATGGTGGGCGCGATCCTGATGGTCACTGTCGCTGGCTTTTTGTTTTTCCGGTAGCAAACATGCGGCAAACGCTGAGGCAGGTCCTAAGGATCGTGCCACTTTTGTTTGTAGTGTCGATCACGGCATTTGGATTCGTCAGCCTCGTCCTCGCACAGCATGGTAAGCCGGACTCTAACAGCGAGCTTCCTCTGTTCTTGAACCCAACGCCGGAAGATGTGCGTGTGTTCTCGCTCTCGTTGATGAACAGGATTGCGCACGGCGAGCGCGTCGGAGCCCCGGAGAAGAAGCTCGTTGAGCTCGGAGGAGCCGCGCTGCCTTTCGTATTGCCGAGCCTCGATTCGCTCCGGCCTGGGGAACGCGAACTCGTTGCGCAGGCTCTGTTGCCCGTGGCTGCACGCATCGGACTTACGGCACCGGGTGTCGACGGATCGCAGGCGACAGCGCTCGTTTTTTGGCAACATTTCTGGCAGGATCGCGCCTTCGATTTTCGTCCGATCATTGTGAAACGCCTGGCAGAGCGCCTGGCAGCAGGCGAGAGTCCACTCAGCCGTCGCGACCTTCTCGAACTCGATACGTTTTGCTTGAGTGAACTCATGGCCAATCTGGGGAGTCTGCGCACACCGGCCGATATCGCCCGAATCACTCGACTCCTAGATGTCGCAGCGCAGGTGACTCAGAACGACTGGCGGGTGCCGCCGGGCGCTAACCTTGCCAACACAAGACCCGTCGTGCAGCGCTGGCGCGAGTGGTGGTCGCGCGAACGGGCCCACTACACGGCGCTCGACGGACCCCTGAGAATTGTCGCGCTTGTCTCCGAGACACAATACGGCAAGTGGTTAGCATCACTCTTGCGCGGCGGGCTCGGTACCGACAACCACGGGCTACCCCTGCTTCCCCCACTCGGCAAGCGAGCGCCGATCACCCTCGCCTTGATTCTTCCTGCCCTGCTCTTCGCTCACATCGTCGGACCAAAAATCGTGCGACGCCTTCGGCAGCTCCCAACCGCAGTCCGGATCGGCCTGCTGACGGGCTGGTTCCTACCGGTCTGTTTACCCGTCGTGGCGTTGTTCGATGAGCACGAACGGAACGCAGGCAGCCTCTGGACCGCGATTCTGGTGATGTTGGTTTGGGTAACAGCGCCGACTTTTTGGCAAGAACTCGCTGCTCAAACCAAGGCCGATGAGTTGCCGGAATCGCTTCGCGTGCTGGAGCCAAAGGCTCCAATGAGAGCGATTTTTGGTCTGGAGCTCTCAGCCGTTTTTAGCCTAGCTGTGGTCGTTGAAACCTTGTTTGGTTTGGACGGCCTGGGGCAGATGGTCGCCCACGCGTTGCGACAGGGCGACCGCAACGTGCTGGTCACCTTTGCGCTGCTCGGAACCTTGGCGGCATCGTTACTTCGGATCATCAGCGATGCCGCTCAGAAACAACGGCGAGCAGCTCCGCGCCTGCTGGTGATGAGGGATTCTACTCCGGATGTGAACTCGTGGCTCAGCTGATTCCCTTGCAACGCAGAGTTACTTTCCTTAGCTACGCCCTGCTGCTGTTAATTGGCAGCGTAGTGCTGCTCGGCTCGCTGCTTCTGCCTCGGCCTTCCCCCCATGCCACGCTCGGTGGGCTTGAGCTGGCCGCGGCTTTGCTCCATGCCGGGCGAGCGACACTCACCGGCTGCGCTTTGGTGGCGCTGTTCTCGGCGGTGTTGGGTGTGGGACTCGGGATGCTCCATTTATGGGAGGCGGGGCCGGGGCGAGCCCTGGTTCAGGGGCTGACCGATTTGACAACCAGCCTTCCGACCTTGGTCACCGTCGCGTTGCTGATGGCGGGAGCATCAAGCAGCCCGTTTTGGGGATTTGTCGCGGGCCTTGGCACACTGCGCGCGCTTGAGATCGCCCACGAGCTTTCGGCAACGCTCAGCCGTCTGCGACCGGCTCACGTGGCCCACTACGCCCACAACCACAGATTACCTTTTTTGGTGTTTGCACGGCGCTACGTCCTGCCCCAGGCCACGGTACCCGTTCTAACCAGTATTGGTCTCTGCTTCCCTGCGGTCGTGGGGCTGGAGGCCTCCTTCAGCTTCCTCGGCTTGCCAGGGGCCAGCGAATGGAACCTGGGACGGATGTTGATTTCCGGCGAGCCGCTCGCACGTTGGCTCGCTCTAGTCTTTATTACTTTCACCGCCGGGGCGCTTTTTCTTGTGCTCCGTTCGATTTCCCAAGGAGATAGCTCGAAGGGGACGCGCACTTCCCACCTACCTGGGCTTGCGGCGCGAGAGGAAACGAGTAAATCCTAGGCTTAGTATGGCTCTACCCAGTGTTACCGAGGCGAATTTTGAGCGCGAAGTTTTACAGAGCGATCTTCCCGTGCTCGTGGAATTTGGCGCCGAGTGGTGCGGCCCCTGTAAGGTCGTGGCGCCTGAGCTGGACGCGCTGGCTGCCGAGCTCAAAGGCAAGGCCAAGGTTGTGGCCGTCGACATCGACCGCTCGCCAATGCTCGCCCAGCAAATGGGAGTTCGCTCGGTACCTGCGTTCGTCGTATTCAATCAGGGACAACCTGTCGGGGGCAAAGTCGGTGCGCTCAAACGCAACGAGCTGCGGGCGCTGATTGAGCAATTCTTGCCCCGTGCCGCGGGTGCCCTGAAGCCCAACGAGGTGCAGATGCTATTCAAGGCAGCCAAAGTCAGCCTCGTGGATGTGCGGGAAGGTCCGGTTTTCGCCCGAGCCCACATCGAAGGGGCAGTCAGCATCCCGCTTGAGGAAATCGAGACACGCCTCGCAGAGCTTCACATGCTGCCAACACCGGCCGTGCTCTACTGCCGCGCCGGCGACAAGACGAAAGAGCTCGCCGAGAAGCTGAACGCAAGTGGCCTTCCCATCGCGTTCATGGAAGGCGGGGTTTTAGCCTGGGAAGCAGCGGGATTTCGGCTAGTTCGACCTAGTTGAAGCCAAGCCTCAGTGGCCTGGGCCCACTCTGGCCAAGGTAGCCAGCGCACTCGCGAGCGCTTCGGCCATCACTTCGCGAAGAGGCACGCGCTGTTGGGCAGCAAGCGCCGCACAGTCGTCAAACTCAGGTTTTATTTGGGGCGGCCCATACGGACCTTCACTCACTTTAATGCGCACGCGTCCGAAGCGTGTCTCCACCTCCAGCGTTCGCCTTGGCCTTTCAACCCGCATGACGCTGCTCCGACGCACGCCCAACGTGGTCGTTTCTGTGAGCAGCAAAGCGGCCAAGCTCGAAGCCAGCGCGGGCTCTGAAAGCACACTCAAGACCAAGCCAGGTCGGCCCTTTTTCATCGTTATCGGGCTGGCCCAAGCATCCCGTGCCCCAGCCAGCATCAAGGCAGCAATGACGTAGGCGGCCAACTCGCCCGTCATGTCGTCCACGTTGGCCTCGATCAGCTCGTAGATCCCGGAGTCGACACCCCTAACGTTGGGGGCACCGAGGATCGCGCGGAGCGCGTTGGGGCGGTCAGGCAACTGACGAGTGCCCCCACCCCATCCCACGCGGATCGGCGCAAAATCAGGCCATGCCATGAACTTCTGGGCAACCGTCCCGATAATGGCAGCCCCAGTCGGCGTCACCAGCTCCACTTCCAGCGGCGTGGAATAGGTGGGCACACCGATCAGGCACTCCACCGTCGCGGGGGCGGGCAGCGGGATCCGCCCATGCCGGCACTCAACAAACCCTCGCCCCATAGGCAGAGGAGAACTTGCGACCGATGCCCCCAGGTACACCAAGCACGCCGCAGCACCAACAATGTCTACAATCGCATCCACCGCCCCCACTTCGTGAAAATGAACGTCGGCTACGGCAATCCGATGCACCTTCGCTTCAGCACGTGCCAGGCGGCGGAAGATGGAACGCGCCAGCTCTGAAACCTCGAGAAGCAATCCGGACTCAGCGATCAAGGCATCTATCTCTGCATACGACCGTTCCCGACCGCCCGCTGCGATCTTGACGTCGAAACGCCGCACACCGAGTGCCCCTGCAAAGTCTGACCAAAGCTTCAATTCAAAACCCGTGAGCTTGAGCGCAGCCACTGCCGATTCAACAACGGCGAAGGGCACCCCCAAATCAACCAGTGAAGCTATGACCATGTCACCGGCCAGCCCGCTCGGTGCGTCAAAAAACAGTAAATTTCCAGCGCCTTCTCCAGGCTTTAGCGGCGGCAGAGCCTCAGCATCAACACTCTCTGAAGCGGCTCGCTGCCCGTGATGGTGCGAGTGGTCGCCATGCGAATGCGCGTGGTCCATGCGCAGAGGGGGAGCCAACCGTTGGCTGGCCTTCACCTGATGGATCTTCTTTGAAAGCAGCTCTTCCTTACTCATATGCTGCGCCACTCATGCTGCGCCACTCATGCTGCGCTCAGTCTTACGCGGGAGCAGCATGCGCGCGACGGCCATGGCAGCGCCAAAGCCGTTGTCGATGTTCACCACCGTCACGCCCGACGCACAGCTCGTGAGCATCCCCATCAATGCGGCGAATCCTGACAGAGCCGCACCATAGCCTGTGGAGGTTGGCACCGCGACAACAGGTGCGGCCACCAAGCCGCCGACAACGCTCGGCAAAGCACCCTCCATGCCTGCCACGACGATCAAGGCGGGTGCCGCTTGCAAGCTCCCAACTCGTGCCAGCAGGCGGTGGAGCCCAGCAACACCGACATCGTAGACGCGCTCACTTGGGATCCCGATCATCGACAACGTCTCGATGGCCTCTTCGGCAACAGAAATATCGCTCGTACCGGCTGTAACCACCGCGACCTTCGCAAGATCTAGCGGCACGATCTTCTCGTGACCGAAGGTGGCAACGCGCGCAGACGCCACGTAACGCAATCCCGGCAAGTGCTTCACCACGTAGTCGGCGCTCTCGCGGTCAAGACGAGTGATGAGCACGACCCCGTCGGACTCGATCAGGCGGCGCGCGATCCCTAAGATCTGCTCGGGGGTCTTGCCTTCGGCAAAGATAACCTCCGGGATGCCCATCCGCAGTGCCCGATGGTGATCGACCGTCGCGTACCCAAGATCCTCGAAGGGCAACGATTTTAACTGCTCGACAGCGCTTGGAATGTCGAGCTCACCGGATTTCACCGCTCCGAGGAGCTGACTGAGCGTTGCCTCCTTCATGGACCGGTGGTGTAGTCCATCCGCCCCCACGCGTCGACCGACCGTCGACGCACTGGCAAGCGCCAAAGCCCCATGTCTACCCCGTCATCCCCGACAGCTCTGCGGAAAAACTAGTGCCGGCACCCATCGGTCCCCTGCTTGGATTCACGCTTGGGATCCTCTTTGCCTGGGCCGCAGCTGAAGAGCTCGCGCGGAGCCCTGAGCCTCGCGTGCTCAATCGATCGCAGTTGCTCGTGTTCGCATTTAGCCTGCTGGTCTATGCCCCGCTCGGTGGCTTCTTTGTCGCCTTCGCGCCGGCATGGGCTTACGTCTATCTGGTGGCGCCTTCCCAGACATCCAGTTTTCTGGACGCTGCCGTGGTGTTGCTCAATGCTATCAGTGTACCGCTCGGGTTTTTCTCGACGGCTCGGCTGGCATCAAGGCGCGACCTGCTCGCCCTGGCGCGGGTCGCCGCTGTCCCCGCATTGCTCACGGTGGGTGTGCTCGGGGCGTCGCTGAGGAGGCTGGCATTGGTTGGCTCATATGCGCAGTTTCATGGGGATTTTGGCACACAAGCGCTCGGTGGCAGCCCACTTGGTTACGCGCTGTTGTGGATGGGCGCGGTACTGGTGGGTGCCACGCTGTGGACACTTTATTGCCTCCGCCGCATGAGTAGTGATCGAAGGAAGTTATGACAGAACAGCGAGACCTTGAAACGATTGCGACGCAAGTGATGCAAGAGGCCCTTAAGAAGGGAGCCGATGTGGCAGAGGTCAGCCTCGGCAGGAGTTGGGATCTGAGCGTGAAGGTGCGCCTCGGAAACGTTGAACTTCTGGAGGAGGCTGGGAGTTCCGGTTTGGCGTTGCGTGTTATCCGCGGTGATCGCGTGAGTGCCACCTCAACAACCGATCTGACGGAAGCGGGCCTACTCCGCTGCGTGGAGGATGCCTTGATGTTGGCGGAGCTGAGCGAGGCTGATCCATTTGCCGCGCCCGCGGATCCCAGCGAATTTTCGCATGGGCCCTATCCCGAGCTCGACCTATTCGACCCGAGCATTTCATCAATCACCGGACTCGATGCCATTCAACGTGCACGAGAAGCCGAAGCGATTGCCCTCAGCCTGGACCCACGCTTGACGCTGAGCGAAGGCGCCACCTTTGGCAGAACCAGCTCGGAAGGCATCATCGCGCTATCGGGAGGATTTATCGGTCGCACCCGCGGCTCGTATGCCTCGCTGGTTGTGACACCCGTGGCAGAAGATGAAGGAGGCAAGCGCCGCCGAGGTTATTATTGGTCTGCCGCACGCCACCTTTCGGATCTGGAACCGTCAGAGGCAGTCGGCCGGGAGGCTGCGCGCCGAACGTTAGCCAAGCTGGGTGCACGAAAGGTAAAGACCTGCACCGCACCCGTCATTTTTGACCCCGATGTGTCGCGTTCGCTGATCGGAGCGTTCGCTGGCTGCATCATGGGCGGCAGCGTGTGGCGGCGTTCAAGCTATCTATTGGACCGCGAAGGCACAGAGGTGGCTTCCCCGCTCGTGAACATCATTGACGATCCGCACATCGTTCGTGGCCCTGGTTCAAAGGGTTTCGATGGCGAAGGGTTGGCCACCCGCCGAAATGTCGTCGTGGAAAACGGGGTACTGAAGACGTACCTCTGCGATTGCTACAGCGCGCGCAAGCTCGAGCGAAAGAGCACAGGCAACGCGGCACGCGGCGGTGGTAGTATTTCAGCGTCAACCACCAATTTCATTTTGCAACCTGGCACACCAACCCCGACCGAATTGATCGCTAATACCCCCACAGGCCTCTACGTCACCGAAATGATGGGCATGGGTTTCAACCCCGTGACCGGCGATTTCTCGCGAGGCGCCGCTGGATTCTGGATCGAGAACGGAAAGCTGGCTTTCCCAGTCAGCGAGGTGACTATTTCATCGAATCTCGACGCGATGCTCAAAGGCATCGACGCCATCGCCAACGATCTCAGCCTGAAGACCTCAACAGCCGCGCCGACCTTGCGCATCCAATCCATGACGATCGCAGGCACCTAAACAGCTAGGGGCTCAGAGGAAGATTCGCTGCACCCGGCGAAGAGCCAGGCGCCGCGTGAAGCACGTAGGCGCTCGGCCCATCACTTCCAGGCTGCTTCCGGCACACACTGATCCCGGAGGCAGGCGCTGGATCAGCAGGGAAGCTTGACACGAGTACTCCGGCGGTATCTCGCAACCTCAGCATCTCTCCAGAATTACTCAAGCCTTTGGTGCCAAGATGCGGCACGCGGAGAAATAGCGCGAGCGGGTCCGGCATGGCATCGGCCCCGTTCGTGGCGTCAAAGGTCTCGTTCACCAAGAGTGCGTAACTGCCCGGGGCCAAAATGGCACTCGGGAGTGCGGTGGTGCCTGCGCTGTCTTCCAGGACAAACCCAGCCAAATCTGCGGGCGCTCGGCCATCGTTGTAGAGCTCAATCCACTCCTGCTGGGGCTCTGGGCCCTTCGGGTTGGCGAGCACCTCGTTCAAGACGACACGCGGGAATGCCTGGGTCGTCATAACTTCCAGCTGAGCGGTGCGCTCCAATCCACCCGGACTTAAGACGGCTATGGAGAGCGAATAGAGCGTTTCCGGTTCCAAACCGAGGAAATTTTGCTGCTCCCCCGCCCCGAGCGCAAAGCCTCGCGCTTCGCCCCCGAGCTTAGCCGCAACGTAGCTAGCCCGATCCACCGAAATGGCAAGGCGATCATCCATCACGCTGGCACAACCAGCAGGTAACGCCAGCGCACCTTCCGCGCAGGGACCTTCACTCGGACCCCACAGCGGCGGCGCGCTGGTATCAAAGAGTGTTGGCTCCAGCGCGAAACCGGAAAGGGCGAACGGCGACACACCGACACCACTCCCGCCCAGCTGCACGTTGGATTGCGGCAGGAGGCTAACGCAGCGCGATGCTTCCAACCCAAGCGGTAACCCGGGAACGACCGATAGTGCCTGTCCGCTCGGTGCCAGGGCGGCCTCGGTGCCGTCAAACCGCGGAAGGGGATCCGCGCCATCGCGGCAAAACAGCGCAGCCTGCCCTGCAGTTTGACCGGTCGCCGGCCATACACGTCGCAACATTTCACCGGACATATCGACCGTTCCCTGGAAGAGCACGCCTCGCCCCAGCTCCACCAGAGAAATCGCACCAGAAAGCGACTCAAGCGGCGCTACCACACGAGCTGAGTCGCCCTCGATCCAATTCAAGGAGGGAATGCGTCGATCCAAGAGTGCTTGAGATGGCTCGTCTCGTCGGATTTGGCCAAGCGCATACGTCGAAAGTTCCCCGCTTAGGACCCACAAATCTGCGGTCGAGCCAGCAGCCAGCACTCGGAACCGTGAACTCTGCCCGAGGAATAACCCCTGCTCGGAACTGACCTCAACCTTCACGTTCGCCTGTTCGCTGGGCAACGGCTCAAGCCCCACCCCGCAGGCCGAGCTGCTCACGACGACCGCCGCAACACCCAGAAGGCTCTTAAGGCGAAAAACGATTTGAGCGGGAGCACCCATAGCGCCCGCTCGGCCAGCTCAGCTCCCGGTTGCGTGATCTTTATTCGTCGTCATCGTCGTCATCGTCATCGTCATCGTCGTCATCGTCATCGTCGTCATCGTCATCGTCATCGTCGTCATCGTCATCGTCATCGTCATCGTCGTCATCGTCGTCATCGTCGTCATCACCATCATTGCTCGCCAATTCGGTGGCTTCTCCGGGAGGAGCGCTTGCCTCCGCTTCGGCGTTTTTCAGCCCCTCCGGGTCGTGGTTGTCCTCCAGGGCTTCAGCTGGGGCTTCGGTGTTTTCGCTCACGCCGGAGGGTTCAGATTGGCTGAAACTCGGGATTTCGAGTGGCCCCTCAGGAGGCTCCTCGCCTGTCCTTTTCTCAAACTCGACACGCGCTTCACCCGAAAGTTCGGTAAATTCCTTGAGGGTGGGCAATTCACTCAAGCTATTGATACTGAACAGCTCGGTGAAGCCTGGTGCGGTTCCGTAAAGCATCGGGCGCCCTGGCTCGTCTTTCTTCCCGAGAATGCGGATCAGATCACGCTCGAGCAGACCCTTCAAAACAGGACCGCAATCGACGCCCCGGATATCATCGATCTCCGGGCGAGTAATGGGCTGACGGTACGCGACGATAGATAGCGTCTCGAGCTGCGCCCGCGAAAGCCGGATCGGACGCTGAGCCAGAAAGTTCTGCACATACTTCGAATAGGTTGCTGTCGTGCGGAACGCATAACCACCACCCACCGAATCAATCCGAACGCCTCGCCCCAGGTACTGTTCGCGCAATTCACCCAAGATCTCCTCGGTGCGCTTTCGATCCAAACGAACCGCGCGGGCCAGCTCCTTAATATCTAGCGGCTTATCTGCGACGAACAGAATCGCTTCGACCAGACCGCGCAGGAACGCCTGTGTGTCCTCGATATTCTCCTCGGAGACCGCTCCGCCCGCTGATTCGCCGGGTTCGCTTGATTCGCTTGATTCGCTTGATTCGCTTGATTCGACGGCATCCGGCTTCGCCACCTCGACGGGCAGAACTTCGGGCTCCAACAAAACGCTGCTCTCAGCCGCCGCGACAGGTTCAGCTTTCGTTTTGTGCTTGGAGTTCTGAGGTTTAGGGGCCTTCTTCTCAGGTAGTTCAACTTGGGGGCCTTTGGCCTTCACCTGCGCAACCTTGGAAGCAGTAGGTTTCGCGGGCGAGGCCGTCTTTTTTGCTGACACTGCCGGCTTGGGCGCGTTTTTCGCTTGTTTGGCGGGCGGGGTTGGCTTCGGTGCAACGACAGGTTTTTCCGGTGCCCTCACCGGAGCGACAGGCTTCCGAGAAGATCCCTGAGCGCTGTCTTTTGCGCCCGGCTTTTTGCCCTGTTTTGCTGCCTGCTTTGCCGCCGTCTCGCTGTTTCTTTCAGTATTTTTACCCGATTTTGAGTGAAGCGGCATCACTTTGGCGCCTTCTGCACGCTTCGGGGCAACTTGCTGCGAAGTAGTGGTGCTTGGGGCTTTCTTGCGTTTTGCCATCCGTTTTACTCTGACTCCGTATCAGGTTTGGACTCAAAGGGAGCCGAAGTGTCAGCTTGCCCTTTGATTGCGTCCACTGGGGTGCCCGCTTCATCCAGGGAGTGCGGTAGCGCAGGTGCGTTCCGTGTCTCGTCTGACTCTTCCTGAACGGCGAGTTCGATCAGGATGGGTGCGAAAGCGCTCTCCTGAAAAATACGCGTCATTCGCAGGCGCGTCATTTCAAGGAGGGCAAGGAACGTGACGATCAACTCAGCGCGCGAGATCTCCCCGTCGAACAGCTCCTCGAAGGCCAGCTGGTGGCGCAACTTTAGGAGCTCGGCGAGCTGGCCGATCCGATCGCTAATGGAAAATCGCTCAAAATCGATCTGATGGTCGATGTTTATTTTGGCGCGACTGAGCAGGGACTGAAAGGCATCGAGCAACTTAAACAGACTGACGGGGGCCAGTGGAGCCGGACCATCCACCGACGGTGCAGTCGCTCCGCGCGAGAAAATATCGCGTCCCAACCATTCGCGAGCATCCAGGGTCTCAGCCGCATGCTTGTACTTTTGGTACTCGAGTAGGCGGCGTATCAGTTCGGCTCGCGGATCCGCCTCGACTTCGTCCGCTTCGTCCGCTTCCTCAGGGGCTGAAGGAAGAAGCGACCTCGACTTGATGTGCACGAGCGTGGCGGCCATCAGCAAATACTCGCTCGCCACGTCAATATTGAGCGACTCCAGCAGCGTCACATACTTCAGGTATTGCTCAGTGATGAACGAGATTGGAATGTTGAGGATGTCGAGCTCGTGCTGCTGGATCAGGTGCAGCAGCAGGTCCAATGGGCCCTCAAACGTAGGCAGTTCGACACGGTACCCCCCACCAGAGTCGCGCTCGCCCGCAACGCTGAGCGCTGCAGCGTTCTTCGAGCTCGATTCTGTGGGCTTCTGAGCCATGGTCGGGGCAGACTAGGAGCCCTGGCTACCAAATTCCACGCATTTCCGAGACATAAGTGGCTCTGGCCCCGGGCCCAGCCCTTTCTCGAAGCCTTGCGCGTGCTAACTTGCCGCCCGATGTCGGGTGTGAGCGCCAGCTGCCCAATCTGCGCGAAAAGCTACGGCCCCGCGGCCCACTTCTGCCCGCTCGATGGCGCGGCCCTCAGCCTAGGCGGGCACAACGCAGATCCCTACCTATCCACCACGATCGCCGGCCAATTCGAGCTCCTTGAGCTCATTGGCCTCGGCTCCACGGGTCGCGTCTACCGGGCGTACCAAGCAGACTTTCAGCGCGAGGTGGCCATTAAGATCTTGCACCGCGAGCTACTCAAAAGCCCTTCCATCGTGACGCGGTTCCTGCGGGAAGCCAAACTTGCCAGCCGGCTCCAGCATCCGAACCTGGTCGCTCTGCTCACCTCAGGCCAGCTCGAAGGCCCCGACGGTGAAGCCTACGTTGTCACGGAATACCTCGAAGGGCGCACGCTTCGCGCGGCACTTTCAACGACTGAACGAAGTTTGCCGTTGCCGCGAGCTCTCCACATTCTGCTGCAAGTGTGCGACGCCGTCGGCGAAGCGCACGCGAACAGTGTCGTCCATCGTGATCTCAAGCCGGAGAATATCATGCTCGTCAAGCGAGGTTTGGCGCTGGATATTGTCAAGGTATTGGATTTTGGCGCGGCACGCTTGGATCTCTCCGACGCCACCATCCTCACTCAGAAGGGAGCCATCCTAGGTACCGCCCGCTATGCCTCGCCGGAATGTGCGCGAGGTCAAACGGTGGGGCCGCCCTCGGACGTCTATTCGCTGGCAATCCTGCTCTACGAATGCCTCGCTGGCAAAACGCCGTTCGACGGCAAGAACCCTGTTAGTGTGCTTTTGAAACACATGCAGGAGCCGCCGATACCGCTATCAAGCTTGCCCGAGTCAGCCTACGTGCCCCCGGCCATTTCTCGGGTTGTGCAGGAGAATCTAGCAAAAACGCCCGAGCAGCGCTGCCAGAATGCCCGAGACTTTGGCACAGCAGTGGCGGAGGCCGCGCGGATAAGTGGCATCACCCTCTAAGGCACTCAAGGCTGCACACAGCAGGGGCTCGACCTGGAGGAGCCCATGGTATGCTGGTGCAGTGCGTGTCCTCTCCGGCAAGACCTTAGCGCTACTGGGCGCCAGCGTTGGCGTGCTTTGGGTGTCGAGCGTGCACGCTGAAGCGCCGGCTAGTGTCGAGCCAGTGTCGAGCGAAGGCACTTCGAATGCTTCCTTCACACGCACGAGTCGTGGCTACATGGCCATTGATCGGCCGGTCGGCATTGCGGAGTTTGGCCTGGGCGCATTCACTCTGCCGGGCGCCGAGATTTGTGGACCCGGTAGCTGCTCGCAGGGTGATGTGAGCTTCGAATTGGATGCTTGGCAGCTTTACCGGCCGACGCTGAGGTACTCGTTTGGCGCAGGCATCACCATGGGCCTGCTCACCATCCGCTCCCCTGGGAGCGAAGATCCGGCCGCGTTTGCACGCGATCATAGCCGCGGTTATCTGACCGTTGAGGCAATCGGGCGTTATTATGCGTACGTTGGTGAAACGGTAGAAGCCTGGGCTGGCCTAACGAGCGGTTTGGCCGTTGTGAGAGATTCTTTCTCTGATAAACAAAGCACTGAGTTGTCGCTCGTGCGTCCGCGCGGCGCGCCGATCCGCTCAGAAGGGCTAGCGCTTGGATTTGCGCTTGGCTCCACGTTTGCGCTTTCCCCGAACTGGTCGGTTGTCGGGAGTGCTCGTTACGGAGCCTGGTTTTTACCGACAAAACCGGCAACGGATCCGTTTGGTGACAAAGCTTCTCTCACCGGCCAAACCAACGTCGTCGCGCTGAGCCTCGGAGTTGGCTATCGGATCCCGCTCTAATTCGAACGGAGCGCGAGCGCGAACAGCTCCAGCATGCGCTCTAATAGAAGAGCTACCACACACAGCAGCAAGAAGGGCTTGAGTGGGCTCAGTACCTGCTGCAACGGAACAGGAAACGCGACCCTAGAAGCGAGCGCAACCCCTACGTCCACGACGACGGAAACCACAACCAGCGGAGCCGCGACAGCCACCGCCAACCCCAGCCCGGCTACTAAATCGCTCACGGCCACCCAAGGAGAGAACACCAAGTTCTCATGCGAAAGTGCACGCACCAAGCGCTCGGGGCCACCTGAAATCAAAAACACCAACGCAACCATCAGCGACAGCAAGGTTCCAAGTGGCGTGCTCGACTCAAGGCCAATCGAACGGAGAGAACCTGTATTCCCACGCAATTCATCCGCCAGCGCTCCTGTCATGCTGGATGCCCAGAGCACCGCACTGGCAGACAGAGCCACGGGTAGCCCGCGCACAAACTCCAAGACGTACGCCACCGGCCCAGCATCGGATACGGTGGCGGAGAGTGCCGGTGCCACGCTGAATGCCAACGCCGCACCGAGCGTCAGCCGGATTGGCAGAGCCACCGCAGATAGCCCAAACGCAGGAATAATGAGAACGCTCGGCAGCACCCGCATCAAGGCGGATACGTAGCGAGGGAACTCCAGCCCTTGCTTCTGGAATTCCAGCAGCAAGGACCCGGCAATATCAGGCGCCGGCGCCACAGGCCTTCAGGCAGAACTGCCCGCTACGGATTGACGTGGAGCCGAGCTGCGCGCTAACGCGGTCAAGAGCAACGGAGTAGTTTTGCATGAGTCTTGATCCGTCCAAAGTCGGCTACGTTACGCCAGCCTACACCTTCGACTACGATTGGAAAACGGTTGTGCTGTATGCGCTGGGGATTGGCGCCAAGCAGAGCGAACTCAGCTATCTGTACGAAGCCCATGGCCCAGAAGTCTACCCCACGTTCGGAGTTGTCCCGACGTACGCCGTGTTGACCGACCTCTTGTCAGCCGCAGGCGTGAATCTCAAGAGCGTGGTGCACTCTGGACAATCCATTCAACTTCACCGTCCGATCCCAGCCGAAGGTTCGCTCAGAACCCAAGGCACACTGACCGGGATCTATGACCTGAAGCGCTTTGCTCAGCTTTCTTTCAGCACGAGCACGACCCTCCACGGGGAACCGTTGTTCGAGACAGAATGGACACTGCTCGCCTTGGACGCCGGCGGCTTTGACGGCCCTCGGCCACCCAAAGGCGTCGTCGTGCGCGCACCTACTGACGGCGAACCGGACCTCGTTCTGGACGCACTCACCACGCCGGAACAAGCTGCGCTCTATCGCTTGAGTGGCGACTACAACCCACTGCACATCGACCCGGAGGTAGCCAAATCCGTGGGCTTCGACCAGGGCCCGATTTTGCACGGCCTGTGCACGTTTGGCTTTATCGGCAGGGCGGTCGTGCAACATTACTGTGCTGGCCGTGCGGCGGGGTTGCGGTCGCTTTCGGCACAGTTCAGAAAACCCATTTGGCCCGGGGAAATGCTCAAAATTCGAGGATTTTCGCTGGAGGCCGGGCGCGTGGCGCTTGAGGCCTTCGCCGCAGACAGAAAAGAGCCTGTAGTTACCAACTGCTGGGCGGAGCTTGCCAACCTATGAGTCACTCGTTTCCGAAATACTTGGCTCAATGGAGTCTCCTATCATCCAGTCCGCTGCTATTGCTGGCGTGTATTGTGACCCCGTACGACGCGGTTGGGGTGGGTCCGCGGATAGCCACGCCACCTTCAAGCCACGCCACGGCGGCTTTGGTTCCGCTCAGTGCACCGGCGAACGAGCCCCATGAAATTCGTGCCAGCCATTTGCTCATCGCGTATCAGGGAGCTATGCGTGCGGCACCGAGCGTCCTACGCACGAAGGCTGAAGCGCTGCTCCGAGCACAAGAAGCACTCACCAAAGCGAAGGCCGAGGCGGAGTTCAAGCAGCTGGCCGCGGAGTATTCGGATGAACCTGGGGCGGCGGCGAGCGGCGGCGATCTAGGAAAATTCAAGCGTGATCGTGTCGTTCCCGAGTTCGGAAAAGCTGCCTTCGCGCTCCGCCCGGGTGAACTCTCAAACGTGGTGGAGTCCCCTTTCGGATACCACGTCATTCTCCGAACTGAGTGAGCTCCGACGCTACTCTCGGAGTACCCACTTCGAGATAACCATGCGCTGGACTTGGCTCGTCCCCTCGCCTATCTCGCACAACTTCACATCGCGTAGATGCCGCTCGATCTCGAACTCACGGGTGTAGCCATACCCGCCGTGGATCTGCATGCTGTCATTGCAGATCTTGGTAGCGGCTTCGCTCGCAAATAGCTTGGCTTGCGACGCTTCTAATGTGAACGGCCGGCCTTGGTCCGCGAGCCACGCTGCGCGATAGGTGAGCAGCTCTGCCGCATCCAGAGCCGTTCGCGCATCGGCCAGCATCCAGCGGATAGCCTGAAATTCTGAAATAGGTTGGCCAAAGGCTTCACGCTCTTTGGCGTAGCGGAGCGCCATCTCTAAGGCTCCGCGACCGAGACCAAGGGCCATGGCTGCGATCGACACACGACCGCCGTCCAGGATGCGCATGGTATCGATGAATCCGTTATCCACCTCGCCCAGGCGCTGCTCGTCAAGAACGCGCACATTCTCAAGCGTGATCTCGACTGTATCACTCGACCGGCAGCCATATTTTTCGAGCTTCTTGCTCGCTGAATAACCGACGCGGTCGGTCGGAACGATAAACGCAGTGATGCCTTTTTGCGCGGCGACGGCCTGATTCGTACGCGCCAACACCACGCAAAATCCAGCGACGGACCCCTGCGTGATGAACATTTTCGTACCGTTGATGACCCACTCGTTGCCGTCCCGCACCGCCGTCGTGCGCAAAGCGGCCGCATCCGAACCTGAACCAGGCTCAGTCAGCGCCCAGGCTGCCAGCCACTTCCCCGTTGCGGCTGCTCGCAGATAGGTTTGTTTTTGCTGTTCCGTTCCAAACCTAAGAATGTGTCCCGTACCAAGCCCATTGTGGCTTGCCACCGTGAGCGCCAGCGAACCGTCGATCCGGGCACACTCCTCAACACAGATCGCATAGCTCAGCATGTCCATGCCGGAGCCGCCGTAAGCTTCAGGAATGCGAATACCCAGGAGGCCGAGCTCCGCAAGCTCTGGCACGATTTCGCTCGGGAAGCGTTCTTCGGCATCCCAGTTCTTCGCGTTCGGTCGGACGCGTCGTTCACAGAATTCGCGCACGGCCTGGCGCAGGATCTGATGGTGCTCAGAAAGATCGAAGTTCACACTAGATAGTTAAGCGCCAAACTGCCAGGTCCGCCAACTCTTCGCTCACTTTCGAATTTCTTCCGCCTGACGCATGAAACGGCCAAGTTCAAGGATTTTCTCCGATTCGGAGAGCTGGGTCGCTTCAGCATCTCCCCGCAGCTGGCCCAAAGGTCGAGCAAAGTCGTCGTCGCCAATCGCGTAGATGCGTTGAGCCCGCCGCGTGAGGAGCCAGGCGCTCCTTGCCCGCTCTTCATCCTTTCGGGCGCTGAACCCAAGGGCGTCAAAAGGTGCCTGTTTCAGTACACTGGCTCCGTGGAATTTTCGGAGCGTGCTCACCACGTCCAATGCTGCGTCCTCCTCCCCGCGATCCAGCGCGGCCAATCGCCAGCGCTTGGCTCCACGCGCATAGTAGCCGACGGCACCCGGCCCAAGCCCCGAGACGTCCAAAATATCTTCCGGCTCGTAGTCAACGGCCAACGGGAGACTATCTGCCGCTGGCAACAGCCGCACCTCCAGCGGCTTCACGTTCTCTTCTCCCAATGCTGTTAGAAGTTCCCGCGCGAGGGCTGGCAACGCCACCCCCGCCTGCACTATCACTCTCAGCGGCGGCAGCGCAGGATTCACCAATCTGAAAGAAATGACTTGATTTCCTGCCACCACAACAGCTTCGTTCTGGCTCTGGGCAGCGCCGGCACCAGCGGCAAATGCGGTGAACACGGAGCGCCGTGGGTCTTCGCCTTGCAGAACAACCCGCGTAAAATAACCATAAGCTAAACTTGGGTTCTCGAACTTCAGCGACTGAACCTCAAGCAAACTTGCGTCCACTTTCGACTGGTACGTCGCGACCTCAGCGTGCTGCAATCTGAATGGGGCGAAACGCTCGCAGCTCGTTCCTAGCCACCCCTGACAAAAAGTAACCAGCGGCGGCAATCCGACGCCGAAGGCGCGAGCAGGCACAGACCGAGACAGGCAAAGAGCACCCAGTTTGGCTGGCAATTTTGTCTTCGCAGACCCTTCACTGGGAGCTTCGCAGGTCCCGGACGGAGGATGCGGTGCACGCCCCAGCACATGAAGTGCCGACTCTGAATCACAGCTCAACAGCAACAGCAGGCAGCCCAAGGTCAGTCCGCAGCACCTCCAAGCCCCACTTCGTGAAGTAGGAGGTTGGGGCGCATCTTCACGCATTGCCCTACCCATCGCTCCGCAACCGTTTCATAGCTCTGCAACTCTTGCTCGCTGGCCGCTCAAAAATGCGGCTGGTTTGCCTTCGATCTCGGATGGCCGGGCGTCGCTCGAACGGCATGCTGTTTGCTCAAGGGTGTTCAATGGCTCTGCGGCTCCTCAATACAGCATTACTAGAAAGTGTGCACATGCGTCGGAGCTTGCGAGGCTTCACGCTCGCCGAGCTGCTCGTGGTGGTGGTGATTATCGGCATCCTGTCGGTCATGGCTATCCCGGCGATGATCAACCGACTTCGCGATCGACGAGTCCGCCAGGCCAGCGAGGAAATCGCCACGCTCTACCGCAACGCCCGCCTTCAGTCCATGGGCCGAGGCTCGGCAGTGCTCGTGCGCTTTAGCAACGCGGCGAATCCTGGCGGGGCATTTGAAGTGCGCGAGGCGGTGTGGGGCACCTCCGCACCCAGTGGCACAGCCAGCGGAACTGGTTGCGGCCGGCTTCCGAGTTCAAGCTGCACAACGAACACAGCCGGTGGTACGCAGAGTTGGGCAACGGTCGCGGCTGCGACTGACGACAACCGTCTGATCGATCAGTTTTCACCGATCGGGCAAAACGCAGATATCATTACCAAGGTCCTCGCTCCCACTGTCGCGACGCTGCTCCCCTATCTGGACGTGTGCTTCACCCCGATGGGACGCAGCTTCTTCCGCACCGATGCTGGTAATCCGTTTACGCCGCTAGTTGGTGTGCACCGCGTCAGTGTCGGCCGCTACCCGGGGGGGGCAACGTCGCCGTCCGTAGGCGTGGAAAGAAAAGTCGCCCTGTTGCCCAATGGCACGGCAAGGCTCACCGAATGATTCAGCGCCCAATGAGCCGCGCGGGCTACACCGTGATTGAATTGATGATGGCGATCTCACTGTTTGCTGTGGGCGTGTCGGCCATTATTGCTTTGCAGAAGGTGACCGTCACCTCCAACCAGCACGCGAAGAATCTCGCCATCGCGACACGCATTACTCAATCCTGGCAGGAGATGCTCGCGGCCGATGCCGTGATGTGGAACCACCCCTCTGCGAACAACACTGTCTCGGATTTAGCAGCGGATACCACGTGGCTCAACCAAGTGGACACTGCTACCGGCTGGTTTCAACCCGCATGGAACGCCAACCTGGAGTTTGGTCCGGCGTTTGATGCGCTCGGCAATCCGGTGCTGCTGCCGACGGATGCCGCGCGGGCGAATTTCTGTACGCACATTCGTCTCACGCGCCTCTACCCCGACAACACGCCGGTGCTCGGGAACGGGCTGATCCGCGCTGAGGTGCGCGTGTTTTGGCGGCGTCCTGGCGTGAGCAACCCAGATGCCTTCTGCGGTGCGCAAATTCTACCCGCTACCATCGGTGAGCAAGTTCAACAGTATTACTTTGTCTACAAGACCGCCGCTGTGCGCCAAAATCCACCTGATTGACCTGCTGAATCATGGTTCACCCCCTCCTTTCCCGCATTTCTTTGAACCCTCGTGGCCAACGCGGCTTCACGTTGACAGAGCTGATGGTCGCCCTGACAGGCGGATTGGTTATCTCGACAATGGTGTTCGTGCTAGCTCGCGACAGCACGCGCTTTTATCAGCGAGAATCTAGAATGGCGAATGCCAATCTGGCCGAAATCATAGGCTTTCAGCGCCTTTCGGCGGACATCTCGCGCGCCGGCTTCCTTTCGACTTCCAACATTCGCAGGGAGAGCAACCTGTGTGGAGATCCGGTTGGGGCAGCGAATGTCTGGCCCACCGAGCTCAGAAATCTTTCGAGCATTCTCATCCAGGATGGGGAGGTCATGCCGGCGCAAATGTCAGGCCAGGTTGCGCCGCGTCGCTTGAGGCTTGCGGGCAGCTATCTCTCAGGTGACGAATTCCCAGTTCGGCTCGTCCTGCCGAACACCGCCAACAACACGGTGAGTGTCTTCCTGCAAGTGAACAGCGGGCCCATGGCACGCCTAGGTTATCCGATCGGGCCTGGCCTCGCGGCTCAGCAAGTCGCTCGCCTAGATACTGTGTTTGCCCCGAATCGCGCGCTCCGCTTAGTGGACAGTGCCGGAGGCGAACATTATGGGACCATCTCGAGCACCGTCGGAGGAGACGAACCGGCTGTGATCCTGAGCAGTACCCCGCCGCTCAGATTCCGCGCGGGAACGGGAAGCCGCTGCGGCATTCGCGGTTTCGAAACCGGCGCCTTGGCCAATGTGGTGAACTTTATTCGCTACGAGATCCGGGACATCCGCAACGCGACCACGTATCCGAACTTCGCCCAAGCAATCAGTGACACCGCTGCCGTCCAAACGGCAACCTTGGACGCCACACGTCGCGACCTCATCCGAGTGGAGCTCGACGTGGACGGCAATGAGCTCGCGGACACCTTGGAGCTGATTGCTGAGTATGCCGTCGATCTCAGATTTGGGCTCACCGTCATGAGCAACGCGAGCACCTCCGCTAAGGTGGCAGACCCTCAGTTAACCACCTTCCTCTCGAATCTCCCCGCTACCCCGAACACGAACAATGCGGCAATCACGAACTGGGCGGGGCTGCCATCAGGCCTCAATGCCAACGTAGGACCCGAATTCATTCGCTCAGTTCGCTTGCGCTTCAGTGTGCGCTCACGCGAACCCGATCGCGATACCAACATCACCCCCAGCGACACCGTTGCACCCGGCCTGTATCGTATCGGCTTGGGTACGGACGGGAAGGCTCCTTTCGCCCGTGTTCGCACCATGCAAGCGGACATCGCACTCAGAAATCAGACAAGGTAACGCCATGGCCCGCCACTGCTCGAGCACTCCGCAAACCGATATCGAACGCCAGCTGTTGGCGTTTCGGCAGCGACGTGGAGAACGCGGCGCCACAATTTTTGTTGTGCTCACGGTCATGACGTTGCTCACCGCCGTCGGTGTGTATGCAGCACGCTCGGCAAGCCTGGTGGATCGGGCAGCGGGCTTTGATCGCCAGTTTCTACAAACTCACTATATTGCCGCTTACGGTACGTTGGCCATTGCCGCCGAGCTTGGAACGGGCAGCGCGAGCATGCGCGTCATGCGGATGGCGCAGAATCCGGAGGCTTGCAAGGTGACGAACGGGCTTAATTATCCGGGGGTCGGCATCGCCCCGTGCATGAAGCTTTCGATGGCAGAGCTCGCCGATCGGGTCGGGAGCTTCTTCACTGGCAGAAATTTGTTGGAGCAGACGCAGACCGGGTCGCCCATGATCCCGGGCAGCCTTGGCCCCTACAGTGTGTTGAGCGGCGCCGCACTTGAGGGGAACTTCGCCATCGAGCTTTCGGAACCTGGGCCCGTGTCTCGTCCCATAGCGGGCACCGACGTGGGCGGGACGGGCACGTCGTTCCAATACTTGCGAGTCACAGCGACCGCGCTCGGCCAAGTCACTCCATTCGTTGGAAACACTACTTGCGTCGAAGGCGCCTCCGCCGTCGCAGGTCTCGAAACCATGAGGGCCTATGTCGAGTTTGGCCCCGTCGCTGCCAATTGATGCCCGAAAAGGATGAAGCCTATGCGAAAATTACCCTGTCGTTTGCTGATACTGTGCGGCGTTGGCGCAACGCTGTTCGGCGCAATGCTCAACGCCCATGCGCAGGGGTTGGCTGATGCGAATCCGCCGCTGCCGAACATCCTACTGATTGTGGATACCTCCGGCTCTATGGAGCGCAAATCGCAGAGCCAAGATCAGCCCACCTGCGACCCTACGGGAGCGAGTGCGAGCCAGAAAAGCCGTTGGATTGAGACCGTCGAAGTGCTCACCGGCTCCATTCAGGACTACCGGTGTCAATCCGTTTCGCGCAGCAGCACTAGCTTCAAAGACGAGTACTCGATTCTCGGAAACCTCCCGTACGATTTCAACTACGTGAATGCCTACCACCGTCCGCTCAGCGGAACCTGCACTCCCGGCCCGGGTGTTCTGCCTAGCCCCAACGCATACGACTACCCCGTCGGTTCCATCAAATACCATCCGTACACGAGCCTCAACACAACGTGCAACACCTTCTCGCAGACCGCCGACGGCATCCTCGATACCTTTGGCGGTCTCATGCGTTTTGGGCTGATGACCTTCGACACACTCCCCAGCAAAGAAACCGGAGTCAGCGGCACAGTCGCTAGCTACGCGACAGGGATGCAAGGAACCTGGAGTTATTTTATCAACACTGCCGCGGCTACGGGTCGCCCTGAGTTGTGCACCACAGCTCCTTTGGATATCGAAGTTGGGGCTCGCAACGCCGCCGCTCCGCCCTGGGAAGGTCGAATGGTCGCCTTCGGTGATCCTGCGGCGGACAGCGCCGCCGTGTTGGCTCGCAACTCCAGAATCCAGGAGATTCTGCTCGCAACTCGGCCCTTTGGTGCCACCCCGATCGCCGGCGTGATGCAAGATGCCAGAGATCTCTTGTGGGATGATACTTCAACCGACCCGCTGAATAACGCACTCAATTTTGGTCCAGGAACGGACCCCTTCATTCGGAAGGGCTGTCGCGAGCAAAGCATTATTTTACTGACGGATGGTGAGCCCAATCTGGACCTGCGCCCCGCCTGCGAAGGGGCCGGGCCACCCGCTGGGAAATGCCCGTATGAGAAGCCTGAGACCACTGCCCTTGCGCTTTCAAGCTCAATCTCCACCACGCAACGCCCCGCCAAGACCTACGTGGTGGGTTTCGCCCTCTCTACCGTCACGGTGGGAGCCGTCACGAAGGATTGCACCACATTCACCGATGACGACCTCACCGGCGCCACAGGGCTTTGCAACAATGTGGTTAACAAAGACAACGTGAACTTGCAAGCGTGCTGCACACTCAACCGCATAGCGTTTAGTGGCGGCACGGCCGAGGCCTATTTTGCGAGTGACAAGAACGCGCTCGGCCTCGCACTCAGTAAGATTCTCCAGCAAGCCACCACAACCACCACGCGCACCCATCCCGCCTTTTCGAGCGCAGCATCGAGCGCGGGTTCGCCAGGCTTTCGCTTCTTCAGCTCCTACCAGCCGGCTCCAGCCAATCAAGTTCAGTTGCCCGATGGGAAGCTTGAGCGTCAACGCTACACCTGCGATAATCCCGCAAACATGGGTAAGCCGATGCCTGAGGATATCACCTTGGACAAGGGAGATGATTTCTCGGCGAACCTAAATTCAGCCGCTGCTGACGCTCGCGTCTTCCTATCGGTTGAAGTCGACGCCGACGGTGCCGGTGATCGCTGGTCGGATCGGTCCGTGCGACCCAGCATCACCACCGACGTGGATGGCGTCGCGTCCTATCGGGGCACACAGTATGGCGACACCGCGGCGATCTTTGTTTCGAGCACCCTGCCTGCCAGCATGCAACTGCCGACCAACACCGATGATTGCCTGGGGCTTTCCGACCTGACCTGCCGCGACCGCGTGCTCAAATGGTTGGTGGGCCTGAACAACGGGAGCAACCAGTATCACCGCTGCGAGAGCCCCGGCGATAAGTGCCACCTGATGGGCGACATTCTGCATTCCACGCCCGCGCTCGTGAACCGTCCGTTGGCTTTCCTGCGCGATGAATCCTACCAAGCGTTTGCCGACGCCAAGGCTAAACGCCCACTCACGCTGTATGTCTCAACGAATGATGGCCTGCTGCACGCTTTCCGCGTGGCGAGCAACGAGGTTGTGGGCACAGCGGAGAAGGATCCTGTCAACTCCCTAGCGAATAACGAAATGTGGGCATTTATCCCGCCGGCGGTGCTGCCGCTGATCCAATCGGAGTACCCGCCGACGCAGGTTCGGCTGTTAGATGGAAGCCCGGTGGTCAAAGATGTGGTTGCCAAGAAACAAGCAGATGACTCCTATGTCTTCGAACGCACCTCGGCCGATGCCCAAGCCGGCACTGGAGATTGGCGCACTGTCCTGGTCCAAAGCTTTGGGCCTGGCGCCGCGGTGTCTGGCTATTTCGCATTGGACATTACCGATCCGGTGGTGACGAGCAGTTCAAAGCCGAAATTTCTCTGGCAGCTCACCGTCGCGGGCAATCAAGACAAACTGTTTGGCCCCGGCACGGCGAAGCCGCTCATCACCACGGTGTTCTACGATGGCAATGCTGACGGGGAGCCCGAAGAAGTGCCCGTTGCGGTGTTACCTGGAGGCGATGGGGTCAGCGCTGGACCACCCTGCGCACGCGCTGCGAGCGCTACGAATATCGACACGAATTTCCCAGGACGCACCACGGTGAATTGCTATCCCTCCCCGCAGCCAGGTCGTTCCTTGACGATAGTGCGCCTCGACACGGGTAAGATTATTCGCACGTTCCGGCGTGACGCCACGGACGCGCCCGCAGCACTCACCACTTCGGGGGTTGTGATCCCAGCGAACCTAGACGCTCCGATTGTCGGCGAGCCCGTTGCTTTTCCGTCGACAACAGGAGCCGTGGCGGATCGAATTTTTGTGGGGGATAAGGAAGGTGGCTTGTGGAAGATTGATCTCGCTGCCACTAACCCGGACGCCTGGACCATGAAGCTGTTCTTCGATGGTTTCCCCGGCGGGACGTTAGCGCACGTGGCTGCCGATGGTAAGCCCATCTCAACGCCCCCCATCCTCTCGGTGGACGATGTGGGCAACGTGACAGTGACGTTCAGCACCGGCGATCAGGAAGTGTTCACCTACGCCGCGGGTGTGAAGAATTACGTGTGGTCTCTGACCGAGAAGTTCAATGGCACCGCGCTCGAAAGTAAAGTGAATTGGTACCAAACGTTCAACAACGGTGAACGCGTCACCGGGCCGCTCACGCTTTTCAATCGCAACCTCTACTTCTCCTCATTCTTGCCGGATGATGGTGGGGGCGGCGAATGTGCGCTCGGCAAGGCCTATGTCTGGGGCATGGATTACGTGCTGCCTGACGCCAACAATGCCGCCGGGAGCGGTGGCCGCGATGCGCTGAAAACCAATATAGGTCTGCCCGCCGTGATCGGCGACAAGCTCGATGTCAGCACCACACTCACCAATTCAACTCGGACCTCCATCTTTGGCGTTGGGATTGCCCAAGAGCCCACCTGTTTCGACGAGGTCACGGCGTCATCCCAGGATTCCCTCGGCTTTGGCTCGCGCACGTCAGTGACGAACGTGAATCCTGGGAAATTCCAGTTGGTCGTCCAAACGGGTGCCGGCGGCGAAAAAGTAGAAGGTGGCAGCACCAATGCCCTCACCATCGACCTGCCGCCCCCTGCCCTAAGATCCGTCATCGATTCATGGGCCGCCATCGTAGAGTAACTGCGAGAAAGCTTCCAATCATGTTCCTCCGCCGCTTGACTAACGCCTTCGCGCTGGCTGCTGTTCTCAGCAGCACCACGGCCTGCCACGACGAGTCCCCCATCGTGCCTTCAGGACCTCGCCCTGCCGCAGTTGCGCCGCCACCCCCAAAGCCAGTTGATCGCCTGGCTGAAGGAGAGCTCGCTCCGGGAACGCACCGGGCGTTCGGATTTGTGGCGCCCCGGGACTTGCATTTGGACGCGACCTTCCCGAATTCCGCTCATTTTTCCGGCCAAGTCGATGCGTTGGCGCTCGCGAGCTATGTGAAGGAGCGCGTGTCCAGCAGCAGTGCCGAAGTTGCCGAAGGGCGAACCACCTACGAGCGTGTTCACATCCTCGCGGGCGACCCGAAGCGCGTCTACAAGATTGATATTCTAAGCCCCAATAGCCTGAAAACCCTGCTCATTCTCAGTGACCTGACCCCGCCGGCGACAGTCCAAGGTCTGAGCACTCCTGAACGCTGGCACCGCACAGGGATGACAGCCAGCGGCCAGCTGCTCGATCCTATGAAACAAGAGTAATCAGGAGTGGTCCCCCGCGACGCAGTCGCAAGCAGACAGGGCCGCTCAGTGATTCGCTTCGTCTTCTTGGCGCGAGGCCTCGAGCAGCGCCATGCCGATCCGAAGCTTGCCCTTGACGGGCACAACGAGCGTGCGAAACCAAAACGTGCCGCGATTCAAGTTCAGGATCTCGCGCAACAACAAGATCGGATCTCGAAGCTCGCCGTTGGCCTTCGCGGAAACGAGCGTGCCGTCTGCCACTTCAATCGCAATCGAGGTTGAATCCGTCGATTCCAACTTCAGCAGACCGGAGCGCCGCTCAAGCTCCAACATCGTGAGCACCGTCCCAAGCGACATCTGAGCCAGATCGCCCCGCAGCGCGGCTGCCCGCCTTGAGGGAGGACTCGTGTCTGCGAGCGTGGCTTGTTGGCTGCGCAAGCGTGCGGCCATACCGAGGAGCGCCGACACCTGCGCCACGATCTCTTCCTGAATCACCGGCTTGGTCATGAAAATGTCCGCTCCAACGCTCAGACCCATTAGGCGACCACTCTGATCTTCAGCGCGCGTCAGAAAAAGAAACGGCGTTGTGGCCACGCGTGAACGCTCCTTCCGCACACGCTGGGCCACCCAGTAACCATCGATATCTGGAAGCTCCACGTCGCACACAATGCAATCGGGCAAGAGCGCCTTGGCGCGGGTCAGCCCCTCGCGTGCCGCGCGCGCCACAGAGACGTCAAATCCAGCGTCCCGCAGGCTCTTCTCAAGGAGAGCCGTCTCCCACTCGTCAGCATCAATGATCAGCACGCTACCTTGGGACACAGAACTTTCAGATTAGCACGCATCCAACAAAAACCCGAGCCTGCTCCGCCGTGGACTGCCTTGGACCCGTTTGAGCGCGTGTGATCACCGGGTTGCCCCCCCGCCTTGGACCCTCGGCAGCGCGGCCGAAGCGGCGACAGCGGATTGTCTGCGGGGCGGGTCCACGCTACGCGAGAGGCACCGTGGCCGATATTCTACGCAGAACCCCGCTTTACCAAGAACACCAGAACCTGAAGGCGCGCATCGTGCCGTTTGCCGGGTGGGAGATGCCCATTCAGTACAAAGGGATCGTCGCCGAGCACCAGGCGGTGCGAGAGCGGGCCGGCATTTTTGATGTGTGTCACATGGGTGAGCTCTTGGTCCAGGGCCCGGAAGCAGAGCGCTTGGTGAACGAACTCGTCACCAACGATCTCAGCAAGATCGACAATGGCCAAGCCATGTATACCTGCTGTTGCAATGAGCAAGGTACGATCCTGGATGACCTAATTATCTATAAACGCGCGTCCGACGACATTCTCATCGTCTGCAACGCGTCGAATCGTGAGAAGATCTCAGCGCATGTGAAAGCCTTCGTGGGAGCGCAGGCTCGTTTCGAAGACATCAGCGACAAGACGGCACTGCTCGCGCTGCAAGGCCCCAAGGCGTTCGCGGTGCTGGATGCGTTGGGCACAGCACCTCAGTCACTCGCGAGCGAGCTCAAACCCTTTCGCTTTCAGACGGCGCGGGTGGGAGGTGTCGAATGCACGGTGGCTCGCACCGGCTACACGGGCGAAGACGGCGTCGAACTCTTTTGTGTCAACGAGGACGCGCCGCGGCTTTTTTCGGGACTGATGAAGGCGGGCACACCGCTCGGCTTGGAGCCAGTAGGGCTGGGCGCACGCGATACGCTGCGCTTGGAGGCTCGGCTCTCGCTCTATGGCAACGATATCGACGACACCACGAACCCGCTCGAAGCTGGCCTCGGTTGGGTCGTCAAGTTAGACAAGGCAAGCTTCGTCGGTAAGGCGGCGCTGTTGGCCGTGCAGGCAGCTGGCTTGCGTCGGAAGTTGGTCGGTTTTCAGATGACCGGCAAGGGCATCGCGCGCCACGGCTATCCGTTGCTCGATGCCAGCGGCAAATCTGTGGGAATTTGCACCTCGGGCGGGCCTTCCCCAACGCTCGGCATTAGCATTGGGCTCGGTTATTTGCCGGCAGATTTGGCTGAAATTGGCACGCGGTTCCTCGTGGATTGCCGGGGGAAGTCTATCGATGCGGTCGTCGTGAAAACCCCGTTTTACAAGCGGGCCCGCGTTTCCTAAAAGCGGGGGCCAAAAGCTTGCCTTCGACCTCTCCCCTACCCATCTGGAGCCTTGAGTCATGATCGTTGCAACCGAAGTCAAAGACGACCGAAAATACACCAAAGCGCACGAGTGGGCGAAGCCCGAAGCCGGCGAGGTCTTGGTGGGGATCACCGCCTTTGCGGTTGATCAGCTGGGAGACATTACGTTGGTGAGCCTCGACGTCAGCCCCGGCGATCATGTCGAAGTCGGAAAGGCGTTCGGCACCATTGAAAGCGTGAAGACGTTGAGCGACCTCTATGCACCGGTCAGCGGTAAGGTCACTCGCATCAACACCGAGCTCGAAAATCGCCCGGAGCTCATCAATGAGGACATGTGGAGTAAAGGTTGGATGATTGCGATCGAGCCCAGCTCCGAGCAAGCCGCATTGTTAGCGCCCGAAGCCTACCGCTCCCATCTTGAGGAGTCCGCGCACTGATGCGCTACCTACCCCACACTGCCGCGGAGATCGAGCAGATGCTCGAGGTGATCGGTAAGCCAACGCTGGATGCTCTGTTCGAAACGATCCCACCGGAGGCGCGATTTAGCGGCGGCTTAAAGCTCGATGCCGCTTTGGCTGAGTCCGAGCTCATGCGGCATTTGGAGGCCATTGCCGCGAAAAACCAGGGCGCTTCGTTGCTCTCATTTTTGGGGGCGGGCATGTATTCTCACCACATTCCGCCCGCCGTTGATCAGCTCCTGCTCCGAAGTGAATTTTACACGGCATACACCCCGTATCAGCCCGAAGTTGCCCAAGGAACGCTCCAGGCGATCTGGGAATTTCAGACCGTCGTGAGCGAAATCTACGGTTTGCCGATGGCAAACGCCAGCATGTACGACGGCGCCAGCGCGGCTGCGGAAGCGGCGCAGATGGCACGCCGGCTGACCAAGCGCGACGTGATCGTCGTGAGTGGCTGCGTTCATCCCGACTACAGCGCAGTGACACGGACCTACCTGCAGGGCCAATCCGATCAGCATTACCGCGCGCTCGCAGTCGGCGAAGATGGCGGCGCGAGCCTCGAAGCGATCCAAGCTGCCCTCTCAGAAGATGTTGCGGCCGTGATGGTGGGATACCCAAGCTTTTTCGGGACAGTGAGTGATCTGCAAGCTATCGCGGATGCCGCACATGCCCGCGGCGCTTTGCTGATCGTCACCAACAGCGAACCTTACGCATTGGCGATAGCAGAGGCACCGGGTGCCTTGGGGGCGGATATCGTTGCCGGCGAAGGCCAACCCATCGCGTGCCCGCCTCAATTTGGGGGCCCCGGTGTGGGGCTATTTGCCTGTCGCGACGACCGAAAGTTTTTACAACAATTGCCCGGGCGCGTTTGCGGGAAAACAGTGGATAGTAACGGCCGCCCTGGCTTTGTGCTCACCCTAGCAACGCGTGAGCAGCATATTCGACGCGAGCGAGCCACGAGCAACATCTGCACCAATCAAGGGCTTTTGGCGCTGTCGCTGGTGATCCGCATGAGCATCTTAGGGAAGAGCGGGTTCGTGGAGGTTGCGGAACAGTGCCTCGCGAAAGCCCACTACCTGCGAGCAGAGCTGCTGAAGTTGCCGGGCTTCGAGGCGGGCTTTCAGCGAGACGCTCCCTTCTTCAATGAGTTTGCGGTCAAAGTGCGGGGCAACAGCGCCAGCGAAGTGTGTGGCAAGCTTGAAGCCAAAGGGATCATTGGCGGATTCGATCTCGGCAGAATTGAGCCAAAGTTCGCAGACCGGCTACTGATTGCGGTCACCGAAAAACACACGCGCGCGGAGCTCGATCAACTGATCTCCGAGCTCAAGGCGCTTTAGCCTGAGTTTCTCCGCTGGGCGGGAAGGGATTCTTCCACCAATTCTCGCCGCTGGTCCGGAACACGGTGAGGCGCGCGAAGTCAAAGCCTAGCGTTGCCGTTAAGCCGTGCGTGGATCCCGTTCCGATCTGCCCGCCGAGTGCGGCAACGATGCCGAAGGGAGCGCCGAGGCTCAGGGAGCCCGTGAACCCTGCTGAAGCTTGACCCCAAAAGCGCTCATACCCACCGAGATCCAAAGCGCCACCCCAATCTCCCAGTGCGTAGCCTCTGGTTGTGCCACGCGCTAACAGCGAAAGATCGGTGCCCGAGCCGATAAACGTTGAAGTACGGATGATCCCCCCAAACACCAAGGGCTGGAATGGGCTCGAGCCAAGCCCGGAGCTCACTTCAAGCAGGCCATTTTCGCCCCAATCGCTCCCGTGATCTCGGAGCCAAGCGGGCCCGGCGGTCACCGAGAGCCAGGCGGCGGGCTCGGCCTGGGCGGCACTGGAAACGAAGCACCAAGACAGCGGGAGCAAGAATAGAAATCGAATGGGCTTCACCCGCCCCTCCTACACGCGACGCTCCCCGAGCCGCAAGGGCACCCTGCAGCAGAAGGGCAGCTCAGCCTCCTGCTGAAGGCTTTGGTGCGCTCGAAAGATCGCGAATTTGGTCACGAAGCTGGGCTAGGCCCAGGTCAATATCGGCTCCCAGATGAAGCCGCAGGGCTCGTCGAGCGTTGTGCTGCAACAGCTGAAGATGCGCGAGCGCTTGAGCATCGCGGACAATCGCGAACGAGTAGGCTTTTTCGGGGATGGGCACGTCGCCTTCGGGAAGAGCCGTCAGCAAGAGATGCGCGCCGCCTTCACAGCCAGTCCGCTGCGAACCTCCGGTGGCATAAAGGCACGGAGCACCAAAGCCTTGAGTTGCTACGACGGAAAACGCGCTACGCAGGAGTCGCTGAACTTCTTGAAGCGTCCGCCTTCGGGCCTCAGTTTCGTAGAAGAAAGCGCCTATCGAAACAAAATCGAAGCGTTTGAGTCCCCGCAGCAACTCAGCGAGCGGTGGATCGGTAGGTGTTGAAGCACGCCACTTAGGTAGAACGCTGTCGCGTGCATAGGCTTCCAGAAAGCGCGCAGTACCGGTGCGCGTCTGCGCAAGGTCAGTTTCGTCAAAGGGATTTACGCCGATGCACGAACACAATAAGACGGTTGCGAGCTGCCAGCGTAGTATTTCAGCGCCGATGCTGGCGCGGTCGCGCAGCGTGGTGGTCGCCACAGGGAAACCAGCCACCACCAACGAGTCGACCTGGTCATCCAGTGCAGTGCGCTCAGCACCCATCCTCAGATAGAAAAAGACTCGGTCAGCACCGTACACCTGAGGTGAGCCAATCGGCTCTCCATCCACCACCACCAGGCCCTGCTTCCGCTTGCCGCAACTCCCGGCGAGCAGCTGCTCCAAGTAGCGGCCGAAAGGCTTGAACTCTGGAGCCAAGATCAACGTCAGCTTGTCTTTGCCAGCTGTGAGCAGCCCACCAAGAAACGACGCCATCCGAAACGCCGAGTTTTGCTCGATGGGCACCGCAGGCGAGCAGCGATCGCCCATCTTGTGCGCGTGGGCCAAAACAAGCTGACCATCGGCACCGGCAAGAGCTGCGGGCAGTACTCCAAAGTACGAAAACGCCGAGTAGCGCGCTGTGATGTCGGTGGGGCTCTCGAATATCCGTTGATAGCGGCGGCGGCGCGCGAGGCGTGCCAGTGGTCCACCCGGCTCAGTAACAGCCACAAAAGCGCGCTGGGGTTCAGCAATGCCCGTCGCCATTTTTTGCCAAAAACAAACCTCCAAGGCTTCGAGCTCGGGCGAAAGCTCGCCCTTCGCCATCACCACGACGAGCGATGCTGAGGGTTCCAACCATTCCTGAAATGCCAGGACAGCTGCAGGTTCGGAATCGTCCAGCACCCGCACTTCTGGGAAGCCCGGATTCTGACCGAGTATCTCAAGAATCACGCGCGCATTGGCCGACTCAGCACCACTTGCTAACACCAAAACCTTGCGAACACCCGAGTGGTACACTTGGCGAACATAGCTCGTGACGTTAGGCCAATCGGTTGCCATGAACTCCGCCGCTCTGAGGAAGCCCATCTGCCCAGGAATGGCTTTGGCTGAGTCCACATCGTCGGTGAACATGCTGGGATCAATGGTCCACAGCCTCCGAACGGCCTGCTCCCGCACCAAGCGCTCGACCATCCTCACCACCGCCGAAGTCAGCGCACCTGTAAAATACTCTTCGTGATAGCTGGCAAGATCCTCGGCCATAGCGCACCAGCATATCCCAATGTGGAGAACGGCCCAGAGGAGGCCACGTTGCCATTCGTACTCGGAGGCATTCCTACACTTTTGGGAGATTTTTTCGGTCCGGATAGGCCCGCGAAATTCGTAGATAAATACTCGAATTTACAAGACTAATCAGGAACTCTAAGGGCTCCGTTCCAGCTCTTAGAGATTCTAGCGGTAGCGCAAGCAACCAGATCTATTATAGTGCTACTGCAACCAGCCGACGCAGCCACACAGCTGTCGAAAAAACGCGACTCAGCCGAGGAGATCAACGTGCCGATCGAAGTACCCAGCGTGAAAATCCTAATCGTTGATGATGACCGCGCGATCTGTGAGTACATGCAGACGTTGCTCGAAAAGGATGGCTTCACTGTCAAAGCAGTGAGCGACCCCACGTTGGTTGAAGACGAGGTCCGCGCCGGCGCCTACCACGTCATTATCCTTGATTTGATGATGCCTAAGATGGACGGCATCGAGGTTCTCAAGCGCATTCGGGCGATTGACAGTGATGTTGCTGTTGTCATTTTCACGGCGCACCCGAACTTGGACACGGCCGTTGCTTCGATGAAGCTGGACGCCGTCGACTACATCAAGAAGCCGTTCAACGTCGATGAATTCCGCCAGGTGCTGGCGCGGGTCATGAAGAAGAAGGGCCTCGCTCGGACCCCAGAAGAACAGTTGCATCGGATCATCGGCGATACGATTCGGCTGATGCGCAAGGAGAAGGAGCTCACGCTGAAGCAAATGAGCCGGCGCACCGGCCTCAGCATTTCGCTCCTTTCCCAGATCGAGCGGGCGGAGTCGAGCCCGTCGATTTCCAGCCTGTACAAGATTGCCATCGCCTTGGACGCTAAGATCCAGACTCTGTTCGGCGACAATTAGACCGTAGTTTCGGGCCGGGTTGGTCGTCTGCTAGGTTCTGGCGGCATGTCCGTGCTCAAAATTTGCACACCTCGACCGCGATCAAACGCCTCGCACCACATACGGCTGCTGCGGCTGTTGGTCGCAGTGTTGCTACTCTTTTGGTTCGGGGCGAAAAACGCATCCGCCGACCCTCGCGCCAACCGCACGCCGGTATTGGCGCAGAACCTGCGCGTGGCCGTGGTCACCTTCGGACCTGGGGATCATCCCTTCGCCAAGTTCGGGCACGATGCGATTTGGGTCGAGCTGCCCGACGGCAGAGGGGCCATCTACAATTTTGGAACCTTTGGTGGAGAAACATCCTCGCTCCTCACCAAATTTCTGCAGGGCAGATTCAATTACTGGTTATCTGTTTCGCGCCCAGCGGAAACCTTGCACGCTTACGAGCGGGACGATCGAAGTGTCATCATCCAAGATCTCGCGCTCAGCCAGAGCGAGAAGCTCGACCTTTGGCGGCGGCTTGAAGTGAATGCACGCCCGGAAAATCGGGAATACCTCTACGACTACTTCAAGGACAATTGTTCCACGCGCGTCCGAGATGCGATCGATGCCACGCTCAAAGGTGCGTTGAAAAAGGCCCTGCTCCAGAAACCTGCACGGCTGAATTTTCGCCAGCACGCGCTCCGGCTCGCCTCGGATCTGCCTTGGCTCTACGTAGGGCTCCACTTCGGCCTGGCGCAGGAGGCCGACCAGCCTCGTAACCGTTGGGAGGAGGGATTCATTCCTGCCGGAGTCCAGGACAGTTTGGCCTCTTACAGTCTCTCGCGGGGCGCTTTAGAAGTCCCATTGGTCGAGAAGACGTCGACTTTCTACCAGGCCACACGTGCTCCCTCACTCAACGAACCGCCCACTACCTGGCCTTGGTTCCTTTTGGCAGGCCTCGGCCTGGGTGGCGTGCTGTTTGGCCTTGGAAGTCTGGCCATGAAATCCCGAATGGCTCGCGTTACCTTCGGAACTCTGGCTGCGTTGCTCAGTCTGGTGTGTGGGCTGCTTGGGGTCGTGCTGTTGTTTTTGTGGCTGTTTACCAACCACCAGATCGCCTTCAAAAATGAGAACCTCGCATTCTGCCCACCGTGGCTGCTGGTTTCTTTCGTCTCAAGCCTTGGCCTGGCGTTGGGTAGCCAACGCCTGATGGCGCTGACGCGCTCCGTGTTCAGATGGACGCTGGGCCTCGCGGTGCTCGCCGTCGTCCTGAAACTAACACCGTGGTTCTTCCAGTCGAACAAGGAGTTCGCCTGCTTCTTCCTGCCCCTATGGACGGCTCTGGCGGTGACAACCCACCGACTTCTGGAGGCGGCGCAGGCTGCGAGTCCTGTCAAGCACTCCACCCCCTTGCGCTGATTTAGACCCGATCTATAAGTCGACTAAGTCTAACTCTAACCCGCAAGAAAAAAGGAAGAACACCATGGGCGTATTAGTTCAAAGAAAAGCTCCAGACTTTACAACTCCGGCCGTACTCGGCAACGGTGAAATCAAGGACGATTACAAGTTCTCTGAAGCCACCAAGGGCAAGTATGTGGTGTTGTTTTTCTACCCTCTGGATTTCACCTTCGTCTGCCCCACAGAGTTGATCGCGTTCGATCACCGCATCGAAGACTTCAAATCTCGCAACGTGGAAGTGGTCGGTGTGTCAATCGACTCCCACCACACGCACAATGCTTGGCGCAACACACCGATCGACAAGGGTGGGATCGGGCCAGTCAAGTACACGCTAGTGGCGGACATGGCTCACTCCGTCTGCAGGGCTTACGACGTCGAGCTTCCAGACGGAACCAAAGCCTTCCGCGGCTCCTTCCTGATCGACAAGGAAGGTATTGTGCGGCATCAGGTTGTTAACGACCTGCCGCTTGGACGCAATATCGACGAAATGCTGCGCATGGTAGATGCCCTCCAATTCAACGAAGCGCATGGCGAAGTTTGTCCTGCGGGTTGGCAGAAGGGCGGCAAAGGCATGAGCGAATCGGCCGCGGGCGTGGCCAGCTACCTGAGTGAGAACCACAAGGCGCTCTGACGCTTTCAGCAAGCTTTGAGTGTCTGGGACCTCGCAACCGCGGGGTCCTTTGTTTTTTGTCTAAAGCCGCCCATGCCCCGCAACCCTTGGCAGAAGTATCGATCCAGGCCATTAATGTCCGAAGTATGGCTGTCTGAGTCGCATGTTTCGGGTGAGCTGGTGTAGCACTCAGGATGGATGAGGCTATCTTCCGGCCCCACCGACCATGACCTTGGCTCCCTTGATTGAGATCGACAATCTCACACGTTTCTACCAAATGGGCGATGAGCGTGTCGTCGCTTTGGGTGGCGTGAGCTTTCGTATCGAACGTGGGGAATTCGTGGCGGTCATCGGCGCGTCCGGTTCCGGTAAGACGACCTTGATGCACGTCCTAGGATTCCTGGATACGCCATCGTCAGGTCGCTACGTGTTCGACGGCACTCACTCAGAACACCTCTCGGATGATCAGCTTTCTCGCCTGCGAAGCCAGCGCATCGGCTTTGTGTTTCAAAGCTTTCAGCTTTTAGCGTCCATGACCGCGCTAAAGAATGTGGAGCTACCGCTGATCTACCAAGGCGTTGCGCCGTCTGAACGGCGAGAGCGCGCCGCAGACGCGCTCCGAGACGTCGGCCTGGAACATCGCGCGACCCATCGACCCAACCAACTCTCCGGCGGCCAGCGGCAGCGTGTGGCTATCGCCCGAGCGCTTGTCACCCGTCCCGCACTGCTCCTTGCCGATGAACCCACGGGTAACCTGGATTCGACCACCGAACACGAAATCTTAACCCTCTTTCATGCGTTGCATCACCGAGGCCACACCATCGTGCTGGTGACCCACGAAGCCAGCATCGCAGCGCAGTGCCCACGCGTGCTCCGGCTCGCTGATGGGCTACTCGTTTCAGATGCTGTCGGCAGCGCGCAGCTCGATCGGACAGCGCCCGCAGCGCTCTTGGAGACCTAGGAATGCGAAGCGTTAGCTCTTTGTTTTCGATCCACACGCGCGCCCTTTGGTGCGGATGTAGTCTAGCGCTGGCCGCTTGCGCCAAGGACGCAAGCCTCAGCATCGGCTCCAAAGCGGTTCAACCCAAAACAGTTGAAGTGACCCGCGGACCCTTGCAGCGCACGCTGCTCTTGTACGGCCGCCTTGAGGCGCTCACCTCGGAGGAGCTGCTCGCTCCTAGGACGGAAATGTGGACCGTGAATATCCGCCATCTGATTGAAGATGGGTCCAAGGTGAATGCGGGGGACGTCGTCGTCGAGTTCGATAACTCGGCCTTTGTGAGGCGGCTTTCCGAGAACACGCTCTCACTCGAAGCCGCGGAAGCGGAGTTAATCCGCCAGCAGGCCGCGATCGATACAAGCCTGGCCGAGAAAGACATTGCCGCGACGCGCGCCGAGATTGGGCTCCGTAAGGCCGAGCTGGAAGCGGCAGTGCCAGAAGATGCTTTCCCGCTGCGTGTCTACCAGGAAAAGCAACTAGCTCTTGAGCGGGCACAAGCCAGCTCCGTCAAGGCACGTGAGGATCGGGCCAGTGCCGTGCGAGCTGGCGCCTTGGATCTCAAGGTCCGACAGATCGCGATCGAGAAGAGCCAGAAAGACCTGGAAGAAACCCAACGCGGCCTGCTGGCGATGACCCTCAGAGCTCCGCGCGCTGGCCTCGTGTTAATTTCAGACCATCCGCGCGAGCGCCGCAACTACCAAGCAGGGGATACCGCGCACCCTGGCTCAACCATCGCGTCCATTCCAGACCTCTCTGGCTACCGTTTCGTTGCTCAAATGAGCGATGTGGATGATGGCCAGGTTCAAGTCGGAATGCGAGCCCAATGTTTTGTCGACGCTTATCCTGACACGGCTCTGGACGGACGGGTGGTTGCGGTGAGTCCCGTCGCTCGGCGACCCTCGCGTGATTCAAGCCGCAGCTACTTCATGGTCACCGTGGCGCTTCCACTCTCGACTCCGCAATTGCGCCCAGGAATGTCGGCGCGAGCAGAGGTTCTCACCCGGAAAACAGCGTCCGCACTCAGGCTGCCGCGCGTTGCGCTCTCCGGCAAGACGGGTGACTTTTGGGTGAAGGATCTGGCCGGCACGGTCCACAAGATTGGCATTGATTTCTGCTCGGCCGATGCCTGTTCTATCACCGGCCCTCTGGCGCTCGGGACTCGGCTGAGGGAGGCGCCATGAGCCTTGGGCCGAGAACCTCACTCACCGCGAAACTCGCCGTGACGCTAGCGTTCGCAGCGCTTTTCGCCTGCAGCACTAGCAAGCCCGGAGAACAGTGGGCCCGCGCGACGCGCAGCGACCTCATCCAAGAGGTGGAAGTTCAAGGCGAGATGCGCGCGTCGGACTCCATTTCGGTCGGGCCGCCCGCGATTCCGAGCCTCTGGGAATTCAAGCTCGTGTACGTGATCGAAGAAGGCGAAGCCGTCGAGCCCGGCACCCGCCTGCTTGCGTTTGACACCGAACCCCTGGAGCAGCTGCTTGAGGTCGCGCTAACGGACGCGAACCGTGCCGCAGAAGAACGGAAACGTCGATTCGCCGAAGTGCAACTCTCTGCCGCCGACGATCGCATGGCGCTCGCCGAAGCCGAAGCGAACGCCCAGAAGAATCGCTTAAAGACCGAACAACCCGCCGAGCTGAGCTCCGGGCTTGCCTTGAAGCAGGCTGCGCTGGACCGCGACCTTTCTGAGCAGGAATTACTCTTTCGACAGACGCGCGCACGAACCAAAGAAAGCCGCGATCAAGCCGATCTGGCTATTTTAGGGAACAAGCAAGCACGCGCCGACGCTGCGGTACAAACGTTGAAAAACAGTATCGAGCAGATGACGGTTCGCTCGCCACGTCGGGGGATCGTGATCCGGCGTGCCGGACGCGACGGTGAGAAGAAAAAACCAGGCGATTCTTCCTGGCGCAGCGAGGCCATCCTGGATGTCGTTACCCTGTCTAACCTATTCGCGACGGGGAGCGTGGATGAGGTCTACTCAAGCCAACTAGCCACGGGTCAGCCTCTCACGCTGCGCATGGATGCTTACCCCGATAAATCGTATGAAGGGCGGCTGAAGAAGCTCCACCAAGCGATCCGACGTGAAGGCGAGAGCACGGTGATCGACGTGGATATCGAGCTCACCACCCAGATCCCACTCAACGTGCGTCCTGGCATGCGTTTTCGCGGAAAGATCGAAACCAGCCGGCTAAAAAGTGTCCTCAACGTGCCCATCGAAACGGTGTTTGTTGAGCCGCGGGGGCCTGTCCTCTACGTGAAAACGGGCCAACGTGTAGAGCCTCGCCTCGTGAAGCTCGGCAAGCGTACCGATCGCACAGTGGAAATCTTGTCCGGCCTTGCCGCTGGCGATCAAGTGCTCAAAAATCAAAGCGAGAACCCACCCAGTGCCACAGACTGAGCAACGCCGGGCGTGGAAGATCGCCCTCATTCTTCTCACTTGCGGCGCGGGAGCTTGCGCTTGCGGCACCCTCACGACCAAGAAAACCCAAGACACCGCAACCTTTGAAGTGAAGCCTAGTACGCTCGTCCGTGAAATTGAGGCGCTCGGCGCGCTGAGGCCAGTGAAGGCAACGCTCATCACGCCCCCGAGTGATCTCCAGGAGCAGCTGAAGATCGTTTTCCTTGAGGAAGACGGAGCCACGGTGAAGAAGGGCGCTGTCGTCGTGCGTTTTGATGATGGCGATTTTCGTCGGCGTTTTGCGCGCGAAGAATTCAGCGGGCGCGATGCCAATACCAAGCTCGCCAAAGAACGCACGCTGATCGACGCTACACAAGCCGAGCGCGTACGCTCCACGGCCATTGCAGAGCGCGAACAGGGGCTGCTCAATCAATTTCAACAGAAAGACACCGAGATATTTTCCAGACATCAAATCGTCGAGTCGGAAATCAACCAGGGGCTTCAGACCTCAAAGGTTGACTACGCGAAGAGTGCCCAACGTATCGACCGCCAAATCGCACAGGCCAGGCTCGGACTTCTCGCGGTGGACCAAACCAAGGCCACCTTTCAGATGCGCCAAGCGGCGAAAGCTCTTTCCAAGCTAGAGGTCCTAGCACCTAACGACGGGGTGTTCGTCCTCGAACGCAATTGGGCCGGGGAAGCGATGCAAGTGGGGGATGTGGTTTGGTCGCGGCAAACGATCGCGCAAATTCCACTGCTCGACGCCATGGAAGCCGAAGTGTTCGTGCTGGAAGCAGACGCTGATGGTCTTGAAGCGGGCCGCAGCGCAACGTTCGTGCTCGATGCAGCACCCAATCGCTTGTTCTCCGCCAAAGTGAAGCGCGTCGATAGTATTGCCAAACGGCGTTACTCTGGTGTCCCCACCCAGTACTTCACCGTCATTCTTTCACTGTCAGAAGTGGATACGCACCTGCTCAAGCCTGGCAAACGCGTCTCGGCGAAGCTGAATCTGGGTAGCGTTCAGGGCTTGGTGCTGCCCAGGCAAGTGGTGTTTGAGAAGGACGCGCATTTCTTTGTATTTCGGCAGCAGCCGAACCACGATTTCGTGCAAGTGCCGGTAAAACTCGGTGCCACCACGGCGGGCCGCGTGCTGATCCGCGCGGGGCTTCGAGCGGGCGACCAGGTTGCGCTCACTGATCCTTTCGCCTCCCAAATCGAAACGCCGGGGGCAGAAACCGATAGCGCAGCATCGGCCAAAACGCGGGGGCCAACCGGGCCAACCGGACCACGGGGACCGAAGGGGCGGCATGAGAACTGAAGACGCGCTCCGTGGAGCACTAGAGAATCTCCGGGCGCACAAGCTGCGCTCTGCGCTGACGATGCTCGGAATGATGTTCGGAGTGGGAGCTGTCATCGCCATGCTAGCGATCGGAGCAGGCGCGGAGCGACAATCTTTGGAGCTGATCGCCCAGCTTGGGATCCGAAATATCGTGATTCGCGACAAGACCCCGGAAGGCGACGAGCGCCAAAAAATCAGGAAGAAATCACTCGGTCTATCCCCGCGGGATGTGCAAGCGATCGAGGAGTCGGCCGTTGGCATCGAGCGCGTCGTGCCGCGCCTGAAGATCAAGGCGCAAGAGGCGATTTCCGGGGCACACAAAGTGCCCGCCAGGGTCTTCGGCGTCTCACGCAACCACGCCAAAGCAGGTAACCTGATCTTGCAAGAAGGGCGCTTCTTCGACGCCCTCGACGAGGATGAACACTCACAAGTTTGTGTGATAGGCTCGAAGGTCCGACAGGTCTTGTTTGGCGCGCAGCCTGCACTCGGCAAACCCCTGCGCGTCGCTGATGTCTGGCTGACCGTGGTGGGGGTGTTAGCGCGAGACACCGGCGGCGGCGCCTCTTTGGAGGGAGTGAGCGTTGGCTCAAGCGCGGATGAGATCTATTTGCCGGCGGCCACTGGCCTTGCCAAGTTCAACCGCGATCCCATCGAGTCGCCGTACGAGCAGATCATCGTTCAACTGACGGAAGCCGCAGATCCGCGCCAAAGTGCCTTGATTTTAGATACACTCTTAGACCGCCTGCACGGCGGAGCCAAAGATTACGAACTCATTGTGCCCGAGCGTTTGCTTGAACAGAATCAAGCCACACAGCGGATCTTCAACGTTGTGATGGGTTGCATCGCCGGCATTTCGCTGTTGGTCGGCGGTATTGGGATCATGAACATCATGCTGGCGTCCGTCCTCGAACAGACGCGTGAGATCGGGGTGAGGCGCGCGGTCGGTGCGCTGCGCGCGGATATTCGGTTTCAGTTCTTGATCGAAGCGCTTTCGATCTCACTGCTCGGGGGTCTCGCGGGAATTGTGGCGGGCATCGGCATTGCCAAGATCGTGGCAGACTACGCGAGTTGGCCCACGGTAGTGACGCTCATCTCCGTCGTCGTCGCTACGGGAGTCTCCTCTGCAGTTGGACTGATTTCTGGCATTTATCCAGCCATTCGCGCCAGCAAGCTGGACCCTATCGAAGCCCTCCA
>ENA-ORBV01001183-ORBV01001183.1-microbial-mat-metagenome-genome-assembly--contig:-NODE-1183-length-58687-cov-5.012302_pt1 | contig 58687 bp, 35 predicted proteins | sample MGYA00237777_ERZ505514 | MGnify/ENA primary metagenome ERZ505514 (study PRJEB26160, sample SAMN06269048) | microbial mat metagenome | isolation source: Oligotrophic lake microbial mat | place...
CCAGCGCGGGTACCGGCGTGATTACCGGGTTGACCAGCACCGTACGCGGGATCGGCGCAGCGTGCGGGTAACGCGGGTTGACCGCATCGGTGCCGAAGATGACCAGTTGCAGGTCGACGCCGATCTGTGGCGCCGCCAGGCCGGCACCGTCGGCAGCGTGCATCGTGTCGAGCATGTCGGTGATCAGCAGATGCAGCGCGTGGCTGTCGAATTCGGTCACCGGCTGCGCCACGCGCAGCAACCGCGCGTCGCCCATCTTGAGAATTTCACGCACTGCCATCGAGCATCTCCTTGAGTTGGTTCTCGTCGATCACCGGCACGCCCAACGCCAGCGCCTTGTCGAGCTTGCTGCCGGCCTCGGTGCCGGCGAGCACATAACCGGTCTTCTTGCTGACCGAGCCGGCGACCTTGCCGCCTGCCGCTTCGATCAGTTCCCTGGCCTGCTCGCGGCCCAGTGATGGCAAGGTGCCGGTGATGACAAAGGTCATCCCGGTGAATCGCAATGCCTGCTGCCGCGCTGGCGCAGCCTCCTCCCAGATTACCCCGCAGGCGCGCAGCTGTTCGACAACCTCCCGGTTGTGCGGCTGCGCAAAGAACTGCTGCAGGCTGCGGGCGACGATGGGTCCGACATCGCTGACCTGCAGGAACTGCTCCTCGGTCGCTTCCATGATGGCATCGAGCAGGCCGAAGTGGCGCGCCAGCTCCTTGGCCGTCGCCTCGCCGACATGGCGTATGCCCAGCCCGAACAGGAACCGCGGCAAGGTGGTCTGCTTGGATTGCTCCAGCGCATCGAGCAGGTTGCGCGCGGACTTGTCGGCCATGCGGTCGAGCCCGGCCAGCGCGGCCAGGCCGAGCCGGTACAGGTCGGGCAGGTTACGGATCAGCTGGTTGTCGACCAGCTGGTCCACCAGCTTGTCGCCCAGGCCCTCGATTTCGACCGCCCGGCGCTGTGCGAAATGCAGGATCGCCTGCTTGCGTTGCGCTGCGCAGAACAGGCCGCCGGTACAGCGGAAGTCGGCTTCGCCCTCCTCGCGCACCGCCTGCGACCCACACACCGGGCAATGGCTCGGCATCGTGAACGGCCGCGCGTCCGTGACACGCCGCTCGGGCAGCACCGATACCACCTCGGGAATCACGTCGCCGGCACGCCGCACGATCACGGTATCGCCGATCCGCACGTCCTTGCGGCGTGCCTCGTCCTCGTTGTGCAAGGTGGCATTGGTGACGGTCACGCCGCCGACAAATACCGGTGCCAGTTTGGCTACCGGCGTCAGCTTGCCGGTGCGCCCGACCTGCACCTCGATGCCCAGCACCGTCGTGACCTGTTCCTGGGCCGGGTATTTGTGCGCCACCGCCCAGCGCGGCTCGCGGCTCACGAAACCCAGGCGCTGCTGCAGCGCGATCGGGTTGACCTTGTAGACCACGCCGTCGATATCGAATGCCAGCGCGTCGCGCAGGGCGCCAACCTTGGCATGGTAGGTCACCAGTGCCTGCGGCCCGCTGGCCATCTCGACCAGGTCGCTGACCGGAAAACCCCAGGCCCGCAGCCGCTGCAGGATCGCGAAATGTTCGGTGATCGCCGGCCCGCCTTGCTCGGGCGGTGTCAGCTGACCCAGCCCGTAGGCAAAGAAACTCAGCGGCCGCCTGGCTGCGATGGCCGGGTCCAGCTGACGCACTGCTCCAGCGGCCGCGTTGCGCGGGTTGACAAAGGTCTTCTCGCCCTTGGCGCCGGCGGCGATCTTGTCAAGCTGCGACGCATTGAGGCGCTCGAAGTCATCGCGTCGCATGTAGACCTCGCCGCGCACCTCGAGCAAAGCCGGCGCATCGGCCGGCAGGCACAGCGGAATCTGTCCGATGGTGCGGATGTTCTGTGTCACGTCCTCGCCTGTCTCGCCATCGCCCCGGGTGGCGGCCTGCACCAGCACCTGGTCGACATAACGCAGGCTCATCGCCAGGCCGTCGAACTTGGGCTCGGCCACATAGTCGAGCGGTGGTGCATCAGGGCCCAGCCCAAGTTCGCGGCGCAGTCGCGCATCAAACGCCTCGGCCCCGCTGGCCAAGGTATCGGTTTCGGTGCGGATGCTGAGCATCGGCAGCGCATGGCGAACCGGTGCGAACTGGGCCAGCGGTTTACCGCCCACCCGCTGGGTCGGCGAATCGGGCCGCAGCAGATCGGGCCTTCGCTGTTCGATCGCCTGCAGTTCCTGGAACAGTCGGTCGTACTGCGCGTCGGCAATCAGCGGATCGTCCAGCACGTAGTACTGGTGCGCGTGGCGGTGCAGGCTGTCGCCGAGCGCGCGCGCACGGGCCGCATCTGCGTCGCCTGCCAGCGGGCTGCCCGGGGAGTCGATGGGTGGCTGCATGGCTGCCCAGGTTGCGCGGCAGGCGCTGATGTCAGGAGAACAGGCGCCGGGCCAGGGCCGAGCCGGCTGTCAGATCCCGCGCCTGCAACGTGTCGTACAGGCCATCGAGTTCGCCTCCGATGTGATCCATCGTGTCACGTGCCAGCACCTGCCCGTTGTCGTCGGTTACCACGCCATCCATCGCCTGGGCCATCGCCTGGGCCACATCGCGCATCCGCACGAAGGGTTGTTCGGCCCGTTCGACCTGCGGCACGTCCAACGCCAGCGACACCTCGCGAACCGCAGCCTGCGCCGGGTCGTCGGCCAGTGCCGCCTGGGTGTCGAAACCCAGGCTCAGCACCGGCGGTGCGCCGGCCCCGCTGGCCGGCAGCACCATGCGGCCAGGCAAGGCCCCGAGTACGAAACCCAGCCGCGCAGCGTGTTGTTGCACATAACCGGGGCTCCAGGCTGCACTGCGCGCACGCAAAGTGAAGCCCAGTTGTGCATCGTGGGCGCTGGCGAACTGGTCCAGTTCGCGCGCCCGCGCCACGGCCTCCAGCATGTCGGGGAAATCAGGGGTCCCACCGACAGCGTCGGCAAATGTCTGCGCCTTGGCCACGTATTCGGAGAATTCGATCTCGTTGAGCGAGCCAGAACGGTTGGCCAGCTGCACGCCGGCCTGGAATGCTTCGTACCGTTGGCCTGCACAGGGCATTTCCCAGTGCCGGCTCTGGACGTTCAGGCCTTCGACCGCAAAGGGTTTGCTGCCGACGCGCCGGGTCGTGGGCAATGCGGCCAGCGCCGCTTCGCCATGCACTTCGGTTTCGAGCACGATCGGTACGATGACATCGATCAGCGCATCGAGACCGGGTCGCCTCTCGGCGGACGGCTGCGGCACCGTCGGCGCCGCAAACTCGGCGTCGTCCAGACTGGGCTCGATACCCGCCGGTTCGCGTCGTGTGTCGTCGCCGTCACCGGGCTGCGCCTGTCGTGGCGCGACCTTGCGCGCCGACCAGACGCCATGGGCGACGACAGCTGCCAGAACCAGCCCGCCAGCGATGGCCAAACCGATCTGCAAGGTGCTCATGCTGTCCCCCATGGCGTCAGGCCGCTTCGGCCAGGTTGATCGCCGCGTCCATGTCGACTGCGACGATGCGCGACACGCCCTGTTCCTGCATCGTCACGCCGATCAGTTGTCTTGCCATTTCCATCGCAATCTTGTTGTGGCTGATGAACAGGAACTGGGTTTCCCGGCTCATGCTGGTGACCAGCTTGGCGTAACGCTCGGTGTTGGCATCGTCCAGCGGCGCATCGACCTCGTCGAGCAGGCAAAAGGGTGCCGGGTTGAGCTGGAAAATCGCAAATACCAGCGCGATCGCGGTCAGCGCTTTCTCGCCGCCGGACAACAGGTGGATGGTTTGGTTCTTCTTGCCCGGGGGCTGGGCGATCACCTGCACGCCGGAATCGAGGATCTCCTCGCCGGTGATGACCAGCCGGGCGTTGCCACCACCAAACAACTCGGGGAACATCCGGCCGAAGTGTTCGTTGACCGTGTTGAAGGTGCCAGAGAGCAACTCGCGCGTCTCGGCGTCGATCTTGCGGATCGCATCTTCGAGCGTCGTCATGGCTTCCTGCAAGTCGGCCGACTGGGCGTCGAGGAAATGCTTGCGTTCACGAGCGGACGTCAGTTCCTCGAGCGCGGCCAGGTTGACGGCACCCAGCGCAGCGAGGTCGGCATGGAGCCGGTCGATGGACTGTTGCAGGCCTGCGAGCCGCACGTTGCCCTGGACCAGCGACGCGCGCAGTGATTCGATGTCGGCATGCGCGTCGTCGAGCAATTGCCGGTATTGCTCGCAGCCCAGGCGGGCCGCCTGTTCCTTGAGCTGGAGTTCGGTGATACGCTGGCGCATCGGATCGAGCGCGCGCTCGAGTTCGAGCCGGCGTTCGTCACTGGCGCGCAGCTTGGCGGTCAGGTCGTCGTATTCGCTGCGATTGGTGCCCAGTTCCTTCTCGCGCTCGAGCTTGACTGCCAGCGCGCTGAGCAATCCGGCCTGGGCCGCGGCATCGCTCAGCCGCGCCAGATCCTGCGCGGCGGTGGACTGCTCCTGCGCGATCGACGCAGCCTGCTGGTTTGCGGTGGCGATGGCACGCTCGAGCTCGGATTGGCGCGAGCGCAGGCTGCGCAGCGCGAAATCCGCCTCCTGCGCCTGGCGCTCGACGCCACGTTGCTGTTCCCGGCTCTCGGACAAGGCGCGTTCGGCGTGGATGACCCGGTCATCGACCTGCGTGTGGCGCTCCTGCGCGTCGGCCAGCTGCATGTCGAGTTCCTCGAACCGCGCCTCGGCGGTCACCCGGCGCTCCTGCAACTCGTCCAGCATCGCGTCGATCTCGGCCAGCTCCGCGGCTAGCTGCGTGCCCCTGGCACGTGACTGCTCGGCCTGCTGGCGCACCCGCAGGGTCTCGACCTGCAAGGCATGGGCCTGGGCCTGGTGCCCGGCGGCTTCGCGGCGCAACTGCGCCAGACGGCTCGATGCCTCGGCCAGCACCGCTTCGGCGCGGGCGAGGTCGTACCGGCTTTGCTCACAGATCAACACCTGCGCGCGTAGCTGCTTTTCGAGGTTCTCGATCTCCTGGGCCCGGGCCAGCATGCCGGCCTGCTCCGAGTCGGGCGCATGGAAAGTGACGCTGTGGGCGCCAACCGCATGCCCGGCCTGCACGTAGATCGACTCGCCCGGCCGCAGCCGACTGCGCGCGGCGATGGCGTCCTCCAGGCTGGTCGCGGTATAGCAGCCCTGCAACCAGCCTCGCAACACAGCGGCCAGCCCGGCGTCGCCGAGTTGCAGCAGGTTGGCCAGGAGCGGCAGAGCGCCTTCGGGCCCGGGCGCGGCCGCATCGGGCAGGTGGTAGAACACCAGCTTTGCCGGCGGCGGGTCGGCGGCGAACGCACGCACCATCTCGAGCCGTGACACCTCCAGCGCGCCCATGCGTTCCCGCAGCGCCGACTCGAGCGCGTTTTCCCAGCCCTGTTGTACATGGATGCGGCTCCACAGCCCGGCCAGCGACTCCAGGCCGTGTTTTTGCAACCAGGGTTGCAGCTTGCCGCTGGTGCGGACCTTTTCCTGCAGTGCCTTGAGCGCCTCCATGCGCGCCGACAACCCGGCCTGGCGCGACGACTCCGTGTTGACCGCCTGCTGGTGGTCGCGCCGTGCCTGCTCCAGCGTCGGCAGCGACTCCTGCAACTCCTGCAGCCGAGCGTCGGCGATCGCGACGGCCTCATTGGACTGTTCCCACTGCGATTCGAGTTCGGCCAGATGCTGTTCGTCTGGCGCCTGCAACCCGCGCCGGTCGGCATCGAGCCGCTCGCGTCGGGTCTCCTGCTGGCGCGTTTGTTCCTGCACGCTGCGCTGCTCGGCGGCCAGCACCTGGATCTGCTGCTGCACCTGCCCGACCAGGGCGCGTTGCGCGCCCGCATCGGTCTGCGCCGTGCGCAGAGCCTCCTGCAACTGGGGTTGTTGCTGCGCCTGGTCATCGACCCGGGCCGCCAGCACCACACTTTCTTCCTGGGCCCGCTCTGCGTCTTGCTCCAGAGCACGCGACTCCGATTCGGCATCGGTCCTGCGTTGCGCCCATTGGGTCGCCTGCTCCTTGAGTGTGGACAGCCGCTGCTCGGTCCGTTGCCGACCTTCGACCACAAACCGGATTTCGGCCTCCAGCCGCCCGACCTCGGCGCTGGCCTCGTACAGCCGGCCCTGCGCCTGGTTGACCTGGTCGCCGGCCGCGTAATGCGCCTGGCGCACCGTCTCCAGGCTGGCTTCGACCTGGCGCAGGTCCGCCACCCGGCTCTCCATGCCATTGACGGCGGTCTGCACGTCGCGGTGGGTACGCTCCTGGTCGCTCTGGGCCTCGGTCAACTTGAGCAGCCACAATTGGTGCTGCTTGAGTGCCACTTCGGATTGCAGCGCGTTGAACTTCTGTGCCACCTCGGCCTGCTTTTCCAGCTTGTCGAGGTTGCTGCCCAATTCGCGCAAGATGTCCTCGACCCGGGTCAGGTTCTCGCGCGTGTCATGCAGGCGGTGCTCGGTTTCGCGCCGCCGCTCCTTGTATTTGGAGACGCCGGCCGCCTCTTCCAGGAACAGCCGCAGTTCTTCCGGCTTGGACTCGATGATGCGGCTGATCGTGCCCTGGCCGATGATGGCGTAGGCGCGCGGCCCCAGCCCGGTTCCCAGAAATACGTCCTGCACATCGCGCCGGCGAACCGGCTGATTGTTGATGTAGTAGCTGCTGGTGCCATCACGTGTCAGTACGCGCTTGACCGCGATCTCGGCGAACTGGCCCCATTGCCCGCCGGCCCGGTGGTCGGCATTCTCGAACACCAGTTCGACACTGGCGCGGCTGGCTGGCTTGCGGGTGGTCGTGCCGTTGAAGATCACGTCCTGCATCGATTCGCCGCGCAATTCGCTGGCCCGGCTCTCGCCCAAAACCCAGCGCACCGCATCCATGATGTTGGACTTGCCGCAACCGTTGGGACCGACCACCCCCACCAGTTGCCCCGGCAACTGGAAATGGGTGGGTTCTGCAAAGGACTTGAAACCCGATAACTTGATCGAATGGAGACGCACGGACGACTACGGTTGCTGAACCACGGTGGGAATGGAGTAAAGCCGTTCGGCAATGGGCCTGGGCCGGCGAACTGGCAGCGGGTGTCGCAGATGATACCGTGTCGGCCATGGCTGACGGCCCGGTTCGTGACTTTGTTGCTACCGGCACAGGCATGGTCGCGTGTTAGCATTCAAACGGTCCCGCCCGCAGGACATCGCCCGCCCAGGCGACACCGCTGCCAACGCCTCAGGAGCGCGCATGAAGGACGAAATCGACGATCCCCGCCGCCAGATTCTGGTACAGGCGCTGGCTGCCGGCTTGCTGGGCGCAGCGCTGACGCCGGCCCAGGCTGCCACGTTCGGCCTCTTTGGCAGCAGGCCGAGCAAATTGCCTGAAGGCCAGTCCGTTTACGGCGTGTCGGGCAATGTGACCGTCAACGACGAGCCTGCCACGCTGCAATCACGCATCAAGCCCGGTGATACCGTGCAAACCGGTGCCAAGAGCGAGATCGTGTTCGTCGTGAACACCCATTCGATGATCCTGCGCAGCGACAGCCGGCTCGTCATCGAGCCGCCGGACAATGCGATCACATCGGCCATCATTGGCGGCTTGCGCATGTTGTCTGGCAAGTTGTTGTCGGTATCGCGCAACTCCAACATGCGTGTCACCTCGTCAACGGCCACCATCGGCATCCGGGGCACCGGTTTCTACATCGAGGCCGATCCCGAGCGCACCTATTTCTGCACCTGCTACGGGGTCACCGACATCGAGGCGAACGCCGATCCGCAAAGCCGCGAGACGGTGGCTGCCACCCGCCACGACCGTCCGCTGTACATCGTGGCTGACGGTAGTGCCGGAAACAACATCCGCAATGCGCCGTTCATCAACCACACCGACCAGGAACTGTCGCTGATCGAGACGCTGGTCGGACGCAAGACACCGTTTGTGTTCTCCGGCTCCACCTACACCGGGCCGCGCCGGACGTATTGATACCGGCCCCTCCCTTCGTCGCTCCGGTCTGCGCAGCTGCCTGCGCGTCGCGGTGCAGCGGCTACAGGAGAAGCTGCCAGGAAGCGTGGTCGATCGCGTTACTGGTACGGCGCCCCGTTCAGGATCCAGTTCTGCACCAGGTCGTAGTCCGCGCGCCCGGCAGCGCCCGGCACCAGCCGGTTGTCGAAACCCAGTCGCAGCCCACCGTTGTGGTGGTTGTTCGAGGGTTTGCGCAACAGCGGACTGGCAACGATGTCGGTGAAGTTGATGCGACCGCGCAGTTCCGTATAGAACCACAGATCGTTGATGGCGCCATTGCCGGTGCCGGAGCGGTCGTAGTCGGTATACCAGACCGGCGGTATCACATTGCCGTCGCCGCCGCTCTGGTGGCAACTGCTGCACAAGCCGGTACCGGGTGCGGTTTTCTGCAGCACCGTCTTCACATCGGCGAATCGAAGGGCGCTGGGCAGGTACGGCAATGTGTTGTCGACAACGACGGTCAGCGCAACCGGGGCGCTGCTGGCCCCGCTGGTATTGCTGGCGACCAGTTGCACCCCATAGGTGCCATCCTGGGTGGCGGTGAAGGTGGCGTTGCCGGTGGTCGCGTTCGCCAGACTGGCGCCGCCTGCAGGCCCGCCGAGGAGCGTCCATTGGAACCCGGTCGCGTACAGGCTCATCGCCGCCGACAGATTCGTGACCCCCTGGCGCACCACGCGATGCGGCCCCGGATCGGCGATCGGGCGGCCCGGCATGCTGGCTCCGTCCGCAAATCCAGCGGCGAAACCCGTCCCAGACAGATCGCTGGTCAGGTAGCTGCCCATGGTCTGGAACATGCTCGGCGTACTCCAGAATTTATCGTAGATGAGTTTGGCCAGCGGCATGTTGCCGCGGTCGGCCATGTGAACCTTGATGCGGTCCTTGTAGCTGTCGAACTTGGGGAAGGTTTCGAAGTCGATATCGGACTGGTTGCCGGTGCCGCGCAACAAGTGGCAGACCCGGCACGCGTTGGCCTGCACGTTCAGGTACAGCGCCGACTGGCCGGCCGCGACCCAGGACGACTCGACGTAGTTGTCTGTCGGAAGGGTCGCCACATTGGGCAAGCCTGCACCGCCATACATGTCCTTGAGGTGCGTTGCCGCCGTGCCCTGGTACTCATGCGGGGTGGCTACGCGCCGGCATTGGTCCTCGGCTGGTGCCAGGGCCTTGTTCGTACCCGCGGGCAGGGACATCGAGCACAACACCATCTTGTTGATGATCTTGATGTTCGCCTCCTGCGCCGAGCGACTGAAGCCGGCGATGGTGGAAAAATCGAACGCTGCCGGCTCGAACGGATGCAACTGCGCCGCCACATCGCCGCGGTGCTGCGAATAACTGCTCACCACCAGCGCAAACAGCGGCTTGCCAGTGGCCGCGTCTGGCGGCGTCAAGGGGTCTCCCCGCCCGCCATGGCATGAAGTGCAGACCGTGGGCATGGCCTTGGCCGGGCGACCGTCCAGGCTCAGCGTGGTCAGCCGCGCGCCGGTGACCGGATCGAAGGTGTAAAACTTGACGAAACGCGCATCGGCCGGACGGCCGGCGGTGCCGGCCTGCGGCCCCGGGCTGAACTCGATCGCATTCGTGCCCAGGTGCCACTGCGGCACACGCTGGATCGCCGCCTCCAGGTTCAGCGGTGTATAACCGCCGTACGCGCCAACCAGGTAGTTCTCCACCATGAACGCCATGGTGCCGTCCGGATTCTGGTGCGCCGTCATGCGCCGGCCGTATCCGAGGTCGCGCTGGTCGCCTATGACAACCGAGTATTCCTTGTGGCCGCCCGTGGTCACGCCGATGTTGTTGGCGGCCTTCCATTTCTCCAGCGTGTCCTTGGCGTTGGTCGGATCGATCGCCTCGTAATACGCGTCGGCATACGCCTTGATGCCGACTTCGAATTGCCCGTCCGTACGCACGATCGGGTTCGGGTACAGCAGGAAACGATCGAGTCCGGTGGCCTGGGCAGCACCCCGCTCAGCCGGTTGCACATCGCCCGAGGTGCTGGTACCCCCACCGCCACCGCCACATGCCACCAGCAGGCACACACTCGCAAGCAGCCCGGTCAGCCGTAACCATTGTCGTGTTCGTACCATCGTCACCATCCTAAAAACGCATCAGGTAGACCGCCGACAACTGGTTGGCGATGTAACTCCGGGGCGACGTCACGAAGCCCGGGCGCAGGCCCGGAGTGGAACGGATATGCCGCCAGGAGAAGTCGATCGAGTCGCGCGGACCCAGGGCCAGGTTGTAGCCCATGGTCAACAAGACCGTGCTGCCGCGGAACCGGTAGCTGAACAGCTGGCCGCCTGGATAAGCGTCGTCCTGGGCGAATACGTCGGCGACCGTCGCGTTCTCGAGTGAGGGCCGGCCAGTCGAGACGATGTCGCCCTTGCGGTACTCGCCGCCCAGATACAGGATCTCGGTGTCGCTCAGCGCGTAGTCGGCATTGCCGCGGATGGAGTTGTCCTGGGTGCTGAAGACCCGGCTGTTGGCGTTGCGCTGGTTGTGCGAGACAGCTGCAAACAGGTTGATCCGGTCTGTCAGCGACTGGCGCCAGGACAGGCCCGCGCTGAGCCGGTAACCATCGCGCAAGTCAGACTCGAAACCCTCGGCGGTGATGCGTGCAAACGCGCCGTAGGTCGGCGCGTCGAAGTCTGACGAGCCACGGTACTGGTATTCGGTCTCGGCTGTCGCCGCCAGGCGGCTCAGGCCGTTGAAGCGGCGGAATTTCTCGCCACCCAGCGTGCCGATCATCAACAAGCGGGCATTTGCCGACAGCGGCTGCACCAGGGTCTTGCTGACGTTGAGCGCATACGAATGGTCGCCGCGGCGATCGGGGCCCGCCTTGGCGCGGGTGACGTTGTCGTCATGGACCGCCCCAGCCTCGAGCTGCACGTTGATCGGCTCGTCGTGTGCCGACTCCGGATCCTCCGACAGCAGTCGCGGCAGGCCACGCACATCGAAGTCCTTGCTCAGGCGCAGCCGCAATGCATGGGTCGATGCATTGGAGAACGAATGACTGAGCTGGTACTCGACCGACAGGGTGAGGCCGTCACGCAGCAGGAAATCGCTGCCCAGCCCCCATGCGATCGAGTCGCGCGGCCCGCCCGCGGGCGCCTGCGCGAAACGCGCCCCGCCGATCTGGTCGGCATAAGCAATGGAGGCCTGGCCGGAGCGCTTGAATTCATGGCGATATTCCGCTCGCAACCGCGGCACGACATAACCGAACCGGGTCGCGTGGATGGATTCGGCGCGCAGCCCCAGGGCACCTTGAACCGATGTGTTGGTCTGGTCGAAATAGGTCAGCGCGAACGCGCCGGCGCCGGTTTCGGTGCTGGTCCCCAGCCGGTCCACGGAAAAGTCTATGCGGCCATAGGGCGACAGCAGCGTGTTCTTGTCGCGCAATTCGTAACCGCCAGTGACGGAGCCGAACCACTGCGTGCCAGTGCGCCGGCCCAGCGCAAAGTCGTTCATCGGCGCCACGAAGCGCCGGGTGTCAAAATTCAGCGACGCAAGGCCCAGCAGGGTATCGACATAAGTGTTGGGCATCGGCTGGTAACTGCCGTAAACCGCCAATGCATAACCCTTGGACCGGTTCACGGACCCGTCGGTGCCGATCAGGGTCTTGTCGCGTGCATAACCCAGACCCATGCCCAGCGCCAGCTCGTCGCTGTAACGCCGGTCCATGCCGACCGTGATGCCGTCGGAACTGAACTCCGAGCCGCTGATGGCACCACTGGCGTCGCGGGTACCGAAGGTGGCGACACCCTCGATCCAGTAACGGGCGCTGCTCGCGTCGGTCGGCAGCTTGGCGTTGAGGCCCAGGCCCGGGGCGACCCCCGCCAGGTTGACCGAGCGGTTGCGCACCAGCGAGATCACACCCTGGGCCAGCGGCATCGACTGGATGCCGAGCCCGGCGCTCAAGGCGTTGATCACCTCGGATTCGCTGGCGACGGTGGGTGCATGGCTCGCGGCCAGGCTGGTGATGCCGCCGGGCGTCCGCGGACCGACCGCGGTGCCATACAGGCCGGCTGCCGAACCCGGCAGCGCCGCCGCGGTCACGGCTGCGCCGGGCGCCGCCAAGCTGGTTGCGGCGGCAGCAAAGCCGCCAACACCTGCCGCCGCTTGCGGCTGCAGCGATAACCCGGCCTGCCCTGACCCACCGGGCGGGCGGTGCAGCGACTCCATGCGACGCTGGAAGTTGGCAATCTGCGCACCGGCGAACCGCTGGGCAGTCTCCGTCTGGGCCGACAACACGCGCGTCACGACCGGATCCTGCATCGGGTCTGGCCGGCCGGTGACGGTGACGGTGACGGTGCCCTGGGGCGACGTTCCACCAGCGCCGGTGCCGACGTAGGTGAAGGAATCGGCGCCGAAATAATTGTTCACCGGCGTGTAGGTCACGCGGGTGCCACTGGCCACCGCCGTTCCGTGGGCCGGCGTCGCGATGATGGAAACGCCGGTCGGTGCGAACCCGGCGAACAGACAACCAGCCAGGTCGAGCGCCGTGGGGGTGTTCAGCGGCACCGACATCTGGCAACTGCCCGGCGTGGGCACACCGACGTTGAACGGCACGATCAGGTTGCCGGTGCCAACGACGTTGCGTGCCCCCAGAACCGCGGAATAACTGCCCGGTGTGGTTGGAGTGCCCGAAATCGTGCCATTGACCGCATCGACAGCCAGCCCCGGTGGCAAGCTGGTCGCCAGGTATTCAAGCACTGGCTGATTGGTGGCCACGATCTGGATCGGCGCAATCGCCACCCCGGCTGCCATGCTGGCAAAGGTCGGGCTGGTGATGGTGGGCACCGTGCTCGGATTGATCGTGAATGTCAGCGTGAACGGCGCGCTGGTGCCGGACGCGTTGGTCGCGCTGATTTGCGTCTGCACGGTGCCGCTGGCGCTCGGGATTCCGGAGATCGCGCCCAACGTGTTCAGGCTCAGGCCGGCAGGCAGTTGGCTGGGCGCAACCACCGCATAGGTGCTGATCGGCAGGTTGCTGGCTACGATCTGGTAACCGGCAAACGGCGCGCCGACAGTCGCACTGGCGGTGGCCGCGCTGCCGATGACAGGCGCAGAATTGGGATTGATGCGGATCGTGACAGGCGCGGCACTGGTGCCGGTGCCCACGATGTTGGTCGCGCTGACGGTGACGGAAAAATCGCCGGACTGGTTGGGCGTGCCGACGATCTGGCCGGAGCCATTGACCGACAGACCACCGGGCAGGCCGGGCGCGCCGTACCCGGAGATGGTGGGATTCGTCGCACCGATCTGGATCGGTGTGATTGCCAAACCGACGGTGCCGGTCACCAACGGCGAGGCCGCCAGCGGCGCGCTGACGACTGGCACCGCCACCGGGTTGACCGTGAAGTTCAGCGTGAACGCCGCGCTGGTGCCCGCCGAATTGCTGGCGCTGAGCATGGTCGAGAAAGAACCACTGGCGCTCGGTGAGCCGGTAATCTCGCCGTTTGACGCGTTCAGCGACAGTCCAGGGGGCAACAGCGACGGCGGCACGACGGCAAACCCGGTGAGCAGCGGATTCGTGGCGGTGATCTGGTACACCAGACCAGACGCGATATTGACATTGCGCGTCACGCTGGCGGCGCTGTTGATCGTCGGAACCGTGCTGGGGCTGATGCGTATCGTCACCGGCGCCGCCGAACCGGTACCCGATGCATTCGTTGCATTGGCCGTGACAACGAAATCGCCGCTCACGCTCGGCGTGCCGCTGATCTGGCCCGACGGGCTGACCGACAGGCCAGCCGGCAGGCCGGCCGCACCGTAGGACAGGATGGCCGGATTGGTGGCCGAGATCTGGATCGGCGTGATCGACGAACCCACAGTGCCCGTGACCGACGGCGCAGCCAGCAAGGGCACGGTGACGACCGGCACGGTGGTCGGCACGATGGTGAAGTTGACCGTGAATGGTGCACTGTCGCCGGCCGCATTGCTGGCGCGCAGGTTGGTGGAAAAAGCACCGCTGGTGTTGGGCGTGCCGGTGATCTGGCCGGTCGAGGTGCTGAGCAAAAGTCCGGGCGGCAGCGTCGATGGCGCGACCACGGAATAGCCCAGGACGACCGGATTGCTGGCCACGATCTGGTAGCCGGCAAACAGCTGGTTGGCGTTCGCCGACACCGTGTTCGGGCTGCTGATGACCGGCACCGCGATCGGATTGACGCGCAGCGTCACATCCAGCTGGTTGCTGTTGCCGCCCGCATTGCTGGTGCGGAAACTGACCGGGAAATCGCCGCTGACCATCGGCGTACCCGTGATGGCGCCAGTGGTCGGGTTCAGCAACAAGCCGGTGGGCAAGGGGTTGAGGCCAACCAGCACGAAATTGCCCAGCGGCGGACGGTTGGCCGACAAGGCGTAGGACGCGCCATTGACCGAACTGTTCACGGTGCCCGCCATCGTGGGCGATGCAGGCAGGTTGCTGGTAAGCGCCGGCGGGCCTGCCGTGGCGACGTTGATCTGCAAGCTTTGGCTGATCGGGCCGGCCGCGGTCGCGGCGCCTATCGACGTGTTGGTCGTGCCCTGGAACGTCGGTGTGCCGGTCAACCGGCCGTTGCTGGTGTCGAACGACAGACCCGGCGGCACGCTGCCGATGGTGTAGCTGTTCGGGTTGATCGCCAGATTCGACGTGACCTCGTACAACGTCATCGCCTGGTCCTGATTCGTGTTCACGACGGCGGCGCTCGTGATGCCACCGACGACCAGCGTGACGTCCTTGGTGACCGCTCCGGCATTGGCGGCCCCCACGGTGGCCGCGCTGATGTTGGCCTGTACCCGCAGGGTGTAGGTGCCGGGCGTTCCCGACAGGGTGCCGATCACCCGACCGCTGGCATCGACACTCAATCCCAAGGTAGACAGCGCGGCGGTCGGGGCGACCAGCGCGGCGCTGAACGTGGCCGACGGATCGTTGGAGGTGATCGTATACAGCGGGGTGCCTGCGTTGTAGATCCCGCCCACGACGCCGGTCGCACTGGTGCCGCTGGTGACGCCATACACGGTGACAGCCACACTCTTGCTGACACCGGTGGGCGCGGCCGGATTGGCAACCGACACCGTGAACGACGCTGCTCCCGTGTGGTTGATCGGCGAGGTGTAACTCAGGTTGTAGGCCACGGTGGCCGTACCGGCGACCTGCGCGGCCGACACGGTTTGCGCATTGACCTGATTGCTGATGACAAGACCATTGGTGTCCTGGGCAGCACCGCCGCCGCCATTGTCGACAAGGCAGGGGTAGATGTTCTGCACCGACGCCGCGCCAGACCGTGCGGCCATGGCCAGCGAGGGGTTGGTGCAGGTACCGCCATTGACGGTCCTGAACACAGGCGCCTGGTATTGGCCGATGTACAACGACAACTTGAACGCACGGTCGCGCACCAACGCGTTGGTTGCGTCGAGCGCGCCACTGCCGATGTAATTGGTCATCGCGCCGCCAGCAGCGAACGCGTTGAGAATGACCTGCATGTTGTTCGAAGCCGTGATGTGCGCCGAACCGAGGCCCTCTTTGCCCGTCTGGTCTTGGCTCGGCGGAACACCGAAGTGGCACGAGGTGCAGGTCTTGTTGACACCTGTCGCCCCGGACGGCCCGGTCGGCAATAGATGGCCATTGAGGGACTGGTAGATCGACTGCCCCGCTGCCACCTGACCCTGTGCAAGCGCAGGCATCTGCAAGGTCACCATGAACATGAACACGGCGAACCACCGCAGCAGGTCTTGCATCGTGGCACCACTGCCCTGTAGCCGAGCACGCCGTAACACGCTCGATCGTTCGGCCCAGGAGAATAGTGCGTCAATCAATTGGCAAGACCCCAGTTTGCAATGCGAGCCAACCCCGAGAGAAAACGGGCTCTGCACCGCTCGAAGCCGCGTTGTTACCAAACGGTAATTGGCGTTGCAATCAGTTTAGTGACAAAGATCAGGCAACAGGCTGTTTGCGGCGGTCCGCCACGCCACATTGCGCCTGTGTGTCGCATAGAGCCCACAATCCATGGGGGCTCTGTCGGAGACCCACTGCCGTATATTGCGCGTTATCCCATCTTCGTTCCATGCCCTCAGCACTCCAACTCGCCCATGGCAACCCGGCCCTGACCGCGGTGGTGCTCGAATGCCGCCAGTTGCTGCACCGCCGCTCCCTCGTCTCCGCGGCCGCCAGCACCGTTCCGCTGCCCGGCCTGGACTGGGCGGTCGATGCCGCGTTGTTGTCCCGACTCATCCCGCAGATCAACGCCCGCTTCGGACTCACGCCCGAGCAGATACAACACCTGGGGCCGCGCAAACGCGAACACCTGCAAAAGGCGATCAACGGGGTGGGCTCCCTGCTGGTGGGCAAGACCATCACCCGCGAGCTGATCCTGCGCGCAGCGAAGGTGGTGGGTGTGCGCCTGACTGCCAAGCAGGCTGCCAAATACGTGCCGTTGGCCGGCCAGGCCATCGCGGCGCTGGTGGGTTATTCGGCAGTGCGTTACCTGGGCGAACAGCATCTCAAGGAATGTGTACAGGTGGTTCTCAGCGCCAGGCTTGCGCTGCCCGCTCCCGACACCGTGAACCTTGGCAGCTAAGGCCCGTGCGGTCCGCGTCGTCCCGCAGGGCACGGAACCGGCGCGCGACAGGGCAGCTGGTTCAGAACTGGTAACTGACGTTCAGGTGGGCCCGGTCGCGCGCGGTGCCCGCTGGCAACTTGCCGCGCCCGCTGAGCACATGGCCGAGGTCCAGACTTGCCGACAGCTGTCGGCCCATGCTCCAGCGCACACCCAGGCCGAACGAGCTGACCGAGGCCGACGGCAGGTTTGCGTCGTTGTGGCGGCGGATCTCGCCGAAGTCGTAGAACACCAGCATGCGCAGGTTCTCCGCCAGCGCAGGTGTCCAGACCTCCAGGTTGCCCCAGTAGCCGGAGTCGCCGGACAAGACCCGCTCGGGCAGTCCGCGTACCGACTGCGCGCCACCGATACCGAACTGCTCGCCCGGAACCAGGGAGTCGCCGCTGTTTTGCCCGCGCACGCGGCCCATGAACAACCATTGCGTGGCCATCGGCAACGCGACGTCGAATCCGTACCGCAACGCGTTCCAGTTGGTCGAAGCACCGGCGCGGTTCGCAGCGTAGGACGTATTGTCGTTACCGCCGCCATTGGCCAGGTTGTGCGCGTATTCCAGGTTGTAACCCCACTGCCCCCACTGCTTTTGCAGGCGCCCGGTATACGACAGCGTCAAGGGACGGGTCCGGTAATTCGGGAACAGCGCCGCGCCAGCCAGCGTGGTGATCTTGTCATTGCGGAAATGTTTGTCGTCCAGGCCCAGCGTCAGGTAGGAGCGGTAGTCGCCTCGTGGCGCGAAGTAATGACTGACCGCGATACCGGCAAAATCGCCGCGGCCGGTGACGTTGATCGTGTTGGCGACCACGCCCGAGGACACGCTGGAGGTGGTGTAGTAACCCGTCACCATCGCACCCAGGTCGTACAGCGGCGCGCGGTAATAACCGCCCCACTGGTGCACCCGGCCCGGTTCGGTCGGCGACGTGGTGTAGGTGAAGGTGGCCTGGTGATCCTTGTCGAACAGGTTGGCGTGCGAGGCGCCCAGTGTGAGCCGGCCATTGCCGGTCTCGGTGGTACCGGTGTTGTTGAGCAAAACGAAACCGCTCACGGTGCGCGAATCCTGAACCTCGACATTCGCATCCACGGTATCGGCCACCTGCCCCTGCTTGAAGGTCACGTTCGCTCGTTTGCTCGGGTTCTCGTTGGCCAGTGCCAGGTCGCGGGCCAGATCGTTGGTATTGGGTGACGATCCGCTGGCCAGTTGCGGCAGGCTGCGCAGGATGTTGTCGTTGGAAAAGAACTGGTTGCCCTTGATGTCGACCGTGCCCACGGTGAACTTGAACATTTGCAGCCGGATCACTCCACCGATGTCTTGAGGCGGCAACACAACACGGTAAAAGCCGTAGCCGCTTTTGCGCAACAACTCCTCCAGCGCGGTTGCTGCCTGCTGCAGCCGCTCGATGCCTTCATGTTTGCCGACGAACGGTGCCAGCGCGGCCTGCGTTTGGGCATCACCCAGCGGATTGTCGCCTTCGACCGCATAACCGCTGACGGTGAAACTGGCCGCGGCGGGTTGGGGCACGGTGTTCTGAGCGTAGCTGGACTGCGCAGCCGCGGCAAGTGCCAGCATCCATGCGACGGTGTTCAATTTGGTCATATTCGTGTGGTCGAGTGCTAGCGGCAGACCTGTGCCCGGACGCGGAACGCACCGGCCAGGTCGAGCAGCCGCGCGGCGTTGGGATTGAGCCTGTCCGGCCGCGGAATGAAGTCGAACTCCAGGAAGTTCGGCGTGACCAGGGCCCGCACCAATTGCGTGCCGTCGCCATTGAGGAAACCTGTCTCGCCGCGCGCGATGTCGATCGTCTGGTCACCGCTGGTCAGCGACAGGTGGCCATCACGCGAGAACACGAACAGGCCCACGTCGCCCGCATCGATTTCCTGGGCGCTGAAAAGCTGCTCGGCGTTCGCGGGCACGGTATCGGGGCGCGGCGTGGGGATGTTGATCATGATCGGTGGCGGCGTTGGCAGCGCCCGAGGCGCAGATGACGGATTGTCCTGGACCGCAAACACGCCGGTCGGAACGGTGAACTCGTTGGCACTGCCCGGGTTCAACACGCCCTCGCCTTCCCAGGTCGCGATCAGCGTGCAGCCGGCAGCGCCACCGGGCGCGGCGCAGCCATCGGGCTCGCTGACGATATCCAGGCCGGTGCCCCGGATGCCGACGGTGGCGGTCGGCGTCGTCATGCGTACTGCCTGCGGCCGCGATCGACCTACCAGACCCGTCAACACCCGCATGCCGCCGCGCAGCAGATTGAAGACCACCGAGCCGTCGGCCGGACTGTCCCGGTTGTAGACGAAGTTCTCGACCCGGAACTGGGTGCGGGGCTGCACGGTGACCTTGGTGTTGTCGCGGAACACCAGGATCGCGTGTCCGTTGCTGGAGGTCTCCAGGATCTCGCCCGGATAGACCGGTCCACCCTCCACGACGTTGCGGCGTTCTCCGCCGGTCGTCTGAGCCGTTACCGGCCCGAGCAAGGCGGCCACACGAGCGCTGGCGGCCACATTGGCCGGCCCGGACTGCTGGGCAATGCGGCTGGCATCGGCAGCACAATCGGCGGCGCACAACCGGGCGTCGAAGTCGGTGCCGCGAATACCGACCGTGGCCGTGGGCGTGGTCAGACGGGCCGCCGTCGGCGACGACTTGGCGATCAACCCGGTGACCACGCGCACACCACCCTTGAACAGACTGGTGATGAAACCGTCCGGCTTGCCAGGCTCCTGGTACGCATACTGGTCGAAGCGGATCGCGGTGTTCGGCCGCAGCGTCATGCGGGTGCCGTCGGTCATCTTGAGCACCGCAAAGCTGTTCGATCCCATCGTCACCGTGTCGCCAGGCTGGATCGGTACGCCCTGGCTCAGGATGCGCGGCGCACCGGACGTGGCCTGCGTGGCGCCGACACCCTTGGCAAACTCGACTTCGCCCGCAGGCGCCGCGAGGGCGATGGCAGGACAGCCTAGCAGCAGCGCCAGCAGCAGATGGTGGGGTTTTGCAAGTGTCATGGTCTACCCCGATTATTGGCACGTCTCGCCGGACTCGATGCCGATGTCGTCGTCCTCGTCCGGATCGAGCTGGCTCGGCAGATCTCTGCCGAGATTGAGTTGCAACGCGAGCAAGGCGCTGGTGATGGTGTCGATGATGGTGTCGATGATGCTGTTGTCGGCCCCGGTGATTTCGAATTCGGACACCACGGTGCAGCCGATGCATTGCGACCCCGACAGGATCAGCGGGAAGGTGCCCGGTGGATTGACGATACGCGCCAGCGAGCCGCCATTGGTCAGCGTCAGGATCGGGGCCGGATCGGTGGTCGGGTTCGGCGATTCGATCGCGATCTGCCCGTCGGCCGACAACAAGGCCTGCGCGCCAGCGGTGCCGCCCAGCAGCGACACCGATGTTCTGGCGATGATGCTGGCATTGCCGAGCACGACGACCTCGCTCGGTGCCGTCGCCGTCAAGGCGCCGATCACGACACCGCCGGTGTCGTTCTTGACGACCAGCGCGCCGGCGCTGACGCTGCGTATCAGGATGTCCGACGCAGCCGCCTGCGTGCCAGTGCGGCCGGCGCCATCGCGCAGGTGCAGCGTGACCGTGCCTGCGCCGGCATCGAGTCGGGTGCCGTTGGCCATGACGATCTCTGCCAAGCCGGGATCCCGATGCGCGCTCAACACTCCGTTGCTGGTCAACTCGTTGGCGATGATGTCCAGGTCGCCGCCATCGGTCACGATACTGGAATACAGATACACGGCGCGCCCGGCTTGCAGCGTCAGCTTGCCGCCGTTGCCGGAGAGGTTGTTCACGACGATGTCCGACAACAGGTCCAGCGTGATGTCGCTGTTCGCTTGCAGCGATACCGCCGTCCCTGTGTTGAGTATGGCGGTGAGTTGTGCCGGGCTGATCGTGATCAGGCTGGCGCTGTTGTCCGAGAAAGCCTGGCCACTCAGCGGCCCGCCTGGACCACCGCCGCCGCCGGCGCCACCCGCGTAGATGTGTACCCGGCCGGTGTCGGCCAGGCCATTACTGTCGGCGTTGGCCGCCCGAACCAGCAGGCGGCTGCCGCTGATCTCCTGGACGCTATTGCCATAACCGTCGCCGGCAGTCTGCCCGACCAGGCTGTTGGCAGCCGACACGATGCCGGAAATGCCACCGGCAGCCGCACCCAACGAGACTGCGCCGGCACCACTCCCAAAACTGGTGCTGCGCACAAAATAATTGCCGTTGGACATCAGCGACACGCCACTATTGCCGACAAAATCATTGGCGTTCGCACCGACCAGGCTGTTGGCCGACGACAGGGTGCCAATGAGCGGCGCGGAGCTGTCCATCCAGGTCACGGCCCCCCGGTTGCTGCTCCAGGACGAGCTGCGCAGCACCACATAACCGCTGCCGTAAGAAAACCCGCCGCTGCCGACCTGGTCACCGGGCGTCGAACCCACCAGGCTGTTGGCCGAGCTGACCACTCCCACTGCGGGCGCAGCGTTGTTGATCCAGGTCACCGCGCCAGCGTTCGCGCCCCACGTCGTGGTGCGCACCGCGGACAAGCCGGCGGACACGAAATCGGTGTTGCCCTGTCCGACCCGGTCGTTGGTTGCCGCGCCGACCAGGCTGTTGGCCGCCGACACTGCGCCGGTGATGCCGCCAAATGCGTCGGCCCAGGTGATGGCACCGGCGTCGGCGATGACACCGTTGTCCCAGTTCGGGCTGCGAATGCCGATGAAATTGCCCGCGTTGAAGCGACCGGACGACCCTACCGCATCACCAGCCGTTGATCCGACCAGGCTGTTGCCGGCGCCGACCGTGCCGCTGGTGCCGCCGACGGTATCGAACCAGGTGACTGCGCCCAACCCGCTGCTCCAGGCCGGGCTCAGCACCAGCGCCTTGCCGTTGAACAGGTTCTGGACGCCGCTGCTGCCGATCTGATCTCCCGCTGCGGCCCCCACCAGGCTGTTGCCAGCGCTCACGGAACCCAGGAGCGGCGCCACATTCGGATTGACAAAGGTCACCGCGCCGGCATTGGAGTTCCAGTTGGCCGAGGTCAGGAAGTAATTGCCGTTGCTCAGCGAGGACAGCGATGAATTGCCGATGCGGTCGTTGGTGGTGGTGCCCACCAGACTGTTCGCCGCTGACAACACACCGGTGATCCCGGTCAGCGGGCTGACAAAGGTGACCGCCCCGGCCTGGGTCGCAGCGCCGTTGTTCCACAGTGGTGTCCGCAGCGCGATCAGGTTGCCCAGATTCTGGTAACTGTTGGCACCGACGCGGTCACCCGTGAACGTGGTACCGGGAGTGGCTCCAACCAGGCTGTTGCTCGCATCGACGACACCCACCGTACCCGCCCCATGGTCAAACCAGGTCACGGCACCCTGGTTGGTGTGCCAGGCGGGGCTGAACACGATGGACTTGCCGTTGAACAGGTTTTGCACGCCAGCGCTGCCAATCAGATCACCCGCGCTATCGCCGACCAGGCTGTTGCCCGCACCGATGGCGCCGACCGCCGGCGCGGCGGGGTTGATCCAGGTGACGGCTCCCATGTTGCCGTTCCAGTTCGGCGTTCGTACCAGATAGTGCGTGCCATCGAGAAAATCGACGTCGTTGTTACCGACCCGGTCGTTGGCGGCGATCCCCACCAGGCTGTTGGCCGACGACACTGGGCCGAACACACCCACGGCGGGGTCGGCCCAGGTGATGGCGCCGGCCGATGTGGCGGCGCCATTGGTCCAGTTCGGGCTGATGATGGCAACCTTGCTGCCGACGTATTGGTAGTTGCCGAAGCCGCCTACCTGGTCTCCTGCCGTCGAACCGAGCAAACTGTTGGTGCCGTCCACGATGCCGAAGCTACCGCTGGCGTTGTCGAGCCAGCTCACCGCGCCCATGCCCCCGCTCCAATTGCGGCTGAACACGAGCGACCGTCCGGCGCCCAGGTTCACGACGCCGCCGTCGCCAACCCGGTCGTTGGCACTGCCGCCGACCAGACTGTTGCCGCCAGACACGACGCCCACCACCGGCGCCGCCTGGTCAACCCATGTCACCGCACCACGCGACCCGTTCCAGAGGCTGGAGCGAACAGCAAAATGCGTGCCATCGAGTTGCGTCAAACCATTGTTGCCGACCCGGTCGCCGACGCCACTACCCACCAGGCTGTTGGCTGCGCTCACCGGTGCGGCCAAGCCAACACTGGCATCTACCCAGGTGATGGCCCCGGCATTGGGAACGCTGGCGGTATTGGCCCAGCTGCGACTGTAAACGGCAATCAACGAGCCGTTCGTGAACTCGTAGTCTCCATAACCGCCAACCGTGTCCGCTGCGTTCGAGCCGACCAGGCTGTTGGCCGCGCCCACGACACCCGTCGCGCCCGCGACGGTATCGACCCAGGTCACCGCGCCCATTGTGCCGTTCCACAGGGGGCTAAAAATCGCCGACTTCCCGTAGCCGAGATTGACCACCCCGCCCGCGCCAATATGGTCGGTTGGCACAGCACCCACCACGCTGTTGGTGCTCGACACCACACCGACCGGTGGCGCTGCGGTGGAGGCCCAGGTGACGGACCCGGTATCGTTGTGCCAACTCTGATTGACGATGGCATAACGGATGCCGTCCAGATAGTCGAAGTTGCCAGAACCGATACGGTCGTTGGTCTGGTCACCGATGAGGCTGTTGGCCGCAGACACCGCACCGATGATGGTGGAGCCGGCATCGAACCAGGTGATGGCGCCCGCCGCTGGCGCATTGACACCGTTGGCCCAGTCGGGGCTGAGAATGCCGATCTTGCTGCCCAGGTAGTCCCAATAGTTGCTGCCGACGCGGTCTCCCGGGTCGGTTCCAACCAGACTGTTGCCAGCAGACACGGTCCCCACCATGCCGGTGGCCTGATCCATGAAAGTGACCGCGCCGCGGTTGCTGCTCCAGTTCTGGCTGAAGATGGTCCACTTTCCGGTCAGCAGGGTGTAGATGCCGCCGCCTCCGACCTGGTCACCCGGCGAGGCGCCCACAAGGCTGTTGGCCGGGCCCACGACCCCCACCGCCGGAGCAGCCGGGTCGATCCAGGTCACCGCACCTGCGCTGCCATTCCAGGCCGAGGTGGCCACGTAATATTTGCCACTGCCAATGGATGAAATGCCGCTGTTGCCGACACGGTCATTGGCCAGGCCACCCACCAGGCTGTTCGCCGACGACACCACACCGGTGATGCCGGTCGTGCCTTCCGCCCAGGTGATCGCGCCCGCGGCGCTGTTCCAGTTCGGGCTGAAAATCGCGAGTTTTCCCCCTGACAGCGTGGTGATGCCACTGCTTCCGATCTGGTCGCCGGCGGCCGCACCGACCAGACTGTTGGCTGACGACAACGGACCGGCCACACCCGTGGTGGCGTTGAACGGCGTCAAGGCACCGGCGGAACCGTTCCAGAACGGGCTGGACAGCAGCACGTTGCCGCCGCTGAGATTGCGCACCACGCCACTGCTGCCGATCCGGTCGTTGGCGGCACTGCCACGCAGGTTCGAGATCAACCCACCGGTGAGTCCGTCGTACAGGTAGATCGCGCCGGCGTTGGTGGCGGTGAAATCGTCGTTTGTATCGAAGACCAGGATGTTGCCGTTGTTCAGCAACTGCAGGCTCTGCCCGAATAGATCCCCCGAGCCCGGGTTCGGGTCGAGCAGTTCGACACTGACCCCCGGAATGAACACCGCCGACTGGATCACGATGAATTTGGGATCGAGCAGAAAGTGCCCGCCCTGCCCCATCGGGGCTCCAGCATCGGCCATACCCCCGAACTGCACTTCCTGTCGGGCGGACACCTCGAGTGTTCCGCCGTTGCCACCGTGCGTGCCGCCACGGGCCGTCATCTCACCGGCGAACCGGTTACTGGCGTCAGCCCAGGTCAGGATGTTGCCGCCGTCGCCATCGATCCGGGCGCTGGCATACAGCGCGGTTGCAGCCGTGACGGTCAGGTTGGTGGCATTGGCCATCGAGGAGTCGGCACCGGCGCGACCCCCGCCGACACGGATGGTGCCGCCACCGGCGTCGCCATCGGCGTCGATCCGGGCCGCGGCCAGCGTCACGTCGCGACCGGTCACCGTCACCGAACCCCCGACACCACTGCTGGCACTGGCCTGCAACTGCCCCGAGCTGAACAGGTGGCCGGCGGAGTCGGCCGAGGTATCCGCACTGATGTGGATGTCGCCGCCACGCAACACACCGCGCGCCGACACGCTCGCGGATGCTCCCTGGATCAACCGGCTGTCGGCCTGCAGCCGGACCGAGCCGCCAAAAGTGGCGGAACCATCAGCGTCGATCGCACCATCCTGGACCAGCTTGTGCGCTGCAATCCGGATCGCGCCGCCCCGGCCCGCATCGGCAGACACCCGCGAACCAGCCTCGAGCGCGACGAATCCGACACCTGCAGTGATCTCGATGCCGCCGCCGACGGTGCTCGCCTGACCGACTGGCGAGGCGGCCGTCGCCCGCGCGCTGACCCGTGCGCCATGGTCGAGCGTCACACTGCCGGACTGTGAAGATACAACGATCGCACCGCCGATGGTCTGGCCGTCGGCGCGCACCTGGCTGTTGGCGGCCAGCGTCACATCGCCCTGCGCCTTGAGTACCAGGCGACCACCCTCCAGCGCCAGCGTCTGTGCTTGAACAACCCCCGAATGGCGCAAGGTGCCGGCAAACACACCAACCGCACCGCCTTCCAGCCGACCCAGGTTGACGACCGCATTGCCGCGGTTCTGGACCTCAAAAGTGATGTCGTTGAGATTGCGACCGGTGATCTCGACCATTTCGCCGGCGGCCAGCACGATGTTGCCACCGTCCGAGCGGATCACGGCATTGCCATCGGTTCCTACATTGGGCGCGATCAGATAGACATCGCCATTGCCGGAACTGATGCGGCCCTGCACCTGAATGTCACCCGCCACGCCATCGCGGGCAAACCGGAACCGGCCGGCCTTGAAGTCTTCATCGTTCAGCGACAAAGTGGAGGCAACGAAACCCTGGGTGTCGATGACGCTGCCCGCGCCGAATACGACGCCGTTCGGGTTGATCAGGAACACCTTGCCATTGGAGCCCAGCGTGCCATCGATCTGGCTCTTGAGCGCCGGATTGAGCGCCTGCACTCGGTTGAGCACGGTGCTGGCTGCGCTCTGCTGCTGAAAGAAGGTCGTCTCACCGGCGCCGATCGAGAACTGTTGCCAGTTGATGATGGCGCCCGGCGTGTTCGTGACCGTCAGCTTGTTGCCCTGGGTTTGTATCGTGGCCTGGCCATGCACGACGATGGCACCCCCCGGATTGGCCTGGACGAACTGCGGCGCCATGCCATAGATCGCCGCCAGCGCCACGACCAGTGCACGCCGCCGACGGGTTGTCCGCAAAACGCCTGAACCTGATGTGACCATGGTGTGAAACCCCTGCAGTCCAAAAAAATCGACCCGTTGTCGCCTGAAAACGACGCGGTGGCCGCCAAACCGGATGCGCCACAACGGTGAAACAACAACACAACGCCACGCCTGCGCATGCACCACGCCTTTTTGCCTCGGCAGAAACACCGGGCGATCCCAGGTTGTCTGCCCACCCTGCGGGGGCCAGGCGCGAAGCGGCTCGGTTGGGAGCACTCTGCACAGCATGGCGCAACCGCACAAATTGGGGCACATTTCGACGCGTTTGTCTACCCTGCAAAACACGGTTTGGGCCTTGACGGTCCGTTCCGGGGTATCGCAGGGCGTCTTCGGCGCCGCGGTTGCGACAGCGACAGCGACAGCGACAGCGACAGCGACAGCGACAGCGACAGTATTGCGGCCGCCATCCCGAAGGCGCATACTGGTCATCCTTTCATCTCTGCCCTCAGGGTTCGCTGCCATGACCTTATGTCCCATCGCCTTGCTTGCCGGATGCGAGAAATGTCCGGCGTTCAAGGTGTGCCCGCTCAAATCGGTCATCGGTGACATGCCGCGCAAGTCGGACGCAACATCGCCAAAGGCGCCGGAGTCACCGCGCAAGCGCTCCGGTGGTTCGTCCAAGCGCTGACAGCGCGCGCAGGCCGCCGACAACCGCCGCAGAACCCGGCACGCCGCGGGGCCCCGCCTGCGCGAGGCTGGATAATCCGGGCCCATGAACCCTTTGTTGGGCCTGCTGCAGGCCTACCCCTTCGAGCGTCTGCGTACGTTGTTCGCCGACGTCACGCCCCACCCCGACTACCGGCCCATCAGCCTGGGCATCGGCGAACCGCGCCATGCAACGCCGCCTTTCATTGCCCAGGCCTTTGCCGACGCGTTGAACCGCCAGCCCAGCGGACTGGCCAGTTACCCATCCACCGCCGGTGATCCGGCGCTGCGGCGCGCCTGCGCGGACTGGCTGCAACGGCGCTACGGTCTGCAGGTCGATGCGTCGAGCCAGGTGCTGCCGGTCAACGGTTCGCGCGAAGCCCTGTTCGCGTTTGCGCAAACCGTCGTAGATCCGGGCGCGCGCGGATCGATCCCAGGCGACAAGCCGTGGGTGGTGTGCCCGAACCCGTTCTACCAGATCTACGAAGGCGCCGCGCTGCTGGCGGGAGCCAGGCCCTGGTTTGTGTCCGCCGACCCGGCGCGCAACTTCGCGCAGGACTGGGACGCCGTGCCCGATTCAGTCTGGGCGCGCACCCAGTTGCTGTATGTCTGCTCACCCGGCAATCCGACCGGCGCCGTGATGCCGTTATCGGAGTGGGAAAAATTGTTCGCGCTCAGCGACCGCCACGGCTTCGTCATCGCATCGGACGAGTGTTACAGCGAGATCTATTTCCGCGACGAACCGCCGCTGGGCGCCCTGCAGGCGGCCGCGCTGCTTGGGCGCCATGACTTCCGGCGCCTGATGGCCTTCACCAGCCTGTCCAAACGCAGCAGTGTGCCGGGCATGCGCAGCGGCTTCGTCGCCGGCGACGCCGAGTTGATCAAGGCATTCCTGCTGTACCGCACCTACCATGGCAGCGCGATGAGTCCGGTCGTGCAGTCGGCCAGCATCGCGGCCTGGGGCGACGAGGCCCATGTCGTGGAAAACCGGGCGCTGTACCGGGCCAAGTTCGAGCGCATCACACCGATCCTGTCCGAGGTGCTCGATGTGGCGTTGCCCGACGCTGCCTTCTACCTGTGGGCCGGCGTGCGCGGCAGCGACACTGCGTTCGCGCGCGACCTGCTCGCTCTCTACAATGTCACGGTTCTGCCCGGGAGCTTCCTGGCCCGGGCGGTCGATGGTGTCAACCCGGGTGCCGGACGGATCCGGATGGCGCTGGTGGCCGAGACCGCGGAATGCGAAGAAGCCGCGCACCGGATCGTGCAGTTCGTGCGTGACACGCGCTGAGCAGGCGCCCCTATTCATCAACCACAACCAGCAACATGATCGACCAACTGCAAAAGACGATTGAAACCGCGTGGGACAACCGTGCCGAATACTCCGCCAAGTCGGCGCCCCGGGAGGTCGTCGACGCGGTCGATCATGTGATCGACGGCCTCGACGGCGGCACGCTGCGCGTGGCCACGCGCGACGGTGTGGGCCGGTGGACCACCCACCAATGGATCAAGATGGCGGTGCTGCTGAGTTTCCGGTTGCGTGACAACGTGGTCATGCGCGCCGGCGACCTTGGTTTCTACGACAAGGTGCAAACCAAGTTCGCCGACCAGGACGAGGCCGCCTTGCGCGCCGGTGGCGTGCGTGTCGTGCCTCCGGCGGTTGCGCGGCGCGGCAGTTACTGCGCCAAGGGCGTAGTGCTGATGCCGTCCTACGTGAACATCGGTGCCTATGTCGATGAGGGCACGATGGTCGATACCTGGGCTACCGTGGGCTCCTGCGCCCAGATCGGCAAGAACGTGCACCTCAGCGGCGGCGTCGGCATCGGCGGCGTGCTCGAGCCGATGCAGGCCGGCCCGACCATCATCGAGGACAACTGTTTCATCGGCGCTCGGTCCGAGGTGGTCGAGGGCGTCATCATCGAGGAAAACTCGGTGATCTCGATGGGCGTGTACATCGGGCAAAGCACCAAGATCTACGACCGCGCCAGCGGCACCGTCAGTTACGGCCGCGTGCCGGCCGGCTCGGTCGTCGTATCGGGCAACCTGCCCAGCGCCGACGGCAAATACAGCCTGTATTGCGCGGTCATCGTCAAGAAGGTCGATGCGCGGACGCGCGCCAAGACCAGCCTGAACGAGTTGTTGCGCGACTGATCGCATCGATTGTCGACTGAGCACGAGGGAACAACCATGGCGACCACCACACCGGGAACGATGGAGCGCATCCTGCGCCTGATGAGCGACAAGAAGGCCTCGGACGTGTACCTGTCGGCCCATGCGCCGGCCCTGATCAAGATCAATGGCCTGTGTATCCCGATCAACAACCAGGTGCTGCCACCGGACGCGCCGCGCAATCTGCTGGCCGAGGTGCTGCCGGCGGAACGTATTGCCGAACTCGAGGCCACGGGTGAGCTCAACATGGGTTTTCCACTGCCTGGCGTCGGCCGGTTCCGGGTCAGCGCGATGCGCCAGCGCGGCTCGATCGCGGCGGTGGTGCGCTTCATCGCGATCGAGGTGCCGCCGCTGTCGAGCCTGGCATTGCCCGCGATCCTGAGCGAGCTGATCATGACCAAGCGCGGCCTGCTGCTGATGGTGGGGGCCACCGGCGCCGGCAAGAGCACCACGCTGGCATCGATGATCGATTACCGCAACGAAAACCTGGCCGGCCACATTCTCACCATCGAGGACCCGATCGAGTTCCTGTTCAAGAACAAGCGCTCGATCATCAACCAGCGCGAGATCGGCTCCGACACGCAATCGCTGGAAATCGCGCTCAAGAATGCGCTGCGCCAGGCGCCCGACGTCATCCTGGTGGGCGAAATCCGCGACCGCGAGACCATGTCGGCGGCGCTGGCGTATGCCCAGTCCGGCCACCTGTGCCTGGCCACGATGCATGCCAACAACAGCTACCAGGCGCTGAACCGGATCCTGAGCTTCTACCCGGTCGAGGTGCGCGAGACGATGCTCGGCGACCTCGCCGCGGCGCTCAAGGCGGTGGTGTCGCAACGCCTGCTGCGCACCGTCTCGGGCGGCCGGGTGCCGTCGGTCGAGGTGCTGCTGAACACCAAGCTGATCGCCGAACTGATCGAAAAGGGCGATTTCTCGGGTATCAAGGAGGCGATGGAAAAATCCATGGCCGAAGGCTCGCAGAGCTTCGAGGCCGACATCGCGCGCCTGATCGTCGAGGGTATCGTCGAGCGCAAGGAAGGCCTGGCCAACTCCGATTCGCCGACCAACCTGATGTGGCGCATGGAGAACGATTTCTCGCTGGCGCGTACGGCAAAGCCGGAGGAAGAACCGGACGACGAGCCCTCGTTCACCGAGATCACGCTGGACGTCAAACATTGATGTCGGCCCCGTTGCACCGGAGCGACCAACCGATTGCACCGGCCTGCCTCACGCCCAGGGAAGCCGATTGCCAGCGGATCGTCGATGAGCCTGTCGCGGTGGCCGACATCGAAGCGCTGACGAACAACATCCGGCGCATACGCGAGACACCCGACACGCAGGTGCGGCGATGAACATCGGCCAGCTGATCGAAACCAGTGCCGACGCACTGGACGCAGCGGGCGTGTCGTTCGGCCACGGCACGACCAATGCCTGGGATGAAGCCGCGTGGCTGGTGTTGTGGCGCCTGGGCCTGCCGCTGGATACGGTGCTGGGCGGGCCCGACGCACCCGCCAAGCGGCCGGTCGATGCGGCCGACACCGAGCGGGTCCGTGCGCTGGTGCAACAACGCATCGCGTCGCGTAAACCAGCGGCCTACCTCACCGGCGAAGCCTGGCTGCAAGGCGTGCCTTTTCACGTGGACGAACGCTGCATCGTGCCGCGCAGCCTGATCGGCGAACTGATCGCCAGCGGCGCGCTCGACGCCTGGATGCCGCAGGGCGCCAACCGCCTGCTCGACCTGTGCACCGGCGGTGGCAGCCTGGCCGTCCTGGCCGCGCTGGCCTATCCGCTGTTGCAGATTGATGCGGCCGACATTTCGCGCGACGCGCTGGACGTCGCCCGCATCAATCTGCAACGCCATGCGCTGGGTGAACGCATCCGGCTGCGCCAGGGCGACGGCCTGGCGGCAGCCGACGGTGCTTACGACATGATCCTGTGCAACCCGCCGTATGTGAACAGTGCCAGCATGGCACAATTGCCCCCCGAATACCGGGCTGAGCCCGAACTCGCGCTCGCCGGCGGCGCCGATGGCATGGACTTCGTGCGCGGCCTTTTGCGCGATGCGCCTGCACACCTGCTATCGCGCGGCACGCTGGTGCTCGAGATTGGCCACGAACGGGAATTTTTCGAGGTGTCTTTTCCCAGTCTGCCGGCGCTCTGGCTCGAAACCAGTGCCGGCGACGACCAGGTCTGCCTGCTGGCCCGCGAAGCCTTGCTGGCGCTGCCACCCTACCGCTGAACACGAGACACGGCCGAACCGACGGCCGACACGCAATTCCATCATGATCACCCTGAAGAACGTCACCCTGCGCCGCGGCACCAAGGTTCTGCTGGACAACGCCTCGGTGACCCTGAACCCTGGCGAAAAGGTCGGCCTGGTCGGGCGCAACGGCGCCGGCAAATCGTCGCTGTTCGCGCTGCTCGACGGTTCGCTGCACGAGGACGCGGGCGATTTCAGCGTGCCTGCCCAGTGGCGCATGGGACAGGTGGCCCAGAACATGCCCGAGACCGACATGGCGGCCACCGATTTCGTGATCCAGGGTGACGTGCGCCTGCTCGCCGCGCAGCAAGAGGTGGCGGCGGCCGAGTCCGGCGACGATGGCGACCGCATGGCCCACGCCTACATGGAACTGCACGACGCGGGCGCCCATGACGCGCCGGCGCGCGCCCAGGCGCTGATCCTCGGGCTGGGCTTCAAGACCGCCGAACTTGACAACCCGGTGAACAGTTTCTCCGGCGGCTGGCGCATGCGGCTGCAGCTGGCACGTGCGCTGATGTGCCCGGCAGATCTGCTGCTGCTGGACGAACCCACCAACCACCTGGACCTGGACGCGCTGGTCTGGCTCGAGGCCTGGCTCAAGAAGTTCGAGGGCACGATGCTGGTGATCAGCCATGACCGCGAGTTCCTCGACGCCGTGACCGACGTGACACTGCATATCGACGCCGCCAAGCTGGTGCGTTATAGCGGCAACTACAGCAAGTTCGAGGACATGCGCGCCGAGCAGATGGAACTGCAGCAGAACGCCTACTCGAAGCAGCAGGAAAAGATTGCCCACCTGCAGAAATTCATCTCGCGTTTCAAGGCCAAGGCGAGCAAGGCCAAGCAGGCGCAAAGCCGGGTCAAGGCACTGGACCGGATGGAGAAGATCGCGCCGCTGCTGGCCGAGGCCGATTTCAGCTTCGAATTCAAGGAACCGGCCAACCTGCCCAACCCGATGCTGGCCATGCAGGCGATCAGCGTGGGTTATCCGCCGCCGCACGATGCGCCCATCGGCACGCCGCCGACCGTCATCGTGCGTGGCATCAGCCGCTCGGTGCTCGCAGGCCAGCGCATCGGCATCCTGGGCGCAAACGGCCAGGGCAAGTCGACGCTGGTCAAGACCATCGCGCGCGAACTGCAGCCCATCGACGGCGACATCATCGAAGGCAAGGGCCTGAACATCGGTTACTTCGCACAGCAGGAACTCGACGTGTTGCGGCCGGCCGATACGCCGCTGGACCACATGATCGCGCTGGCGCGCGCGCTCACCGCCGCCGGCAAGATCGCCGGCCAGGCCACGCGCGAGCAGGACCTGCGCAGTTTTCTGGGCAACTTCAATTTCAGCGGCGACATGGTCAAGCAGGCGGTGGGCAGCATGAGCGGCGGAGAGAAGGCACGCCTGGTGTTGTGCATGATCGTCTGGCAACGCCCCAACCTGCTGCTGCTCGACGAGCCGACCAACCACCTGGACCTGGCCACCCGCGAGGCGCTGGGCATGGCACTGAACGAATTCGAGGGCACCGTGATGCTGGTGAGCCACGACCGGGCGCTGTTGCGTTCGGTCTGCGACGAGTTCTGGATGGTCTCGCGCGGAGGCGTGGCACCGTTCGACGGCGACCTGGACGACTACCAGCGTTACCTGCTGGAGGAAGCCAAACGCCAGCGCGAACAGGCCAAACAGGATGCGAACCCGGGTACCGCCAAGGGTGCCAACAAGGGCGCCGCCACAGGCAAGGACGCCGGTGGCGGCCGCAAACCGGCGCGATCCGGCCCGAGCCGCGGCAGCTTGCAAATGGAGATCGACAAACTCGAATCCCGCATGCGGGTGCTCAATGGCGAAGGCAGTGCGCTCGAGGCGCACCTCAGCAGCGTGGTGCGCCCGTCCGAGATCGCCGAGCTGGGCAAACGCCTCAAGGCGGTCAACGACGACCTGCGCCAGCTCGAGGAACGCTGGCTGGACCTCTCGGGCCAGCTGGAAACCAGCACCGCTTGAGATTGCCCCCAGCCCTGGCTTCGCCAGGCCCCCCGGGGCCCCGCATTGCCTCCGTGATAGAGCCGGTCCGCGCGCCGCATGCGCCGCATGCGCCGCATGCGCTCGGGCGCACTCAACCGCCGTTTGCAGGTTGAATTTGTACCAATCTATACTGGTGGCGAACCGGAGCAACAGGCAGGCACCGTCGTAATCGTCGACGGCATGCATGCCAGATCGAAATCGCTGCGCCACCGAGACCATGCCAACGTCCCCCATCGAACCCGAACCAGGCGCACGCACGGCCGCCGCGCAAGAGACCCGTGCCGCAGCCCGGGTGTTGCGCCAGTTCCGGCTGGTATTCAACGTCGTCAAGACCCACTTCCAGCAGGTCGAGAAAAAGGTCGGGGTCGGGGGCGCGCAGGTATGGGCCTTGCACGTGGTGCAACAACGTCCGGGTATCGGCGTCCACGGGCTGGCACAAGCCATGGACGTGCGCCAGCCCACGGCGAGCAACCTGGTCAAGTCGCTGGCAGAGCAAGGATTGCTGCAGGTACGCAAGGAGGGCCACGACCGACGCGCCGTGCAGTTGCATGTGTTGCCGCCGGGCCTGGACGTGCTGGAGCGGGCGCCAGGGCCGTTCGCCGGCGTGTTGCCGCAGGCGCTGGACAGCCTGGACGAAGCCACGCTGGCGCGACTGGAGCAGGATCTGGGCGCGCTGATCGGCCGGCTTGGCGCCGACGACAGGGCTGCAGGCATTCCGCTGGCTCAGATGTAGCAACCTGTTGCGGAAGGAAGAGACGGGCAACCCCAGGATCACGGACCAAGACAACCCGGCGTGACGCCACGGCGCAGCGCCGATGCAACGGGAGAAACCATGCGAACCGACACCGACAACTACCTGTTTCGCGAAGGCACCCACAACCGGCTCTACGACACGCTGGGTTGCCACCTGGCCCCGGACGGGGCGCATTTTGCCGTCTGGGCGCCCAACGCAGAGGCGGTCAGCGTGATGGGCGACTGGAACGGCTGGTCGGCCGATGCCGACCCGCTGGCGCCGGGCGCTCGCGGCGCCGGCATCTGGAGCGGATCGGTCAAGGGCGCGCAGCGGGGCCAGACCTACAAGTACCGGATCCGTTCGCGCCAGAACGGCTATGTGGTGGACAAGGCCGACCCGTTCGCGATCTACGCCGAATCGCCGCCGGCCACCGCCTCGCGCATCTGGAGCCTGGAGCACGACTGGGGTGACGCCCGGTGGATGGCCGAACGCGCCGCCCACAATGCGCTGGATGCGCCGATGTCGACCTACGAGGTGCACCTGGGCTCATGGCGGCGCAAGAACGGCGAATTCCTCGGTTACCGTGAACTGGCCCACCAACTGGCTGAGTACACGCGCCAGATGGGTTTCACCCATGTCGAACTGATGCCGGTCACCGAGCACCCGTTCTACGGCTCATGGGGTTACCAGACCACCGGGTATTTCGCGCCCACCGCGCGTTATGGCACGCCGCAGGACTTCATGTACCTGGTCGACCATCTGCACCAGCAAGGTATCGGAGTTTTGCTGGACTGGGTGCCGTCGCATTTCCCGACCGACGAACACGGATTGGGATACTTCGATGGCACGCACCTGTTCGAACACGCCGACCCGCGCCAGGGTTTTCATCCGCAGTGGAGTTCGAGCATCTTCAATTACGGGCGTAGCGAGGTGCGCAGCTTCCTGATCTCGTCGGGCCTGTTCTGGCTCGACAAATACCACCTGGACGGTTTGCGGGTCGACGCGGTGGCTTCGATGCTGTACCTCGACTATGCGCGCAAGGATGGCGAATGGATCCCCAACGCCCAGGGAGGGCGCGAGAACCTGGAGGCGGTCGGTTTCCTGCGCACGCTCAACCAGGCGATCTACCGCGAGTTCCCCGATACCGTCAGCATTGCCGAGGAGTCCACCGCCTGGCCCCGCGTGTCGCGGCCCACCGACATGGATGGCCTGGGGTTCGGCATGAAATGGAACATGGGCTGGATGCACGACAGCCTGGACTACATGAAGGAAAACCCGATCCACCGGCGTTACCACCACCACAAGATGACTTTCTCGTTGGTCTATGCGTTCAACGAGAACTTCGTGCTGCCGCTCTCGCATGACGAGGTCGTGCATGGCAAGGGCTCGCTGCTGGGAAAGATGCCGGGCGACGGCTGGCAGCAGTTTGCCAATCTGCGCGCGTTGTTCGGCTGGATGTGGACACATCCGGGCAAGAAGCTGTTGTTCATGGGCGGCGAATTCGGGCAGCGACGGGAATGGGCCCATGACGGAGAACTCGACTGGGGCGCCACCGAACACGGGGACCACGCCGGCCTGCAGCGCCTGGTGGCGCAGCTCAACCGCCTGTACCGTGCGTCGCCGGCGTTGTACCAGCAGGATTTTTCCCCGGCCGGATTCGAATGGATCGCCGCCGACGACGTCGATGCCAGCGTGTTCGCCTTCCTGCGCAAGCCGCGCGGCGCCGGCGCGCCGATGCTGGTGGTCAGCAACATGACGCCGGTGCCGCGCGGCAACTACCTGCTGGGCGTGCCATTGGCAGGCCAGTGGCGCGAACGCGTCAACACCGATGCGCGCGAGTTCGGCGGTTCGGGCTGGGGCAACCTGGGTGGCGTCGAGGCCAGCCCGGTGCCGGCACACGGCCGCCCGTGTTCGGTGTGCCTGAGCCTGCCGCCGCTGTCCACGCTGATCCTGGAGCATGTGTCCGATGACTGAACCGACCTCGCGCAACACAGCGCGGTCCAGCACCGCCATCCCTGACCCGCCCGGCGCGTCCGCACAGGGACGGGCCCGGGCCGTCATCGACCAGGTGCTGCCGTGCGTCGATGGCGGACGGTTCGCCGTCAAACGGGTCGCGGGCGACGCTGTCGCGGTGCGGGCGCATTGCTTCACCGACGGCCATGACGTGTTGCGCGTGATGCTGCGCTGGCGCCGCGACGACGACGACTCGGTGCGCGAAGTGCCGATGAAGGCGCTGGGCAACGATGTCTGGAGCGCCAGCTTCGTGCCGCCGCAGGTGGGACGTTACAGCTACACGGTCACCGCCTGGGTCGATTCGTTCGAATCCTGGCGCCACGAGATGGCGCGCCGCATCGATGCCCAGGACATCCGCATCGCCTCGCGGGTCGGCGCGCAGGAGATCGCGGCCTGCGCGCTGCGCGCCCGCGGCGCCGACCGCAAGTCGCTCCAGGGTTGGGCTGCCGACCTGCAGGCGATGGCACGCGACGCCGGGGCCGAGGCCCGTGCGCTCAAGGCGCTGGCGCTCGACGACGCGCTGGCGCAGTGCGCTCGCGTCTACCCGGACCGCTCCATGGCCACCGGGCACCCGGTCGAATACCCGCTGGTGGCCGACCGCGAACGGGCCCGGTTCAGCAGCTGGTATGAGCTTTTCCCGCGCTCGTGCGCGACAAAGCCGGGACGCCACGGGACGTTCAAGGACGTCGCCGCCCGGCTGCCGGCGATCGCCGCGATGGGTTTCGACGTGTTGTATTTCCCGCCCATCCATCCGATCGGCCAGGTGCAGCGCAAGGGCCGAAACAACGCGCTGGTGGCCGGAGCCGACGATGTCGGCAGTCCCTGGGCCATCGGCTCGGCCGAAGGCGGGCACAAGGCCATCTTGTCCGAACTGGGCAAGCCGGCCGATTTCCGCAGCCTGGTGAAGAAGGCCGGCGCGCTGGGTATCGACGTGGCGATGGACATTGCATTCCAGTGCGCCCCCGACCACCCCTACGTCAAGGAGCACCCCAGCTGGTTCCGCTGGCGCCCCGACGGCACGGTGCAATACGCCGAGAACCCGCCCAAGAAATACCAGGATATCTACCCGTTCAACTTCGAAACCGAGGACTGGCAGGCACTGTGGGCCGAGCTCAAGAGTGTGTTCGACCACTGGATCGGCGAAGGCGTGACGATCTTTCGCGTCGACAACCCGCACACCAAGTCGTTCCCATTCTGGGAATGGGTCATCACCGAGATCAAGCGCCAGCACCCCGAAGCGATCTTCCTGGCCGAGGCCTTCACCCGGCCCAAGGTCATGCACCGGCTGGCCAAGCTCGGCTTCACGCAGTCCTACACCTACTTCACCTGGCGCAACCACAAGCGCGAGTTGCAGGCGTACTTCACCGAACTTGCCAGCGGGCCGGGCAAGGATTATTTCCGTGCCAATGTCTGGCCCAACACGCCCGACATCCTGCATGAACAGTTGCAGACCGGCGACAGCGCGGTCTACATGGCACGCGTGGTGCTGGCAGCGACGCTGGCGGCCAGTTACGGCATCTACGGGCCCGCCTACGAGCTGCGCGACCACCAGCCGCGCGAGCCCGGCAGCGAGGAATACCTGGATTCGGAGAAATACCAGCTGCGCCACTGGAACCATGACGACCCCGGCAGCCTGGCGCCGTTCATTGCCCGCATCAACCGTATCCGGCGCGAGAACCCGGCCCTGCAGCAGGACGGCAGCCTGCGTTTCCTGCCGGTGGACAATGATCAGCTGCTGGCCTATGCCAAGACCTCCGAGGACGGCAGCAACGTGATCGTGACCGTGGTCAACCTCGATCCGCACCAAACGCACAGCGGCTGGCTGCAGCTCGATCCGGCGTCGATCCAGGTCGATCCCGGGCACGACTTCCAGATGCACGACCTGCTGAGCAACCAGCGTTTTGCCTGGCGCGGCACCCACCATTACGTGCGGCTGGACCCGCGCAGTGTGCCGGCCCACGTCTTCGCCGTGCGCCGGCGCCTGCGCGACGAGCGCGATTTCGACTACTACCTCTGACAACCCAACGCGACCGCGGGCAGCCATGCAACCATCCGTGAATCCATCCGCCCGGCACATGACGCCGGCGGCAACCGATGACGATCCGCTGTGGTACCGCGACGCGGTGATCTACCAGCTCAATGTCAAGGCCTTCTTCGACACCAACGGCGACGGCGTGGGCGACTTCAAGGGCGTCACTGCCAAACTCGACTATGTCAAGGAACTCGGCGTCAACACCATCTGGCTGATGCCCTTCTACCCATCACCGCTGCGCGACGACGGCTACGACATCGCCGAATACGAAGACGTGCATCCGCAATACGGCACGCTGGACGATTTCCGCGAGATGCTGGCACAGGCGCACCAACGCGACCTGCGGGTGATCACCGAGCTGGTCATCAACCACACCTCGGACCAGCATCCCTGGTTCCAGGCCGCGCGCAAGGCGCCGCCCGGCTCTCCCGAGCGCGACTTCTACGTCTGGAGCGACACCGACCAGCTCTACCAGGGCACCCGCATCATCTTCACCGACACCGAGACCTCGAACTGGACCTGGGATCCGGTGGCCAGGCAGTTCTTCTGGCACCGCTTCTTCGGCCACCAGCCGGACCTGAACTTCGACAACCCGGCGGTGCTCGAGGCGGTCCTCAAGACCATGCGTTTCTGGCTCGACATGGGTGTGGACGGGTTCCGGCTCGACGCGATTCCGTACCTGATCGAGCGCGACGGCACCAGCAACGAGAACCTGCCCGAGACCCACTCGGTGATCAAGAAGCTGCGCGCGGCGATCGACGCCGAATACAAGAACCGTTTCCTGCTGGCCGAGGCCAACATGTGGCCGGAGGACGTGCGCGAGTATTTCGGCGACGGCGACGAATGCCATATGGCCTACCATTTCCCGCTGATGCCGCGCATGTACATGGCGATCGCGCGGGAAGAGCGGCATCCGATCACCGAGATCATGCAGCAGACGCCAGAGATACCGCAGGGCTGCCAATGGGCAATTTTCCTGCGCAACCACGACGAACTGACACTGGAGATGGTGACCAACAAGGAGCGCGACTACATGTACAACATGTATGCCGCCGACAAGCGCGCCCGCATCAACCTGGGCATCCGCCGGCGCCTGGCCCCGCTGATGGACAACGACATCGACCGCATCAAGCTGATGAACGGCATGCTCTTGTCGATGCCGGGTTCACCCATCATCTACTACGGCGACGAGATCGGCATGGGCGACAACGTGTTCGTCGGCGACCGCAACGGCGTGCGCACGCCGATGCAGTGGAGCCCGGACCGCAATGCCGGCTTCTCGCAGGCGCATCCGCAGACCTTGTACCTGCAGCCCATCCTGGGCGCGTTATACGGCTACGAGGCGCTGAATGTCGAGGCGCAGGCGCGCGACACCAGTTCGCTGCTGAACTGGACCAAGCGCATGCTGGCGGTGCGCAAGACCAGCCATGCCTTCGGGCGCGGCAAGCGGATCTGGCTCAAGCCCGGCAATCGCAAGATCCTGGCCTATGTCAGCAGCCATGAAGACGACATCATCCTGTCGGTGTTCAATCTCTCGCGTGCGGCCCAACCGGTCGAACTCGACCTGTCGGCATGGAAGGGCGCGGTACCGGTGGAAATGCTCGGTCGCGTGTCCTTCCCACCGATCGGAGACCTGCCCTACCTGCTGACCCTGTCTTCGCATGGCTTTTACTGGTTCCGCCTGTCCCAGGAGGCCGACATGCCGCCTTGGCACCAGGAAGGCACCCCGCTGCAGGACGCACCGACGCTGGTGCTGTTCGACGGCTGGACCAGTTTCCTTCGCGACCGCGTCATGCCCTGGCGCATGGGCATGGCCGAACGCCTGCGCCGGCAGTTCGAAACCGAGACCTTGCCACGCTACATCGAGCAGCAGCGCTGGTACGCCAGCAAGGGCAGCACCATCGAGCGGGCACGCCTGATCGACCATGTGGTCTGGGACAGCGCCGATGCGAACGCGAGCTGGATGTTGCCGATCCTGGAACTGGACGGCCCGCCTGGCGACGCGGGCTACTTTGCACCTTTGGCGCTGGCCTGGGAAGAACGGGAAGAGGAACGCCTGCACGCGATCGGCCGAGCAGCCCTGTCCAAGGTGCGCCAGCAGGCCAGTGTCGGCCTGATGGGCGACGCCTATTTCGACCAGGTCTTTTGCCGGGCGCTGGTGACGGCGGTGCGCGACGGCCTGAACCTGGACACCGCGAACGGCCAGTTGCGATTCCGGCCCAGCGCCCGATTTGCCAAACTGGACATCGACATCGCGGCGCTGCCGGTATCGCTGCCCAGCGGCAACAGCAGCAATACGGTCATCGTGCTCGGCGAGAGCCTGTTCCTCAAGGGGTATCGCCTTTTGCGCGAAGGAATCAACCCGGAACTGGAGATGGGGCGTTTCCTCACCGACGACGTGGCCTACCCCCACTGCGTACCGGTGCTCGGCGCGCTCGAGTATGTCGGCAACGACGGCCTGGTCATGACACTGGCCATGGTGCAGGCCCATGTCGCCAACCAGGGCGACGGCTGGGACTTCACGCTCGACTATCTCGAACGCCACCTCGAAGCCCTGCGCATCCGCATGGCGCATGCGGCCGACGCGATGGACCTCGACGAGACCCATGGCGGCTTCCTGTCCCAGGTGGCCATGCTGGGGCAACGCACCGCCGAGCTGCACCTGGCGCTGGCGCGCGGCACCGGTCACGCGGCGTTCGATCCCGAACCGATGACGACGAACGACCTGGCCGCGCAGCGTGCGCGGGCCAGTGGCGAAGTCGACGACACACTGGCAATGCTGCGCGCCCAGGTGCACCGGCTGCCTGAAGCGGCGCAGGCGATGGCCCATGAACTGATGGCCTTGCAGCCCGTATTGCGCGAGCGTCTCAGCGCCGAACGAGTCGTACCCGAGGGCAGCCTCAAGACCCGTTTGCATGGCGACTTCCACCTGGGTCAGGTGCTGGTGTGCGGGCATGACTTCACCATCATCGACTTCGAAGGCGAACCGGCGCGCAGTTTCGCGCAGCGGCGCGCCAAGGGTTCGCCGTTGCGCGACGTGGCCGGCATGTTGCGCTCGTTCAGTTATGCACGCTGGTCCGCGTTGCGTCGCATCAACGCCGAACCGCAGCGCGAACCGCGGCTGGCCGAAGCGGCCCAACTGTGGGAACAGGCCACCCGCGCTGCGTTCCTGCAAGCCTATGGCGCGACGCGTTCGGCTGGCGGGCCGGCGCCGGCTTCCAGCGACGCACTGCTGGCGCTGTTCGAACTCGAGAAGGCGCTGTACGAGTTGCGCTACGAGATCGACAACCGAGCCGACTGGACGCCAGTGCCGCTGCGTGGCATCCTGGACCTGCTGCATTCGCAACCGGCGCGCTGACGCCGCCAACCACTCACCGACCCGCACGACAACCGATTTCCAACTGAAGGAACACGCATGGAAACCCTTGCCATTCAACTGGAGCCCGCCAGAGCCATCCTGTACCAGATCGGGGCCTTCATGCCGCGCCTGCTGATCGCGGCGCTGGTCGTGCTGGGCGGCTGGCTGATGGCCAAGATCGCCCTGGTCGCGGTGACCCGCATCCTGCGCGCAATCAACTTCAACGTGCTGACCGAGCGCGCAGGCCTGGACGGGTTCCTCAAGCAAGGTGGCGTGTCACTCGACACCACGGGCATCGCCGGCCTGCTGGTGTACTGGCTGGTGATCCTGGCGGCGCTGCTGATCGCCTTCAACGGGCTGGGCCTGACCACGATCAGCGAATTGCTCGGCCGGGTGGTCTGGTTCGTGCCCAACGTGTTCGTGGCGATCCTGGTGCTGGCCTTTGGCGCGTATTTCGCACGTTTCGTCGGCGACGCGGTCACGGCCTACTGCCGCAACATCAAGCTGCAGGACGCCGCCTTCCTGGGCAAGCTGGCGCAATACGCGATCATGGTCTTCGTCGTGCTGATCGCGCTGGATCAGGTCAAGGTCGGCGGCGATATCGTGCGCGAGAGTTTCCTGGTGATCCTGGCCGGCATCGTCTTTGCCTTCGCGCTGGCGTTCGGCCTGGGCGGCAAGGACTGGGCCGCGCAGCGTATCGCGCACTGGTGGCCGAGCGATCCGGCGGCCCGCAAGCCGCACGGCGAGCGCGGCGGCGAATGACGCGCCCCGGGTTCCACGCTCGCGCCATCTGCAGCGGGCCTGCATGAGCGACGACCAACCGATCACCGAGGTCTGGCCGGGCGTGGCCTACCCCCGGGGCGCGCATTGGGACGGGCAAGGCGTCAATTTCGCGCTGTTTTCCCAACATGCGGAGCAAGTCGAACTGTGCCTGTTTGATGGCACCGGACGGCAGGAGCGCCAGCGTATCGTGCTGCGCGAATGCACCGACCACGTCTGGCACTGCTACCTGCCGCAGCTGCGTCCCGGCCAGGCTTACGGATACCGCGTCCACGGCCCCTACAAGCCGGAGCAGGGACACCGGTTCAATCCGAACAAACTGCTGCTCGACCCCTATGCCAAGGACACGGTCGGACAACTGCGCTGGAGCGATGCCTTGTACGGCTACACCGTGGGCAGCAAACGCGAGGATCTGTCCTTCGACCGGCGCGACAGCGCCGCGATGATGCCCAAGGCGCGGGTGCTGGAGACCGCCTTCACCTGGGGCGACGACCGCGCGCCGCGTATTGCCTGGCAGGACATGGTGATCTACGAACTGCATGTGCGCGGTTTCACGATGACCCATCCGCAGGTGCCCACGGCGCTGCGCGGCACCTATGCCGGCCTGGGTTGTGCGCCGGTGATCCACTACCTGCGCGATTTGGGCGTGACCACGGTCGAACTGCTGCCGGTGCACACCTATCCCAACGACCGGCACCTGGCCGAACAGGGGTTGCAGAACTTCTGGGGCTACAACACGCTGGGTTTCTTCGCACCCCAGCCGCGGTACAGCGCCTCGCGCAAGGTCAACGAGTTCAAGACCATGGTGCGCAGCCTGCACGCGGCCGGTATCGAGGTGATTCTGGACGTGGTCTACAACCATACCTGCGAGGGCAACCAGCTCGGCCCGACCCTGTCGCTGCGCGGTATCGACAACGCCTCCTACTACATGCTGCACGGCAATGACCGGCGTTACTACGACGACTTCACCGGCTGCGGCAACACCGTCGACCTGGAGCATCCGCGCGCCTTGCAACTGGTGATGGACTCGCTGCGTTACTGGGTGCAGGAGATGCACGTGGATGGATTCCGGTTCGACCTGGCATCGGCGCTGGCACGCGAGTCGGGCAAGGTCGAGCACCTGGGCGGCTTCTTCGACGCGATCCGGCAGGACCCGGTGCTCAACCACGTCAAACTGATCGCCGAACCCTGGGACCTGGGCCACGGCGGTTACCAGGTCGGCAACTTCCCGCCCGGCTGGGCCGAATGGAACGACCAGTATCGCGACCAGATGCGCGGCTTGTGGAAAGGCAATCACGGCCTGATCAGCGATGTCGCCCGCCGCCTGACCGGCTCCCAGGACCTGTACGGCTGGTCGGGCAAACGGCCCAACGCCAGCATCAACTTCGTCACCGCGCACGACGGATTCACGCTGCACGACCTGGTCTCGTACAACGACAAGCACAACCAGGCCAACGGCGAGGACAACCGCGACGGGAACAGCCACAACCTGTCCTGGAACTGCGGTGTCGAGGGGCCGACCGACGATGCCGACGTGCTGGCCCTGCGCGAGCGGCAAAAACGCAACCTGCTGGCCACGCTGCTGCTGTCCCAGGGCGTGCCGATGTTGCTGGCCGGCGACGAGATGGGCAACAGCCACCAGGGCAACAACAACGTCTACTGCCAGGACAACGGTTTGGCCTGGCTGGACTGGACGCAGACACCGGACAACACCGCCCTGTTGCAGTTCGCGCGCCAGCTCATCACGCTGCGCCGAAGGCATCCGTCATTCCGGCGCCGCAACTTCCTGCGCGGCCAGCCGGTGCACGACGACACGATCAAGGACTGCGAGTGGTACCGCGCCGACGGCCAGCCGATGGAGCCGCATGACTGGGACAACCACGACGCCCTGAGCGTGGCCATGCTGCTGTCGGGCAACGGCATCGTCGAGCAGGGTCCCCGCGGCGAAAGCCTGGTCGACGACCATTTCCTGTTGTTGTTCAACGCCCACCATCACGACCTCACGTTCACCTTGCCGGCAGCACCGTTGGCCGGCGCGTGGCAACGCATCCTCGATACCCATGACGGATATGTCGCACCGTCCGAGAGCCTGCCACCCTATGCCGCGGCGCCGCCATGGGAGGCACCGGCCTACGAACTCAGGGCGCGTTCAGTCGTGGTGCTGCGCGGCGAGAATGCAGCGATGCCGGACCGCTCCCAAGACGCTCAGCCCCGCGGTCCGCGGGACGCAAGGTAATCCCGTGCGCACGACAGACCGGTTCTCGATGCCGTTTGGCGCCACGCTGATGGCCGGCGGTGGTGTCGCTTTCGCATTGTGGGCGCCGGGTGCACAGGCGGTGGTGCTCGAACATGCCGCACTGGACCAGTTCACGGGACACACCATGGAGCGCGACGCACAGGGCTGGCATCGGCTCGCACTGTTGAGCGCCCGCGCCGGCGACAGCTACCGCTACCGCCTGCCCGATGGCCTGGTGGTACCCGATCCGGCCTCGCGCTTCAACCCGGGCAGCGTGCATGGCGCCAGCCAGGTGATAGACCCGAACGCCTACCGTTGGCACGACGGCGACTGGCGCGGCCGGCCCTGGCACGAGGCGGTGGTCTACGAACTGCACGTGGGCACGTTCACCCCCGAGGGCACATTCGCCGCCGCTCGGCAGCGCCTGCCCTACCTGGCCGACCTGGGCGTCACCGCGCTCGAGCTGATGCCGCTGGCCCATTTCCCGGGGCAACGCGGCTGGGGCTACGACGGTGTGTTGCTGTTCGCACCGCAGCCCTCCTACGGAAGCCCCGATGAACTGCGCGCGCTGGTCGACGCGGCGCATCGGCTGGGCCTGATGGTGCTGGTGGACGTGGTCTACAACCATTTCGGCCCCGACGGCAACTACCTGCATGCGTATTGCCCGGCGTTCTTCAACCCGGCGCACCGGACACCCTGGGGCGCGGCCATCAACTACGACGGCGCGCAGGCAGCCACGGTACGCGACTTCATGATCGGCAATGCCCTGTATTGGGTTGAGGAGTTCCATGCCGACGGCCTGCGCCTGGATGCCATCCATGCGATCCGCGACGACTCGCCCCAGCATATCGTGCACGAGATCTGCGCTGCGCTGCGCGACGGGCCCGGCCGCACGCGGCAGGTCCATGTGGTGCTCGAGAACGACGCCAACCAGGCCCGGTGGCTGACGCGCGATGGCACGGGCGCGGCGCTGTGCGCGCAGGCCCAGTGGAACGACGACCTGCATCACGCAGCCCATGTGCGGCTGACCGGGCAGCGCGACGGTTATTACCGCGATTTCGCGGACGCGCCACTGCACGGTTTCGGCAAGGCGCTGGCGCAGGGTTTCATCTACCAGGGCCAGGCGTCGCCGTTTCGCGATGGCGCGGCGCGCGGCGAGTCCTGCGAGGGTTTGCCACTGCAGGCCTTCGTCTCGTTCCTGCAGACCCACGACCAGGTCGGCAACCGCGCGCTGGGCGAGCGCCTGCACCAGCTGGCCGATCCGGTGCTGGTGCGTGCCGCGCTGGCCTGTGTGTTGTTGTCGCCCCATGTGCCGATGTTGTTCATGGGCGAGGAATTCGGTGCCTCGTCGCCGTTCCTGTATTTCTGCGACTTCGGCCCGCTGCTGGCACAACAGGTCGCCGAGGGCCGGCGTGCCGAGTTCGGGCGTTTTGCCGCCTTCGCCAGCGCGGCGGCGCGCGCGGCCATTCCCGACCCGAACGCGCCCGGCAGTTTCGACGCCTCGCGCCTGCGCTGGGAAGAACTCGCGCGCGAGCCGCACCGGCAGTGGCACGCCGATGTGCGCGCGATGCTGCGCCTGCGCCGCGACCACCTCTTCGCACTGCTGCGCCGTGGCTGCCGAGCCGGCCACGCCACGGTCGACGGCGACACGTTGCGACTGCGCTGGCCCCTGGGGCCAGACCGGGACGCTGGCGCCGCAGACCTGCACCTGCTGGCCCATTTCGGCGCCGATGCCGCGCAAAGCCTGACGCCGGCGCCAGGACGCCTGCTGTACACGCTGGGAGCCGAGATGCCGCAGTCCGGCCCTTGGAGCCTGGAGCGCGGTGCGGTCGTGCTGACAGTCGACGGACAGCACCATGGTTGAGCACTGGCACGGCGAGGACCGGGCGGCGCTGCGTCGCCTGTGCGCCCACTACGGCATTGCGACCTACTACAACGATGTCTGGGGCCACCATAAGGTGGTCGGGCGCGACGCCTTGCTGGCGCTGGTACGCGAGTTCGATCCCGGCATCGACGCGCCGGGCTCGCTGGGCGAGGCCTTTGCAAGGGCACGCGACGCCGACTGGGAGCAGGCGATCGCGCCGGTGGTCACGTTGTCCGAGGATGTGACGCACTGGCGTGTGGCGCTGCGCCTGCCGGCAAGTTGTGGCGGATTGCACTGGCGGCTGCTGGACGAGCACGATGGCCTGCTGCGCGAAGGCCATGCCGATGCCCAGGCGCTGCAGCGCGGCGAGTCGACCGAGCGCGCCGGCATGGCCTGGTGTGTGCGGCAGTTGCCGCTGGACCTGCAATTGCCCTGCGGTTATTACCGGCTGCAGATCGACGGCATCACGCTGCACGGCTCGGCGCAGGCCCTGATCGTCTGCGCGCCAGCGCAGTGTTACCGGCCACCCGCGCTGCGTGACGGTGGCCGCATCTGGGGACCGGCGGTGCAGTTGTACACGCTGCGATCGCAGCGCAACTGGGGCATCGGCGACTTCGGCGACCTGGAGCAACTGGCGCGCCAGATGGCTGCTCGCGGAGCCGACATCATCGGGCTCAATCCGCTGCACGCGATGTTCTCGCACAACCCGGCACATGCCAGCCCGTACAGCCCCTGCTCGCGCAGGCAGCTCAACGTGTTGTACATCGACGTGCCGGCGGTGGCCGACTTTGCCTACTGCACACCGGCACGTCAGCGCTTCGGGTCGCCGCAGTTCCAGCAGCGCCTGGCCCGTCTGCGCCAGGCGCCGCTGGTCGATTACCCAGGCGTGGCTGCTGCCAAGCACGAGATCCTGCACCTGGTGTACGCGCATTTCACGCAGCACCACCTGGGTGCGGATGGCTCCGCCGCAGACGACCAGGGACAGGCCTTTGTCGAGTTCGTCGCCCTTGGCGGGTCGGCGCTGCGCGAGCACGCGTTGTTCGAGTCGATTCAGGCCCGGCTGCATGCGCAGGACCCGTCGGTGTGGGGATGGCCGGCCTGGCCCGAGGACTGGCGCGATCCGCACGGCACACGGGTGCGCCGCTTCGCCGACGAACACGGCGACGAGGTCCGGTTCTACCAGTACCTGCAGTGGCTGGCCGCGCTGCAACTGGACCGGGCCCGGCGCTGCTGCGAGGATCTGGGCATGGGTGTCGGCCTGTACCTGGATCTGGCAGTGTCGGTCGATCGCGCCGGCTCGGACAACTGGAGCCACCAGCACTGTTTCGCCGCCAGTGCCAGTGTCGGCGCGCCACCGGACGAATTCAACCCCAATGGCCAGGGCTGGGGATTGCCGGCGTTGCGACCCGATCGACTGCGCGCGGACCACTACCGACTATTCATCGACACCTTGCGCAGCGCCATGCGCGCGGCTGGTGCCTTGCGTATTGACCACGTCATGGGTCTGATGCGCTTGTACTGGATACCCGGTGGATATTCGGCGCGCGATGGCGCCTACGTGCACTACGCGCTGGACGAGATGCTGGCCATCGTCGCGCTCGAGAGCCGGCGCAACTGCTGCATGGTGATCGGCGAAGACCTGGGCACCGTCGCCGACGAGATGCGCGCCGCGCTGGCGCGGCGCGACGTGTTGTCGTACCGCTTGCTGTATTTCGAGCGCAGTGGCGACGGCGGCTTTCGCGCGCCCGGCAACTATCCGACCGCCGCGCTGGCCGCCATCAGCACCCACGACCTGGCCACGCTGGCCGGCTGGTGGTCCGGCCACGACCTGCAGCAGCGGCTGCGGCTCGGGCTGTATCCGGGCGAGCACCTGTTCGAGAAGCAACTGGTCGACCGTGCCCACGATCGCACCCGTCTGCTGCTGGCGTTGCGCCACGCGGGCCTGCTATCAGCCGATGCCGTGGCCGCCGCGGCCGGCAACACGTCGTTGCCAGCTGCCGTGTTGCAGGCGGCGCACGCCTGGCTGGCTGGTGCTCCCTCGGCGGTGATGATGGTGCAACTGGAGGACGTGTTGTCGGTGGTCGACCAGGTCAACTTGCCATCCACGACCGACGAACATCCGAACTGGCGGCGCAAGTTGCCGATCGGGCTCGAGACCCTGGTCAGACACGAGGGACTGCACGTGCTGGCACAGGCCTTGTCGACGCTGCGCCCGCGCCCGGCCGGGCAAGGCGAACAGCTCGGTGCCCCGGCCGGCCAGGCGCGTATTCCGCGCGCCACCTACCGCCTGCAGTTCCATCGGGACTTCGGCTTCGACGCGGCCGTGCGGATCCTGCCCTACCTGGCACAACTGGGTGTAAGCCATGTGTACTGCTCGCCGATCCACCGGGCCCGCGCCGGCAGTACCCATGGTTATGACGTGGTGGCCCATGACGAGATCAACCCGGAGCTCGGTGGGGCCCCGGCATTCGCCCGTTTCTGCAGCGCCTTGCAGCAGCACGGCATGGGTCAGTTGCTGGACATGGTGCCCAACCACATGGGTGTGCTTGGCGGCGACAACGTCTGGTGGAACGACGTGCTCGAGAACGGTCCGTGCTCGTTGTATGCGCAGCATTTCGACATCGACTGGCAGCCGCTGAATCCGCAACTGCGCGGCAAGGTACTGCTGCCGGTGCTGGGCAACCACTACGGCGAAGTGTTGATGGCCGGCGAGCTGGTGGTGGCATTCGACGAGGGCAGCGGCAACTTTTCGCTGCAATATTTCGAGCACCGGTTCCCGCTCGCGCCGGAGACCTGCGCCGCGCTGCTGCTGCCTGCACAGCAGCAGATCGCCGACCCGGACCTGGCGGCCAGCCTGGCCAGCGTGGCGGCCGCCTTCGGCCATTTGCCACGGCGCGAATCCACGCAGGACGCCACGCGCCACGAGCGCGCACGCGACAAGGAACTGCTCAAGGCACGGCTCAGCCGCCTGGTGAGCCGCCATGACGCGGTTGCGCAGGCGATCGCGGCGGCGGTGGCAGAACTGAACGTGGAGCCGTCCCGCGACGGCCTGCATCGGCTGATCGAGGCGCAGGCCTACCGGCTCGCGTTCTGGCGCGTTGCGGCCGACGAGATCAATTACCGGCGCTTCTTCGACATCAACGACCTGGCGGCCTTGCGCATGGAGCGCGAGGAGGTGTTCGAGGCCACCCAGGCGATGGCACTGGACCTGGCCGCGCGCGGTGTCATCGACGGGCTGCGCATCGACCATCCCGACGGCCTGTACGACCCGGGGCAGTATTTTGCCCGGCTGCAGCAGGGTTATGCCCGGCGCACCGGCCTGCTGCTGCCCGCGACCGACGCGCACGGCCGCCCGCCACGGCCCTTGTACGTGGTGGCCGAGAAAATCGCCGCCGCGCACGAGGAGATACCTGTGGACTGGGCGATCCACGGCACCACCGGCTACCGCTTCGCCAATATCGCGGGCGGGGTGCTGGTCGATACCGCCGCGGCGCGGCGATTTGCCCGCATCTGGCGCGATTTCACCGGCGACGCGCGCAGCTTCGACACGCTGGCCCATGACGGCAAGCGCGACATCATGCGGTTTGCGCTGGCCTCCGAGTTACAGGTCTTGTCGACCGAACTGGTGCGTATCGCGCATGCGGACCGGCGCACCCGCGACTACACGTACAACGAATTGCGCCGCGCGCTGGCCGAGGTCGTGGCCTGCATGCCCGTTTACCGCAGCTACATCCGCGCACAACCGTCGCCGCAGGATCGGCGCTACATCGACTGGGCCGTGACCGACGCGCGCCAGCACGACCAGGACGCAGACCTGTCGATCTTCGAATTCGTGCGCCAGTGCCTGCTGGCGCAGCCGATCGCGGGGGCCGACGATGCGCTGCGCTCCCAGGTGCGGCACTTCGCCATCCGTTTCCAGCAGTTCAGCGCACCGGTCACGGCCAAGGGTGTCGAGGACACCGCGTTCTATCGCTATTTCCCGCTCAGCTCGCTCAACGAGGTCGGCGGGGAGCCGGCTATCTTCGGCTTCGCGCTGGCCGATTTCCATGCCGCCAACGCCGATCGGGCGCAGCGTTGGCCCCATACCATGCTGGCCACATCGACACACGACAACAAGCGCTCCGAGGATGTGCGTTGCCGCATCCATGTGTTGTCCGAGATGCCGGCGCGCTGGCGCCTGGCGTTGCGGCGCTGGCGCCAGATGAACGGCGCGCTGCGCACCGAACTGCAGCACCGGGGCGAGCACGCGCTGGCTCCGTCACGGGCCGACGAATACCTGCTGTACCAGACGTTGCTGGGCACCTATCCGGTTGGCGGGCTGGACCCGGACACCCATGAACCCTACCTGCAGCGCATCGTGCGCTACATGCACAAGGCCGCCCGCGAAGCCAAGGTGCATACCCGCTGGACCGTGCCCGACGCAGGATATGAAGAGGCACTGGAGCGCTTCGTGCGCGGCGTGCTGCGCCCTGGCCCGGAGCACACCTTCCAGCACGACCTGCAGGCATTGACGGCCACGGTCGCCTGGTTCGGCACCTTCAACAGCCTGGTGCTGGCGCTGCTCAAGTACAGCTGCCCCGGCGTGCCGGACCTGTACCAGGGGATGGAGACCATGCAGCTGACACTGGTCGATCCCGACAACCGGTCTCCCGTGGACCATGACGCGTTGCGCGACGTGCTGGGCATGCTCCAGGCACTGCAACCCGGACAGGCCCCGGCCCTGCTGGGTCGGCCGCAAGACGGCCGCGCCAAGATGTGGGTTACCTGGCGGATGTTGTCGCTACGCCGGCAACATGCGGACCTGTTTCGCGACGGCGACTACACCGCCTTGGCCACCGGTGGCGCCGCGGCGGCGCATGTGATCGCGTTCGTGCGTCGCCTCGGCATGGTCTCGCTGATCGTGTTGGCGCCCCGCCTGCTGGCGCGGTTGATGCAACAGCGCTGCGAACTGCCGGTTGGCGCCCAGGTTTGGTCGGACACCCATGTGGAGCTGGACCTGCCCGACGGCACCCGCCTGACCGACGTCCTGACCGCAGGCACCACCGAGGTGCGCCAAGGCCGATTGGCCCTGGCCCAGGCCTTTGCGGCCTTTCCGATGGCCGTATTCGTGACCGGAGCGTGACGCCTTGGCAAAGTCCTTTGCCCTGATACGGCAACCGTGAGGCGCATGGCGGCTGGCGCCGGCCGCAGCCGGTAAAATCGAGCCGCGTCGCTCGGTTCTGCCGGGCGCATCCCCCTCTGGCGTGCCGGCTACGGCGCTGCACTCTCCATTCCCCCACGAAAGATTCGATCGCTGCATGCCCGCCATCACCAGTGAAGTCGTCTACCTGATGCTGATCTTCGGACTGATGGTCATTCCACGCGCCCTGCAGCGGTTCCGAATTCCAGCCCCACTGACGAGTTTTGCCTTCGGCATGGTGGCTGCGGTGTTCCTGGTCGGATTCAGCCAGGATGCCACGCTCGCGCTATTGGCCACGATGGGCATCTCCTCGTTGTTCCTGTTCGCAGGGCTCGAGGTGCGGATGGAAGAATTGCGGCGCGGCATGTGGCCGCTGCTGAGCCATCTGCTGGCGCGTGCCATCACGCTGACCTGTGTCGCGCTGTTGTCCATGCGGTACCTGGACTTGTCGTGGCAGGTATCGGCGCTGCTCGCACTGGCCTTGCTGACCCCCTCCACCGGTTTCATTCTCGACACTCTGTCGCGCCTGGGCCTGACCGAGGATGAGCGTTACTGGGTCACGGTGAAGGCGGTCGGCGGAGAACTGCTGGCGCTGCTGGTGCTTTTTCTGGTGTTGCAGTCGGGCTCGGTCGAACGCCTGGCGTATGCCTCTGGTGCAATGGTGCTGATGATCGTCGGCATGCCGCTGCTGTTCATCGGCCTGGGCCGGTTGGTGCTGCCGCATGCACCGGGATCGGAATTCTCGCTGCTGGTGATGGTCGGGCTGATCGCGGCCTACGTCACCTACCAGCTGGGCGTGTATTACCTGGTGGGAGCGTTCCTGGCCGGCTTCGTCGCGCGGCTGCTGCGCCAGCGCATGCCGTTGCTGGCCTCGGACGAGAACCTGCGAGCGATCCAGATGTTCGCGTCATTCTTCGTGCCCTTTTATTTCTTCTACATGGGCATGCGGGTGCCGTCGGGCGCGCTGAGCTGGGACGCGTTGTGGTGGGGCCTGGGCATGACGGCAGTGGTGCTGCCGCTGCGTATCGGCTCGATCTGGCTGCATCGGCGCATGACCGGTGGCGAGACCGCGCGCGGCAGCCTGCGTGTGGCCACCGCGCTGACACCGACGCTGATCTTCACGCTGGTGCTGGCGACCATCATGCGCGAGCGTTTCCAGGTTTCCGATGTGCTGTACGGGGCCCTGCTGATCTATGCCGGCGTCTCGACGCTGCTGCCATCGCTGGTGCTGGCCAAGCCGCTGGACTTCAACGTACTGGTCGGCCCGTTGCCAGACACCGCGCATAACACGGCGGTGCGGGAGGCGAACGCCACGGACTGGGCCGCCAGGGCACCGGCGCAGGCCGAAAGCGACGCTGGGCCACCCAGGGCCACGCGATCGCGCCGCGGCCAGACGCACCCCAACGCGGGCTGAGAGCCGCTCGCGCGTGTGGGCGCATGGCTGGTTCGCGCCGCCTGCGATGGCGCCGGGTGTCAGCCCGGCGCGAGATGCTCCGCGCCAGCCAGGCCCAGTACGATGCCGATGATGCGCGCGCCGGATATGGCAGCCGTGCCCAGGTTTTGCCATATCCGCGTCACGGTCTCGAGCAGGGTTTCATTCATGACGCGGCACCGGATTCATCGAGCGCGGACATGGGGCCTCAATTTACAGCAGGCACATTTCGCCGCCCGATCCGCCTTGCGCCGGTTCGGCCCAGACCGGCTGCCTGGCCATGACCGCCGCAAACCAGGCGCTGTCGCGCCAGACATTCAGCCATCGGCGCAGTGCCGCAAGTGTTGCGACCTGATCGAACCAGGCCGGCTCGACCATCGCGAACTGGCGCACGAACGGGAACAATGCGACATCGGCCCAACCGGGCTGCGCGCCGCACACGAACGGCTGGGCCGCCAGACAGGTCTCCAGTGGGTTGACAAAGGCGTGCAGTGCCCGTTCCCGGTGCTGCGACTGCGACAGTTCGGGATGCCGCGGCGCGTACTTGTAGCGATCCAGCAACGGCTTGAAGTCCTCGTCGTTGCGCGACACCCAGTGCCGCACGGTGTCGTCCTGCACGGTGGCCAGCCAGGCCAGGGGGTCGTGTTGTCGCAAGGCCCACAGCAAAATGTCCAGGCTCTCCTCGAGCACCGAGCCATCGGGCAACCGCAGCACCGGTACCGTGGCTTTCGGCGATAACGCGCGCAACGACGGCGGTTTGTCGCGCAAGGCCACTTCCCGGATCTCGACCACGATACCGGCCACATGCAAGGCCATGCGCGCACGGATGGCATACGGGCAACGCCGAAACGAATACAGCACCACAGGCGTTGCCACGTCCGCCGTCATGCCGATGCGAACTCCCTGCTGGTCAGCATGCCGATCGCGCCAGTGCTTCAGCGCGTGCCGTTCTTGAGCGCGATCTGGTCGTTCAGCGTCCAGTAGTCGTACAGGTAGCCAACGCCGAACAGACCCAGGGTGACCAGATACAGCAGCCCGGTGATCCACTTGCCCATGTACATGCGGTGCACGCCGAACAGACCCAGAAATGTCAACAGCACCCAGGCGACCGAGTAGTTGACCGGCCCGGGCCGGAACCGGATGTCGGCCTGCCGGTCCATCGACGGAATGAGGAACAAGTCGATCAACCAGCCGATGCCCAGCAGTCCCAGCGTGAAGAACCAGATCGTGCCGGTGACCGGCTTGCCGAAGTAGAAACGGTGCGAACCGGTGAAGCCGAAGATCCACAACGCGTATCCGACCAGTTTTGAATGGGTATCCCCGTCTTGCGCCATGCCGGCCCTCCTTGCATCTTGCTGCCGTGATCGATGCCCGCGGGCACTCGGACATTGTGGCATGCGTGTGTCGGCATGCGTGTGTCATGCGTGCTGACAACCGGCGCCAATCGCAGTAGACTGTCGGCCACCCCCCCCATCTTTTTTTCTACCGGAGCACATCATGCGCAAATTCGTCGTGATCCTGTTGTCCATCGGCTTCTCGGTGCCAGTGTTCGCCCAGGGCGCCGGTTGCAACGCCACGGCAGCAGAGAAGAAACTGACTGGCGCTGCCAAGACCGAATTCATCAAGCAGTGCGAGATGACGGCGGCCAAGGCGCGGATGACAGTTGCCGCCAAGGACAAGCAAGCGGGTGGCAGCAAGTCGTACGCAGGCAAGGACGGCGGTTGCGGGCACGCGGCAACCGACCTCTGAACCCCCTCGGAAATGACTGCGTCATTTCCGCCCCAGACCAGGTGTCGACCGCTCGCCTGTCGTCACGCTGAAAGTCACGGCCATAAAAAAAAGGACTTAGCTTTGTGGGCTAAGTCCTTGAATCAACTGGTAGGACGTGGCAGGCTCGAACTGCCGACCAACGGATTAAAAGTCCGAACAAGATACTATTTGCCACTGTTGATTGATGCAGGTACGCTCTATATAGATCAACATCTTACAGGCAAAGTACTGGACAAGTGAACAGCCCGACTGTTGATTGAAATGGGGCAGTATTCGGGAAAGAGTCTTACATCCGCCGTTACATCCTGGCGATGTAAGACTTTCAAGGGGTTCAACATGTCAAAGATCGTCTTCACCGCTGGCCGGGTTTCAGCGTTCATCTGCCCCGCCGACAAGGCCCAGGCGTTCATGTGGGACTTGACCGCGCCGGGGCTGGGGTTGCGTGCGACACCTGCCGGAAAGCCTTCCTATGTGTTCCAGAGTGAGTACCAGAGCAAGACCGTCCGCCTGACCATCGGCGGCCCGGATGCTTGGAGCATTGAACAGGCCCGCGCCAGGGCCAAAACCCTGCAGCGGCTGATTGATGACGGCAAAGACCCGCGCGACCTGAAACGTGACGCACTGGCCGCCGATGCCACCAAAGCCGCCGCCGATGCCGCCCAGGTTGCCGCCGATGCTGCCCAGGCCCTGACCGTGGGCGCAGTCTGGGACATTTACCTGCAGGCACGCCGCACGCATTGGGGAGAGCGCCACTATCGAGACCACGAAACCCTGAGCAAAGCCGGTGGCATACCCGCCAAGCGCGGAACCCGTGGCCGTGGCTTGACCATTGCCGGGCCGCTGCACTCACTGGTTCACCTGCCCCTGCGTGACCTGACAACGCCAGTAATCGAGGCATGGGCCACGAAGGAAGCCATGACCCGCCAGACCAGTGCACGACTGGCATGGCGCTGCCTGAAGGCGTTTCTAGCCTGGTGCTCGGAGCAGGCTGAATATGCCCCGCTGGTGTCTGAGCGCAACCCGGCCAAGTCAAAGAAGGCCCGCGAGTCATTGGGCAGGGCCAAAGTAAAGCAGGATGCTTTGTTGAAAGAGCAATTGACCGTGTGGTTCTCCGCCGTGCGCCAGTTACACAACCCGGTGATCGCCGCGTACTTGCAAACCCTGCTACTGACTGGCGCAAGGCCGGGCGAGGTGCTGGCGCTGCGTTGGGAGGATGTGAACACGAAGTGGCGTGGCCTGACCATCCGGGACAAGGTAGAAGGCGAACGGGTTATCCCGTTGACTTCGTATGTCTCGCACCTGTTGGCCGCACTGCCCCGCCGCAATGAGTTCGTGTTTTCTGCCGCTGCTGGTGCCATGAGCAAGCCCCACAAACCGCACGCGACCGCCTGCGAAGTCGCCGGTATCGAGGGCCTGACCTTGCATGGTCTGCGCCGTTCGTTCAAGAGCCTGACCGAGTGGCTTGAGATACCCGCCGGTGTAGTGGCGCAACTCATGGGACACAAGCCAAGCGCCACGGCTGAAAAGCACTACACCGTGCGCCCGCTCGACCTGCTACGTGTCCACCATGAAAAGATAGAGGCCTGGATTCTGGAGCAGGCCGGGATTGTGTTTGATGGCAATGCAGCGCCTGGTGCGCTACGTGTTGTCGCCCGTTGATGTCCGTTGAAACAAATCGAGATGTAACCTATAATTCACAAACCCGTGTTTGAAGTCCTGACGTACATAGACGATCAAGGTGAAAAGCCTTACGCAAACTGGCTTGCCAAACTGGCGGATCGACAAGCAAAGGCCCGCGTCCTGGTGCGCGTGAGCCGGATGGCCGGTGGCAACTTCGGCGACTGCAAACCGATTGCTGATGGGGTTTGGGAGTTGCGTATTGACTGGGGGCCTGGCTACCGCGTGTATTACGCGCAGTCCGGCAAACGCCTGATCTTGCTGCTCACAGGTGGTGACAAGCGCAAACAGCAGGCCGATATTGACGCTGCTGTCAGCTATTGGAACGATTGGAAAAGGAAGAACGCCAAATGAAAGCCTCGCAACCACACGACGAAACGGTAGTAGAGATGCTCAAGGTCGACCCCGAGTTGGCCGACGTGTATCTGGCAACCGCACTTGAAGAAGCCAATCTGCCCGGCGGGCAGTTCGCCCTGCTGGCCGCCCTGCGCCACATTGCAGAAGCGCAGGGCATGGCCGCTGTGGCCGAGAAGGCGGGCATGCCGCGTGAGAGCCTTTACCGTGCCTTGTCACCAAAGGGGAATCCGACCATCAAAACGCTGTTGGCTGTGTTGGGTGCCGCTGGGTTGCACTTATCGGTAACGCGCCAGTCAATACCCAAGGCCCGCAAGCGCATCAAGCGTATGGCCGCGCCTGAACTGGAATCTGCGTAACTGTTTTCGCCCCAGCTAGGCCGGGCTGCAATCCGACCGAAAAGCGGGACACCTTCACCTGTCTGCTGGGGCACCTAAATGAAGGGCACTTTGAAGGGGTGCGTGATGAAAGTCATTTTTTCCATTCATGGCCGAGAGGCTATCCCCGTGCGGGCAATCCCGCTTTTGACAAACTGGAAAACTATGAACCCTGACATGGTTGCTATGGCCCTGGCTTGGGATGATGATTTTCATCAGTTCAATGGGCTATGTGCCTACCCGTATGAAAACGGCAATATTGGGAACGCTGTCGATGCGACTTGGTGGGAAAACTTTCCCCGCAGAAAGCTGAAAGCACTCAGCGAACGCATTCGAGCGACTCAGATAAGTCACGAAACTGGGTACGGCGAGTGGCGATCAAAGTCATTACCGATTTTGCCCGCTGGGGTATTTGTCTGGAAGGATGAGTTTGAACCTCGATACGCCCAAAAGTATGGAAGAGAAGGGACTACGTTCTTCATGCAGAGTGGAGGAGGGAAAATGGCAGCGGGTGAGCAAGCTCGACGCGTCACCCTCAACTACAACCCTTTTACTGACGATCTCGAAGCCCGCCGGTGTGTCATGGAGGGCTTCGAGCCTAGCGCCATGAATGGCTCTTCCAATTCAAATGGCCGAGTACTGGGAGCCGATAACGTGCCCCAGCAGGCCGCGTCAGTGACCGCCGATACCACTGCACCACCGCCCGCGACTGAAGGCGCTGTAGCCCCGCCTGGTGCGCCTGTGGTGGACGTGCCAGTGACTGAGCCGACGCAATGGAAAATGAGAATCCAAATGGAGGCCGCCGACCACATGAAAACGTTACGCGGTTCTGGCGCAAACCCGACTGTTCGTTCAATCCTCGAGAGGATGGCGACATGGTGCAGGGACAACGAAGTGAAAACGGACAGCAACAATTTCCCGAGCGCCAATTACCTGCGAACCCATGTGCTTGGCGGCCGGCACTGGCAACCGCCGCGCTGATAGCGTTGCACAAGTTGCACAAGTTGCACATTCAAAAGTTGCACAAGTTGCACCAGCCCGAGAGAAAACCCGCAAAGCCTTATTCCATGCGGGTTACAGGCTGATTTAGCAGATGGAAATTTCCTCTGTAGATTGGTATTTGTGCATTCAAGAATTGGATTCCAGATCAACGCAATCAAGCGTTGGTCGCATCGCCCACAAAGCGATGATCTGGAGCCATCATGCAGACATTCCCAAATCAACAGCCGCCCGATATTCAGGCGCTGTTTTCTCAGTTCCTAGCCCAACTGCCACCCGCTCAACTGAAGCAACTGACCGCCCGCAAGACTGATGGGTTTCCCGACATCCGCACCGAGACGCGGACGCATGTGCCGACCGCTGTTGCAGCGCGCTGGCTCCAGCGTGCCAATCAGACCCTGCGTGGATGGGCCAGCTCGGAGTCGGGGCCAATCCGCCCGATCCGTGTTTCGGGCAGATTGTGCTGGGCCGTGGCCGACATCCGCCGTTTGCTTCAGGTGGCCGCGTAATGCGCGCCGCCCAAACAGCGAAAAGCCCGGGTGGTGCCGGGCCTTACGCAGATAACCAAAACTCTAACGACCTCGATTTTGCCACTGGTGAGCGCCGGCGTAAAGCTCTATCGACAGTCACGGCGCAACTGGCTCTGCAAGGGCATGTGGTCCACGTAGGCCAGTCGGGCGACTTCGTTGTGTGCAAACAGGGGCTGTCGAAATATTGCCAAGATCTGGGGGCTCTGCAGGACTTCGCTCGGCAGATCGGGGCGACCAATGCATAACGGGTACGAGGGCGCCATTTCCCCGGAACTGCTGGGCGCCGCGTTGCCGTACATATCCGCAAGCTCTGCCCGCGAGCCGTGGGCGCG
>ENA-ORBV01001185-ORBV01001185.1-microbial-mat-metagenome-genome-assembly--contig:-NODE-1185-length-58657-cov-11.301366_pt1 | contig 58657 bp, 43 predicted proteins | sample MGYA00237777_ERZ505514 | MGnify/ENA primary metagenome ERZ505514 (study PRJEB26160, sample SAMN06269048) | microbial mat metagenome | isolation source: Oligotrophic lake microbial mat | place...
AGGCGGGGCAACACAGGGCCAAGGTCACGATGCCCATTAGATCTTTGGCAATGGATTTCATCTTGAATTCAATGAAGAAGGACCAACAGTTCGGCCACCTATACCAGATTACAACGGAGGTGAAGGAACCTCATGCATTGCAGATAAACTAGGCAATCTTTTATATTATTCCAATGTAACTAATGTTTGGAATGGGAATTTTCTTCCTCTTTTAAATAGCGACACTCTTTCTGCCAGTGGAAGCCCAACTGCTTCTTCTAAAACTAACGGGTCATTGTTTCTGCCATGGCCAGGAGATTCTGCGGACCGTTATTTTGTTTTTTTTTCCATGAATGTTGTTGACGATAAATTGTATCTTTCTAGGATTGATGCATTGCTTGATATGGGCCTGGGGGGCATAGAGGATAGTTTAAGATATAGGCCAGTGTGGGACATACCTGTTGCAGAGCACTTAAATGCAGTCCGACACGCAAACGGAAGAGATTGGTGGATTATAGGAAGGACAAATGCAATTAGTGACGAAATTGTTATGGCCTTGCTCACTCCGAATGGTATCGAATATAGTGGTACAAGAGAAGCTGGGTACATGGGGCACCCTTGGGGCTCAATTGTCTTCTCAAGGAACGGTCAAATGATGGCATTTACCAATATTAAGGGAGTCTGTGTATCCTCGCCTTCTACTTTAGCATTGTACCACTTTGACCGTTGTGAAGGAGAATTGTTGCTCCTTGATATTTTAGTAACTCGCACTTGCGCTGAATCAGCATACGGAGTCGCGTTTTCACCTAATGGCGAGAAACTTTATTACTCCATTGCAGAAAAGCCGATGGTTTACCAAGTTAGCTTAATCGGGGATCAATTGGTAGATACACTAATTTTTGCACTGAGTGGCCCCCATTTGTCTAACAATCTTGGTGGAAATTTAGTCTTAGGGAAAGATGATAAAATATATGTAAATTATTATAGACCATTTTCAAGTTCTGAATCCGATACTTTAGCTCAGTATTTGGGCATTATAACTAATCCTAATACATTCGGACTTGATTGTTAGTACGATACCTTTGGACCTTACTTAGGCGGTCCATTCAACACGGGATTCTCCCTCCCCAACTTCGCCAACTTCGACCTCGGACCGCTCGTGGGCAGCCCATGTGACACCCTCTCCCCGCAAGACACCACACAGACGGGATTATTCAATCCTCCAAAACCGATTGCAGACTGGTCCGTTTTCCCCACCACAAACAATGGCCTCTACACTTTGCAAAGTAGCCAAGCCGGCTGGCTCATCGTCCACGACTTATACGGGCGGGAGGTTTTAAGGCAGTGGCACGAGCAAACAATCCCCTTCGACCTGACTTCGCAACCCGCCGGGCTCTATCTGGTTCACTTGCGCGCTGTGGACGGTACGCAGACCCTTCCCCGGAAAATTGTGAGGCAATAGGGCTTAGGAAATTGTTTATCCACGCCTGGCAGATTTAACATTGCCGAAACATTGCGTTGATGGGCTGACCTTATTTTCGCAGCTAAATCCTTTTTGTCATGAATGCAATTTTACGCAACGCCGCAGTTGCGACCATGCTCTTTGCGGCACCGGTCCTGCAAGCGCAGACGGCAACGACGTACTTGAACGATGTCCTCGATGCCTCCGCCACTATCAACACTGAAGTTGCTGCTAATGGCGATGCGCTTAAGAACCTGGTCATTGATTACTTCATCAATGGCAATCCAACCCCTGATGCAGACGGATTCGTTTACCTGACCAATTTGCGGCAAGCCGCTATTGAAGGCGCTCAGGACGATTGCTCGGCTGCCATTGGGATGGCTGCGGGCTTGGACAGCTACATCAACCCTGCCAATATCCAGACGTGGTGCGCTCAGGTCGAGGGTTTGGGCGACGCCATCGCTGCCAACAGCGCTGTGCTGCGCAATTTGATTCTGTCCGGCGATGCAACCGCTGCCTATCCGGTAGCCTTGAGTATTCGTGCTGATTTGACCCTGCAATACACCCTGGCCAAGCAGATTTCCCGCGAAGCCAATTATTATAAGCAGGCACAAAAGTTTTACAATATTCGCATCCTTTTGGTCGATTATTTGGGCAATCCGGTAACGGGTTCTACCGGACTTTATGGGTATTACGCATACAACGAATACACGGGTGAGTATGTGTATCCCGACTATATTTTTGCCGACGAGTTCCCTGATTTAAGAGGGGGTACCTACACCTTTGGTGCCTTCCCAGGCTACTTTGACGGGGCTTCAAGCCGCCGGGTAACCCTGAAATCCAGTTTGGAAGGTCCGGATGGTTTCATATCTGTTACGCTGCAATATTGGTCTGAATAGGATCAATAAAACTCAAAAACGCGATCAACAAAACGATAAACCGGCCTAAAGGCCGGTTTATCGTGGGTACTGCGGCAATCATTATTGTTGTTCAACTGTTTTTTGTAATATGGGCTCATTAGACCCTCCAAACCACCCTTCATATGAAAAGAATAGCCTTACTCTTGGCTGCGGCGCTACTCGTTGGAGTCAGTTTGCACGCACAACCTAATTTCACTCTCCAGCCCTTTGCCAGCGGTTTTTCTAGTCCTGTTGACATCACCAATGCCGGCGATGATCGCTTGTTCATTGTAGAGAAGCGAGGAGCCATTCAAATCCTCAATGCTCGGGGCGTCAAATTAGCTACGCCCTTCCTGGACATTGACCCGCAAGTGTCCACTACTCACAATGAGCGCGGATTGCTCGGTATGGCCTTCCACCCGGACTATGCCAGCAACGGGTATTTCTACGTCAACTACACCAACAACGCTGGCAACACCGTCATTTCCCGGTTCACGCGCAATGCGCTCAACCCGAATGTGGCTGACCCGGCCACTGAAGTCATTGTGCTGACCGTGGTCCAGCCTTTTGCCAACCACAATGCCGGCGATCTGAATTTTGGACCCGACGGCTACCTCTACATCGCGCTTGGCGATGGCGGCAGTGCCGGCGATCCCGGCGACCGCTCACAGACCAAAACCAATCTGCTCGGCAAAGTGCTGCGTATTGACGTGGACAGCGGTTCGCCCTACACCATCCCGGCTGACAACCCTTTTGTAGGCGACCCTACTTACGCACCTGAAATATGGGCTTTGGGTTTGCGCAACCCCTGGCGTTGCAGCTTTGACGCCCTCACTGGCGATTATTGGATCGCTGATGTCGGCCAGGAAGATTGGGAAGAGGTCAACGTGCAACCCGCATCCAGCGCAGGCGGCGAGAACTACGGCTGGCGTTGTTACGAAGGCAATGCGCCTTTCAACCTTGCGGGTTGTAGCCCCATTGGCACCTATGATTTCCCTGTCTTTGAATACCCACATGATTTCACCACAGGTGGCCTTTCTATCACCGGCGGTTTTGTGTACCGGGGAATTGGCAACCCGTCGCTCTACGGCAAATACCTCTTTTGCGACTACCTGAGCGGCAACTGGTGGGCACTTGAAGACAACGGCAGCGGCGGCTACATTCTTACCCCCTACGGCAACGTTCAGGCGTTGATTTCTACGTTTGGCCAAGATGCCGAAAACGAATTGTATGCGGCCAACCTCAGCACTGGCCAGATCTACAAGATCGTAGAGAATTGTAACGCAGGTTCCATTGTTACTGGTCTCGACGCAATTGTGCTCTCACCCACTTCGGTTAGTCTGGCCTGGGATGCCATCCCCAATGCCGATGGTTACCAGATCAATGGACGCCCGGTTGGCGCGCCAAATTTCAATAAAATTCAAACGACGGCCACACAGCGCAATGTGAACATCCTCTCACCCGCTACTAACTACGAGTGGTTTGTCCGCGCGCGCTGCAACGATCTGAGCATCACCGCACCCTCTGCCTTGAAAACCTTTAGCACGCCGGTGCTGCGCCAGGCGGTTCCACTGCAAGTGCTTCAGGACGGGCAGCAGCTCTACTTTGATGCTGCCGTATCCGGCCAGTGGATGTTGCACGATCTGGCAGGTCGCCTGGTTGGGCAGGGGCAGACTCTTGAAGGTCGCAACGCTGTGGCTTCTGAGCACCTGCCCGATGGGTTGTATGTGCTCACTCACCGCACAGAAGCAGGCGAACACAGCTCTGCTCTGGTTCCGGCGGTGCAGCGTTAATACTGCCTTTGGTTATTACCCTGTCGGGGGAAGGGCGATCGTCCTTCCCCCGATTTTTTTGGCTACTTTTCAAGCACTAAATACTCAACCATGCGCTGGCAAGGCCGGGAAGGAAGCCGCAACGTCGAGGATCGGCGGGGCTCAAAAGGAAAGATGGCCGCAGGTGGCCTGGGTCTTGGTGGAATTGTCATTGCGGTGGTCGTGGTGCTATTGGGCGGTGACCCTGGAGCCCTCCTCCAGCAACTCAACCAAGCGCCCGCTGCTGTAGAATCCAGCACGCCACCCAGCGCAGCCGAAGAGGAATTGGCGGCCTTTGTTTCTGTCGTGCTTCGCGAAACGGAAATTACCTGGAGCCGCATTTTTCAGGAGCAAGTAGGCCAGCCCTACCGAGAGCCGATTTTGGTCCTTTACACAAGCCAGGTTCAAAGTGCATGCGGCGTCGCGGGGGCCTCTACCGGACCTTTTTACTGCCCCGGCGACGAGAAACTGTATATCGATCTGAGTTTTTACGACGACCTCAAGCAGCGCTTTGGTGCCCCCGGCGATTTTGCCATGGCCTATGTGGTGGCCCATGAAGTAGCGCACCACGTGCAGAACCTGTTGGGCCTCACCGACCAGGTGGACGCGCAGCGCGGACGGGCTTCTAAAGAGGACTACAATGAATTAAGCGTGCGGCTGGAGCTGCAGGCGGACTACTTGGCCGGTGTTTGGGCGCGCGATGCGCAGGGCAAAAACTTGCTGGAACCCGGCGACCTGGAAGAGGCGTTGCGCTGCGCTCAAGCTATTGGCGATGATCGCCTGCAAATGCAGGCCCAGGGCTACATTGTGCCGGAGAGCTTTACGCACGGCACCAGCGAGCAGCGCAAGCGATGGTTTACCAAGGGTTTCCAAAGCGGCCGTATTGCCGATGGCGACACGTTTGGGGCTCGGGTATTGTAGGTTGGACAAGGACAAAGGTGCAAAGCACCACGAAAAGGCTTTTTGTTTCATTGCTATAATGTAATATTGCGATGAAAATGCCACTGTTGACTTTTAGCCATCGCTGAATAGGCTTTGCGGTGACTTTTCGAGCCCCCGGCCCCGACCCTTGTTTCCTAAACTTCCCCAAAGTCAAATGCTTTCTATTTCCTTGCTTTCGCTTACTACCCTCCTCTTGACCTTAGCCCCAACGGGCCAAAACCCTGCCGACGGCAAGGGGGTGGCCGAATTGAACCCGGTTTTAAGCCGATACCTGCAAGCCCTGCCCGCAGATTGGGAGGCCATTTCGCCCGAAAGAAAGGCTCAATTGGATGAACTGGCTGCCTTTGTCCATGAGCAAAAGCAACAGCAACCGCTGGTCCAGATGACGTTTATCTGCACGCATAACAGCCGCCGCAGCCACATGGGTCAACTTTGGGCCGCCGCCGCCGCCGCCCACGTCGGGCTGGAGGGCATCGTTACCTACTCCGGCGGAACAGAAGCTACGGCGTTCAACCCGCGGGCAGTGGCCTCCATGCAGCGCGCCGGATTTGCCATCGAGAACTCGGGCGGTGACAACCCGCGCTATCAGGTTCGCTTTGGCCCGCAAGCAGAGCCCATGACCTGCTTTTCCAAAAAGTATGATGATGCCGCCAATCCGCAGAAGGGTTTCATCGCCGTTATGGTCTGCTCCGATGCCGACGCGGCTTGCCCTTTTGTGCCCGGCGCATCCGGTCGTTTTGCCATTCCCTACCTGGATCCTAAGGCATCGGACGGCACGGCGCAAGAGGCAGACACCTACGATCTGCGCTCGCGCCAGATTGCCACAGAGATGCTTTATGTCATGACGGTCGCTAAAAGCCTTTCGGGGGAATAACTTCGTGTTCTTTCCGCAACTTCGCGGGAATTCGACGAATTTTTTCTCCCAGCATGGATAATTTCCGGGGAATCGCCTATCTTGGCTTTATGATGATGCACACATGCTGTCCTACCTGTTGTAAGAACATCCTTTCGGGAGTGTAGGACTTGTGCGTGCGTACAGATCAAACAGCCTCCCGGTGCAACCGGGAGGCTGTTTGCGTTTAGGAACATTCAGGAATGTCCTGAAAAGCCTAGTCGCTTCGTTGAACGGAATGGCTTAAATGCTTGTTATCTGGTTTAGTTAATCTGTATGGAAAAGAGGGTTTTTGGTTTTGAAAGGTCCCTAAAAGAGACCACCAGTCCTTTGGTTCACCCGGGAACGCTCGCTCATGAGTTGTTTCCGGGTGGCCACTTGGCTGAAATGGAAGCGCGTGCGCTGGCCTTGGAGCCTTTTATTGGCCATACCCCCCTGCATCGCCTGGTGAGTTTGTCCAAGCCGGGGGTGGAGGTCTACGCTAAACTGGAGTGGTGCCAATTGTCGGGATCGGTCAAAGCGCGCGCAGCTTTCGCTATGATTCAAAGGGCCATTCGACATAATCTTTTCTATGTTGAGCCTGGCGCAGAACCCCGCCGCATTTTGGATGCCACCAGCGGAAACACGGGCCTGGCCTTGGCGGCCATCGGGGCGCAATTGGGCATTCCGGTTACCTTGTGCCTGCCTTCGAATGCGTCCAGCAAAAGAAAAGAAATGTTACGGGCTTTTGGGGCCGAAGTAGTGCTGACTTCTGCGCTGGAGGGCACGGACGGCGCGCAGCATACGGCCCGCGAAATGGCAAAAAAACATCCGGAACGTTACGTTTACCTGGACCAATACAACAACCCGGCAAATTGCCTGGCCCATGAGCAAGGTACGGCCCAGGAAATCTTGCGCGTGCTGGAGCCTACGCATTTTATTGCCGGGCTTGGCACCACCGGAACGTTTAATGGCACGGCCCGAGGCTTGAAGGCGGCGCTGCCTGGCGTTCGTCTGATTGCGTTGCAACCGGATTCACCCATGCACGGGCTTGAAGGCTGGAAACACCTGGAGACTGCTGTGGTGCCAGGCATCCACGACCCATCCATTGCCCATGAAGTGCGCGAAGTGGGCAGTCGGGCTGCCTTGAACATGGTGCGCCGGCTGGCCAAAGAAGAAGGGCTCTTGTTGAGCCCTTCCGCCGGGGCAAACGCTGCTGGAGCCGCACAACTGGCCGAAGAGCTGAGCCAACAGGGCCAAACGGCGCGCATCGTCACCATTTTTGCCGATGATGCCTCCAAATACGACGAAATGTTTCGGGAACTCTGGCCAGTAGAACAAGCAACCGTTCCCGCTGTTTAACTCGTAAATACGGTATCCCTCAACAACCTCCTCAAATTTCCCCACCATGTCCAGCGATCAAACCGCCCCCTTTACCGGCCGCGAAGCCGGAACACGGCTCAACCTCAGCCCAGACGCGGAGAGCATTATGCGGCTCGATGCCGCTGAAGCTTATCCGCACGAGGCCTGCGGGTTTTTCTTCGGGTACATTGAAGGCAACGAGTTGCACATAGAATCCGCACTGCCCATTCCCAACAACGCCACCGAAAACCTGGAGCGTCGCTTTGCCATCTCCACCCCCGATTACCAACTGGCCGAACGCCATGCCTCCGCCAACGGGTTGGATTTGCTTGGGGTGTACCACAGCCATCCCGATCATCCCCCGCTGCCTTCGGAGCACGACCTGAAAAGCGCCGTGTCCGGCTTTAGTTACATCATTGTCGAAGTCCGGTCTGGCAGACCACACAGCCTCCGTTCCTGGACGCTGAACGCCGAACGCCGTTTTGACGAAGAGCGCGTAGATAGCGTCATCACCGAATTGGCGACCAACCTTGGCCAGGATCGCTGGTCTTAACCGTTGGTCATTACCATGAGTCGAAATGGTTTGACTTTATCGTTTGCCAAATTCATTTACCTTGTTCTTTGCCTTTAATGGAACGGTCGTTCCAAAACAAACAATCATGTCCGCAGTTCAGCATACCATAAGAATTCTTATCCCTTCGCCGTTGCGAAAATTCACTGGCGGGGAATCCCGCATTGACTTGCAGGCTGATACCGTTGCTTCGGCGTTTCAACGCCTGACCGCACTTTTTCCGGAGTTGGCTCCCCACGTGTTGGATGAAGCCGGCAAGCTTAGGGAATTTTTGCGCGTGTACCTCGGCGATGAGGACATCCAGGCTTTGCAAGGTCCCCAGACGGCGCTTCAGCAGGGCGATACGGTTAGCATTGTGCCGGCTATTGCCGGGGGAAGTGCCGCTTCGGGTATTGCAGCCGCTGCCGCTGAGGTGCCCGCGGATTCCCTTCCCACGTTTAGCCGCCAGGAATTGGAGCGATACAGCCGTCATTTAATTATACCGGAATTCAACATTCAAGGTCAGCGCAAGCTTAAAGCTGCCAAGGTGTTGGTGGTGGGCACGGGTGGGTTGGGTGCACCGCTGTTGCAGTACCTGGCCGCCGCGGGCGTGGGCACGCTGGGCATTCTTGATTTTGATGTGGTGGAAGACCACAACCTCCAGCGGCAAGTGTTGTTCAGTACAGCCGACGTGGGGCGACCCAAAGTAGAAGCCGCGGCGGACCGAATCCGCGGTCTCAACCCCTACATTGAGGTCCGGGTGCACCAGGTGCAACTGACGCGCCACAATGCGCTGGAGATTTTGGCCGACTACGACGTCATCGCCGACGGCACGGATAACTTTCCCACGCGCTACTTGGTCAACGATGCCTGCGTGCTGTTGGGCAAGGTCAATGTTTACGCGTCAATTTTTCGGTTCGAAGGGCAGTTGAGCGTGTTCAACTACCGTTTCACCGACGGCACTCGCGGGCCCAATTACCGCGACCTGTTCCCCACCCCCCCGCCCCCCGGCCTGGTTCCGAGTTGCGCAGAGGGCGGCGTAATTGGGGTGCTGCCGGGAATACTCGGCAGTCTGCAGGCCAATGAGGTCATTAAGGTCATTAGCGGGGTGGGCGAGCCCTTGGTAGGGCGGTTGATGCTGCTGGATGCGGCGTCAATGGAAACGCGCACCCTGAAATTGCGCGCCAATCCCGAAAACCCGTTGAGCGGCCCTTCGCCCAGGCAAACAGCCCTGATTGATTACGAGCAGTTCTGCGGCATCAACCCGACCAAACCCCGGACGCACACCACACGGAGCATTACGGTACAGACGCTTCAAGAGTGGCTTTCTGGCAGCGAGCCGCCCGTAGTCATTGACGTGCGCGAGCCTTACGAATACGAAATTGCCCACTTAAACGGCACCCTCATTCCCAAGGCAACAGTGGAGGATCGCCTGGATGCCATCCCGGCCGAAGGTCGGGTGGTGGTGCATTGCCGCAGCGGGGTGCGCAGCGCGGATGTCATCAACCTGCTGGAGAGCAAGTATGGTTTCGGCAACCTCTACAACTTAGAGGGCGGCATCCTGGCCTGGGCCCGCGAGATTGACCCCGGCATGGCCACGTACTGAGGCCGCCCCGCGCGCCTCACTTTCCCGGCCCCATTCGTATCTTTTCCGTCCATGCCTGAACCGGAAAAGCCGGATGCCCCCCTTTTGAGGGAAGGCAAACGAGAAATAGTGGGTTCCACAGTCCCGGAGGATGCGGACCGCCGGCACAAGCAACAACGCGCTGGCCGGACTGCAGCCATCGTGGCTATTACGTTGCTGATGCTCAGCGTTCCATGGGTCATGTTCACCGCCTACATCAACCTGCGCGGTTCAGTGGATGCACTGGAGGAAATCTCGAAGCCTGACAGGGAGCTGCTGAAGGTGCAACAAATGCGGCGTTTGTTGGTGCAGGAGGGCAGCTCGGTCATGCGCTATGCCCTGACTAAGAGCGAGGAAGACCTTCTTCAATACGGAAAGGCGCGCAAAGACCTGGATGCTGTGTTGCTCAGTCTGGATTTACCCGCGCAAGGCCCAAACCTGGACACGTTGCGAGGGTTGATCGATGCCCGGCATTCTATCCTGGACGATTGGGTTAAGCTGGCTTCGCGAAGTTCATCGGCTTCTTTGGGCAGCGTTCAACAAATGATTAACGAAGCGCAACGTTTGCCCGCTGACAGTTTAGCCGCGGTGCAAAGCCGGCGAAAAAAGCGCAGCGTCCTTGAGGAAGAAATCAACGCCCTGAATTCGGTTGCCCAGGAACAAGCCGGGTATTTTGCGGCTATTGAAGAGCGGTTGGATGTTGCCCGCCGCAAAGAATTGAACCGCGAAGTTGCCCGCCGCAAGCTCACGCTGGAACTGGTGCAGGAAGACGCGGAGTTGAGCAAAGCCATTCAGTTTTGGCTGGATCGCGTGGACCGATCAGCCATTAGCAAAGCGGAAGCCCTGGCGGCGGCCAGTCGGACCAAGTCTGAGCAGGTAAACCGGATGATTTTATTGTATGGCATCTTGTCCACAGCGATGCTACTGCTGCTGGCTACCGGGCTCATTTACTTGTTCCGCCGCGGCGACCGCATGGAATGGGCCTTGCAGCGCACGCTGGAACGGGAGCGAGGATTGGTTCGCGCCCGCGAGGCTTTTTTGGCCAATCTGAGCCACGAACTTCGCACGCCTTTGCACGCTATCGGCGGATTTGCACAGCGCCTGGTTGACCTTCGGCTCCCCGACCGAGCCCGCGAATACGCCAGCACCATTTCTGATGCAGCTTCGCATTTGCTCGGTCTGGTGGAACATATCTTAGACTATGCTCGAGAGAGCTCCCTTCAAGATGTGCCGCGCCGGGAGCCTCTGCAGGTCTCGGTGCTGTTGGACGAAGTACTTGCCCTGATTCAACCGCGCACGGAGCTCAAAGCGGTTCATCTGGAGAAGGAAGTGGGCGCCCAGGTGCCCCCCTGGTTAGAAGGCGACCGCCTGCGCTTGCGCCAGGCGTTGCTCAATCTGGCGGGAAATGCCGTCAAGTTCACCGAGCAAGGGCACGTGCGGCTACGGGCTGCTGGTCAACCCATGGCAGATGGAATGTTTCGCCTAATCCTGGAAGTGGAAGACAGCGGCCCCGGCATTCCAGAGGCAGATCGCGACCGAATTTTTGAGCCGTTCCGGCAAGGCGGCGAGGAAAAGGGTGCCTACCGCGAAGGCTTGGGCTTAGGCCTGGCCATCACGACGGATCTGATTAAACGCATGGGCGGAACCATAACGCTGGACAGCACCCTGGGAAAAGGCAGCCTCTTTCGGGTAGAGTTACCGCTCCCGGTTTGTGTGGCACCTGAAGGCGCAGCAGGGCCAGTTCCGCAACCGGAGCCTGAGTTGGTTGCGGGCTCTGGGGCCGATGCAACGCCCGGCCACGCACCAGCCTCGCCGGGCAACGAAACGCCCGGCCACGCACCAGCCTCGCCGGGCAACGAAACGCCCGGCTATGCCCCAGCCTCGCCGGGCAACGAAACGCCCGGCTATGCCCCCCCCGAACTGGTCGCATTGCGCGAGCGCCTCCGGTCGTTGCGCATCCTGGCCGCAGACGATGAAGCGTTCAACCGAAAGCTCTTGCAGGCGCAATTGGCAGGCCTGCAGGCGGAAATTGTGCCTGACGGCCTTGCTGCGCTGGCTGCATTTGAGCGCCAACCCGCGGATGTGGTGCTGCTGGATGTGCGCATGCCCGGCATGGATGGGCACGAAGCCCTTCGCGCCATACGGGCACTGGCCCCCGGCGTTGCGGCCGCGGCAATCACGGCGGGCGTGACGGAAGCCGAACAGGATGCTTGCCGCGCCTCCGGGTTTGACAGCATGTTGGCTAAGCCCTTCTCCGAACGAGCGCTTTTGGAGTTGATTGAGCGGTTGGTGGCGGCCGGCAAGGAGGCACAAGGCCACGGGGCCCTTCGCCCGGAAGATCCGGGCAAACTGGACTTGGAAACTTTGCGTGCACTGGCGGGAGAAGACGGTAATTTTGTGGCGGATATGTTAAAACTCTTTTTGGAAAGGTTGGAGCAAACCCGCGCAGATTGGGACGCTGCCCTGGATGCTGGCGATGGCAAAGCCGTGGGCGCTGCGGCGCACAAGTTGGCCGCGCCCGCCCGACAATTGGGCTTTGAAGAATTGGCCGATGCATTGCGGGCCCTGGAAGCGGAAGCAGCCTCCGGAGCTTCTGCCGAAGCACTCGCCAACCGCTGCCGACGCTTGCAACCGATGCTGCATACCACGGCGCTTCGCGTGGCCGCGGAATGGGAGAAAACCAAATTGTCCGGATGAGCCGTTCCAAGCGTTTTTTGGTGTTTGTGGTCGAAGATGATCCCTTCTATGGCAAGCTGATTGCCCAGGCGCTTTCTATTTACCCGGATGTGGATATTCGGAATTTCGAAACGGGACGCGCCTGCCTGGACAAGCTTTACGAGAACCCGAACCTCATCACGCTGGATTATCGCCTGCCCGATATGGAAGGCCTGGAACTGCTGCCCAAAATCAAAAACCGCAGCCCGGAAACAGAGGTCATTATGATTTCCGAGCAGAGCAAGGTGGAAACGGCTGTGGCGTTGCTGCGCGAGGGAGCGTTTGATTACCTGGTCAAGGAGCGCGATCTGCGCGATCGGCTGCTTCGCGTGGTTGACCACCTGCGGCAACGCGTAAAGCTGGAAGAGCGCATTGAAGTCCTCCACGAAGAAGTGAGGGGAAAGTACGCGTTCTCCAGCAGCATGATCGGGGATAGCCCGGCTCTCCGCAAGGTATTTTCTTTTATGGAAAAGGCCGCTTCGTCCGACATCAATGTAGTCGTGGCGGGCGAAACCGGCACCGGCAAGGAGCTGGTGGCTAAAGCCATTCACTACAATAGCCTTCGCGCCAAAGGACCGTTCATTGCGGTGAACATGGCGGCCATTCCCCGCGACCTGGTGGAAAGCGAGTTGTTTGGCCACGAGAAGGGATCGTTCACGGGCGCATCAGAAAGGCGCCTAGGACTGTTTGAATCGGCCCATGGCGGCACGTTGTTTCTGGACGAAATCGGCGAAACAGATTTGCATTTTCAGCCCAAGTTGCTGCGAGCACTGCAAGAGCGCGAAGTGGTTCGCGTCGGCGGGCGGGAGCGGATTGCCTTTGACGCGCGGCTGATCGTGGCCACTAACCGCGATTTGAGCGCGGAAGTCAAGGAAGGGCGTTTCCGCAGCGATTTGTACTACCGCCTTATCGGCATCCCGATTGATCTTCCGCCGTTGCGCGAGCGGGGCGAAGATGTGCTGTTGTTGGCCCGGCATTTTGCGGATGCCTACACCAGAAGCCAGGGCCATGCGCCGGTCAGGCTTTCGACCGGTGCAGTAGCAGCATTGAAGGCCTATCCATGGCCCGGAAATATCCGGGAATTAAAAGCAGTGGTGGAATTGGCCACGGTGCTTTGTGGCAACGGCATTATTGAGCCGGACGATCTCCAATTGGGCGGCGGCGATGTGTTGGTGCGCGAATTGAGCGAAGAGCGCACCTTAAAAGATTATACTGAGCGCATCATTCGCCATTTTCTGGACCGCTACGAAGGAAAAGTCAAAACCGTTGCGGAGCGGCTGGACATTCACCCTTCTACCATTTATCGGTTGCTTCAGAAGGAAGAGGAGTAGGGGGGTACCGCGGCAGGTTTAACGCAAGCAACAGCGCCTTTTTCCTTGCAAACTGCGATTCTGGCCTGCAGTTTTTGCTTTTTGCAATCACATAGTTTCTGGCACTATGCAAATATGTAAGGTAATCAATGGTTTGTGAATTTGGCATGCCAATCGCTTACCCATGTCCGGATCAAACCTCTCGAAAACTTTAAAAGAATCATCATGAATTTTCATCGCAATATCCGCTTCGCAGCGCTGTTTGCCTCCTTTGCAACAGTTGCCGTGTGGACGGGTTGTACCGAGGGCAATGCTGACCAATCAGTCACCTTAGAAGATCACGAAATTGCACTTCAGCGACGCGATTCCGTCATCAACGACATGCTCAGCTCCTTCCAGGAAATTGAGAATACGCTGAACGCCATCTCCGAAAAAGAGCAAATTCTTTCGCTGAGCCAAGACGGCGAATTGACCGAAAGCCAACGCGAAGCCGTCATCAACGACATTAGCGTTTTGGGTAACGTGCTGGCCGAAAACCGCACCAAAATTGGGGAGCTGGAGAAGAAATTGAGCGCTTCGGGCATAGAAGCCTCCAGCCTTCGCAAGAAAGTGAAGGAGTTGAACAACGAACTCGACACGCGCTGGACAGAAATCCAGGCGCTAGAAGACCGCATGATGGAGAAGGACGGACAGATTGCTGACCTCGTTGGCCGCGTGGACAGCGTAGTGGAAAGCCTGAGCCAGCGCGACCAGACCATTGAAGCTACCCGCACGGAACTTGTCGCCACCAGCACGGCTCTGACCAAGACCACCAACCGGATGAACCAAGCCTACATGATCACCGGAACGCGGAAAGAACTCAAAGAAAAGGGCTTGTTGGACACGCGCCTGATCGGCCCTTCGACCTTGAATGAAGGCCTGACCGACGAAGGATTTCGCCCGCTGGACATCCGCGAAACCAAAACCATTCCGCTGGCCGCTTCTAAGCCCGAACTGATCACCTTCCACCCCCAGGGTTCTTACAAGATGATCGAAGGCGACAAGAACGAAAACTCCAGCCTGGAAATAACCAACGCCGAGGAATTCTGGAAGGTTTCTAAGTACCTCGTGGTCGCTTTGAACTGACCTCCAACCCTTGCAACTACCGACCGCTGAGGTCTGTGCTCGCAAAGGTGCGCCTTACCTTCCTTTCAGCAGGATCTAACGATCCTACTCCCTGAACCCGGCACTTGCCGGGTTCGGTTGTTTTGGTACCGGCCTTGCTAACGAACCCAGCTACTTCGTTGCTATCAATGCACGTAGAAAAATGGCGGTTTTGATTCATACGATTTTGTATGAAACATCTTTATAATAACTTGATTTTCAGCAAAATAATTTCAAAAACACTACCTCTGTGACGAGTCATTCCCTATTTTGTGTTAAACGGACAACACAAAAAATTTACCCATGGGGATAAAACTGCGTACGCTTCTGGTTGCCATCCTGAGCAGCGCAGTCACCGCTTCGGCTCAATTAGAAACCGCCAATTGGTACTTCGGGCAGTATGCCGGAGTTGACCATTCTGCCTCGACACCCAGCGTGGTGACCGACGGCTTGACCAACACCATAGAGGGCACGGCCAGCATCAGCGATGGCTGGGGCAATTTGCTCTTCTATACGGATGGTCGAACGGTTTGGGACCGAAACCACAACACCATGCCAACCGGCACAGGGCTTGCGGGCGGCCCATCGGCGTCGCAATCGTCGATGATTATCCGACAACCGCTGACGGATAACATTTATTTTGTTTTTACGGCGTACCACATGGGAGGCAGCCCCGGCCTGTCGTATTCCATTGTAGACATGCTGGCCAACGCCGGGTTGGGCGATGTGATTGTCAAAGACGTGCCGCTCAGCGACCCGGTTGCCGAGAAAATCACGGCCTACAAACACAGCAACAACCAAGACATCTGGATTGTGACCCACGGGTTTGGCAACGACGAGTTTCAAGCACGTTTGCTGACACCAACAGGTTTGGACGCGCCCGTGCTGAGTGACGTAGGCAGCGTGCACGGCATGATTCCGGAGAATTCCATCGGTTTCATGAAATTCAGCCCGGACGGCAACTGGCTTGCAGCGGCCATTTTCAAGCAGAGCAAAGCGGAATTGTTTCGTTTTGACCGCAGCACTGGTGTGGTCTCCGAACCGCTGACGCTGATGCAGGATGGCTGGGCCTATGGGTTGGAGTTTAGTCCCAATTCCAGCAAGCTGTACGTGACTACCCACGTTACCGATCCGGCGCTGGTACAGTATGATCTGACGAGCAACGATTACGCGATAATTCCCACCACACGAGATGTTGTGGCGGTGCCTTCCGTGGCACAGCCGGGCGGCTTGGCTCTGGCCCCGAACGGCAAGATTTACATGGCCAGTTGGACCAGCTTTCTCTCGGTGATTAACCAACCAGACTTGGCTGGAACCGCGTGTGGCTATGTGGACAATGCCATGAACCTCGGATCCGGAGTGGCCAAATTATCGAGCCCAAATTTTCCTCCGTACCTGTTTGCGCCAAACTGGATAGAAAGCAGCGGTGTTTGCCAGGCAGACACTACGCACTTTACGGTACAGGATCTGGCCGAAACCGACTCAGTGCTCTGGAATTTTGGCGATCCCGCATCGGGTTCAGACAACGTAATGAATGCTTTGGAAGGCCACCACGTGTACGGTTCGCCGGGCATTTATACCGCTACGGCCGTGCTGCACGGCTGGGGACCTCCGGATACCTTAACTTATGATGTTTCTATTTACACCGTGCCCTACGTGAACCTCGGCGCGGATACCAGCCTCTGCCCGGGTATGCTCAGCCTGGACATTTATCCAGAATTGAGCGGGGTAACTTCGGTAATCTGGCACGACGGAACTACCGTACTGGTCTACAGTGCTACAGCGCCCGGTTTAGTGTGGGCCATGGCGTCTAATGCCTGCGCTACGGCCTGCGACAGCATCATCGTGGTGAGCTCAAGCCTTTCCGTGAACCTGGGCGATGATCAGAAAATGTGTCGCCAGGAGGGCGTGACCCTTTCCACCGGAATGACGGGCATGGATCATGCCTGGAGCACCGGCGCAACCACAGAAGAAATTACGGTCCTCTTTGAAGGCGTCTACTCGGTACTGGTAACCGATCCGTTTACCGGATGCATAGGTTATGATACGGTTGTTATTGACGCGGTGGAAGTGACCATTCCGCTCCCTGCAACAGCGTTGCTTCACGGCGGCAGTTTGGTGCTTGACGCGGGAAATCCGGGATCGCTGTACCTCTGGTCTACCGGCGAAACAACGCAATCCATAACCGTAACTACGCCGGGTTCTTACACGGTGAGCGTACAGGATCCGAACGGTTGCACAGGCGCGGCTACGATTGTTGTTTCCAGCGCAAGCGGTCTGGATGTGGCTTGGGCTGGTTCCCTGCAAGTTGGTCCCGTTCCGACTACCGGTAACCTGCACGTCTATTGGCAGGGCACCGAGCTGCTGGATTCCTGGGCTCAGGTGCTGGGTGCCGACGGCCGTTTGGTGTGGATGGGCCGCTTGCTATTGGCCCAAGGTTCGCACCATGAATTGCCAACGAGTAACCTGGCCGCAGGTACCTACGTGCTTCGCGTAGAAACTGCGCAGGGCGAGGGCGTCAGCAAGACCTTCCTCAAAATTGATTAACCGGGTTTTAGGGCATTGCTAAAAAGCCCGGAAACAGAACAAAACGAGACAAGTCGAAACGAAACAAAAACGAGACGAGACGAAACAAAAACGAGACGAAACAAAACAAAAACTAAACGAAACGAGGCGAAACAAGGCTTGCCCTAATCGTTGTTTGGGCGAATAACCGGTACCTCCGCCTCAAAACGCTTCACTTTCACCTCGCGCTCCTTCTCGGTGATGTAGAACGAGGTGTACATAGATTCCACCCCGCTTTTCAACGTGATCTCCAGGTTGTTTTGCGCCAGGCGGAATCGGCTGCCCAGGATGGATTCGTCCATAGAGAGACGATACGTACCATTGGGCAGATAGAACGCAAAGTTGCCTTCCAGATCGGTGAGCGTGTGAAAATCACGCTCACCGTCTTTTGAGGTAGCGGTGATTTTGATGTTGGTCAGGTCCAGTAGCTTGTCATCGGCCACTGCAATTTGCTGGCGGTTCACGTATACGTTTCCGGTTACTTTAATACCGCGAACAAAGGGGATGTACTGGATCTCGCTGAAGCCAATGTTGATGGAATCGGGCAGATTGGGAAACCAACCTTCCTGGCGCGTTAGCGGCGTCACCGTCAAGCGATACGTGCCGATGTTCAAATTGCGAATAGCGGCCTGGCCTTGCAAATCGGTCATGACTTCGTAGTTACCCAGACCGATAACGACGTCCGAAATGGGTTGCTCGTCTTCGTCGCGGTATCCATTGCCGTTGAGGTCGTAGAAGGCCAACAGGGCTGCCGTTGCAGCCTTCTTTTTGGCGAAGGGAATGGGAATACCAAACTCCTTCCGCAAGCCGATACCAAAAGCAACGTTGTTGTTCACCACAGGGCCAGCTCCCTCGCCTCCCACCGGCGCTGCCAGCGGCCCCGTATAGGTATCGAAGGTAGATTCAAAGTTGTTGGACGATAACGTATAGCCGAACTGGAGTTCAAAGCGCCAGCCAGTATTGCTGAAATAGTAAATGCGTGGATAGGTACCCACGGTGTGGCTGCGGAACTGGTTGTTGTAGGTGTAGAACGCGCTGTTCTCCATAACATAACGTCTGTTTTGGAAAACGTGCTGGTGGTTCATCGAAATCCGAAAGAACTGCGGCGTGGTGCCTCGATCCAACTGGTAGTTCAGCGAAGAAGAGGAGATGGCCCCGTACTGGTAGCTGCTGGTCAGGGTCAGGGTCCGAATGCGCATAAGCGTATTGAACCGGAAAGTGAAATAGTCTTTCACGCCGGGCAGATTGCGCGGATCATCGTATCCACCCATGGCGAACAGGGTGAACATAAAGTTCTTGTTGAACTCCATGGCTGAATAGCGAAAGCTCAAACCCCGGGAGTGGGTCACGAAATCGGGACGATTCAAAACATTGTAGTAGGCGCCCGGCTGAATGGAGCCCGCACTGGTTCGCGTAGAGAACACCAGGTTGTTGATGGACTGCTCGTTTTCAGAAACTGTGGTATCAACGGTGATGGTGTTGGAGTAAACGTAGTTGCGGTTGTAAGCCCCGGCGTAGAAAATGTCCCAGGAGGGATTTAAGGTGTAGGTAATCCGGCTGTTGGCGGAAATGCGTTGCAGGTTGGCGCTGCCGAAGTAGCGGGAATTGGTCTGGCCACCTGCCATGATAGCCAACCGGCGTTTGAAGTAATGCGATGAATAGTTCAAACCGGCCAGAAAGCCCTGGCGGGTGTTGCTGCTGTCCGGGCTAAAGTTGGTTTCCCGCAGGCTGTAGGCACCTGTTAGGCCAATGGATTGATTGCCGGCCAGCCGCATGCTTAAGGTGGCAGAGCCCACGTTAGTGGCCTGGTCAAGCAGGGTGCTCATGCTGCGTCCTACCCGGGTGGTCAGCGCGCCCAGTTTACCCAACTTGAGTTGGTGAGCAAGGCCAAACGACTGGTGGTAGGGATTCTGGATAAACGGACCGCGGACGTAAAACGCACTGAGGCGATTCCCCCGATTAACCTGCCAGGAAGTCTTTAGTCCCCGGCCGGCGGAGTTCATGCCCAACATAGCACCATTTATGGTGCCGGCTTCTACCGTGTATTTTGGATCAAAGTAGCCGATGTACCAGGGCGCGCCGGTTAACGGATTGCTGGCATACACCTGCCTGAACATCAACTGGCTAAAATACACCATGTAAGCCTGATCGTTGACCGGCATGGTACCGTTCAGATTCAGAGCAAATACCGACTGCTGGCCCATGATGTTTTGGTACTGGCCCTCCACAATGAGCGGAAGCACCTGCGAACTGTGCTCTTGCACTTTGATGTCGTTGGGCAATTCCAGGAGTTCTACACGCGTGGCCCTGCGATACCCCAGGCTGTCGCTTTGCAGGGGCTCGGTAGTTTCAATCATCATCGAGTATCTGCGGCCTTGTAAATTCAGATCGGGCCGGTGACTGAGTACCGAAACGCTGCGCAGATTGCGCTCATTCTGTTGGGTGCGCACAGTCCAGGTCAGGCTGGTGTCCGCGCCAGGGCTCAGCTTTATCACATTGGCCTGGTCTTCGCTGGCTTCCTTGTTTTCTATGACCAAGCCCTGCCCAATGCTGGTAGCGCGCACAAAAATGTCCTGATCATAAGCGCCGTCATTTTCTAACAAGGCGTGAATGTCCAATTGGTTTTGCCCACTGGGGAAGTAGATTTTTCGCCCCTCAGCTACTTCAAGGTTCCATACCACTCGCTTTTCTGACTGGGCAAAAAAGAAGTCCTGGGCCACTTGCTGCCCTTCGTCGGTCATAACCAACACGTTGATCGCCACACTGGCGCCGGCGGCTTCTTTGCTCGGAATCAGGCGAATGGGAATGAACATGGAATCACCGGGCGAAAGGGTATACGTCACGTCGCGGGGGCTGAGCCGACGCCAACCTGCTGGCTCCGTGGTGGTGACCGAGAAGCTTCGCGAACGGTCAGTCGGATTAGTGATGCGCAGAATGTTGCTGACAATTTCGCCTTCTTCTAATTGCACATCCTTGTGGCGCACCTGCGCCTGAAGAATGCCCTGTGCTTGCGCCGCAGCTTCGAAACTGGTCAGGACCAGCGCCAAAGCAGCGAGGAGCGGAAGCATGTTCCGGCTGCTGAGCAAGGTGAAGAAAAAGCGTGGCGTTGTCATCAGGGGTTCTCTTCCAGATTGAAGCGCAGCGTGATCATATAGATGCCCGGGTCATACTGAAAACCGGGGGTGATGCGCAAATCCAGGTTGAAGGTGTACTCGCCGGGATTGGTCAGGTAACTGCCAACTCCATTTACATTGGTGTTGCAACTGCCTGCCGGAGTAATTGGCAAGGAGGCTTGAATGATGTCGAGAATGTCGCCGTGGTTGGAAAAATTCATGAAGGTGCCATCCAGTGGAGAGGTTTGGCAATTGTTCCGCACGCGCATTTCCAGAATGTCCAGGGTGGGGTTGTTGCTGGCGCCGATGCCGTAAGGGCTGAGTTCTTCCCACTCGGCAGCCGGGGTGCCGCTTGAAGGGTTGTTGTCAACCAGCACAGAAAGCGACCAACTGCACTGCGGATCGGGAACAACCAGATCTTCAATATTAATTCTTAGGGTAGCCACATTACTCAGAATCAACCCGCCCTGGTAGTCCCGGAATTCATCAAAGCTGAACAGGGCCTGCACAGGAGTGTTCGGCGTCAGTTCCACGTTGCCGCAATGCAACTGTGCGTAGAGCGCCGGAGCACATAGCCAGGCCATGGCCAGGTAAAGGAACAGGATGGGAACGGATCGATTCATCCAATGAGGTTCAACCAAAGCGGGGCAGTCAATGCGGGTACAAAAGGGAACAGGCAAAAGGGAAGAAACAGAAAACGCAAACGGGAGCAACAAGGCTATTCAAACGGGGGAATCTGGGCTGATTCCAGAGCGGAGTCTTCGGGGAACCAAAGGGCCCGCTCCGGTTGTGGAGCGGGCACTTGGTTACTGGTTCCGATTATTGGTCTTCGAGCAGTACGTACTGCACGTACATAGTGTACACACCGGGTTCGGCATAGCTGCCGAGGCCGTTGACGGTCACGATGTCTTCAAAGGTTGCACCATCGGCGTCAGCGGCCATCGGGAAGACGGCGGGCAGACCCGGCAGGATACGGTAATCAACGGCGTAGTAAAAGTCAGAGGCAGTTCCACCGTTGATCAGGTAAGAACCACCGGGCATGGCATCAGCACCGGGAGCGGCAGTACCGCTGTGACCGGCGATGTACTTGCCGTCAACACCAGGAGGCGTGTTGGTACCGCCGTTCACGTACAAGCTGTTGCCTGCGCTGGGAACAGCAGCCTGCGAGAAAGCCTGGTTGTAGTCAGCAAACGTGGCGGTAGCGGCGGCAGCCGTTGCACCGTTGTTTGCCTGAGCCTGGCGCAGTTCCAACAACGACAGCGGAAGGTCCGGAATGGCGTTGATGTTGCTGTTGCCATAGTCAATGACCTGGTCCCAGAACTCGGGGCCGTTGGTACCGTTGGAACGACCAACAGCGTACAAGTCCCAGCTAACGGTAGAGCTCACTTTCAGGATGGTTCCTGCATACTGGGTGATACCGGCGTAGTACTCGTTGATGTTGTCGAACACAAATTCAATCTGATTCGGCGTAGACATTTCCAACTGCAGAACAGGCTGAAGGTCCATGGTGACCGTAACATCCTTTTCGTCGATCAGCTGGGCGGATGCGGGCAGAGCAAAAAGCATACCTGCTGCAACCAGGGTTAAGAGAATTCTTTTCATGGTCTTACTAATGAAATTTTGAAATTTTGATAACAAACAGTGAGTGAATTGAAAGGGTAGTCCAGGCCGGTAGTGGTACCAATAGAGATCGGTATGCAATTGTCCGTTTAGCAACGGAGATAAGACGGAGGTGGAGGGGCGGGAGGCGTTACTCAGGAGCGATCTCAAATTCGAGCTCTGCGGCCTGAATTTCTTCTTTATGGCCAAAGTCGAGCACGCCGACCGCACTGTAGCGGCCAGGGCTGAGATCAGAGGGTAGAGTAAACTTGAAGTCGCGAATTAATTCGGGAAGAATCGTGAACTGCTTGACCGGAAGTTTTCGCTCCTGGCCTGTTGTCAGGTTGGTCAATTCCACGTAGGAAGTGCAGTACGAAATCCCGTCGCCCGTGTTCTCGATCTTGAAGTCAATCACGTTGCCGGTGGCTTCTTCAGAGGTAAGGCGGAAGTCCGTTATGTCAACCCGGTTGTTGCTTACGTTCGGAGGATTCTGGTACAAGAACACCCCAAAGGCAAAAGTTGGAACAATACCAAAAGCTACGTTTTCGCTGCCTGGGCTGGGAAGGTCAAGCGAGCGCTTTTCGGCAGTTTGCTCCACCATCAGAATGCTCCAGGCTGCGCGGCGGGCTTCTTCGGAGTTGGGCAGCGAAAGCGTCAGGGTCACCTCTGTTTTTTCGCCGGGGGCAAGTTCCACAAAACTGGGGCTGATGGTGGCCCATCGCGCAAGGCTGTAGCGCCCTTCGCCCGCAGGAATAAAACTGCTTTTGCCCATGCCGTTCATGTCAAAGTCCTGAAAGGACAATTTGAAGGAATTGGGTTGTGGCGTGTCGTTGGTGATTTTAATTTTTTGCACAATGGTTTCGCCAGGTGCACCAGCCATGCGCAAGCGCGAAGGCGATACCGCAACGCCTGTTGCCCGAAGCGAAGAATCACCTTCCGAGATCCCGGGACCAACCGGCGAATTCAAAGAAGGGAGGGTGTTAGCCTGGCAGAATGTTGCCCAGGCAAGGGTTAAGGCAGGTAAGAGTAATCGGGTGATTTTCATGTTTCTCGGGTAACCAGTCTATTGTCCAAAGCAGATGTCCTAATCGTGACCATTGTATCGGATTCCCGGCCTCACATGTTTCGTTGTAACCATAACCAAGGGTATTCCGGGATATGGATGGATGCCATAAAATGATGATTATCAATAACTTACCTTGGCTAAAAATTTTTCGTGCAAGTTTTTGATAATAAAAAAGCAGGCCTGAAAGGGCCTGCTTTTTCCAGGGCAAACCGCCTGGACCAACCGTAATCCTGTGCCTCTCGGGTGATTACCCCTGGCCAGGCATGTTGTAGTAAAAGCGCTCGTGGACAATCTGGTCGACCTTGCACCGCTGCACGGCTGTTTTAGGCTGAGTGCACTTAAAAGGCGTATCCGACGCTGACACCGGCCCAGGGCATAATACTGACAGGGCGTTTCTGGCCCTCGATGTAATACTCCAGCCAGTTGAATTCCGCGTTGTGAATCAGCATAAGGTTGGCCCGCAACATCAGGCCGCTGCCATCCTTTGGGAGCATACGATAACCTATGGATCCGGTTACCAGGTTGCTCGATAGGTAATTGGTTATTCCCTCGAGTTTCTGCCAGCGAATGTTTACAGCCAACCCGGTTTCCAGGCGGTGCCGCGATTGCGCAGCGTAAATGGTGTGAATGCCGAAAATCATGTCGCCGGCATCGCGCTGCACGTTGAGCGGTGAAAAGCCCTGCTGTTGAAAGTAAAACACTCCTGTTCGGGCGGTAAACGTGACCTTCTCCTGGCGCCAAATGGCCAGCTCGTAATTCAGCGAAAGGCGGTCGCCGCTGTTTCCAGCCAATTCCAAGTAGACGGCATGCCGGGGCATCATGGGGTCGGGCACGGGAGCGGCGGGTCGTTCGTCTGACCAGGGTGACGCGGCCGGCGCAGGCTGCTGCGAAGCTTGTCCAGCTTCGATTTGCTGGGCATTCAAGGTAGGCGACAGGGCGATTGCCACAAGGGCTACCCAGAGGTGTTGGATCAAATTCATGGCCAGGTGCGGGTCGGCGGGTTAAACACCGGCCCTTCCTTTCATGGAACGGAGGTAAGCGAGGGGCGTTTCTGTTTTGCCCGCCGAAGGTGGCGACAGACCGCAACCATTTGTGACCGTCGCCGTTGCCTTGCTCTTGTGCTTTTCTCCCATGCCTTTTCGGGCGAAGGGCTTCCGCGTCGCTCCACGGCGTTTTGGTCAAATCCGGACCGGTATCTTTGTGCCCCGCGCATGAACACCGCTGCCCTACAACCCAGCTTTCCGGCCTTGAATGCCAGCCGTCCAGCCCTGGTGGCCATGATCCACCTGGGTGCACTGCCGGGCACACCCTATGCCGCAGCCGGCTCGGCGGCGGAACAGGCCTCGCTGCCCGCGCGGCTGGCGGAACAGGCGGCGCGCGAAGCAGCTCTGTACCGCGATGCCGGTGTGGATGCGCTGTTGCTGGAAAACATGCACGACCGGCCGTACCTGCGCCGAAACGTCGGCCCGGAGATTACGGCGGTAATGACCCTGGCCGCTGCCGCGGTGCGCGCCGAAGCTCCGGAACTGCCCATAGGGGTGCAAATTCTGGCCGGTGCCAACCGCGAAGCCCTTGCCGTAGCGCTGGCTTGTGGGCTGGATTTCATTCGGGCAGAGGCCTTCGTCTTTGGGCATTTAGCGGACGAAGGCTGGATGGATGCCGATGCTGGCGAGTTGCTCCGCTACCGCCGCCAAATTGGCGCGGATAAAGTGGCCATCTGGACCGACCTACGCAAGAAACACGCCAGCCATGCCCTGACGGCTGATCTCTCCCTGGCCCATTGGGCACGCGAAGCCGCCTTTGCCGGGGCATCAGCGCTGATTCTGACCGGGGCATCCACTGGCCTTGCGGCTGACTCGGCTGAGTTAGACGACGTGCGAGCGGCGTGTTCGCTGCCAATAGTCATTGGGTCGGGGATTAATCCGACTAACGCTTCAGCCTACCGGAGCGCCGATGCCTGGATCGTGGGCTCCAGCCTGAAGCGCGACGGTCACTGGGCGGCAGAGCCCGATCCGGCGCGGGTGGAGGCCATGGTTCGCGCAGCGCAGCGCATTTGAAGGTTGTTCCTCGCTCAATCTCTCTTTCATGATACTTTCTCTTCGGGTTGCGGTGCTGTTGCTCATGATTGCCGTGGCCCTTCGCCCGAAACAAACAGCCGCGCAGGCTGATACGCTGACGTTGATTGCCTACGAACACGCTGCCACATACCCGCGCACGTACCTTGATTCGCTTTGGAAGGCCAACAAAGTGCCGCAGTTTATTTCGCCGGTGCGTTATGGCGTGGAAGTTTTTGAGGTGTTGTACTGGACATCCTGGCATGATGGCAGCCGGATCCAGGCCAGCGGATTGTATTTTTTGCCGTTGGAGCAGCGGGTGCGGCTTCCGCTAGTCTCTTACAACCACGGCTCGCGCTCGGAAAAGGACCGGGGAACGGAGCTGCACGGAGAAGCGGTGATTACTGCGGCGCTGGCCACCGACGGTTATGCAGCGTTGATGCCCGATTACGTCGGCCTGGGCAAGGGCGAGGGCATGCACTTGTACCATCACGCGGAAACCGAGGCGCTGGCCACCCTGGACATGCTCCGGGCCGTGCGCAGCATCAACCGCGAATTGGGGGTCAGCACCAACGGGCAATTGTTCCTTAGCGGGTATTCGCAGGGTGGGCACGCCGCAATGGCCGCCCACAAAATGATAGAAGAGCGTTTTGCCGGAGAATTTTCGCTTACGGCTTCCGCTCCGCTTTCCGGTGCCTACGACTTGGAAGGCGTGCAGGCTGAGGTCATGTACCGGGAGTACGCCCGGCCGGGGTACTTTCCCTTTCTTCTTTGGGGCATGAACGAGGCCTATGGCATTATGCCCGATCTGCGCGAAGCCCTGAAACCCGAGTGTGCTGACACCCTGGTGCGCATGGTGGAAAGCCAGCACTACTCCCTGCGGCAAATAGGGCGAGCCATGCCTTCCGTGCCTGTTTACATTGTGCGCCCTGGTTTTTTGCAAGCCTACCAAAGCGACACCGCCTTTCTGTTTCGCCGGGCCATGCGCGAAAACTCCCTTCTGGGCTGGGCGCCGCAACGCCCCATGATGCTCTGCTACTGCGAGAGCGACGAATTGGTGGACTACCGGAATTCGCTGGTGGCCCATGCCTCCATGCGCGAGCAAGGAAGCCGGTCGGTGCAGTTGCGGCAAGCCGGGCGAAAATTCAGCCACAATGACTGCGCACTGTACGCCTCCCTCTACGCCAAAATGTACTTTGACTCCTTCGTCAAGGGCAGCGAAAAGGGCCGCAAAGGCCCAATGGGCAAGCGTTTTTTAGTCAGCCTGGGCAAAATGGGGCACAAATCGGATTAGGCGGGTTTTTGGTCGAAGGGGGGTCGGCTCGCCTTGCGGCCTTGTTGCGGCCCGAACGGCCTTGTTGCGGCCCGAACGGCCTTATTGCAGCCCGAACGGCCTTGTTGCGGCCCGAACGGCCTTGTTGCGGCCCCAACGGCCTTATTGCAGCCCGAACGGCCTTGTTGCGGCCCCAACGGCCTTATTGCGGCCCCAACGGCCTTATTGCAGCCCGAAAAACAGCCCGGCAAACAAGGCCACTGCACCCACCAGCAAAATGGCCTTAAACCACCAGTTGGCGGGCTCCTTGCCCAAAACTGCTTTGTTGGTGCTCTCATCGAACACCAGGAGGTTGCCCATGGTCTGGTAACCCAAGGGCAGGTACACGGTTACTGCCGTTTCTACGCCCTCCAGGACGGCCGGCTCCCAATCCGGCATGTTTTCTACGGCACGCAGCAGGGCAAACTCTAAACTGGGCGTATTGGTGCGCAGCATTTCGGGCTTGCTCACCCGCCCTGCAGCGTCCAGCTTAAACGATAGCAGGGCTTCGCCTCCGAGCACGGCTTCCTGTCCCGCCGGTCCAGTGGCAGTAACGTTGGCTTCCAGGTAGCGGAACAGTTCGAAGCGCCCTTCGGGAAAGGCGGGTTCCCGTTCAAAGACCAGCGCATGGTCGCCGATTTGGACCCCGTCAACCACGTAGGCCAGCTCGCCTTTGGGGGGGGTAATGTAAAATTGGGCCCTGCTTGTGGCAGCGACGAGGAGGAGGAACGCCAGCATAGAGTGTGCTCGCATGGGCGGTAAAGGTAGGGGGGAGGGGGCATGGAACGGTCAGCGCAGGGTAAAGGGTTTGGCAAGCCCGCAGCTTTGCCCTACTTTGTCCCGGGAGCGGCCAGAAGTGCCGCTAGACCGTATGACCATTGCAAAACGGAAATTAGCCAGTTGCCTGCAAACGATTACCGTATTGCTGGCTTTAGGGGTGCTTGCCGGGGTTTTTTGGGTCTTCCGCAAGCCCATTTCCACCTACTTTTTTGACGACTCGGAGTATGGCTCGCTCATTGGGCTGATGGTTGTTGTCGTAGTACCATTTTTGGGTTATATATTTTACTACATAATACGCCAAAAAGACTGAAAAACCGTTAATTTTTAAGCATTTAGGTCCAAAAGGCGGGCTGCTTTATGCCGCTTTGTTTGTTAATTTTGGCGACGACTAGTAAACGATAAACCCTCCCCTCCCAGCATGGCAGAAATGGCAATTCTCAAGATCGGCGAAGAAGTGTATGAATTGCCGGTCATCATTGGCACGGAAGGGGAACGCGCCCTTGACATATCCGATCTGCGCGACCAGAGCGGGCTGATTACCCTGGACATCGGGTACAAGAACACCGGGTCTACCACCAGCTCCATCACTTTTTTGAACGGCGAAAAGGGCATCCTCCGCCACCGCGGGTATTCCATTGAGGACCTGGCGGAGAAGTCGTCTTTTATTGAGGTCTGTTACCTGCTCATACACGGGGAACTTCCCACGAAAGAGGAGTTGGCCAAATGGGACGAAGACATTCGCCACCAGACCCTGGTCAACGAAGACATGAGCAACATCTTTGCCGCCTACCCGACGGGCTCGCACCCAATGGGACAGTTGGTGGCCATGGTGTCTTCACTGTCGTCGTTCTACCCGGAGTCGCTTAACCCGAACCGCACGCCGGAGCAGCAACTGCACACTATCAAGCGCATGTTGGCCAAGATGCCAACCATTTGCGCGATGATTTACAAGAAATCGGTAGGACATCCAAAGATCTACCCCAACAATAACTTAGATTATGTTTCGAACTTTATGAACATGACTTTTAAGCATGTTACAGAAGATTACGAAAATGATCCGGTTATTGTGGATGCCATGGACAAGCTCCTGATCCTGCACGCTGAACACGAGCAAAACTGCTCTACGTCAACCGTCCGTATTGTAGGCTCATCCCATGCCAACCTGTACACGAGCATTTCCGCCGGCATAGCCGCCTTGTGGGGTCCGCTGCACGGGGGTGCCAACCAGCAGGTTATTGAAATGCTCGAGGCTATCCGCAATGACGGTGGCAACACCGAAAAGTGGCTGGACAAAGCCAAAGACAAAAACGATCCGTTCCGCCTGATGGGCTTCGGTCACCGGGTGTACAAGAACTTTGATCCCCGCGCCACCATCATCAAAAAGGCCTGCGACCAGGTGCTGACTAAGTTGGGCATCCACGATCCAGTGCTTGACATTGCCAAGAAACTGGAGGAGGCCGCACTGAACGATCCGTTCTTTGTGGAGCGCAAGTTGTACCCCAACGTAGATTTCTACTCGGGCATCATTTACCGCGCCATCGGTTTCCCAACCGAAATGTTCACCGTACTGTTTGCCTTGGGCCGCATGCCCGGCTGGATTGCCCAGTGGCGCGAAATGCGCGCTGACAAGCAGCCCATCGGCCGGCCGCGACAATTGTACACCGGCGCTGTGGCGCGGGCTTATGTGCCTATGGAGCAGCGCGGTGCGGTTACTGCCTGAGGGGGGGAGCGCCAAAAACTCCTGGCCCCTTTCTTAAGCACAATTTTCATCGGCTGATTTAGTGTTCAGGCGTCAGCCAGCTGGTTGTTAGCTGGTTTGTATAGCTCTATTTGGGCTTTATTTCACAATCTTGTCACCCTGCATCACAACAAGCAATGAATTCTTTTGCTTTTTAAACTCGATAAGGCGTTCATAAACTTTTTCAAGACCCATCAAGATCTTGTTCCTCAGTTCAATTTGTTCTTAAACGGTTGTCAGGATAGTTTTTTAGTTCGTTGAATTTCAACTACCCCGCCTCCGCAAACTGCAGGTCGTGGAGTTTGCGATAGTGGCCGTCGGCGAGCAGGAGTTCTTCGTGGGTACCGGCTTCAATCACCACGCCTTTTTCCAGGACCATGATGCGGTCGGCTTTGCGCACGGTGCTCAGGCGGTGAGCGATCACGATCGAGGTGCGGTTGGACACCAGCGTTTCGATGGCGGTCTCAATCATTTGTTCGCTTTCCGTGTCAATGGACGAAGTGGCTTCGTCCAACACCAGAATGCGCGGGTCGTAAACTAAGGTGCGGATGAACGAGATCAGTTGCCGCTGCCCCATCGACAACGTGGCGCCGCGCTCCATGACGTTGTAGTCGTAGCCTCCCGGAAGGTTTTCAATAAAGGTGTGAGCGCCTACCATTCTGGCGGCTTCTTCTACTTGTGCGAAGGGGATGTCCGGGTTGCGCAGCGTAATGTTTTCTGTGATGGTGCCGGAGAAGAGAAACACATCCTGCAGCACGACGCCGATGTTAGCGCGCAGCGATTCCAGCGTGAAATCCCGAATGTCGGTGCCATCAATGCGGATGTTTCCCCGGTTGATTTCGTAAAAACGGTTGAGCAGGTTAATGACCGATGACTTGCCCGCTCCGGTTGCGCCAACCAATGCCAGCGTTTTGCCGGCAGGAAGTTCGAAACTCAGATCGCGCAAGACCCACTCTTCGTCTTTATAGGCGAACCACACCTTGTCAAAGTTGATTTCACCGCGCAGGTGGTCAGCGGTTTTTTTGCCGTTGTCCGGTGTGCGCGCCGATTTTTCGAGCACTCCAAAAATGCGGTCAGCTGATACGATGCCCATTTGCAGGGTGTTGAACTTGTCGGCCAGCATGCGCAAGGGACGGAACAACATGTTGAGGAACAGGATGAAGCCGAAGATATTGCCGATGGAGGCTTCCTGGCTAATGGCGTTGTAGCCGGCATACCAGACCATAAGGCCGATAGAAGCAGCAGTAATAATTTCCACCGCAGGAAAAAATATGGAGTAGTGCCAAACCGCCGCAATGTTGGCTTTTTTGTGCTCGTCGTTGATGACTTTAAACTTGGCCAGCTCCTGTTCTTCGGCCGAAAAGATTTGCACCACCTTCATGCCGCTGATTCGCTCCTGCAAAAAGGTGTTTAAGTGCGCCACCTGGTTGCGAATGCGGTTGAACGCTGACCTTACTCCTTCTTTAAAAATATACGTAGAAAGTAAAATCAGGGGAAAGACTGAAAGTGAAACGAGCGCCAGTTTCCAGTTAACCACCAGCATGATGGTGATGACCGTGATGATGGTCAGCAGGTCGGCGATGATTTGAATGAGCCCTTCGGTAAAGACGTTGTTGATGGTCTCAATGTCGTTGATGGTGCGCGTGGTGGAGGTGCCGATGGGCGTGGTGTCGAAGTGGCGCAGGTTGAAGCGCGTGATGTGGCGAAACACCCGCACCCGCAAGTCTTTGATGATGTGTTGCCCCAGCCAACTGGTCAGGTAGTTGAACAAGTACCGCGCAAAACTTTCGGCAATCAGCAGCACAATCAGTAAAATGCTGAGAAGACCGAGCATGCGCTGGTCGCCTTCCAAAATGTAATGGTCAACCCCATATTGGATGAGCAAAGGGCGCGCGGGGCCGAGGAGCGCCAAAAGGATAGCCAGTCCGGTGGACGAGTAAAACTGACGGCGATAAGGACGGGCCAACCCGACGATCTTACGCAGCAGAAAAAAGTCGGTGTGGGCAGTGTGCTTTTCGGGGCGGGCCATAAGGGTGGCGGTCGACGCCTGGCGGCGTCCTGGCAATGCCAGAATTCGGTGAAGTTACGGCAAAAGCGAGCCAGCGGCCACCTGCAAGGCCAGGTTTTGGGCGGTTTATTGGCCCGCATTCAAGGCGGAGTTCGGCGGGCTACCAACTCCGGATTTAGGTACGGGTAATGCACCCGGCTCAGGTACAAGCCATCGGGAGCAGCCGCGGTGATGCGATCAAACCGCCTGCCAGCAGCAACCGTCTCGGCGTATTCTTCCAAACTGATGTGACCGCGCCCAACCTCGAACAGCGAACCGACAATCATTCGAACCATGCCTCTTAAAAAACGGTCAGCGGCAATGCGAAACACCCAGGCATCGCTGCAGCCACGCACCGGGTAATCGGTTATAACCGGTTGCCATTCCGCCTGATCCACCCGGCACAGCGACGTTTTGGCACCGGAGCCGGTCTTTTGAAAGCCGGGGAAGTCCTTGTGCTGCAGCAACTCCGCTGCCGCTTGGTTCATCCGGTCAAAATCGAGCTTAAAGTATGGATAGCAGGTAGACAGCCCCTTGCGGAAAGGGTCGTGGCGCAGGTGCAGGTAGTAATCGTATGCGCGCTGGGTGGCATCGAAACGGGCGTGGGCTTTTTCGGCCACGGCATGAATGCGGTGCACCACGATGTCCGGCGCCACCAGGCCATTCAGGTGCGGGAGCGCGGTTGCCGGAAGGCCGTCAGGCGCATCAAAATGGGCGAAATACTGCGCGGCGTGCACGCCAGTATCCGTGCGTCCGCACCCGATAATGGCAGTTGGGGTCTTGAGGACCGTGCCCAGGGCCTTTTCGAGCGTTTCCTGCACACTTATAGCATTGTGCTGCCGCTGCCAGCCGTGAAATTGGGTTCCCCGGTAGGCCAGTTCCAGAAAAAAGCGCGCCGGCATAGGCGCAAAATTGCGGTTTTTTTAGCGATGCCCTCATGCAGGAAGGGAAGGGGTTGATTGGTATTTTTGCACCTCGCTGCCGCTGAGTCCGTTTGTTGCAAAACCGACGCTGAAGGGGCTCCTGCGTGTTTTTACTTGATTTTTGTCTTGGCCAAACCTATTGCACCATGATTCAACGCATACAAACAGTTTACCTGATTCTTGCAGCTTTGGTAGCGCTGCTCTGTATGTTTTTGCCCTTAGGTTTTTTGCCTGTTGAGGCCACGCGCGATGCTGTTTTGGCCAGGGAAAACCTTGAGCTTCTGGCCATAGGTTTGGTTATGGTTAGCCTGCCTCTGGCGGCAGTTTTCTTTTATGCCAAGCGAGCTGTTCAAATGCGGATGGTCTTTGCAGGACTACTAGCCGTAATGGCCTTCGCAGGCCTGGTTTTGGTGGAATTGGCTCGTTCCTTGAACGATGTTACCTGGACCGTCGGCTCCTTTTTGCCTGTCTTCTATGCGCTGGTCTTAGCGCTAGCCATTCGCGGAATTCGCCACGATGACCACTTGGTTCGCAGCATGGACAGGCTTCGATAAACTGCGCGCTCATTTCTGGGCTGTTTCTCAATGTAATGTTGTTATTGTGTCGTTGGGACACTTAGTCCGGGTATGGGTTTTTTGACTACCTCTGCAACCATAACCACTTGAATTTCATAGGGTTACCTCGCTTATTTCAGCGGGGAAACCATATGCACATTTGTTGACAACTCATTGATTGTTAACGATTTGTTCACATTGGAATCGATACAAGGAGCCCTTATACTCCGTAATTTCGCTACTGGACTAGTCTGCCCGGAATTTTTTTTGAATGTTGAAAAAATTCCTGACCACGCAACTGCACTCCCATGAAAATTTTTACTACAGCGCTCCGATCGCTCTCTGGATCCTCTGCTTTGCTTATGCTGCTGCTTTTGCTCGGAGCGAGCAAGGGGGGGTGGGGGCAGATTTTGACTTTTGACTTCAATGGACTTGCAGGAAGTGAGGCTAATGCTTTATCTAATTTTAACAATGTTAATTTAACTTCCTCAACCATTACAAGGGGTGCGGGTCTGTCCGCACCGGCAAATGCAGATCGTTTTAATGCAACTTCATGGGCGCTTACATCGATTGCCAACGCTGTAAGCGGTAATGATTATATGGAGTTCACTATTACTCCAAATGCAGGTTATCAGTTTAGCGTGAGTTCAATTATAGTTATTTGGCAAAGATCAGCAACAGGAAATACTGAAATTGCTTTAAGAAATTCATTGGACAGTTATGCTGCGAATCTAGATGCCGCCAAGAGCATAACAGATAATACAAGCAGCCAAACGATAACATTTACTTTTGCCCAGGCCAACAGCAGTTCTGCAGTCACATATAGAATTTATGGTTACGCTGAAGCGACAACAGGGTCAGGAGGACCTGAAGGCACAGGCAATGATATCATCGTTAATGGTGTGGTTAGTACTACTTCACCCGCCCCTGAAGCCAACGTCCAAGGCAATAGCGTAACGATCGCAGATGGCGATGCAACGCCAACAACCGCAGACCATACCGATTTTGGGTCAGTAGCGGTGGCATCAGGAACGATAACCCGGACCTTTACGATCCAGAATCTTGGCACCAGCGATCTGTCCCTGACAGACGTCAGCCCTTATGTGGTCATAGGAGGTACCCATGCGGCTGATTTTACGTTGACCGTTAATCCATCCACGCCGATATCGGCTAGTTCCAGCACAACATTCAACATCACGTTTGATCCCAACGCAGCAGGAATCCGTAATGCTGCGTTGAGCATCGCTAACAACGATTCGGATGAGAATCCCTACAACTTCTCCATCCAAGGCACAGGATTGCCCTGTTCTGCGCCTGGTACGCAGGCGACCAACGTGACATTCTCTTCTGTTGGCACAGTGAGCATGAACGTTAACTGGACCAACGGCGATGGTGCTGGCCGAGTGGTGATCATGAATACGGTCAACACCTTTACAGCGCCAACCGACGGCTCCAACCCAACGGCTAACACGGTCTATAGCGGATCAGGACAACAGGTAGTCTTCAATGGCAGCGGCAGCGGGTCTATTTCCATTACAGGTTTAACCAGTGGCCAACGCTATTGGTTTAGGGTTTTTGAATATTGCAGCCCGGACCGTGTTTACCGCACAAACACATCAACCAACAACCCTTTGAGCCAATTCACGATTGGCTTAACTACATCGGCTATTTCTGGTTCACCCTTTTGTGTAGGAAGTGGCTCAACGGCCGCGGTCACTGTGCCCTTTACCCTGACTGGTCCTGATTTTACTGCCGGCAACGTCTTCACGGCCCAGCTATCCGATGCTTCAGGATCGTTTGCTGCCCCCACCAACATTGGTACACTGACGGGCACTACTGCTGGAAGCATATCCGCAACAATTCCCGGAACGATTACTGCCGGTGCGGGTTACCGCATCCGGGTTGTTGGTAATAATCCTGCAGCAAACGGCGCTCAAAACACAGTTAATCTTACTGTTCAGAGTTTCGCCGCCCCTACCGTGCCTGATCCGTCCTGTGGCAACTCCGATGCATCGCTTAGCTGGACGAATCCCGTGTGTTTTGACGAAATGATGGTGGTTGTTAGCGAAACCACCTTCAGTAGTTTATTGCCTACCGGAGGCGGCGGTGCCTACACGGCCAATGCAACGTTCGGTTCCGGAACAGCTTTTGATGGCGGCTTCGTTGCTTACAAAGGCACCGCAACGAGCTCCGGAACCATAACAAATCTTACCAATGGTCTGACATACACTTTTAAAGTGTTCAGTCGCCGGGGAAGCGCCTGGTTGGCCAGCACAACAGTGTCCTGCTCACCCGAAGATTTCACCATCGTAAGTTTTGACGTGGCTGGGAATTGGACGGCTGGAAGCGCAGGGTTGACTGGCTACGCGTTGAATCACACATATATTTCAGATAATTGGACGTTTACTGGAGGAGCTGCACTGCGCGATGGCACTATCCTGCAAGATGGAGTCGCTAGCGCGCTTGGTACCTATTCATGGAGATTGAGGGATAATGCGTCAGTTGTTTGGATGTCCACCTACAACGTTGCCGGAACCATCAGTGAATTTGGATTTGATATCCGCAGATGGAACAACTCCCCTTCGCCCGCCTATGTTTTGGAGTACAGCACCAACGGAGGAACTGGGTGGAACAGCACCGGTATAACCATCGACAATACTTCTTTAGGCGGCAGTTCTGACTGGACAACCTTCACCTATGTAGTTCCCAGTCCGGCCAACCTTGCAGCAAACCAGTTCGTCATTCGTCTTCGCGCTACAGGAACGACGGAGCGAATCATGATTGATAATTTTCGAGTTGCAAGCAATCCACCGATTACCACTGATCCTGTTACAGGCTCACCGTTCTGCATGGATGGAGTTAGTGGTGAGGCTATTTCGGTTGGATTCGAAGCCAGCGGTACATATCTCGGCGCCAATGTTTTCACGGCTCAGCTATCTAACGCCTCTGGAAGTTTTGCCTCGCCAACAAGTATTGGAACTTTATCGCTTTCTGGAACAGATGTAAGCGGGAGCATTACCGCAACACTTCCGGCGGGAACCCCAACGGGAGGCGACTATAGAATCAGGGTGGTTTCCAACCTTCCCACATCGAACGGCCTGAACAATGGTACCGATATTGTGATTGAGCAGGCTCCTGCCAATGTTACCGGATTCACTTCAACCGTTGGAACTGGTTCGGTGAACTTGAATTGGATCAATCCGGTTTGCTTGGACGAAGTCCTGATTGTTATGTGCACCTCTTCTTCCTTTACCACTACTCCGAGTGGAGATGGTAGTTCCTACCTGGCAGGTACTTGTGGGAATGGTACCCTTTTCGATTGTGGCGAAGTTGTGTACAAGGGAAGCGGAAGCTCGGTTACCATAACGGGACTTTCCGATGCTACGACCTATTACTTCAAGGCATTCACGCGATTCGGAACTGCGTGGAGCAATGGCACCTTAGCCAACCCTTCTTCTACTGATTTTGTCTTGTCTCCTGGCGATCTAATGGTCATCGGGGTCAATGCAAACAACTATGACAACTCTTTACCCTGTGGAACAGAGACAGAAGATCTCATTAGTTTTGTGGCCTTTAGAGACATCCCGGCAGGGGCTTCATTTGACCTGACCGATAATGGTTGGGAGCGTTCTAATGCCGGATTGTTCGGCGATACAGAAGGAGCGATTCGATTAACCAGGACAGCATCAACCATCCCCGCCGGAGCCGTTTTTACCATCAGTTGCATCTCGGGTACATCTGATTATAGCGGAGTATCTGTGGGCGGGGTTGCCGATAACAATTGGACATTTGTCGATTTAGGTGCAGCGAATTCTTTCAACTTGAATGAAAACGGGGACCAATTCTTTGTCATGCAAGGAGGAACGTGGTCCGATCCAGCGGGCACGCATAATGCCAGCTACAGCGGGAGAATTATTTATGGCTTCAACAGTCGGACCACTTGGGTTGCTAATGGCACAACGCAGCAATCCAACTTGCATCCTTCTGTAACCTGCATCAGCCAGGAGCCTTCCGGATCCACCTCTGATTACTTTGCTTACACGGGGTTGCTGACCACGGCCAGCCAGCCGGAATGGATCGCTCGCTTGCAGAACACAAGCAATTGGACCGCATATGCTGAATGTGAAGCTTATAATGATAACAATGTTATTCCGGCAACCATCACCATCAACAACTCAGCGGTGAATGCCACCTGGGAGGGTGATGTAAACAACAACTGGTTTAACTGTCAAAACTGGAATCAGAACATTGTGCCGACGGCTAACGTGAACGTGACCATTCCCTCCGGTACGCCTAACGTTGCGGTCATTTCGTCTGCAGCGGCTTTTGCTAGCGATTTCAATGGCATCGCCTACGCTGCCGGGCTCACGTTGAGCGGAGGCACGCTGCGGCTGGAAGGCAACCGTGACAATCGGTTGGACGTGAACCGGAACTTGGTCATCAACAGTGGCTCGTTGGACATGAACGATGGTGTGGCCAACACACCCGATGGTACTTTGCGTTTGGTTGGCAACTGGACCAACAACAGCGGAACGGCAGCATTTGACGAAGGCGAAGGACTTGTAACCTTTATCGGTTCAGCCGCACAAACTATTACTACGTCGGGCTCAGAAGAAACCTTCCACGACGTGTCGATTGACAAGCTCTACCAGGATAGCCTTATCCTGGCCGATGACGTCCAAATTGGAGCCCGCTTCAGCCCTTCCGGCCCCTATGGCTCGCTTGAATTCCTGTGCGGGGGCACGGTGCTTACCGGCAGCAATGAGTTGTACTTGCTCAACCCCGATCCAACGGCAGCTATTGTGGGTTATGAAGCGGTGAATACCGTAGACGGCGTTTACGACAACGACCGCTATGTCAATGGCATACTGGCGCGCGAGGTCAGCGCCAATGGAACGTATGTGTTCCCGGTTGGCGATGCAGTTGAAGCGTACAACCCGGTGACGCTGGTTAAAACCGGCGGTGCAACTGGCAAAGTGAGCGCACAATTTCTTTCCGGGGCCATTGGGGGCATTGCGGTAGATGAAATTTTGCCCGATGGGACCTGCTCTGCGTCTGGCATCGTTAACTCGGTCTCCTACAGCCAAATGGCGGGCGAAGGGTGGTGGAGCTTTAGCGGCCCTGCTGTTGAATACGACATTTACCTGCACCACAACGCAGACAATGCAATTGTCTACCCCTCAGCAACAAGCGAATACCGGTCGTTGAAAGCTCCTGGCGGTAGCGGCGGTTGCACCAGCCTCGCCCTTCCTTGTTACAGCGGTTGGACCGATAACGCGCTGCTCGGCGATGTGTGCAGCGTAGGGGCATGGTTCAATATTCCTGGGTTGGGCTACACCGGTTTTTCAGACTTTGCGCCAGGAGGCGGTTTAACGCCGCTTCCGGTGGAATGGGTTTCGTTTGATGCGCAAAATGCCGGCGCACAGGTGCAAGTATCCTGGACAACCGCCACTGAAATCAACAGCGACTACTTTACGGTGGAGCGCAGCGCGGACGGATTGAACTTTCAGAAACTTTTGAAAATTCAGGCCGCTGGAAACAGCTTAGGTCTTCGCCAATACCAAGCGTTGGATGATCAGCCACTGATTGGCATCTCTTACTACCGCCTGCGCCAGGCAGACTTAGATGGCTCGGAATCGTTGACACCGATTGTTGCGGTGCAGCGGGGGCAGACCGCCAGCAGCACCGCTGCCGTCTGGCCAAACCCAACCAGCGGCTTGCTGCAATGGTCAGGCAATGTATCGCGTAATGGCGTGTACACAGTGAGTGTGATGAACCTCACCGGCGTAGAAGTGTTGCGCCAAACGCTTGATTTAGAGGCTGGTGTACAAAGCTTTGGGCTTGACATCAGCGCGTTTCCGCAGGGCAGCTACCTGCTTCGTGTACAAGGGGCCGATGAGGTACGGACCAGCCGGGTGGTGAAACAGTAGCCCTTCGAACTAAATGAAAGGGGACCATTTCAGGGTAGAAGGCAACGTTGCTTTACTCATGCTTTGCTGGCAGCAGCAGCTGAATGGTCCACTAAACAATGATGCAAAACCAGCACTTTTCCATAAAGTGCCCGTGTGAACCTTTATTTTTGCCCATTCACCCGGAATTGCGGGTGAACCCAAACCTCCTGAAGCCATGCGTTTTAATGTACTCCTGCTCGTTGCCCTGTTCGCTGTTGCGAGCGCGGTTTCGGCACAGACTCCCATCACGATTGCGGCCGCCCGCGTGTTGCCGATCGGTACCAACGTGACCGTGAAAGGCATCGTGACCAACGACGAAGAATTGGGTGTGATCCGCTACATCCAGGACAACACGGCCGGCATTGGCGTGTACGATTTTAGCGCGGCGAGCGGCATTGCCATCGGCGACTCCATCCTGGTCAGCGGACCGCTCTTGTCGTTCAACAATCTGTTGGAGATTAGCCCGACGACGTCGTTGACCATTTTGAACAGTGGCAACCCGCTGCCCGCGCCAATCACGCTGACTACAGTGAGCGGCTTCGCGGAAGCGTATGAAAGCCGTTTAGTTCGAATTCCTTTGGCCACGTTTACGAGTTCGGGTGCGTTTAGCGCCAGTTCGGCCAACTACAACATTACCGATGCAGCCGGTACCGGGCTGGTGCGTGTTAACGGCACCACAGATATCGCGGGCTCAGCCATTCCCACCGACCCGGTGGACATCATTGGCATCATGTCGCAGTTTAGCTCATCGTCGCCAACTATGGGGTACCAGCTGCTGCCGCGTTTTCTGACGGACCTCGTTCCCCCGGGAAACCCGCCGATCATCAGTGCCGGACCTTTCCAAAGCAACCTGGCCAAGACCAGTTTCACGGTCACCTTTGAGACCTTGACAGACGGCAACACCATCCTTTATTACGGAGCCACACCGGGTCTGGGCCTTGTCGCGAGCAATGCGACGTTGACCACTACGCACAGCCAAGGCCTGACGGGCCTGACCCCGGGCACCCTGTATTTTGTGCAAGCCGCCAGCGTGAGCACCACCAACGACACGTCTTTTAGCAACGTCGTAACCATGGCCACGGTGTCCAACAGCTCGGGTGACATCCGCGTGTGGTTCAACAACCCCGTGGACAATTCTGTTGCTGCGGGCGTTAACGCCACTTTCCTCAACCAGACCTTTGACGACTCCATCATTGCCGTTATTGACGCTGCCGAGCAAACGCTGGACATTGCCATTTACAACCTGGACAACGACAACGGCGTGGTGGACGCCATCAATGCTGCGTATGACCGGGGCGTCGTAGTGCGGCTTGTGGCCGACAACGGCGTAAACAGCAGCGCCTATTCCATCATTGACATCGGATTTACGAATAAGAAAACGTCGCCTACGGGCACGGCGCCATCCGGTGGTTTCTACGGGTTGATGCACAACAAATTCATTGTGGTGGATGCCAACCATACCGACCCGAGCAAGCCCATGGTGCTGGCCGGTTCCACCAACTGGACGGACAACCAATTGTTGGTTGACCCCAACAACATCATCGTGGTTCAGGACCAAAGCCTGGCCCGCGCATACCGCCTGGAGTTTGAAGAAATGTTTGGCGGCAAGTGGGGTCCGGAGAAGCAGGCCAACACGCCCACGCGGTTTATCATTGATGGAAAAGAAGTGGAATTGTTCTTCAGCGGCTCAGACGGTGCCGAAAACCGCATCATCCAAGAGCTGGAAACGACGGATAACGATGTGCACATGGCCATCTTCAACTGGACGCGCTTTAACCTGAGCTATGCAGTGGAAGATGCAGTTGCAGGGGGGGCGTACGGTGCTGCCATCATCGAAGACATTGACACCACCGCCGTACAATGGACGGTGCTGCGTTCGGCCTTGGGTCCGAACCTCATTTTCGAGAACCAACCGAACCTCTTCCACCATAAGTATGCCTTGGTGGACGCTCAGTGCCCTGCCAAAGATCCGATGGTGATTACCGGCTCGGGCAATTGGACCACCAACGGCACCTCGCGCAGCGACGAAAACTTTCTGGTGATTCACGACGATACCATTGCCAATCTTTACTACCAGGAATTCCTGCAGCGCTTTAAAGACAATGGCGGCGTAAACTTTGCTACGGTTCCCGAAGATTGCAAACTGGCTGAGCCTATTGGCATCAACGGCGTTTCCATCGAAGGGCTTAACCTGTGGCCCAACCCGACTACCGGCGCAGTGACACTTTCGCTGCCAGTTGGATTGCGCGGCGACGTGACCATCACGGTCATGGACCTAAGCGGCCGCATGGTGCACAACAGTGTTCGCGCCGCCAACGGCACTGCGATATCGCTTGATTTGAGCGATGCTCCCGCAGGGCTTTACCTGGTCCGCGCCGAATCAGCCACGCGAATCTTCAGCGGTCGGGTGGCGTTGAACCGCTAAGCTCTAAGCAAGCCGCGGGCTGCAATCGAGTAGCGAAGAGATTTTGCTCGTATACTAAGCATGTATTTCCGAAAGCCGGTTCTATCCAGGAACCGGCTTTTGTTTTTTTTGCTCCTATTTTCGGATCGACACATGCATCACCTTTTAACCAATCCGGCAACCGGGATGCTGCTCCTGAGCCTGGCCGCGCTGCTGCTGCTGGTCGCTGGCGTGTTGGCGTTTCGCGGACGGACGCTACCGGCATTGCTGGCTCTGATCGGGCTGGGTTTTTGCCTGCGGTTGCATACGGTGGCGGCTGAGCCTTACCTGCAGCCTTGGGATGAGCGGTATCACGCATTGGTAGCCCGCAACATGGTTGAGCAGCCAATGGTGCCGATGCTTTACGCGGATCCGGCAATGCCTTACGACTACCGCGACTGGACCGCCAACCGATACTGGCTGCACAAGCCGCCGCTCGCGCTCTGGACCATAGCAAAATCTATGCAGCTGTTTGGGGCCAATCTGTTTGCCCTCCGGTTGCCCTCGCTGTTGTTGTCCACTGGACTCATCGCAGTGATGTTCGGTTTTGGACGTTGGTTGGTGTCGACGCACGTCGGATTGTGGGCAGCGTTTCTCGTTTCCATATCAGGAGTTATGGTGGAGTTGCCCGCTGGTCGCATCGCCACCGATCACGTGGACATGGCGTTCATATTTTTTATTACGTTGGCAGGCTGGGCAGGCCTTGCTTTTGCACGTAACAGCACTTGGCGCAGCGCCGGCCTATTTGCCCTGACCTTGATCCTGGCCGTTTACGCCAAGTGGTTCACGGCGTTGTTTCTCTTACCGGTTGCTGCTACCGCCGTACTTTTTCATCGGGCGAAGGGCGTTCGTCTTCCCGCACTGCAACTCGTTGTTACCAGCGTCGCAGTACTCGCCGCAGCCTGGGTTTGGCAGCAGTACACCCAGCAGCGATTTCCCCTAGAGGCTGCTTGGGAATCGTCGTACAACCTGCGCCATTTAATAGAGCCACTGGAGGGGCATCGTCATGAATGGCATTATCACATTAGCCGCATGGGCCAAATGTTCGGTTGGCTGTGTTTTCCGGCATTGATTTGGTTGATGGTTCGGTCTTGGGATAAGGTTTCCTCTGGACGGGCTTCCGCGGCACGCGTTGCCTTGCATGGTGGGCATTCCGACGATGCATCATCCCCTCTTTGGATCCGCGCGGGTTTAACAGCTTGGTGGTTGTTGCCGCTGCTGGTTTTTACGATTGCTGCCACCAAAATGAGGCTTTACATCTTGCCGGTTGCGCCAGTCTGTTGGCTTGCCATCGCCGTGTTGCTGGACGATCTCTGGCGGGGCAGGGGAATACTGCTGCGCATCCGTGCAGCCTGGGTTCGCCGAACGCTAACGTTGGTGGTCGTGTGCTGGGCTTTGCTGGACCTGGATCATGAAGTGCGGTTGTTCAAGAAAACGTATGGTCAGCCACCAGCCTGGATGGTCGAAATAGACCTTGTCTCGAAGCACCTGGCCCATTCCCCCGGAGTGCGGCCTGTGGTATTCAACGCACGGCAGCCGATTGAGTTGATGTTCCACACCGGTGCCACGGCTTATGCCCGGGTGCCCCAGGACAGTGCCTGGAATGCGTTGGAGCCCGGTCGAACTCACCTTGTGCTGAATCATCCTGGTGAAAACCTGCATGGATGGCCTCAGTTGCGTGGCGTGACGGTGTTGGATGTGCCGTGATCCCCCTCACCCCCGATCCAAACTTCGGTACTGAACCGCTTCGGCCAAGTGCTCTGCGCGGATAGTTGAACTGCTGTCCAGATCGGCGATGGTCCGGGATACTTTGAGGATGCGTTCGTAGCCGCGAGCGCTGAGCTGCAGGCGTTTCATGGCGGCCTGCAATAAAGCGCTGCCCGGTGCATCCAGGCGGCACACCCGACGCAAAAGCGACAGGGGCATGCGGGCGTTGTGGTGGATGCCGGGATGGTTGGCGAAGCGCTCTTTTTGCAGCACGCGGGCGGCCAAGACCCGCTGGCGAATGGCCCGGCTGCACTCCGAGTGCGCCCCGGCACTTTCTTGCGAGAGCTCGGAAACCGGAACCGGATGCACGTCCACGTGCAAGTCAAAGCGATCCATGAGTGGCCCGGAGATCCGGCCCCGGTAGCGCTGAATGGCTGCGGGAGGACAGATGCAGGTTTTGTCGGGATGGGTGGCATAGCCGCAGGGGCAGGGGTTCATGGAACCAATCAGCATGAACGCCGCCGGGTATTCCACGGCGTAGCGGGCCCGGGCAATGGCAATGCGGCCTTCCTCCACGGGCTGGCGCAGGACTTCGAGCACGGAGCGACGGAATTCAGGCATTTCGTCCAGGTAAAGGACCCCGCGGTGGGCCAGTGTGGCTTCGCCGGGGGAGGGGGGACTGCCGCCACCCACAAGGGCCACGTCGCTGCACGTGTGGTGCGGCGCGCGAAAGGGCCGCGTAGCCAAAAGCCCGCCGCCGGGGGGCAACAATCCGGCCACTGAGTAAATGCGCGTGGTTTCCAGGGCCTCTTCCAGCGTTGGCGGGGGAAGGATTCCCGGCAACCGGCGAGCGAGCATCGTTTTGCCGGCTCCTGGCGGGCCTACCAGCAGGCAGTTGTGCCCACCTGCTGCGGCAATTTCCAGCGCGCGTTTGGCCACTACCTGCCCGCGGACTTCAGAAAAGTCAGGCAAGGAGGAATGGTTGGCACCCGCGCCAGCGCCACCACCCTGATCTGGCTCAACCCCAATTGCTTCATCCAGAAACACTGGTTCCGACGCCGGCTCCAGGCTCCGTTCTCCGCGCAGGTGCGCTACCACATCGCTCAGGTTGGCCGCTCCATAAACCGCCAGGCCGCGTGCCAGAGAGGCCTCCCGGGCATTAGCCAGGGGCACCACAAGGCCGCTGCACCCGATTTCGCGGGCCAGGAGCGCTGCGGATAGACAACCGGGAACGGGCCGCAGGGAACCGTCCAGGGCCAATTCGCCCAGAAAAAGAATGCCCTGAACCGCCGCCTCCGGCACTTGTCCCGAAGCGGCCAGAATACCCACCGCCATGGGCAAGTCAAAACCCGACCCCTGCTTGCGTTTGTCAGCAGGAGCCAGGTTGATGATGATGCGCTGCCTGGGCATGGTCAGCCCCAGCGCGCGGATAGCAGTTTCCATGCGCTTCCAGCTTTCGCGAACCGCGTTGTCGGGCAACCCGACCATATAGTATTGACCGCCCTTGCCCACGTCCACTTCAATGCGGATGAGGTAGGCGTCAACGCCATTGAGGGCGGCACTTTGCAGGTGAACGAGCATGGGGCAAGTTTCGTCTTGCTGGCTCGCGTTGTGAAAACTTGCGTTGAATTTGAATGAGGTTGTGGATAAAAAAGTGGGAAGGTTAGTGTGGCTGCAAAGCCAGATCGTTTAGCGTGACCTTATGGTGGGGGTCGTGATGGTGGGGGTCGTGATGGCGGCAACGGAACAGATCCTGACCTTGCAGGATTGCATAGGCAGTTGGCCTACGACGCCATTGGGCAATTGATCAGCGACGACACAGAAGAAATTTCCGCCATTACCTGGACGCCTTCCGGAAAAGTAGAATCCATCGAAAGAGCGACCAGCTCCGGCCTATACGACCTGCACTTCCGCTCCGATGCGCTGGGCAACCGCATCCACAAGATTTTCAACGAAGAAGGCGGCTCGCTCCTTACCAGGCAAGAATCGATGTATATTCGAGATGCTCAAGGCAACGTCATGGCCACCTACCGGATCAGCTACACGAGTAACGCCGCCACAAATACGGAGAACGTCGCCCTCGACCTGGCCGAACAGCACCTCTACGGCAGCAGCCGTCTTGGCCTGCAGAATCGCGGCATCTTGGTAGCCTCGGGCGAAGCGCCCACTTCCCCCGGGCTAGCCCTCATCACGTATTCTGACGGTGAGGCAGAATCTTTGGGTGCGACAAATGAGTATGTGCGCACCTTAGGAGAAAAGTACTACGAGCTGTCCAACCACCTGGGCAATGTGCTTTCGGTCATCAGCGACCAGAAGATTGCCCGGGAGGACGGCACGACCAGCAAGATGGACTACTACGATCCGGATGTGGTGAGCATGACGGATTATTATCCGTTTGGAATGGTAATGCCAGCGAGATCAGCCGTTGCGGATTATAGGGATGGCTATCAAACCCGACAACCTGGTGATTAAAATTGGGGAATTCAACGCAGCGAAGGGCCTTTCGCGCAAAACGCCATCGCTGAAAGAAGTTGAAAAGTGGGTTGCTGAAGCCAAGGAGTTCCCCAGAATACTGGAGCACTAATTCCACCTTAACTAAAAACTACTGCCATGGACAAGGCCAAAGAGACCGTGATTGCAATCCTGCTCAAGAACACAAGGAGTTTGCCAGAGCAGACGATGTGGAAGTAGCCCCAAAGAATTCATACGTTAGCCTTCGCCGCAAAAAACAGTTTGCCACCCTAAACCCCGCAACAAAAACGCGTTTTGAAATCGGCATCAATTTTAAAGGTCAGGAACCCAGCGGAAACCTGGAGGCGGATAAACCTCATGCCATGTGCTCGCACAAAATCAATGTCGTGAGCCTCCAGGATATTGATGCAGAAGTATGGCAATGGCTCAAAACGGCCTATGAGCACGCGGGCTGAAATAGCCCGCTACCCTTACCGCAGCATCCTGCTCTGTGCCGACAGACGGATGGCTTTAGGCAAGTCGGGTACAGAGATGCTGGCCTCAAAAGGAATACTGAGCACCAGGTTGCAGGGAAACCTTGGGGTGGAACTGGCAACATAATCTCCTTGCGTTTTCAACATTCGGCTCAAAAGTTGCCATCGGTTGCAAGCAGGACCCCAATGAGCGTACCTTTAACCTACAGCTTCTTTCGCATCCATGAATTTACCGGCCTGCATGGAGGTCAACCAGAAGAGCACTTGCAAGAAATATTATATTTTTAGTATACATAATTATCATGACTAATCAAGAGGTTCGCTGGGTACAACGATTCAATAATTACAAGAAAGCATTTCTAAAGTTTGAAAAAGCCATTTTGAAAATCACAGAGGAATACACCATAAGAGCAGATGGTACTATTCACGATGATGAGTTTCTGGATGATATCATCAAAGAAGGTCTCATTCAGCGCTTTGAATACACACATGAGTTAGCGTGGAATGTGCTGAAAGATTTTTTTGAACACGCAGGAAACCCCAATATTTTTGGCTCAAAAGACGCTACGAGAGAAGCCTTTGAGGCCGGATTAATTCTAAATGGCGAAGTGTGGATGGACATGATTAAAAGCCGCAACAAAACTTCGCACACATACAATGAAGCAACAGCGGATGAAATATTTTTAAAAATTATGAATCAATACTATAAGGAGTTCTTTTCCTTCAAGGAAAAAATGGATGGACTACAAGTTAAATAAGGGCAAATGTGCTGAAGATGTACGGTCTTGCTCCAAATATTATCCAATTCATACAAGGTGTATTTCAGAAATATCCCGAAGTAAAAAAAGCTATTCTTTATGGATCGCGCGCTAAAGGGAATTACAGAACTGGATCTGATATTGACTTAACCTTAGAAGGTGGCGATCTAAACCTTACCATTCTTCAAAAGATAGAGAACGACATAGATGATCTTCTCCTGCCATACAGAATTGATCTATCTATATTAAATCACATCAGCAACCCAGATATCCTGGCACATATTCAAAGATTTGGAAAAGAATTTTACCCCGTAGACTCCATTATTATAAATAAATAAAGATTTATTATATCTTAATGCAACTCCGTCGCCAACTGTTTCAATTTTGGAAACGGTTCAAAATCAGAATGGGTGATCAATAGGAGCAAATTTTAATTTTTATAGTCACTCTGTTGAACTACAATTTCACGCGTTGAATAGTTCCTATCTTGTAAAGGTGCGAGAGCGTCGCAGCTTTTGACTTGATCCCGTGCTGCCGTTTAACTGAGGTTAAGGATATGTAGGGAAAGGCTTTTACGAGCAACATACCAACTGCCAATGTTGACTTGTTCGCAACCTAACTCCTACCCATACCGCAGCACCTTGCCCTGCTCCAGCAAGCCGATGGCTTCAGGCCAGTCGGGTAGCCAGGTGCCCTCGTAGGTATGCAGCCTTATCTCCATCGCTAAACTCGCGCTGCCCTTCATGGCCTCCCTGTGCGCCGGGCTGCGTACAAAGTCCGCCATTTCCTGTTCGCTGTTCCACAGCGTCATGGTGTAATGCGTGGTCCAGATTCTCCTTTTCCGAAACGCTTTGCAGGGGGTGGTTTGCAACTGCTGCCCAACACGCATGGCCCGCAGCGAGAAGAGGAAAAACGAGAAAGGGCCCTTCAACTTTATCGAGGTTAAAGAAATGATCATGGGTATTTAAGTTTTGCCGTGCGGAATCAAGTTGATAACATCTGCATTTCTTTGAAAAGTATCAAAGTTCCATTAGGCACTATGGTGTAGAATCGCCTTGACAAGAATTTCCCTCTAAAACCGAACCAAGTCGACTATTTATCTCATGAAAAGGCTATTTTATCCTATTCAAGAGATAAAATGCAGTATCGTGACTTTTCGTCGGTTTTTTGAAAATCAACCATGCTTTACTGCACGCCATGTTGCCCTTCGTTTTCAAGGTTTTCATTCCAGACAATTGCGATACTGGCAGAGCAAGGGCTTGATTCAATTGTTGCGCCGACCCTACTACCGCCATTCAGCCCGACCGTGGACACTCCTGGAACGATGGGATGTGGCCAATAGAATCTATAGTCTGTCTTACATATCCCTGCAGGCAGCAATGAGTTACTATGGTGTCATTCCTGAAGGGGTATTTCATGTCACCTCCGTTACCACAAAAAATACGGCCACATTTGAGGTAGACCACGTGCTGCATACTTACCAAAACATTAAACCTTCCTGGTTCTTTGGCTACCATGGCCTTGAGCAAAGTACCCTGGCCGTGCGAATGGCCACGCCAGACAAAACATTATTAGACCTGCTTTACCTGAATCCCAACCTGAATACGCCATCCGACTTCGAGGCACTTCGTTTGGATCGCAGCGGTATTCGAAGAGTCCCCCAACCCGAATTATGGAAAGACTTCTTGAGCCTTTCTACTCAAAAAACCCTGCACGCCAGGGACGACTCCTTTCAAAAATGGCTGTATGATAACGCTTAATGACACCAAGAAAGCATATCCTGCTAATTTACACGTATTTGATAGCTTTCTTTTGCGGGAATACTTGCAATACAGGATTCCCGGAATAATTTTTAGTTCACCTTTCGCTAACAAACTGGTGTTTCTAGGCGGGACTTGTTTGCGCATTGTTCATGGTAATCGCCGATTCAGCGGAGATTTGGACTTCGACAAACACAATTTAAGCAAGGAAGAGTTTGGGCAACTGGGTGAATTGGTTCGACGAGAACTGGAATATGAAGGGTATGCAGCAATCATGAAAATTGCGGGGTAAACAGCGTATCGATGCAAAGTACGCCTGCCAGGACTGCTCTTCCAGCACGGGATTTCAGGCCACCGCGAACAAAGCATCTCAATTCAACTGGATTCCGAAAGCCAACAATATGCATACGCGCCCATGCCCTACTTTCTGGTAAAATGGGACGTTAGACAAGATATTCTATGCTGCCCCATTCCCCTTTTGATGGCACGAAAGTGCCATGCCATACTTAACCGCAAAAGAGCGAAAGGCAGAGACTTTTTTGATGTGTCCTTTTTACTAAGCCTGGACGTACTCCCAGATCTAAATTACATCCATCAAAAGCTCGGGATTAGCGGTCTATCCGAACTTGCTGAAGCCTTACTTGACCGCTGTTCCCAACTGGACCTGGAAGAAATGGCACAGGATGTCCGGAGCTTCTTGTTTGATGCAAACGGACGGCTCGAAGTAACCCACTTTCCTCAGCTATTGCGGCAATCCTGGCTTAAGGGCAGCGCATGATCCGTTTCACATGCTGCTTTCCTCAGACCTCCTTTGTTCCTAAAAACTTCCATCTGCCCGCTCAACATTTCTACTCAATAGCTTGCCCTATCCGCTGGCTGCGTACAAAATCCGAAACTTACCGCTCACTGTTCCAAAATGTCATAGTTTAATGCGTGGTCCAAGTGAAGGTTCTACCAAGGGTTGCGGTTCTCGCGTAATCCTGCGATTCTTGGTGCGTTTGCGACAATGGAGGTTCATTAGGCGGTAGACTCGCAAAACACGTTTGTGATTCCAGGTTTTTCCTTGTTTGCGAAGCTTCTGAGAGAGCCGACCGAATCCGCAGCCGATAGGACCTCTCAGCACTTCGTTGATAGCGTTTATGTCCTCAGAATAATCTTGAGCTGCGAAGCATCCAGTCCCCCATACTTGCTCTTCCAATTGTAAAAAGTAGGCTGACTAATGCCATTTTCCCGACACAGATCTGAAACCGAGCGACCCGAATCGTACTCCTTGAGTATCGAAATAATCTGGGTCTCTGTAAAACGCGACTTCTTCATAGTCTCCAAGTTTAGTGAATTTATGGTTGTCACTGACTCGGTTTTTGGGGATGGTTACGGGTTGGACCATCACCCCAGAGAAGCTGGACTGCACCTAAAGCTGGCTGAAATGTATAGGATAAAGAAAGATATGCAGAAGTCAATGGAACATCAACAGGAAGCAGGTCGATTGATGCATTAGCCTTTGATGAAGTTTTTGGATTGAAGCAAATGTGCCGCAGCGTAGCGAGGCTTATCCGCTTGGTATTGTCCCCAACGCCTGCCCCATCACTTTTATGCGGGACAGCAGCCATTTTAGCCCGTTTTTTTGCCGCATGGCGCCCAGATAAATGTAACAGGATCAACGGGTTCTGAAGGGTCAGACATGCACCGGGCCTACATATCGAAATGCGGTGCACCCGTAAAAGCTTAACCCTTTGCAGGGGCACACATGCACCAGCGCTCGCGTGCAAAAACAAAAACATGCAATTCTGGTGCAATGTGCAAAAACGGCGGGGTAACGGGCAGGCCTTTTATGCTCTGTCAAAACATGGCAACCCGTGCTACTTTGACTCTCGACCATCAGGGAAACGCAGGTTTTCTTATTACTCCAGGAATTCGGGCCATTATTATGAACCATTTGTCTTCCGATAATACTGGAGGACGCCGCGGCTGGGTATTTGCCGTTAACGTCCTTCTTCTAACCGCTTTTATTGCGGTGTCGGGCTCCCAAGCGCGGCTTTTGGCACAAACCGCCAATTTTACGCCTTCCCGCACGGCGATTTGTCCGGGCAGTTACATCACTTACACCAACACGTCCACCTGGCCTTCGGGCGCGGGTAGAACGTTTGCGTGGTCCTTTCCTGGGGGCTTTCCCAATGCGGACACCTCGCGTAACCCGCTGGTTTACTATGCCACTCCGGGCCTATACACGGTTAACCTGACGGTTTGTTCCGGGGGAATTTGCGATACGGAAACGCGCAACGCTTATATCAGGGTTCACAGCGCTCCGGCTTCGAACTTTTCCTGGTCTATTCCGGATGCCTGTCAAGGCGATGAAATCCAGTTTACGGATTTGACTGCACCCGGCAGCTCGGCCATTGCGAGCTGGTTTTGGGATTTTGACGATGGAAGTGGCGATGCCACCCAGAACCCTCTTCACGGGTTTCCCGCACTGACTACCTATGAGGTGATCCTGCTGGTGACCGATGCCAACGGCTGCCAGGATGACGTGGCCGTAAACGTGACCCCTCAACCAGGCCTGCAGGGTTCGTTCAGTATTGATCAGCCGCTGGATTGTGGCGCAGGTCCGCTGAATGTCACGGCCAGCGGCTCAGCGACGGGTGGCCTTTCGCCCTATTCATATACCTGGAATTTTGGCAACGGCGATGTGGGTGCCGGGGTATCGGACGCCACCGTGTACAACGGCTGCGGATTGTACGATATGACCATGGTGGTGAGCGACCAGAACGGCTGTACCGACACCATAGTGGATGTGGGTGCCGTCAACCTTTTTTGTCCCAACGTAAATTTTACCATGAGTGCGGATACGGTTTGTGCCGGCGAGCCACTTTTGGTATTTGATGCGTCATTGCCCGGTGGCGGAACCAGCGCGTGGCAGTTTGATATGAGCGATCCGGGTTCTACCAGTGGCGGCATCAACACGGGCTATGTATATTCCACTCCAGGAGTTTATACCATACAGCATTGTATGGATTATGCCAACGGATGCCAGGAATGCGTTACCCGCGATGTGGTGGTGCGCAACAAGCCTATCGCCGGCAGCATCAGCATTAGCCAAAGCAATTCCTGCCAGCTTCCGTTTAGCCCGACGCTAACGGCCGTTGGGGTTTCCGGAACACCGCCTATTACTTACGAATGGCAAATCGGAAGCGCGACGTATTACGGGCCGGTCATAAACCCTACGTTCACCGCTCCAGGTGTCTTGACAGTGTACCTCATCGTCACCGACGGAACCGGCTGCAGCGACACGATCGTTTCGCCCAACCTGATCCGGATCCGCGCGGCGGTTCCGGCATTTACGTTGAGTACTGACCTGGGCTGCGCTCCGCTTCCTGTTACCATTACCAACACCAGCTTTTCGCCGCTGGTGCCCATTGATTCCTTTGTTTGGGACCTGGGCGACGGCACCGCATTCAGCTCGACCACCATGGACACGTTTAACCATGTGTTCAGTGCCGTAGGCGACTACACCGTAAGTCTTATTACGTACACCGCACTAGGTTGCACCGATACGGTCACCGCCTTGGTGCAGGTGGGCGAGGTGGACGCCGATTTTTACCTGTTGCGCGACACCACGTGTTCCACGGCGCAGTTGATGAATGAAACGCTGAACGCCGATTACACCATCGTGTATTGGGGGAATGGCGATTCGACGGTGTTGCCAGATCCGTTGGGCGATTACACCTATTTCTATTTTGGCATAACGGCACCAACGAACTTTACCATCACCTTGGTGGCCTATTTCAACGGTTGTTCACAAACAGTGACGCAGCCGATTTTGGTTACGCCGCCATTTGGTTTTGACCGCACGGTAACGCGCGATTGCTCCGACCCCTACACGGTGACGCTGTGGGTTGACCCAACGGTGCTTTCCGGTCCTTTCTGCTGGGATGCCGGCACGGGCGATACGCTCTGCAACGTGAACCCGGCCACGTTCACCTTCCCGGACGAGGGCGTCTACACGGTGTACATCCGAAATCCGGGCAATGCGCTGTTTGATACCGTGTGTGTGCTGGACTATTTCGAAATTCCGATCGTGAATGCGGTGGCTAGCTTCGTGGCCGACGACTTGGTCGGTTGTGGGGAGCTCACTTCCTATTTCAGCAATACTAACACTGATCCGATTTTTGATACCCTGACCTACCGCTGGGAAATTGGCCCAAGTCTGATTAACGGCATCACGTTTACCAGCATTACCGTGGGCGACGATTGGGCGTATTACTTTGCCCAGCCGGACATCTACCCCATCCGCATGGTGCCGCTGGATTCCACACTGTGCAACGTGGGATATACCGGAACGGCTGTGGTGAGCGAGCCTACGGCGCTCTTTTTGGTGGACTCCGTTCGCGGATGCGACCCGGCTACAGTGTACTTCCGCGATTCCTCGTATTCGGTCTATCCCGATCCGCGCATGGACATTGTGCAGTGGACCTGGACCTTTGACAATCCTTCTTGCCCGGTCTACGTCGGTCGCACGCCGCCTCCGTGTTCGTACAGCCCCGGTACCTATGAGGTGGGCTTGCGTGTGCGCGATGCCGCTGGTTGTGTCTCTATTTACGGCGAGGAGATCATCATTGCACCGACCAACATCCAGGCTGGTTTTACCTACACCGCCCCAGTTTGTGGAAACGATTCGGCTTACTTCTTTAATGGCTCTACCGGAAGCAGCGGCCTGGCCAGTTACTTCTGGCAATTTGGCGACGGTGCCACGAGCACAGAGGCCAATCCTAAACACGTGTACGCCACCAGCGGTAGCTACTCCGTTCGCCTTACGGTGACCGATTCTGTTGGCTGCAGCGATCCGCTGACGCGGGTTGTGGTCATTGACCTAAGCGACGTGACGCCCAATTTCACGGTGACCTACTTCAGTGCGGGCATTTGTCCTCCCATTCCAGTTCAATTGACCAACACCAGTACGGGCACCGTAACTGCCGTGCAGTGGTATGTAGAAACTTCCACCGGGGTGAATTACTACACGGGCAACACCGCAATTCATACCTACACCATGGCGGGCAACTACGACATCACGATGGTGGTGACGGACAGCCGGGGGTGTACGGATACCCTGACCCGTACGGACAACGTGACCATAACCGGTCCTACGGGCGACCTGGCCTTGAGTCCGACGAGCGGTTGCGCACCGTTGGATGTCTTTTTCGACCTGGAAAACATCAATGCCGACCAGGTTTTTATTGACTTTGGCAATGGGGACACCCTGCAGGTTTTTGGCGACTTCATTTTTACGTACAATGACCCGGGTACGTACTGTCCGCGCATGATTTTGCTGGACAGCCTGGGTTGCGAAACGCAGTACAATTGCCCGGGCACCATTACGGTGTACGATGTTCCGGCGGCGGCTTTGTCGCTGAGTGACCCGCTGATCTGCGATGGAAACGCGTTGTGGGTGCGCAACGAGACGGATTTGAGCGCGCTGATCAGCCCGATTGTGAGCACCGTGCTCGACTTTGGGGACGGCACGGTCAACACCATGGCAGGCACGTTTGATTCGCTGTCGCACAATTACGGGGCCTCCGGTTTTTATACAGTTCGAATGGTTTTGGAGAACGCGGGCGGCTGCATAGACACCGTGGAAGCGGTTGTGGCTGTTGGCGAGATTCCAACGGGTACTTACAGCCTGACGCCTGCAATGGGTTGCGACCCGGTTACCGCAACGGTGACGCTGGGCGGAGTTTTCGCCGATTCTGCTTTCGTAAATTTCGGCAACGGCGTGACGATGTATGCCGACAGCGCGGTGTCTTATACTTACACGACGCCAGGTGTTTACGTGCCCAGCCTTTACTTGCAAAACAACACGGGTTGCTCGGCCATTATTGCCAACGGCGATCCGATGGTGGTGGGGTATGCTCCGCAGGCGGCGCTGTTGGTGCCCGACAATAGCAATTGCCAGGGCGAAAGTTTCGTGCTGACCAATGCCAGCGTGGACACCGTGAGCAATCCGCTGATTAACCCGATTGACCAAGTGGCCATTTACGCCAATGGCTCGCTGTTGGCTTCCGGGGCATCATTGGGTAGTGTGCTCTACATTCCTTTGGCTCCTGGTACCTATCCTGTCATGCTCATTGCCAGCAATGATCTGGGATGTACCGACACGGCTTTTGCAGAAGTGACCACGCATCCGGAACCTGTGGCAGCTTACATGTTAACCGATGCTGTTGGTTGTGCGCCGGTAACAGCCGGGGTCAACATCATTAGCCTTTTGGCCGACTCGGCCTGGGTAGATTTCGGAGATGGAACCACGCTGTTTTCCGATACGGCTGTGTCGCACACGTATGCCCTTCCCGGGATATACTACCCGGTATTGATTTTGCGCGACACCACGGGATGCAACAACATTATTGCCAACGGTGATCCGATAACCGTAGGGTATGCTCCGCAGGCCGTATTGGCTATACCGGACAACAGCAATTGCGAAGGGGAGAGTTTCGCGCTGCAAAATTTGAGCGTGGACACCGTGAGCAATCCGCTCATCAATCCTATTGATGACCTGCAATTGTTTGTAAACGGTGTTTTGGTGGCCACCGGCCCGCCGATGAGCACCGTCCTGCACACGCCTTCGGCACCAGGTACCTACGAGGTACTGTTGGTGGCCTCAAGCGATTTGGGCTGCCTGGACACGGCAAGCGCTTTGGTCACGTCCGTGCCATTGCCTTCCGGTGTATATGATTTGCTGGGTGCCACGGGTTGTGCGCCGCTGACTATGACAGCAGAGCTGACCGGTTTGGCGGCTGATTCTGCCTGGATGGATTTTGGCGATGGCAACACGGTGTTGTTGACTGGGTCGCTGGATTATACCTATCCGTTGCCCGGGGTTTATGTGCCGGTGTTGACGCTTCGCGACAGCTCGGGTTGTTCGCTGATCGTGGCCAATGGCGACCCGGTCACGGTAGGCCACCAGCCGGAAGCGGTTCTGGCGGTACCGGATGCCACGAATTGCGAAGGGGAGCAATTTACCTTCATTAACCTGAGCCAGGATACCATAACAAATCCTGCGCTGAATGCGATTGATCAATTGTCGCTGTTTGTAGATGGCGTGCTGATTGCCAGCGGTCCACCCCTGAACAGTGTGTTGTTCTCGCCGGTAGGAGTAGGGGTGTTTACGGTAACGCTGGTAGCCTCGAGCGACCTGGGCTGTGCCGATACCGCCCAAACCACGGTAGAGACTTTTGGTGGTCCGCGGGGAGCGTACGTGCTCTCGGGGGCTATTGGTTGCGCTCCGGTTGAAACCCACGTGGATTTGCCGGGCCTGCTGGCGGATTCTGCCTGGATTGATTTCGGGGATGGTTCGCTGGTGCCAGTGACCGGGAGCATGGATTACCTGTACACCACGCCTGGTATTTACGAGCCCAGGCTGATTTTGCAGGACAACAACGGCTGCAGCCTGACGGTATTTAACGGCGATCCGGTCACGGTGGCCTACCGCCCGGAAGCGCGTTTGGCGGTTCCCGATTCGTCGCAGTGCGCGCGGGAGACCTTCACCCTGATTAACCTGAGCGTGGATACGGTGACCAACCCGACACTGAATGCGATTGACGACCTCCGCCTGTATTTTGACGGTGCGTTGTTGGCCTCTGGGCTGGCAATTGACACGGTCTTGTTTACGGCCAGCAATGCCGGTGATTTTCCGGTGGAATTGATCGCGCTCAATGATCTGGGTTGCGTGGACACCGCCCGGCGCAATGTGGTAGTGCACCCGGTGCCGCTGCCCGACGCCGGAGCGGAGGCCCGTGTGTGCCAAGGGGCTGAGGTGGCGCTGGACGGCTCGGGTACGCTGGGCGCTACCAACTGGAGTTGGACGCCGGCTGACTTGGTCAGCGACCCTTCTGCTGAGGTGACTACCGCTGTTTTGACAGGAGGCGATGTTATGTTCTACCTGAACGTGGACAATGGTTTGTGCGCCGCGGTGGATTCCGTGCGGGTGCGCATAATTCAGGATTTGAATCTGGTGCCCGGTCCGGATGCGGAGATTTGCCGCGATGGCACGGTGCCGTTGAGTGCGCAGGTGGATGGTACGGTTCCAGGTATTTCCTGGATTTGGACGCCCGCCGCTGACTTGAGCGATCCCTACTCGTTGAATCCCATTGCCAGCCCGGACAACGATGCCGCTTACACCATTACGGTGACTTGCGGAACGCTGGAAGAAGCGGCAACGCTCTTTGTGGATATTTTGGAGCCTCCAACGGTGGAAGCCTGGGCTGATACAACGCTGTTGATTTTGGGCAGCACGGTGCAGTTGGAGTCAGCGGGTTCCGGCGGAAACGGTGCCCTGGAAATCTGGTGGGCGCAAAATCCCGACTTGAGCTGTACGGATTGTCCCAACCCGCTGGCAACCCCGCAGCAGGATGGCTGGTACCTGGTCTATGTGCAGGACGAAGCGGGTTGTGTTGACCTTGATTCCATTTTCCTGCGCGTCTTCACGGATTGCCTGGGCGATGATTTTGAACTGGGCAAGGCCTTTACGCCCAACGGCGACGGTGCCAATGACAAGATGGAGTACCGCTCGGAAACGATCGGTGTCCTGAACCAGTTCCGGGTCTGGAACCGCTGGGGTGAACTGGTGTTTGAAACCAATGACCGGACCGAATTCTGGGACGGTACCTACCGCGGCCAGCCCATGGATCCGGCGGTGTTTGCCTTCACCATGCAAGGGGTGTGCATTAACGGAGAGAATTTTCTCCGAACGGGCGATATCACCCTAATTCGATAACCTACAGACTTTATTAAACGCGAAAAGCAGCGACGCGACGGGAAAGCTTCCCCCAATATTATTTAAAATAGTCATATACTAATATAGCTATGAAACTCATTTGTTCCCAATTCCTAGTTTTTGTAATGGTCGTGTTAAGTGGCGCATCCGGGTCCTTGTTGGCCCAGGATGCCCGCTTTTCACAATTTTTTACAACCCCGCACCTGGTGAATCCAGCCATGAATGGCTTGTTCCAAGGCGATTACCAGGTGATGCTGAATTACCGCAGCCAGTGGGGGTCCATCATGGAAAGTCCGTACCGGACTGTGTCGATGGCGACGGCCATGAAGGTGTATCCGCGGTTCGCTCCCTGCGATTATGTGGGTTTGGGATTTAATGTCTTAGCGGACCAGGCGGGTGCGCTCAATTTTGGTACGGTCCAGGTGAACATGGCCGGTACCTACTACAAGTCGTTGAACGGCTACGGAACCAGCTATTTGGCCCTCGGTTTTACGGGGGGGGTGGGGCACCGGAGCCTGAAAGTGAACCCCTTCACGGATTTTCTGGATCAGCCGGAGTCGCTGCCCGCAAACGCGTTTTTGTATACGGACCTGAGTTCAGGCCTGTTGTGGTCGTACAAACCTAGCAAGAAGGCCTATTTCTACCTCGGCGGGGCCATTTTTCACCTTAATCGGCCAGACATGAGCCATTTTGCCACGGAGCGGGGTTTTGCCGGGGGAGATGAGTCACTGGCCATGCGCTATGTGGCCCATGGGGGGGGCACCTTTACCCTGTCGGATCGCTTTCGGTTCCGCCCGTCGGTCATGGTGCAGCGCCAGGGCCCAAGCATGGAGCTCATGGGGGGGGGATTCCTGCAGTTCCTGACCAGCGAGCCGATAACTGGCAAAGAAGCCAGACCGGAGAATTCGCTGCATTTCGGGGGTTTTTGGCGCTACGGAGATGCTGCGGTCGTGGCTGCCCGCATGGACTTTGACCATTACTACCTGACCGTGAGCTACGACGTGACGGCCAGCAAGCTCTCTGAAGCCAACCGGGGGGCGGGGGGACTGGAAGTCTCCATTGCCAAGGCGTTGTTCCGCCAGCAACGGCCTACTTGTCCCAGTCCAGTGGATTGCCCTGCCTTTTAGTGGGTATCGCACCAAAACCCCGGATACTGCGTCGAGCCTTGTCTCCTGGGTTTTGGTGCGATACCCCAGTCCATTCCGTAACCCCGGATACTGCGTCGAGCCTTGTCTCCGGGGTTTCCAGAGATGCCCACAAACAAAAAGCCCCGGCGCGTGAGCACCGGGGCTTTTTAATGAAATGGCAACGACCTACTCTCCCGGATTTAACTCCAGTACCATCGGCGCTGCAGGGCTTAACTTCTCTGTTCGAAATGGGAAGAGGTGGACCCCTACGCTAAAGTCGCCATAAAGACATCGTTTCTGGATGCCAGAACCTATCAGTTAGCCCTTTGACTAGCTCACAGGAATGGTCATCGTTAGCGAAACGTTATAAATTGACGATTGTGCGAATCTCAGTAATGAACAGATACGAAGAATAAAAAATGAAAGCTTACGGGTAATTAGTACAGCTCGACTTTGACGTCACCGCCTTTACATCTGCTGCCTATCAACGTCCTAGTCTTGAACGACCCTTAAAAGAGATCTCATCTTGAGGTGGGCTTCGTGCTTAGATGCTTTCAGCGCTTATCCCTTCCGAACATAGCTACCCAGCGATGCAGCTGGCACCACAACTGGTACACTAGAGGTTCGTCCACTTCGGTCCTCTCGTACTAGAAGCAGATCCTCTCAAATCTCTAACGCCCACAATAGATAGGGACCGAACTGTCTTACGACGTTCTGAACCCAGCTCGCGTGCCACTTTAATGGGCGAACAGCCCAACCCTTGGGACCTTCTCCAGCCCCAGG
>ENA-ORBV01001188-ORBV01001188.1-microbial-mat-metagenome-genome-assembly--contig:-NODE-1188-length-58608-cov-10.318566_pt1 | contig 58608 bp, 88 predicted proteins | sample MGYA00237777_ERZ505514 | MGnify/ENA primary metagenome ERZ505514 (study PRJEB26160, sample SAMN06269048) | microbial mat metagenome | isolation source: Oligotrophic lake microbial mat | place...
AAAAGCGAAAATTTGCCGAAGCTTCTGAGCCCAGTTAGGGTTACGTTTTTTCTAGTCACGGGCTCAAATCGACCCAGAGGCTGCTGATTACTGCCAACGATTGCGAATAAATTTCCCCACGTTTCATCTGCTAAAGACGAAACAGCGATTGGAGAACTTGCGGCAAAGGGCCCAGCCTGTGGAAGAAGAAGAACGGAAGCGTTTCTGTGCTTCATCGTTCTTGATGCGCCAAAAAACATTCAAATTCTATTTCTTAAAGTTTCTATGTCTGACCTGGCAGCTTCTGCGCGAGACTCGAGCTGAGACAAAACACTTCGAAGTTCTCCGAGGTCAGTCACCTCTACGGCTTCAGCTTGGGACTTAAGAGTTTCAAGCTTTCGACCAATTGACGACACTGTCGTGTCTAAAATCTCATCAATTTCGTCGAACTCAGCTTTCAAAATAATTAAAAAATCTTCCTTTGAAATCATACTTAATTTTAGCGGCGAACGCGTGAGATGACGATACTTTTTAAGAGTGAAAGCTAAACCGACTTGACAATCGGAGATATCAAAGCAAAGGATAAAGCGTCATGAGGGTTTCGGAGTGGTTAAGTAAAATTATGGAAAAGAACGAACTTTCCGCATACGGCTTAACCAAAATTACGGGCATACCAACGGCCTCAATTTACCGATGGCTTCGATCTCAAAGGTTTCCAAAGCACAAGTTCATTCAAAAAATATCTATCGCACTAAACGAACCCATCCCTACAGATCTCGAGGAGTTAAAATGATCGTCAGTTCGGAAATAGAAAAGCTTTATAACAGGCCCTCAATTCGAGGCATGCTGAAGCAAATAGACAAAGTTAGAAAAAACAATGAAGAGCTTGAATCTATGATTCAGAATCAGATCAGAATGGAACCAGAGCTTAACGTTCAAGAGACCATGGGCCAGATTCATCTTAGTTTTCACTTCGAGCAGCTTCTTCATTTAACGACAATCATGGGACTTGTTCACTTTCGTCCTGTGATGGCTTCACATGCAAACTCACTGTCTGCAATGTTTAAAGTCTTAGGGAGCGAAGCCGAGACAGAAGAAACTAAGGAGCAACAAAAATGACAAAGAGCTTGCCGATACCGTTTGAAATTAGAGATTCAGAAGAAGGCCAAACTATACCCTTAAAAGTTTTCATCGAGCATGACTTGATGACCGGCTCATACTTAGTGCTTCAAACGCCGAAAAAGATATTTATGGCTCACGTAGCCGACATTCTTTTAAAAGTCATAGAAGCGTCAAAAGAAGAGCAAAATAACGAGGTAGATTGCTAATCGATCAATGCCCGCCGAATTCTTGAATGAGCTTCGCTTTATTAGTGCTTCTCATATCAGAATCTTTAAGCCCTTTGATCATCTTAGTTCTTTCTTCAATAGGAATGTTTTCCATCTCAGAACCGATATAAGTTCTAAGAACTCCCGATCCAACTTTTCGCCTTATATCAACGGGCAGTTTTTCTATGAACGCATCCATTTTGTTCATTTTCTTGCCGACTTTACCAACACCAGAAACCGCTTTTCTTGCGAGGTTAGTCGCGCCATAGCCAGTGCGAATAATTCCTTTTGATAATACTGGTGCTTGAAATGCAAGTCCCGCAGCTCCTAGCGCTGAAGCAACAGCAGGTCCGGCAAACGGAATCATCGTAGATGCGGCGACAACTGGCAGTGCTGAATATCCTGTAGCGGCCTTTGCAAAAAGATTCTCAGGATTTAATTCTTGAGCGGCCCTAGCGATGTCACGCTCTTGGCTCAAATTAGTTCCGAAAGTGGAATCAAGCTCTTTAATAAACGGCTGATCAGCTGAAGCTCTGTTCGGCCCAGCAGTTAAAAGACTTCTCAAATCTTTTGCCGGAATATCTGTCTTGTCTATTCCGCCACGAGACAGCGCTTGCTGAAGCTCAAATAATTTAGAGAGACGAAGGTTTTCAGTTCTAATCTCAGGGGAGATATCATCTAATTGATTTCTAGCGAAAGAGCTAAGAGACGCAAGCTCATCGGCCCCAGGTAGCTTTTCCCCAGAAATTTGATTTTGAAAAGAAGCTCTTCCTTCTTCGTTTAGGTTTTTTCTAAGTTGGTTTAACTGTTTTGGCGTAAGAAAAGCTTGAGGATTTAAAGTCTCGACATCGATAATTGAAGGGTCGTTTCTTTCAATCGCTTGAAGTTTTCTTTTAGTCTTAAAGTCTTCCATCCCCATTGCATTAGCTGAAATATTTTTATCTCTAGGGACTACTTGGCTAAATTGAAAGTCCCCGCGAGGTTTCCCTTCAAGGTTAGACCTCGAAGATGAAAGGCCTCTTTGTCCCTGAGTCAAATCGGTCGATGAAGGAATAAAAGAAGATTCTAAGTTTTCTTTTGCGGCGTTTTTAGCCATTTGACTCGGAGCATCTGGAAGCTGAGTATTACCTCTGCGTATTATAACGTCTCTTGGAACTGGCCTTGCGTTTTGTGCCGCGATTTCTTCAATATCTTTTGCAATTCTAAGAACAGAATTCTGCGCACCTTTAAAAGACTGTCCAACAGGCAGAATAGATTTTCCTACTGCATTGATTTGATCTAAAAAACTCTGAATTAATACAGGTTTATCTGCGTTGGTTGCGTTATCTAGAATTGAATCAATTTTATTAACTGAATCAGAAACAGCCTCTTGTCTTTTGCCCATTAAGTCTTGGGCAACTCTTTGCGCGTTTTCTAACTGTCCTTCGGCCATACCTCCTGAGTGTTCGGAGATTGCATCTATCGCGGCTCTGTTCTTCATATAAACTTCAGGGGTTTTTTCATTAATTCCACGGAACTTAGTGAAGACTTTGTTTGCCACCCTTCCAGTTTTATTAATTCCTCTGTTCAATCGTTCAGGATTGAACGCACTTTTTAAAGCGCTGCCTGCTAGGGGAAGTGCTCCGCCCAAGCCTCCGCCTAAGCCACCGCCTATGGCCGTATCTTTTGCGAGGCCCATAAGATCTTCTGACTCGCTAGCTCCAGCACCGGCAACAGCTCCTTGAGCTCCGCCTTGCAGTGCGCCCCTTCCGAGTCGAGACAAAAGAGAAGCTCCCTTAGTCGCAGCACCACCAGGAATTGGCAGCGCAATACTTGATAGAATCTCGCTTCCTAAACTTATGGCCGGACTATCTTCTCTAGTTTGCTCTAATTCTTTTCGTAGCTCGGCGCGTCTGAGATCATACGAAGGCACTACGCCCGGATCTTTTCCGACTAGACTTCCAAGAGCTGGAAAAACTTTCGTTTCAAGAGCGGACTGAATTTCATCCCCGAAACTTGCCGTTAGTCCTTGCCCAGCTCCCATTCTAACTGCATCAAGAGTGCTTGTTTTTGGAGTCATAGAAGCTCTGCGAGCGAGCTCTTGTTTTGCTTTAATTTTGTTTATTAATGCCTGACGTTCCATAAAGCCCCTAACTATTGATTTGCCATCTTTTCAAGATCTTCATCGCTCATGTTTTCAAATTGTGCGTCGGTTGAATCTGCTGGAGGAGAATCTGCAGTAGCACTGGGAGGTGCGCCCATCTCTCGAAATAAGTTTCGGTCATACTCTTTGACAACCGAATCAGGAAACCCCGCTCGTCGACTGTTCATCATCGCCCTCAGTTCACGCTTTGCATTGCGAAGACCACGGATCATGTCTTTTTCTGTGTTCAAGTTACTTTGCCCAAGCTGGCCTAGTAGCCTCGCTGCTTCGGCGTCTGTAATCACTGCCCCCGAATACGCTTTCATTGTGGCGTTAGTTAAATTTTGAATTCTATTACGAAGTAAACGACCTTGATCAGTCGTAAAAGAAATACGAGGACCAAGCCCACCGAGATTAAACCCAGGAGCGTCAACAGGTTTAGAAGATTTTATACCAGTTTTGGGGTCCATCTGTGGTGCTGTCTCGGTTTTTTCATCATAGTCATCAACGTTGAAGCCAACAGTTTCTTCAATTTCTTTAAAAACATTATTAAGTGCGATTACAGAATCAAGCCTTTTTGACAGCAACTGAACGTTCTGGTCGTTAGTTTTTTGAAATTTATCATCAACGGCCTGTCGCCGAGTGTCGTTTCTGTTGTCCATCTGATCCCGCCTCATTTCTGCTAGAGACCTCCGATTTTCCGCGACCATCCTCCGATCTTCTTCTTTGCCTGGAAGTTCTATGGCAAGTTTTTCAAGTTCAAAAGCTCTCTTATCTCCGTCTTGAGACAGGTCAGTTTCCTGTCGAAGAAGTTCTTTTTCTTGATCAGTCGATCTTTCGGCTTCTGCGAGAAGGGATTTTTTGCGCTCTGCATTTTGCTTTTCAATACCCGCTAACTGCGTTGTCCCAGCCGCCGCGCCAACTTGACCGCCAACCGCGATTCCGGATTTTCCGCCAATAAGGCCACCCATAAGTGTCGGAAGAGCCGTTAAAATAAGCGAACCAATCGACTGCTCTTTGCTCATCTTCGGATCGGTTTTCGCTTCTGCATATAATTTTTCGCCTCTTTCCCTGACAGCCGCTCGTTCAAGGTTTAGCGCTTTCGATCTCTCATTGCCTTGGTTGGAATATTTTTCCACAAGTGCAGAAATATCCCCGAGCGAAGGACCGCTTCGAGAGTGAAAAGTTTCCACTTCAGATTTTACCGAGCTTGGCTGATCATTCAAAATCTTTAATGCGTTTTGAGTGTTGTCTACCGCAGGAGGAACTAAAGCAACGTTAGGAGCTTCAGGCCCATCAGCCAAAACATAAGAAGGTTCTGCCTCCGCTTGCTGTAGTCCTGGTGGCATACCCACTAGACCCAATTTCTTTAACTTCTCTGCTATCTCATCATTAAAACGCATTGAGAAACTCCATTTTTTTAATACGAAACCAAACCCTAACAACTTTCACGGCGGTTCTCCAAAAGTCAGGCATCATCACGACCTGAAAGCTTCCGATTAGATTTTTAAAAATACCTTTGGAAAAGAAAGAATATTGAAATTCTGGCCATTCTCCTTTGTTATAAACTCTATCTAAAGACAAAAGAATTCTTCCGTAATGAAGAGATGCCCCGTTGTAATCCCCAGCTCTTAGCTTATCTAATGCGGGATCAACTAAATCTGTTTTAACAGACTTCCAATTGTATTCAGGGTGCAAATCATTTATTTTTTGAATCAACTTCTTTGCATTTTTAAAATACCAGCAAGAAAATCTTCCCCAGAAGAAAAGCGCTTTTAAGGAAAGCATCGTCATTTCCGAGTATTCAGCCGAAGTCAAAAGACCTCTGCGCCGAAGCTCACCGCAGATATGCTTCTTTCCTCCCCCGCCACTTGCCTTAACAGCTTCAAGGCCTTTATCTCCAAGAAGTTTTCCTAACGCTTCGGTTCTTTCTCCCCCATAAACGCCTGCGAATCCAAGCTCTGAGCCAGCCCTACCTTGTCGGAATTGGTCCGAACGGTTTACATTCGCAGTTCTTCGGTTCAAAAGATCAGCGCGCTGAGATCCAAAAGTAGATTCATAATCTTGAAGCGCTTTGTTTTTTAAATTTACGTTATCTAGCAGAAGTCGTTGCTCTAAATTGGTAGATTCAGCCGCCTGATTCTTAGCCAGATCTAATTCAGCCCCAGCCGCCGCCGCTCCGCGAAGACCGCTCGAGCCAAGACGAGCACGAAGCGCTCTGGAATCTCCCTGATTTCTTGCCGACATTCCCTTAAACGCCTGCTCCCTGGCCGCTTGATTCTGAGTAGCATTTAGTCCTCCAAGGTCAGACTTGCGTCTTTCAAGAATTTCCATCATCTCAGGAGTGGCAGAAGCATCAACCATTCCAGATCCCTCTTGAGACTTACTAAAATAGTTTTTCGCAAACCTTCGTCCTTCAGTTCTTCCAGCCTCTCTGTCTTTCGCTATTCTTTTGCGCTGATCATCTAAAAAGAATTTATCAGCCTGACTATCTAATAGTCTTTTCTCTAAAATATCTTTTTCTTGAGGAGAAAGGTTTCTGCCTCCCCTGCTAGTGCTGACATTTCCTGAAAATCCAGCTCCGCGAAGCGCTCCGTCAACGCTAATAGGATTGCCCCCAATTTCAGGGCTTCTGTACCCGCGATCACCGGGCCTTAGTCTGCGTTCTTTTTCTAATCTGTCTGCTTCGTTTTGGTCATTAGCAGTTGACATAAAATCACCTCAAAAAAATTACTGTTAAAGACGCCGAAACGCCCCCCTGGTTTGTAAGTCTAACAAAACCAGAATCCCAAGTACCATCTACAATTAAAGTCGTTCCAGAAATTCGAACTATTATTCGTTTTGTAGGAATAGCCCCATCCCTGAGCTGGTTTCTTATCGAAACCGTAGCCCCGGAAGCTATTGTAACTGACGTCTCAAAAGATTCAAAATTTTCTGACAAAGTAAGCTTAGTTAAGCCTGTTTTTAAATTGCGAAGTGACGCCGCGAGCTCTTCCGACAAGTACTTTAAAACGTCTCTAACCTCGCCTTTTAAATTCTTAAATTCTTGAAAGTTTATGAAGTTCATTAGTCTTTAAGACCCCTTTGAACATATGGAAGCGCTACTTCCATTTCGTAACCAGACAGCGTCACGTTTTCATAAAGAATATTATTCGATAATAAGAACCGCGAAGACTTAGCCTTTACCGCAACATTTTTCGCAATCGGTTCCAAGCTCGAAGACGGATCGCCGTACGGATCCACTCCATAAGCCGATAAACCATAACCAAACCCTCCCCCACCGAGCTCAAAAATCGCAGACGTAACAGAAGACCCAGAGATATAATTAATCTCTTGATCGTACTGAAAACGAAACGACGGACTCTGGACCGGCTCTAACGCTAAAAGCTTCGTGCGAAGAAAAACTTTAAATGTCGCTGTAGATTCGAGCGCTTCCCACACAGAACCAAACTGCCAATTAACCGGTAGATTGTGGTCCGCATAGTCTTCCTTTAAATTCAATCCACCAAACTTCGCAGCATAACTTTGGACTGTAGAAGTTGGCGCGTCCGCTCTGCGGCCAGTGAACCAAACTTCATCATTTAAAACAGTCGCCCCAGCAGAAAAATCTAAGTTACTCCACTCAGCCCAGCCTAATCGAAAGTAATCATAAGACCACACTCGAGAAAAAGAAGACGCGGACTTGTAAGAATCAAAAACTTCCTCGTCAGGTAAGAAAAGCAAATACTTCTGCGTTTTCGTATCAACAACTGAAATAGACCGCCTAAAAACAAAAGACCTCTGCGTGTTCAATATCGGCTGAGAAAATATGGGCCGTATACTTCCAGAAACTTCCTCTGGAAGCTGGCCAGAGGTGAAGCGATAAACGCCACGCTCTGATAAGAAATAAAGATACCCCTCAATCTCTTTGATCGATTGATGGGAAACACAGCCCAGATTCTTGGTCAAAAGATCTACTCGATACTGACCGAGCTGAATTACTCCCGACACAATGAAAATAGATCCCCTCGAAAACGAAGTTTTGAAAACTGCAAAAATCTCATTTGCAGATCCAATACCGCGAATAGGCTCATTCTGATCCGTAACACAGTCGAAAGATCTTCGAAGCGCGTCAAAGCCTTCTGGAAAATCAATGTCTGCAAATGTGACAGTGCTTGGATTTTTAGGATCTCCAGCTAAACAAAGAGTGTTCTGATGAACCGCCAAGTACTTAACAATTGGAGGTAGGCTCGGCCTCACGATTTGATTCGGAAGAACCGCCCCGACTAGGCCGTTAGTGTCTGCATACACTTGAGTCGCTACAAAAGAATTGTTAGGAACTTCAGCTGATTGATTCGCGTTAAAACTAACTTCATTGTATTCAGCGCCGCCATTTAAGGTGCGAATAAGTTTGATTCGTAAATTATTAGAGATAGGAATAGCACTCGCCACGTTCACCGCTGCACCGGCCACTGTGATCGACGTAGTCGTTCGATTAGTAACTACTCTTTCGACATATCGACTTGTAACGCCGTCGAAAAAATACGCAGTATCACCCACCTGCATTGTGTGCGGCGAGTTAGTAACTGTAATAACATTCACTCCAGATTGGACCCCGTTTACTAGAGCGCAATTCGTATTAAAGCCGGTCGCTGCTTGAATGTTTTGAACCGTAACGCTAGCAGTTTGATTCGTTGGCGCAGTTAACGCCGAGGCTTCGGACCATTCGCCCTCAATAAAATTACCTTGAGCGTCTTTTTGAACGTAATAGTACCGATATCTTGACCCAGCATCGGACCAGCCGGTTCCGCCTAGAGAGATTGTAGCAATATCCGAAGGCTTAGGAGCTCCCGCACGATAAAATGTCTGGCCATCGTATTTCTGAAGAAAGTTATACCCGTTCGTAACATAAAGAACGTTGTTCAAACTTACGGAGGAGCAGTTCTCATAAGAATCTTCACCTCTATTAGTAAAAGATCCAAGGAGAGGATTCACGACTGTTGTATTGATAGGTGACCAAGCAATATAATTGATCACAATTGGAGTCGCTGTGGAAATTCTTCCATCAACAGTTATCGGCAAAAGTGCCGCTGGAAAAGTTGTACTACCTGAAATCGTAGCCGTGAAATTGGCAATGGCATCAATGGCCGTTTTTAAGTTCGCTAGAGTCACTGGGGTAACTTCTGCAACAGCTGTACCTAGGTCAAAATCAAGCAGAGAAACGGAGTCCGCTGAAATTTGAGCTCGAAAAGTGTTGGTCGTGCTAGAAACAACAGTATTAAACAAAACTAGTGTAGCCGCTCCCGTGTAAGAAATAGTTAGTGTCGAACTAATCGCTTTGTTGGGAGTGACATCAAGTGAAATTAACTCAGAAACAGGAAGCCCAGTCACTAAATCAACTCTCGTGTAGTTTTCCGTTCCAAACCTTCCGCCTGTTAAACTGAGATATTTCCACCCAGGGCGCTTTTCAATTGAAGTCGTGTCTTTTTGGCGAGCGTTTAAAAAAGCCGTCGCAAATATGCGCTCTTTTAAAAGCTCGCTCGTACGAAGATCTATGCCTCCAAAGTTTGAAAAGTTACGAATGATTTCTCTGCTAGCCATTACGGAATCATCCCATGGTCAAGAATGGTTATGTATTCAACGTCCTCACTTAGGTCAGTCCAATTCGTAACAATATCATCAAGAAGTTCTTTCAATTCCTCGCTAGCATTTACAATGTCGTCGCTAGAATCTCTTCTAAAAACATATCTATTTGCAAATACCTGCAAAAATCTTTCTGTGTCGTCAGAAAGCTGGCAAAAAGAGGAGGCATCATATCCCGTTACAATTAAGTCGCCGACAGAAAGCGTTTGATCAACTTGATAAGCAAAGCTTAGTGGAATGGTCAAAACACCCGTGGAAGAATTGATCCCAATCAAAGGAATCTTATTCATTTTTATCGTTCCATATCGATCAACAACAGAAAGATAGTTCGCTGCTTGCATCGCAATTAAATTGTCACCAGTCATCGCAACGTCGCCGCTTACCGTTACGGTTAGGGCGGTTATGTTTCTATTTACAGCGTCTAAGGTAACATCCGAAACAGCCGCTCGAGGAATATCTAGAGCAGGAAGACGATAAACGTAATTAAGCCGAACCCCGTTTGGAACGCTAGTCGATGGCTTAGGATCTAATATAATTTTAGCGTTTCTAAGAATATATCCATCAACGTAAAGGCCTGACGTGTTGTTTCTTTCTTTAAGAGACTTCGCATTCAGCTGGCAATAGTCTTCCGAAGATCCGGTCGAGGAATATTCCAAAGTAACTAGCTTCTGTTTAAAAAAAGCATCGTCCGGGATGGGATATTCCGCCGTATTTGCAACGACATCGATGAACGATTCTTTAGTAAACGCTTGAACATTCACTCCGATAATAACCGCCTGCAAACGTTCTTGAGCTCGATTCAGTGCGTTTATAAAATCAATGTCTTGGATTCCTTCGGTAGAAGACACGACAACTGCATTAGATAAGTTGTTGGTGTCTCGCCTAACCTGAGCAATAAGTTGAGAGACTGATAACATTTATGTCCCCTTATTTTTTGCCTAAGGTTTTCTTCACTTGAAGCTTTGCGGCGGCAAGTCGAACCTTCTTTTCAAAATCAGCTGAACCTTCATTTTCCATCGCTTTATTAGCAGCGGTTTCATTGTCTGATCGCATTTTTTGCGTGTACGAAGACTCACTTTTGCTAGAATTTTCGTTACTTTCAAATTTTTGATTTTCGCCAACAAACCCAGAAGTGGAAGAACTTTCTTCCGCTGTAGTAGGGCCCTGGTCGTCTTCAGCAGATTTCATGTTAGGATATTCATTCCCATTTTCCATCTGCTCGCAAAACTCTTTAATTTTTAAGTAAAATTCCTCAGCGCTCATTCGTTTTTTCTTATTCTCGCCAAACTTTTTCTGTGGTGCTGCTACTTCAGTAATTTCGTCCATTTCATCCATCGTGTAAGTCGTTTTCATTGTCTTCCTCCCATACTCATATTTTGAATTAATTTTTCAAAGGCCTGCTGCTGAGACGATACCCCGCCTTGGGCTGACTGCTGCTGATTCTCGTAAGCCGCTAAAGATCCCTGAAGTAATCTCTGTCTTTTCGCTTCTTCAGCTTTAGCCTGAGCTCCGAAAACACCGGCCAAAGTTGTCGCAGCTGCAATTGCAGCTAGAGTTATGGTTGCTGGTTCCACTTAAGACCTCCTCGTGTTGGCCATTAAACTTGCTAACGCTCTTTGCAGTTGATTTTGACCGCCTTGCTGGCCCTGAGATTGAAGAGAAAGAGCAGCATTAGTGCCGCTCAACTTTCTGTTCTTAGCGCTTTCTTCAATCGCAATTTGATTTTTAAAAAGATCAGCAAGAGTTTTTGCACCAGCGGCACCCGCCGAAGCTCCAATAGATGCACCGTCTATACCTGCAGACGCACCGTCTACAGCCGACGCTTCAGCGCCTTCGATACCAAGGCCGTAAGGATCGACACCCTCCACCTGAGGAAGATCCTGTCCGTCTAATTGGAAGTTAACTTTTTTCTTCAAAATATTTTCATAACTATTAAACATATTAAATTGGTCCTACGTATTCGACGTTAAAGTATGAGTCTTCGATGGTGCCAGCCATCGTTAAAGTACTGACTGAGTTATTCCCACGGCCAAAAAGTGCCATCCAAACTGTATCACCAGCGTTTAACTGACAAACTCCGTTAACGTTTGTCCGCACGATGACAGAGGCAATGGCTGCCTGACTAGTCGCCCGTAAAAACACATTGGCAGCTGCAAAAGAAGCTCCGACTTGAAGTGTTGCAAAATACTGATCAGCCAAAACGTTAGTTGAGAGTAAGGCGACGGAGAGGTCGAACCGATACAGGCCAGAAATGGGCGCTACAAAATTAGAGTTAGCAGCGCTAAACCCCGAAAGACTTCCGCCACCGCGAGTTATCCCGCTAGCCGTCGTGGAAGTAACACTATTAAATAATAATTGTATACTACTTGAGTTTGTAGCAATGCCAGTTTGATCCGTTCCCGCTCTATGAGCTGTGACAAAAAGGGTGCGTTGAACTTCACCCGGATTATTTCCAGAAGATTTACGAAGCCGCCACCGAACCGTGTTTTCCCAATCTCCAAGGCCCGTTCCATCAGCCCGCATAAATCGATATCGCAAAAAAGTAACATCAACATCCGTCTGAGATCCGGACACTCTCGTAAGCGTAGCCCCAGCATTCCCCGCCGCAGCTGATGCAGAAAAAATACCAGCAGAATATGAGGTACCACCCGGCCCGCCAAAACTTGATTGAGAAACCCAGTTGTTAGTGCCGCTTATATTAAATTCTAAAATCAAAACATCTGTTGGCTGAATAGGATTTTGAAATCGAACTCGCTTGTCTCTAGTAGCGGCTAACGCTCCGCCCATTAGCTGACCGACTGCACCATAGCCAAAGTTGGTCGTGTCGGAGGCATCCCAAGTTCCAGTGTTAAACGTAAACTCAGTAAAGCTAGACTGAAGGCTGACGTTAGAATCCCACCCAACTACAGGAGCTACAAAAGAAATGTTAATGTTATCAGAAGCTCCGAATGAAAATGGTTGCGTAGGACTAACCGCGTCAACTGACCCAGCGTTTATCTGTATAAACTCAACAGAGGAAGCGCCGGAAAAAATAGAGCTAGATTGAATTGCGCATAATGGATTCGTGGCAGTCGCCGAATCCCTCGCAAGACCAACCCCAAGAAAAAATGCACCCACTCCGTTTATTTTTGTAGTATCAATCGAAACTCCGGGAGGGAGTGTTAACCGAAAAGATCCTGTGCCGGTACCAGGCGCGCCACTGAAGGCAATCGAAGCGGTTACGTTTACAGAATCACCAACTCGGCGGAAAAATCCTACAACTGTATTGTTGGTGTACTGAAGGCCGTTAGTCCCTCCGAACAAAACTGGAGTGTACGAACGATAAGAACTAATTGCAGGTCCAAGAATCAAATTACTAGGTCCGGCAAATAAAGAATCGATCTCGAGCGTTCTAGAACCAACAACCTGACTTCTAAATCGAATAGCGTATTGATCCCCAGCCGTAGCAGTAGGAAGAAATTTTGCTAGAAACTGATAAGCTCCAGACGCCATCGCGCTTGTAGACGGAGCTGTAAGTTCTTGAAAAGTTCCCGCTGAATTATATCGAACAATAACTAAATCAATGTCGCCATTCGCAAACGTTGCACCAGCTTGTGAATCAAATCGAACATCTAAAACGGTTCCAGCAAGCGTGTCTGCCAAGTCCGGCGTAAACATCGGCGTCTCAACGAATTGATTTCCGCCACCGCCGGCCAAGGTCATGACTAAAGAGCCAGGAGGTCTAAGCGGGGTACTTGTATCGTAAGACATTAAAAGTGCCGCTGTTGCCGTTGGTACGACCCAAAATCCTTGCCCTGTCGTGCGATTCCCGCCAATTGCTTGGTTAAATGCCGCTCCGCTTAAGGGGTCTACAGAAAAATCAAAATAACTTTCAAAATAATTACGGCCAGCCGCTCCCGATCCGAAAGCTCGGAGATTAGTTCCGTCATCGAACATCGGTCGATTCGCTGTGGTATCATATACAACAGTCGCCTGTTTTCTGGTCAAAGCCGTCAAATTCGCAAGCGTATTTTTTGGAGCGGTTAGTCGATTTGAGTTTGATGCAGTGCCGCCATCTATGTCTTTGTTAGTTACGATTTGAACCGCATCTAAACTAGCCACTGTTCTTGCCACTCCATTATTTCGGAATTGAAGGCCTAGCAACGTGTTGTTCGCGATATCACCGTCGGCAGTTATCACACCCGCGCCGGACTCAACAATGTTAAGCTTACTAGTTAAATTTAAAATAGAGCCGGTCGTGGTCGCGCCGAGCTCAAGAGTGTCAGTGTTGGTAACTCGAATAACGTTAATGTCCGCCGTGTTCGCAGCGTTCCTGCCTCTCAAATATTCGGTATTGGTTAACCGAATCTTAGCTCCCGACACTGCGTTATTTGAAAACGACCCAGTGACAAGCTGATTGCCTTTCGGGTTTCCAGTGTGATCGTGTGACGCGATATTCGTCCACGTAACATTGAACATGACCTGATCCCAGTTTCGAAAACCTCGCGCTGGGATTTGAAGTTGAACTCCATTTAATGTGGTGAAAGACATTTCAAATCCCTTCTATCAGTCGATCTCAACTATTAGAGAAACAGACAAAGCCGTTGTCGTTGCATAAGTTGGGGTTCCACGTGAAACAAGCTGACCAAAAAGCGTAGTTTCTTTTGCTCTGATTCTGTCTGTTGTCACGACTGAAACTTCAGGAAGAACAAACTTGAAGTTAGGAACTTGTACAATGCCCGCCGTGTTCGCACTGAATTGCGAATAACTCCCGGCAATAATATTTATAAATCCAATACAATTTAAAAGATCAGCGTTACTCGGAGCAAACGCAGATCCGTTGGCGGTAGCTGTAAAAGTTTGACTAAACAAAACTAAATCAATTGCCGATCTTTGATTTGAAATGTCAGTAATCAAAACATTAGTGATGCGCCCGGACCCCTGCATCTGATTCGCTATTAAGCTGAAGGTCAAAAGACCTCCGATTGCTTGCCCAGCTGAATAAGCCGAGGTTGTTATTGTCGGCGTTTGAACTGATGAAGCTGTTGGTATGATTACTCGATTAGCCATAAAATCCCCTCAATCAACGAAAAATGTACACTCAAGACGAAGCGCCGTTGCCGCACTCGCCCCGTAATTCTGAATCCCTCTCGAAACAAATACAACGAATAAGGAAGTTTGCTTTAGCTCTAAAGGACTTCCGAACATAGACGCCGGCTGAGGAAGTACTCCTAAATCCATAGCCATTCCTATATTCAGCTTGTCCGCTAATCTCTGCGCACTTGTGTTGATGTAGTCACCCGCCGTTATCGAAACGCGGCCTAGATAATCTTCCAGCTGTAAATCAGTCGGCGCAAAGGCAACCTTGTCAGTCGCTGTTGGTGCGCTTCTAAAAAAAACTAAATCAATCGCACCCGCCTGAGTCGTTCGATCGACCAGCGTTATGCTTTGAAGAGTTAAAGTTCCTTGCTGTCTGTTCGCCACATTTTCAAGTGTGTTCACCGCTCCGATCGACTGACCGGCCGCGTATGCAGAGGTCGTCGCCGCAGGAACTGCCCGCGCACGACTTGTTATTCCGACAACTCTCGTCGCCATAAAATCACCTCAAAAAATTAAAGTGCTACGTCCCAACCTGTTAGAAACACATGCACAACTGCATCTGTTGCTGTCGTGTTGTTGTATCCGAAAGTCAGAATTTGAACCGAAGTCTCTGACACGGTTCCAATTTGAACCCGAATCAAGGCTGTCAGAGTAGTCGCCACAACTGAAGGCACTCGAACAAATCTTTCATTAAAAGTAAGAAGATAATCACCCGTTCCGGTATCTGTTAAAGTAACCGCGCCGGTTCCTTCCGAAAGAACCGCCGTTGCAGTAACACCATCTACACGAGCGGCGATTGAACGCTGCCCTCTTAAGCCTGATTGAACTTTTCTTAACATAAAAATCTCCTAAATTAAGACCATCAGGGCAGAGAACCGCCCTGATGGAATATTGACATTAAACCGGCGTAACCCCTTGAAATTACGACAAGCCCGTTATAACCCCTTGAAATGACGGGACAATATAGGTCTCGAGGTAGCCTCCATATCGCGCCGAATAGGTATCTCCAGCGTCTCGCAAGAAAACAGATCCATCGTCATCAAAAAATCCGAAGTCAGGTCGATGGAAAATAGTCATATAATCGTCATTAACAAGATAGATTCGATCATCGTCAACGAAACGCTCGGGCATAATCGGAACTGCTCCAGAGGCGCTCATAAACTCAAGAGCGTTGAAAGATACTTTACCTTTCAAGTTACCGTCTCGAGGTGCAATTACATATTGTTTCAAATCTTCCATAAGATTCATGATTTTCGCGTACTGCTTGAAACTAGCAACAATCATCTTGGGAACTTTTCCACAACGTCTTTGAACTTCTAACATTTGATTGTTCAAAATATCCAAAGTTACAGGGCCCGAGTTAGCGTTCAACTGTGTTGATTGCCATCGACGACCAACGTTTAAGTTGTAAAGGGTTCCAGAAGTAGCATCGCAAACGCCTTGAAGTCCTTGAGGACACACAGCTCTAGAGTTTTGCATATGTACATAATCATTCGCCTGAGGAGCGGTTACAGTACCAACCGCAGCAACAGTCACGACTCGAGTCGATGCGACGATAGCTGTGATTTCAAAAGTTCCGCGAGCTGTACCACCAGTTAATCTTGCAGTGTTGATGTCAACATAGTCTTTTTCTTCAAAGTTCGCTTCTTTCCATCGATCAGCACCGGTTGTGATGATGGTCAAATCGTAAGGGCCAGAGCCGGAAACAGAAGCAATCTGTCCCAAAACACCAGATCCATCACGGAAAAGAGTGTAGCTCATGAATCTCATGAACGATTCAACGCCTTTTTTAGTAACTTCATCGATTCCTTTTCCGAAGGCACCTTCAGAATTGGAACTAGCCTTGATGGCTTCTCGGTCATATTGCATGACCGAATACATTTTTTTAGCAACGATAAGCGCCTTACCATAGTTCGCTGCATTCGCTACAGGAAGAAGACCAGCCCCAACACCACCAGAAAAACTAGTAGGCTGAGAAATAAACAACTGATCACCAGTAAAATCATAATCTTTTTTTGCACGAGCTAACATCACGTTAGCAGAGTTATAAGTGTTCATCGCTAGAGGCCCGTACTTCGTTTTGAAGAAGCTGCTTTGCGCTGAAATGTTGAAACTTGCCATGTATCAATACCTCTTTTTTTAAATTAAATTTTTTGATTATGTCTTAACGAGTAGCTATCAACCGAGATCATCGAACGTCATTGACGCCCACTTGTTCACGCTTGGCTTCGCTTCCAACCCTTGAGTTTTGTGCGGCTGATTCTTGTGAATCTTGGCCTGCAAAATTTTCGCTTCTTCAGCTGTTGGCTCTCTATTTTGAGGCTCATCTGAAAAAAGACCTAAGATATCATTATCAGTGAAATCAGGATGTTGTGCAATGATGTCATGAATAATTTCAGCGCGGCTACTCTTTTCTGATTCCGAAGCGCCTTCAATTTCTGAAAGAGCATAAGCCCTCGACCAAACCATTACCGTTCGGCGATAATCTGCAACGACTTCAGGCGTGATACTGGGGACAGCGTTCGGGTTTCTATCTTGAAGATCTTTTAGTTGATCAAAGTATCCCTTGAACTCCTCCTCTGACGCACCCTCCGCTTTCAAAATAGCGTCAACTTTACCCTTCATTTGATAAGAGCTCTTCTCGCTCTCAATCTCATCGCGCTGACGCTTGATATCGTGAAGCTGCATGTCCAGCCTCTGCTTCATCGTAGAAGCTTCCCTAGCCTCAGGACTCATAAGCTCAAACTGCTTAATCTTCTGCACAGCCGACGAATAATACTCGGACACAGCCTTCTCAGCATCTGCATCACTCAAACCCATATAACGGCTTGCGGTGAATAAAAGACGGTCAATGTTCTTCGTCTCAATCGCCGCGTAAACATCCCCCATCAGCCCGCGCACATCAGCCGATTCCTTCTGACTTCCCTCTTGCTCCTTTAAAAAACTATTTCTTTGATTAGATAAATCTTGAAACTTCTTCTCATAAGATATCTTCCCAGAATAATTCTGAGATAAATCAGCTAAAGAAACCTGAAAAGGCTTCTTGTCTACGAAAACCTCAAACTTAGTTTCCGGATCAAGCTCGGAATGCTTACCGTCAAGAAATGCCTTATGCATCTTCTTCTGCGCCCGCACTTCCTCCGCTCTCTTAGAAACTTCCTTCGCTTCTAGTAGATCAGAAGAGGGAACATCCTCACGCTCCTTCTTGATGCGACGAGAAAAGTCATCGACTCGAGTGATGTTCACGCCGTCTAAATCGTCAAAAGTGACCGCATCCCCGACGTTTAAAGATATCTTGCCGTTATTAGAGTCCGGCGAATTCTCCGCCTGCCTTGACTCCGACTTCTCCACTACCGATCCCGAGATCTCCGCTGATGCTTCCATTTATTTCCCCTTCCATCGTTGCCCCAATTGCCGGATCTACCTGACCTGGCGTTGGAGTCGCGTTCATTGGTTTTGAAACTTTAAAAAATAAAGGAAACTGAGGAAGAGCCTGAATAAGCTGACCATAAGCCACACTTTCCGACGTTTTCTCAATCATAAAATATTCATGAGCTCGGATATGATCAATCATTCGATCCTGCGCCTCTTGAGGTAAATGCTTAAATCTCTGCTCTTGCAAAATCTTATAGTGAGTCTTCCAGTGAACAATGTGATTCTCATAATCCTGCGGGTCAGTGTTCTCCGCGTCTTGATAACCATCTCTCTCATTAGAAATGCCCATTTGCAAAAGTCTCTCGTTCTCAGACTCAGCGCTCTGATTCGCAATCGATGCCTGATCCGTAAACTTCTCCCCAGGACTCATGCCAATCATTTCAAGAACTTGATCAGGAGAATACTGATCAGGGTAACGATCCGATAAATCAAGGATCGTCTGCATCCTGGCCGCCTTCGACTCAGGTAACGCATTGCCGTTTTGAATCGTTACGTTAAAACGCTTCTTCAATTGAGACACTTGGAAGTTCATCACCTCTTGGTCCATCCCAGTTCCAGCACCAACAGCTTGAATAATCCTCTCGTCAGAATCATCATACTTATTCGCAACCACTAAAATCGATTTCAAAACTAACTCGCGAATCGATTGCTGATAACGAATCACACTTAAAGAAAATCTCTCGTTTTCTTGCTCAGATAAAAATTGCAAAGCTACTCCGGCCTTGATCCCAGCCGGTGGCTCACCGCGACTCGTACCAAAAACTAGAGATAATTGCTGTAAATCAGCCTTTAACTGCTCTCGAAACGTAAATAACTCAGGCGCATTAGGAGAAAAAGAAACTAACGCAGGAGCAACAGGTCCCTTGAACTGCGTAACCGTAATATCATTCCCTAAATTCTCAGTCTTCGTAGAACCAAAAGGCACCATCCACTTAGGATGAGCGGCCAAAATCTGACCCTTCATAATCATCGTAGTTAAAATATTATAATGATCTTGAAGCGGTCTTAAATGACGATACAAACTAACGCCGCGTAACTTAGAAGGCCTCTCATCCGCAGTTAAACGAATACAAGGTAACATCCCAGGCAAATCATCGCCTGGCTGATAAAATGGATAATCTACATTCTCTAAAAGAACATCCTTCGTGAACTTAATAAGCCTACCCTTGGGAAGATAATGCGTAGGTCGATGAAAAAAAGTGTAAACACTCGCATCATTGCCTTCCATGAAATCGTCAGAATCTCGGTCAAATTCGCTTACGTCTGAATCCGTCTTTATCGAATCAACTTCCTCAGGATAACGAACCTTCAATTCGTCAACAGACTCCCGATCATAAGTAATGACCCAATCCACATCCTCCCAACGCTTTTTGTTATCAAGAAAAACATGAAACGCTTCATAAAGACGGTAATCAATATCCCCAATTCTTACAGAACGTGGATCAACTTGATTATCTTCCCCATCCCCTTCCGGATCTTCTACCTTTTCAGGCATCATCTTGGCGATAGGGTGCTGAGGTCCTCGGTTCGCATCCCACAAAGTAAAAATGTAAGACTCCCCAACTACATCCGCCGAACGAACAGCTTTAATAAGTAAATTCTCAATCTGAGCAGAATTCCATAACGCATCTACAATTTTTTTAGAAACCCTAGCGTCAACCTTGTCCTCAAACTCATTCGTCTGAGGTAAAACATCAAACGCAGGACGAAATTTCATCAAGCGAGCCGTCCTCGCTTCCGTAAAATCGCGCAAATGGTTAACTGCAATACGCTTGTACTTACGACCAGATGGATTATTTCGATTAGATGCCTGAGTCCTTTGATCTACATCACCACCCGAATAATATATCCCTTCATACGCCTGCAAATTCAATCGCATCTCGTAAAAGTCATGCATCCAACGCTGCTTCTGCTGAGAGATACAAGAAGAAAGCCAATCCTTAACTTCCTTTGGACTGTTCATGTCTAAAGTGAAAAACGCCTTAAGCCTTTGACCCCCACCATGCGCTTCATCAAACGCTGAATAATCATCCATTTAAAATCCCCTTCACAAAAAAAATAAATTACCAGTCGGACATAGAAGGGAACGCTCGACTACGCCCTGACCCCTCCGAAAAATCCAACGCATTGTCACCTGTTTTGAAACCAGGCTTTAACATCTCAGCCTCTAACTGCTCATCCGTAACAGAAGCAGCCGACGCATCCATCCATTGAATATTATGCGTAGAGTTTTTCATCGCCAAAATCATGACTAACGAAATTAAACCGCTTGCCGCGCCAATTAGAGATAAAATCAATGTCAATGCAATTAGAAAATCCATGGTTAAAAGTATTCATATAACAAACTATCGTCCATTCTTTCTTCTTCAAGCATGGAATCCCTTGCAGAAATCTCAATCATTCGATCCCTACGCTCCAAAGGTAACGTGTCATTGGCCGGTACCGATTCGTTCAAAGAATAATTAAGAGCGTGCAGTAAATAACGTAAACAATCTAAAACGTGATCATTCTTTTTCGCTATCCTCCCAGAATCGCTCCGCACGTAGTTAGAAATCTCACGGATTAAGTTTTCGCAACGATCCGATATAATGATCTTCTTGTGAATCATTAAGTCGCGAATCAAACTTATACCATACTCTTTATCATTCGTTGCCTTCGACGTGCGGTGAAAAGATTCTGAAAACCTATCGAGAGCTTCATTTATAAACCATGCCTCGGCTTCATCACAAACCTGCAGCCACCGCTCCTCCCACCTATCTTTTTGATCAAGCGAGTATGAAAAGCATTCAGCCTTCAATTCCTGCAGCCTTGGAACAATTTGCGTCACCGAAGTATTGGCCTGAGTCGATTCGTAAAGCTCAGCGCAGATATATAATTGCCTTGTGTAAGGATTTGCACAGGCTACCAATCCGCCGAAAGTTGAAATGGTTGCAGGATCCACCGACAGAACCCATTCCATGTCCCATTTAGTTTTTTCTATTTCTGCCAGAATTTTGTCATGGGGACTGACGTGATAATGTGGATTAAACATTGGGAAGATCGTTGACCTTCCTCCTCTGACAAACCTAGCTTCGTACTCACGCTCCCAAGTGTCGGACTCCCCACGGGCTAGTAGTTCTTTTTCTTTTTTTTCAAGCCATTCCTTTGAAACATAAGGATTGGATCTAGTAGGCGCGTGAAAATATCTTTTCGATGCGTCATTTTTGTAAGTCTCAGCCAATTCGGTGTAGTGGCATTCTATTTCTGGCGGCGTGCCAATAACAATCAAAGGCGAATTATACATCGCGCGATTAGGATCAAAGGCTTCGTAAAATCCCGGACGAAAATCTTTAAACTCGTCGTAAACTACTAAGCCTCGAGGCTTCACTCCGCGATATGCTTCAATGTTATCGGACCCATCTAGCTTTATAAATGCGCCGTTTTTAAAAGTGATGCGCGCTTCCGTAGCGTTAGGATCTCCTTGTAACCACGACTTAGGCCCAAGCGTTTGCAAACGGCCAGAAGCCCACAAGATCTCTTTCGCTTGTTTTATAAAAGGCGCAAAATAATAATTTTCTGAGCCGGGAGTTAGCATCGCATAGCGCCAAAGCGCATAGGCCACGACTTCGGTCTTACCAAAATTCCTCCCTGCCTGAACAAAAATATCTTTTACATTTTCGTGGAATAAAGCTCGAAGGATTGGCTTTTGCCCCTCGTGTGGTAACCACAAAGCGTGAATCTCTTTCAATCTATCCGTTAGAAATTTCTGCTCAAACAAAGATTGTTTAATTTTTGTGAGCTCTTCGCGGCTTTTTTTTACGACGACTATTTTTTTCTTTTCTTTTTTCAGAAAGAATCGTTTTCAGTCTTGGCGGCTGCATGCAATTGCGGCCAAGCCGCGAGAGTTATCTCCGCTTTATCTCGCCAATTCAGCATGTTTTTAGTCATCCATATGAATGCCGTGGAATTAAATCCGGGAATATTCCCTTTGATAGCTTCTACTCCATGTTTTTCGTAAAATAATTGTTGCGCTTTGCGGCCGAGAGCTTTGGATACTGCAAAGTTTGGATGTTTTTGGCACCAACCGTCCATCGTATCTTCGTCTGCGCCAACCACTACGCCAAAAGTTTTAAAACTTAAGCCGCCAGCCATGTGGTGATAAAGCATCTCGCAGTGTTCCTCACGATATTTAGTCGGCCGGCCTAATCGCTTAATTTTCTTAGACAAGTAGTCCGAAGGGCCAATTGGCAGAATCACTTCTACTTTTTTTTCGTCGTCCACAACTAAGTCTACAATATTTTTTTTGCCGTTTGAATTCGTTTTTGATGACTAGTCACTTTTGCGCCCCCCCATCATCCCGCCATGGGGCGTGTCCCCGTCCCCTTCTAATCATCAAAAACTGGGCAGATGCCGCGTAAAATGGGGCTAGAAGGGCAAATATGCTTCAAAAATGAGCCCATTCATTTAAATTCGTTTTCGGAGCTCAGGGCTGGGCTTTAAATACATGGGCTACATGGGCTTGTTCTGTTCTGAGAGTATATATAATAGTATATATAGTATAAGCCCTGAATATATAGAAAAACAAATATAGTAAAAGGAGCGGTAGAGAAAAGGCCTCTTTTCATGCCCCTCCGCCCAAGATGAGTAAAAAAGATAACAATAACAATAACTTAGGCTGGGGCATATTGTCGGGGCAGATGCCAAAAATCCCTGCCCGAAAAGTGAATCTTATTTACATAATAAAATACTGCGTGCAATATAAGTCATATTATCGTAGTGAATCCAATACTTTACATAATAAACGCTAAAATGTCACCAATCCGCCACACTTTTATTTTTCACAATTTTCGTAAAAACTTATGCAATAACCTACACATTCTTGGCCGTGATTTTACCGTACAATCCGATTCCAATCCTGGCCTTAAGTCCAGGCCTGACCCCCTTGACTTCCAGGAAGTTATTGTATATTGTCAATGAATGAACACAACAAAACAAGAAGCAGCTTTTAAATTAAACAAAGAAGCCGGGGCAGATGGTACGAGCCTTAGAGGGAATGTAACAATTTCGCCGAAGCGATTAACCGAAGTTTTTGGCCAGCCATCTGAAAGCGATGGTTACAAAGTTTCTGGCGATTATACTTTTACGTCTCATTCGGGCGATGTTTTTAATTTGTACGATTGGAAGTTAACCAATTTATATGATCCCGACCTTATAAGTCCGGAGGATTTTTGGAATCAAACCTCTCCGATTACTTTTAACATCGGCGCAAAAAGAAACGCTTGTATTGCAGAATTCAAATCATTTTTGGAGCAGGCAACAAAAAACGAAGTTATAAAAGCAGCTGACAATGCTTATAGAGTTGCAGTCGAGGCAAGGGATGCGTTCGAAGCAGCAACCAAATTAGCTCAAGCCGCTTACGACACGGCAATCGCAGCAGCTCATGCCATTTACCGAGCAGCACGCAAAGAAGGAGCTCTTAAGTGAACACAACAAAGCAGACAACAAAGCAGTTACTAATAGCTTACGATGCGGCCAACGAAGCCTACAAAACGGCAATCGCGGCAAAATATGCAGCACGAGATGCTTTCAATGCGGCTTGCACTGCGGAAGGGGTGGCTCGAGCTGCTTATTACGCGGCAAAAGATGCAGCTCGAGAAGGAGCGGCGAAATGAAAAAGTGTAAACTTTGTACTGCATTAGAAAAATGTGACGACTGCTTTATAGCGAAAGCGGACGAGCAGTTTAATTTGAATGTTACTATTAGCGCGATTCGGGAGTCTCTATCTCCTGATAACCGGGCAGCGTTTGATCAGTGGGATTATCGCAGTAAACAATGGCTAGCGATTCAGGCCTGGACTGACGGAATGGTTAAATCTGGAGATAGAATAGTTGCCAGCGATCACCCAAAAGGAGCTCCTAAGTGAACACAACAAATCAGACAACAAAAAACGAAGCCATAAAAGCAGCATACGATGCGGCAAGTGAGGCAATCGCTGCCTACGAAGCGGCGAGTAAATCGGCCTGCGATACTTTCAACGTGGCAATCGAAGCGGCAAGCGCAGCTTACCGAGCGGCATGCGAAGAAGGAGCTCCTCAGTGAACACAATAAAGCAGTTAGAAAACAACAAAGCTCTTAAAGCCGATCTAAATGCAGCGCGAGATGCTTACCGAGCGGCTTGCAATGCATACGATGCGGCAAGCGAGGCAAAAGAGGTGGCTTGGGATGCGCTGCTTGTGGCTAACAAAGCCCTAAAAGAAGGAGCTCCAAAGTGAAGAAAAAGAACATAAAAAAGAAGCTAATCTATTTATCCACCGATCACCCCGATTATTTTCTGGGACATTCTGGACGTACGTTTATCGCATTTTGGAATCCTCAATCTACAATTAAAGAAGTTTTAGATTCTTTACTGCTTAACGCATTAAACGAATGCGTAGAGCCCGAAGAGTACGATGCGATTCATGACTACGTTAAACATATTTTGTTTACAGAAAACGGATCGGATCAATTTTCGCCATCACTAAACGATCTTTTTCAGGAAGATCCTAAAGAAGCAGAAGCAGAAGAAGAATCAGAAGATCCGGACCCTGACTCTAACGAAGTAAACTATCCAATCGTATACTTCGGAATAATCGAAGAAGAAGAAGAATCAGATGAAGCAGATGAAGCAGAAGAAGGAGCGCAAAAGTGAAAAATAACACAACAAAGAACACAACAAAGCAGACAGAAGAACGGTTAGAATCGGCCTATCAAGCAGCACGCGACACTTACATTGACGCACGCGCATCGGCCTACGACCTTTTCGAAGCGGCCAGCGAAGCCCTCGCATCGGCAAGCGCTGCATACGAAGGGGCACGCAAAGCTCTACAAGATGGAGCGACTAAATGAAAAACCTTCTTACCAGCGAACTCTTGTCCCGATTTGCAGAACTCGGACCGCAAGACGAACCGAATCCTTTGATTGTTACAAAATTTTTCACACCATGGAGCCGTTGGACCTGGTTTGCGTTTTCATACAATCCGGAAAATGGAATATTCTTCGGTCTCATTAAGGGTACAGAAACTGAACTAGGATACTTCGCAATGGAAGACTTGCGTGAACTACGAGGACCCATCGGACTGCGCGTTGAGCGTGATCTATATTGGCGTGAAAAACGTCTAAGCGACCAGAAAAAGGAGCTCCTAATTGAAAAATAACACAACAAAGGACACAACAATGAAGAAAAATAACACAACAAAGAACACGACATCGCTGAGGATGGATCTAAGAGACTCTTACCCTGCGGACCTGCGAAAGCACCGCGAGGAAGGCAGCTACCCTCCGGACCTGCGGAAGCAGCTTCAAGACTCTATCCCAATGAACACAACAAAGCAGACAGAAAAAAAGGCCATATACTTCGCTGCTTGGACCGCTAGGAGGGCAGCGATGAAAGTTTATGACGCCGCAAACACTACTCTAAATGCAGCGCGGGAAGCTCATGATGCGGCTTACGCTGCGGAATCTGCAGCGTGGGATGCTTATTGCGAAGCCAGCGAAGCTCCTCAGCCAGAAGGTTAAAAACATGCGGACAAAACTACTAAAAATTGCAGGTAAACAAAAAGACGCAATCCTTATCGCTGGTGGTGATGGATTTAAGATTTATAACGTGTCCGGTGTTTCAGGCTGGGTGCTCGTAACTGGTCGAACAGTCAGGGTGGTGGCAGAGACTGGCGAAAGCTTTGGAATTATAAGCAAATATGTGAGTCTGAAGTATCAACCACAAGATGAACAGTCAGTGGTTCTAGAAAATTTTGAAAACTTCTTAAGGCGCTTACGAGAGGCAGAATTTCTAAAAGGAGCGACTAAGTGAACACAACAAAGAACACAACAAAAAACAGAGCTCTAAAAGCAGCTCACGATGCAACTCGAGATACTTATGAAGCGGCTAACGCTGCGGTGGATGCAGCGCGGAAGGCTTACTACGCTGCAATCGCCGCGAGCAATGCAGCATGGGTAGCGCACTGCGAAGCTAACGAAGCCCTGCACGAAGGAGAGAAGAAATGAGCGAAGAAGAAGATATAAATGCAGCTCTAGAGGTGGCTGATACTGCTTATAAAGCGGCAATCGTGGCAAAAGATGCAGCTTGGGATGCTTACAGCACTGTAACTCGATTGGCTTGTAGTAACACTGCTCTTAAAGCAGCTTGGGATGCTTACAGCACTGCAGACACGGCCAAAGATGCCGCTCGAGATGCTTATGAAGCGGCACGCGATGCCGCTCGAGATTTTTATCAAGACCCTCTCGGCTTTTATTTTACTTATCATCGCATGCGTAAAGCTCTTATTGATTCTGACAAAGAAGCTGAAGAGATTGACGCATACAAAGAAGGAGAACCGAAATGAACACCGAAGAAAACTATAAGGCGATAAAAACGGCCTACATATTAGCACGCGCGGCTTTTGCACCGGCCAGCGAAGCCTACCAAGCGGCACGCGCGGCTTACGAAGCGGCCACCGACCTTTATGACTCGGCAAGCGCGGCTTACCAAACGGCCATCGACCTTTATTCTGCAACTTTAATATGGGAAACGATGGAAGGATCAAAGAATTGAAAAAAGAAGAAAGCGAAGAAGAAAGAAAAAGTATAAAAATATCAAAAGAAGTTCATGCGCTGATATTTGCGCAGGCTAAAAAATCTGAAACAGTTTCTCAATATCTTTTAAAACTGCTTCTCAAAGAAGGAGCGAAGAAGTGATCGAACATCTCCGAGACAAACTCGCTAAAGAACAGGCTCAACATCAGGTGACGAAGAGCTTACTGAAACGGTCTGAAGATAGGCTCTTTAAATTGAGAGAACAGCTATACTCGGGCGAATTGGACCTAGGAATAATTTTACAGTCCGGCGAAGAACTATTGAGTAATGTGCAATGCCTCATCAATACTTTAGAGATTGGAAAACGACGATTCGAAAGAAACCTCAAGCACGATCTCATTGACGAAACCAAAACGCTTTTTGTCCAAAGAGAACCTCGTTGAAGTTAGAAAACAAAGTTGTATGGCATGTCGTCGAGCACCCCCATCGGATCCAGACCATCTCAGAAGTAGAGGGGCTGGTGGCGGCGACGAACGATGGAACCTCATCCCGCTTTGCAGAAAATGCCACACAGAAAGACACGCGTCTGGCATCCGTAGCTTTACTCAGAAATATAATCTTCCGATTACGTGGGAAGACGGTTGGCCGAGAAGAGAGGACTTAGATTGAGACCCATTTTGTTTTGGATTTGCCTAGGTCTTTTAAAAATATCGTTTTGGCTGGACAGGCTGGCTGGAAAAATTAGCCCCCTTTATCAAGCGAAAAAAGACACAGGCGAAACGTGGCTAAAACAATATAAAAAAGACTATCCCGGCCTCTTGATGGCACATAAGGCAGACATCGATTTTATTTTAAAAACTATCCTAGAGGGATTCGAATTTAAATATCATCGCCTCCCGGAACAAAAACAAGCCAATGTGCAGACCTGGAGAAAAGACCTTAACTCCCTTCACAAAGATATCGGCATCACTTTAACTCAAGTCCCGCCTGACCCAGAAATTAGAGAAACCTTTTTGAGCAGAAACCCAAAGTTTTACTGCCAATCTTGCGGAGCCCGTCACGCTGGAAAGGCGAATGTTCTTGGGCTCTATTTGAACCCAATCGTGTTTGGGCTTAGTTTTCTAGAAGTTTGGCTTTGCATCAACTGTACGGACGCCTTCCTCGGCGGAAAACAAAGACCTTTTGCTGGGAAAGCAGCGCAATCCTAAGCCTTTCTTGAGATTTTATCCCGATTGAGCCACCCTAAATCCGAGGGGACCCAATGAATAAAATTCAATATTACGAACAATCACTTACCTCAACAGCCACCGGCACCACCGTCATGTTCGTCGATAAATACGACCAACTCAACGTGGTCATTCCTGGTGTCGTCGGGGTTTTTAGCTCTGGAGTGGTCAGAATCAATCTTTTAGGCGCAGCCAATTCAGCCGACACTCCCGTCCAAATGAATTATTTTGATTACGTGAACAAAACCCCAGCCTCATGTGTAATCACCGTTTCAACCGCTGGAATATATGAATTCCCTTATCCTGGGGCCATGAACTACTTCCGAGTAGTTTTTGACACTCCATGCTCTCAGGCCACAAGCATTAAATTTATTGCACCGAAAACTACCTACTAATGTCGAATAAACAAAAACAGTTTATCGTTCGTCGCTTCGGCATAGCTGGAGATTTTCTCTATCAAGAAGGGAAATACGTGAAGATTCCTTTTAAGGTGCGAATGAAAATGTGGCTCTCTTGGGCCTGGAAAGAGTTTTGGAATTGATATGTATAGGGAGTGGAAAAGACAGGCTGGGGATGGGTTCGATGCCGATGCCGTTGCCTATTTTACGGCCGCCAGCATTACTAGTGCGACCGAGAAATCCGCAGCCAACACTATAATTGTCGGCTTAAAGGCGGAGGGAATATGGGGCTCAATGAGCCGCATTTATTTACGCTCTCCAACCTCTTTAGCGGCCTGCTTGATGTGCTGCAAAAGCCTTACCTCACAAACGGCCGTGAACTCACCCTCATTTAATAGCTCCGGACTTACCTACAATGGGACCACTCAATATGCGAGATGCACGATCGGACCCAGTGCCGCCTCTGAGGTCACCACCGACTCTTCTACGATTGCGATGTATATGAATCAGGGCGATGCGAGTGGTAATTATATGGTCGGATCGAAGTCGAAGCCTGAAACTGATTTTATGTTCTTAAAAAATGGGTTGGTCGCTTAATGGCAATAAATGGCGACGCTGTTTATAAGTTTAAAAAAATTGCAGCGGTAACTTCTTCGATCTCTGGCAGTCGATACTTTTTGTCAGGCTCTCGCACCTCTTCAACTTTAGTGAGCCTTTATGAGAACGGGTCTCTGCTCCTAAATACAACAACACCCGATTCTGGATCTATCCCGACACCTAAAATGTGTACCGGGGCGGTGTGCGATACTGACACCGCGGCGACTGATTACGGTTCGCTGACGGACAAGTTCACTTGCTGGGGCGGTGGGCTAACGGCCGCCCAACACTTAACACTTCATGATCTAGTTCAGGCTTATCAAGCCTCTCTCGGAAGGAGTTCCGCCTAATGCCGGCCCGTAGGACTCCAAGTCTATTTCACTTTATTATTCCCAGTGGCCTAGAGGAAAATTACTCATGGTCTGGAGAGTGGGGCGGAGTGCGCCACGAAATTAGCCCAATTGCTTTAAAAAATGGGACTGAGTTTGCGATTCCATCGGCGGTCTTGAGTGTCGATGGATTCCCTCAGGGGCATTTAGACTCGCTTCTCGCCCTTAACAATATGCGGGAACTGTGCTGTTGCGACTTTCGCGACTGTCAACACGGGGATGATTGAAATCTCAACGCTTCTTTGTTGGAGGTCGGCTCAAAATACACTTACAGATAAACTCGGACCGGTGTCCGGGCTTAATCTCTTTTAAAACTTTTAAAGCCTCTTGAGAGACCGTGAAAGAAATCTTCTTCATGGCTTTCTTGCCCAGAGGCTTTCTTCCGCCTTTATTTATTATTTCCACACAGAGGTTCTCCTCGTATTTGGCATAACAGAATTCAACTCCTTTTTAAAAGCTGAGTTGGAAGATCGAAAAGGAAAACAGGGTTCCGGCCATTCCAGCCGCAATATCTTTGGGGTCAGAGTCGCCATGACCCTTAGAATCCCAAACCTCTTTGGCAGCTCCCACCGCGAGGGTCCCGGCCGCACATGCAATATTAGAAACCAGCTTCTTTTTGGTGATTGATTTTACTATCGCCGCGCACCCCATGTGCATCGTGACTGACACGGTGGCATGGAGAAGCTTGTCTTGGTGGGGAAGGGCAAAAAGCAAAGAAGGGAACATCAAAAGAACGATAACGAGATGTTTCATCCCTGTATAGTAGGATTAATCCCACCAAACGTCAAGGGGGGTGGCATCTACCCGAGAATGACTGGCTTTTGCAGGTACTTCTTTAAGTGGTCGTCGGAGATATTGTGATACTCCCCGGGCCTTTCACAAACCCAAACCTTTCGTCTCTCGTGGATATCTCGATTGTCGAAGTGAAAAAACACACCGTTAGGGCTGTGCGTGTAAATCCCTATCCCACCAAAAGGAGCAATCATCGCTAGATACAAACATTCGGCAAGTCCGAAAGGTTCTCTTGTTCCCATCCGCAGAAATCGACCATCCACGGCACGCCCTTTATAGTGATACGAGTCTGAAGAATGACCGGTCTTCGCGAAGGCTGGGGTGGTGAGCGTGAAGGGGTGTCCAACATATCCGCGAAATGCATCGAGTTGGAGGAGAAAATCGGCGTCCATTCTATCTGGGTCTCCCCAATTTTCATTTCGAGTGAAGTGCCGAAGCCGGGGCCAAATATCTTCAATCATCCCCCAGTCCCCCAAAGAGCTTTGAAATTGCTTCGTTCGTTAACTTATCCGACGGCCTCTTAGGAGCCAGCCTTGAAATAACTTCCCACAGCTTCTTGTTCGAGCTTTGAAGCTCCGCAATCTTATGTTTATCGGTGTTAATCTCTCGCCATACGAGCTCATCTTTTCCAGCCTTCTCGGCGAGCTTTAAATTCAGGGTCACAATATCGGCGGCATGCTTTACTTGGGCGTCTTCATATTTCGTGATCATTCGCCGAATAAGCCAAATGATAAACCCACCCACTCCAGCGGATCCCCCGCCAACGGCTAAAATTTCTGGCGAAACGTCCAAATAACCCCTTACGCGATTGAGTCTATCTGCTTTGCAAGCAAATCAATCTCAGCCAACTTCGCATTGGCCAAAGAAAGCTCTTCAACCTTCGCGGCTAACTGTAATTCCAAATCAGCGACTTGTGCCTGAAGAGCTGCAATCACAGCCTCAGAATTATCTTCTGAAATGGAATTCACTAAGGATAAAAGCTCTTCAATTTTATTCAACAATAATTGTTTCAATTTCTAAATCTCCTTAAAAACATTTGCGTAAGCGTCATTATGCCGCTGGATCAATTAAGTATTTCGTTAGGCCTGACATCGTTCTACCAGAGCCCACAGTCCAGGTGGTTCCTTCGGTCATGATCACGCTAGCGACAGTCGTGCTATCGTGTTGAATGACCAGGGCTTCTTGGTTTACCTCCCCGCGAAATCCAAAAGGAAGGTAAAGCGTGGGCGAGCTTGTGGGCATAGAACTAGCCAGAGGATAAGTAAAAGTGAGGGATGTTGTAATGATGCTGGTGGTTCCGGTCGCTCTTAAAAACAAACTAACCTCGTCGATTCCAGACTTCCACCACTGCTGGCTTCCAGTAACTGTTGTGTAGGTTCCGCTAGCTGCGCCGAAGGAAGGCGTCCAAGCCGCTGTTTTAGAGTGCTGATATCCAGTAATAAACCATCCGGTTCCATTACAAGAAATCGTCACACCCTCTCCCTCTAAATGAAGCGTAATTTTGGAATAGCCCTGAATGAGCTCAGCGGCATTCGGATCGATAAGAACATATCCAGCTCCCGTATCGACTTTGGTGATTTTAAATTCCACTCCGGAGCTGGTCGCTGCAGCCGGTAAATTAATCGTGCGATTCGCCGCCCCCGTCGTTACATAAACCTGCAAATCAGCGGCCGTTAAAGTCGCGTCCGAACTCGCTACGTTGCTTACGGTGGGAGTTCCCCAAATGAGGTTCGTCGCAGTTACAGGTCCCGCTTTCAAAACAGAATTTACAGCAGGCGCCGCATCTGGAAGCGTCAGTGTCGTCGTTGTCTGCGTTCCAGAAGCTCTTAGGCCAACATATTGCCCGCCTGTCGTATCTTGAAGACGAAGCTCTCCTTGCGCCACGATATTTAAGTTTCCATTCACCACGTGATTCACGGTCGATCCAGAAGCCCCCAAGGTGATGAGTCCGGTAGAGGCTGCAACATCCATCACAGCGGTCCCGGCCTGTCTAATTTGTATGCGGCTAGGAGTGCTCCCATGAGCCCCGCCATAAAGAAGGATATTTGATCCAACATTCGCAGCAGTCCCCCCAGAAACAGAAAAAAGTCCGTCGTTAATGGACGGGTAAATAAACGCGGTCCCGGTCGCTGACGCTTCAAGCCGAAGGTTCGGCCCTCCAGAGGAGAACATTCTCATAATCGCGGTAGAGTTAGAGGACACCCCGACGACGTTCGCCGCTGGTAAATAAACTCCGTTCGTTGGAACGGTGGATCCAGAGGGAATAAACGAAGCCGCGCTGTTACTGAGAGTAGAGCTTAGAGATCCATTCACCACATGGGCTTGAGTTCCTCCCGAGGCCCCAATCGTCACCAAATTTAAAGTGCTGATATCTAAACCAATCGTGTTGTTGTCTCCATAAACATCAAACGATCCGTTTACTCGGGTTATGTCTCCACTCGCGTTTCCAAGAGTGGTGTTCCCGGTATTCGTGAAGCTCGAAAGGCTTATGGCGGCAACAGTAAGGTTTTTAGTCCCATCTGTGAGAGCGCTAATAATATCGCCGAAGTTCGTGTTTACCTGAGACGACTGAGCGGTCGTTCCCGCTGCAAATGTATAGGTTACCGATGGTATTGCCATTATTTTTTCTCCTTCGTGGGAGCAATTGAATTAAGAAGGCCTTTTATTTCAGCGCCTCCACGAACAGACTTCGGAAACAGGTTTCCAATATTCTTTGGAAGAACATTCATGTTGTTTTCGATAAAACCAGCCAGCCCCCTTAATCCAGAGGCCGACGTTTGATTTCCTCGAGTACGTGCCAAATGATTTAAAATTCCCAAAGGAACTCCTGCGGCCGCGCCAAGTGGCCCCCCCGCAGCACTTCCAGCGATAGACCCCCCCAAAAGGGTGGCATAATCAGAAGGACTGATAGTTCGATTGTTATTAAACCGAGTAACAGTGGAAGCGATCAGCTTTTTTGCATCCATTAAATTGCGATAAGAATTTTTGGCTTTAACAAATCCATCTGCCATTTTTGGATCTACCTTTAGAAAGGCACCCTGGATTCCGTGTTCAATGTGTGCATTTAGGATTCCATAAAGATCATCAAAAGCCCCGCTCGACAAATCATCCCCAGCAACTTTGAATTTAGCCTTAGTTTTGCCAAGAGATGTCTTCCAGGCCTGTGCCTGCGAAAAACTAACATCTTGATTCTGAGAAATTGCTCTTACATTTTCAACCCAATCGTAAGCCTGCCTTGCAATGTGAGTCGTGCTGGGATCGTTCAAGAGCGGCTCAATTAATTCACTTCTAGCGTCCCTTGCAAAGTCATCGGCGCTTACGCCTCGAATAGAGGGGTATTTAGACCTCGCCTTATCAGCAGTTTTGACATAATAACCAATCTCTTCCCCGTAATCATTAAGCTTAGTTTCAATTCTTTTCTGAATCGTTTTGAAAGAGACGCCTGGAGAAACAATCTTATCGTCCAAGAGCTGCTTTCCAATGACTTCGTTGCGTTTTTGAATGGAAATATCTTTGGACAGCTTTCCAGTGGGCTTCAATGAGTCATATGCTTTACTTGAAGCGGCCGTTTCTAAGGCCCTTCCTGCACCGCCGACCTTAAGGGCGCTCTTTAATCCGAGAAGAAGCCCGATAACTCCAGTCCCAACTTCTCCAGCGTTTCTTGCGCCCTCAGGAGCAATATCGGCATTAAACGATTTTTGTGAAGCCCGCTCGCTCTTTAAAATATCTGAAAAGCCTGCCTCATTAAATGGAGCTCTAACCCCGGCTCGAATGACTGGTGCAACATCTTCAACCCTCATGGCAGGAAATGGATTCGGAGTATCTCCAGCTTCTTGATAGACTCTCTTCGCCTTTCCCCACAAAGACTCGTCTGGTTTTCTTTCTCCAAATAAGAAATTAGGCTCGGCCAGCTTTGCTCGAGTAAGTGGAAACTGCTTGGCCAATTCGAAAAGTTGATTGGGAACGCTTAGAGGATTAAGGGCCTCACCCGCTCCAACAGCAACGCCAAGCGCGCCCTTTCCTAAATCTTTCGCCAGCTCTCCGCCAGCGGAGGGGGGGGCTTCCCACTTTTTCTCCCGCGGCTTTACAGCCTCACTCTTAGGAGCGGAGGATTCAGCGGGGGCTACGGACCAACTTTTCTCCCACGGTTTTCCGGTCATTGGACCACCTTCCAACTCTTAGGATTGTTCGGATCGCCACCCAAAAATTGATACCCACCATCAACATCTCCAGCTTTTAAGGCTGGACCGCCGACCGATTCAGAGGCTCTTTTTGCACCGCCCACGATCTCTTCAATCTTCATGGTGTCCAGTGGATGACCATCAAACGCTCTCGTATCGTAGCGAGACTTGTCCAAGTTTTGTCGGAGTTGAACGAACCTTTTCTTTAGCTTCTCGAAAACAATCGCCGCCTTGCCCTTAGCGGTTTCAGGCGTGTCTCCAATCTGAGGAAGCATTTTTTCATATTTAATTTCATCTTCTTTACGAAGAACCCCGTCCTCTAAAAACTTACCCACTTGTTGCGCGGTTGTTTTCAGTCTCGACTGAATAAGCTGCGCTTCTGAGTCGTATGGATTCAAGGCTCTCGCACGACCCACAATCGGATCGAAAAATTCCGGACTTGCGTCGACCAGCTCAGAAATTCCTTTTAACTCCTCGGGAAGAATAGATGCCTCTGAAAGCTTGTTCACATACGTCTCGGAGGGCTGCCTGCCGTACTTGTTTTCATCTTGTACTTTTTTGATGTCCAGCTTCGCTTTTGTCTGGCTGAGAGCCCCAGATGTAAGCTGATTTTGTTGAAGCTGCATCTTCAGGGCGTCTAAGTATGGATCTCCAGGTTTCTCTCGACGAACATATTGACCGCTTCGGCCCTTAACAGTTTCTGCCAATCCTTTTTGAGCTTCCTCTGGAGAGGCTGTTTTGAAATCGGAAGCGAATCTATCCTCCGCCGCTTGAGTTGCGTTATTCGCGTCCTTAATAACGCCGTAACCCTTCACTCCGGTTCCTAAAATCTCAGTCGCAATCCCAACTCCCTGAGCAATCTTATCGAGAGTCGACGGCTTCCTCGCATTGGCCGAGGGCATGTTAATACCTATAAGCGCCATTTATTCCCCCTTCTGAAATGAAAATTTTCCAGCCTTCAATAAATCGTCACCGAGTGCGGCACTCTTCCCAGACCGAGAACTAGGTGCCGCTCCCTTTGGATAAAGACTGGGTTTCCCCATGGGATTTCCAAAATCAAACCCCTTGGTTTCTTTCGCTCCCGGCAAAGCAGGAGAAATCACCGAAGCCACACTATTGGCAATGCCCAAGATCTTCGCAAAGTTCTCTAGGCCGCTCGGTTTCTTTTCTCTCTCAGTGCCTGGGTTTATTGGGGTTGTGGACATGCCTCATACCTCTTCAAAAGTTTATTCGTTCGTAAAAATAATGGAATCGATGCCAAGAACCAAAAAGAAGTAAGACACTTCAAAGTTCCCAACCAATTCGGCGATGTTAAATAAGGAGAAGGAATCGATTCCCTTCCAAACGCCCACCACAAATCAATGATGCAAGAGCGATAGTTCGAATGCGCCATGTCGAATCTACCCAGCTTTAAAAACTCATGACTCTTGTCAATCAGGTGGGGTCGTAAATCTTCCCAGCGATAATCATGCATATCAGCGAGAGCTACGAGCTCTTCCCCGTTTTCCAAATACCAAGAGGAAAAGCCCCCGTATTGAAACACGGATCGGAAGTGTCCCTTAACCAAGAGTAAGAACTCCTTAGGAGAACAAAGCCCCAAGGATCTCATCTTTCCGCAAACCCACTTACCGCCACCACCGCCATCGGTTGCTTGAACGATCTTTTTCTGACCGCTATTCAGGAACCAATTCGCAGGTCTTGACAGAGGGTTTCCTGATTTCTGCAACATCTTGGAAGCCGAATCTAAATTCCCCGTTCCCAGGTTATTGGCAAAAGTCTGAAGCTTATTTGTTGAGCTTGTCTCCATATCAACCCACTCCCATATTCATTTTATCTCGTAACTTTTTAGAAGCCTCATCCAGCATTGCATACGCGTTCTTCGCTTGGTCCGGCCCTAGGTCCGACTGTGGAATCGCTTTCTTCGAAGAATCCATGACCGCCAATTGAACGTCGGGCTGTTTCATCATTACCGAAAGAGCGGATTTTTTTCCCTCTGACTGAGCGATAGGAGAGCTTGCGGATCCTGGAGTACCAGGAGAAATCGCATTGGCAAGAAGTGGAGCTCCTGCAGCGGTGGCTCCTAATACGACTGGAAGGGCGGCTAGAGAAGTTCCTGCGGTGAAGGGTGCCGCTGCTACAGCGCCAAGACCTGCAAGCCCTCCAATAATGGAGCCCCACATGCCCCCACCTTTTTTCCCGCCCTTAATGACTGGTGCTACATCTGCTAGTCCCACTCAATACCCCCTTAAATTCTTCCACGTATTCTGTTTACGCTATTCAATATCTGATTAAATCGCTCAGGATTTCCAAGACCACTCTTTTCAAAGGCAGTCATCGCGTTAATGAGATTTGTTCTTTTATTCTCACTAAACTCACTCATCTGAAAATCCATCTGCTTCTTGAACTGATCCTTGGACTCGTTAAACTGCTTCATTTGCAGTCCATACGTTTGTCCGAACTGAGACTTTTGAATTTGTTCTTGTCTTTGAGATTCAGAACTTGCGAATTGCTGAGAAGCTTGTCGCTCTCCGCTGGCAAAACCTTGAGCGCTTTGTCTTTCAGAACTACCAAAGGCCTGAGAAGCTTCTCGCTCCGAACTTCCAAAAGCCTGTGAGGCTTGTCTTTCAGCGGTTGCATACGCTTGCGCATCTTTTTGCGCCTGATTCTCTCGCATTTGACCGGCCTCTTGTGAGGAAAGCTCAGCCTCCGCTGTTCCAAAGGCCTGCTCTAAACCCTTAGAGGCTTTACCGGCCGCCTTAATCGTTCTACCGCCTGACGCTCCTGTCACTGCGTTTTGGCGATTTAAATCCATCTTCAATTGGTCTTGAGCTTGAACTTTTTGTTGTCCGAGATTCTTTCTCGCACCCGCAAACTGCTTTAATATGAGGTCCTCTTGAGTTGTCAATTTCTCTCCTTATCGTCGTCGTCTTAAATTCATTCCAAGCTCTAAGCGAAAAATCTTAAAGCCCTGATTCACGGTGTTCTGGTTATCGAATCGAATTTGGAATCTCTTTCCACTCGTACGACCAACCACTATTCGCGCCTCGGAGTCAGTTAAGTTTCCGTCCCACTCACCAACGTCCCAAACCATATCGTCCCACGTCGAACCTTCGTTATTTAAATTGATATTGTACGAAGTCCCTGACCCAGAATCCCCATCCACTCGATAGCGAACGGACATATTGTAATTCCCTAATTTCTCATGCCATACGTAAAGTTCCCGAAGATCTTTCACATAAGAATCAAGTTCACCCTCTTCTTGACCGCCGATGGCCTTGGTCCAAAAGTAAGAGTTAATCGCGGTTCCTGAATCGGAATAAACACCAGAATTAAACTGCCTCACAAACCCAGTCGATGTTGAGTCCCCAGCATACAAAGCGCCATTATGCTCAAAGATACACTTGGCATTAATTCCATCCCAAGGAGCCCAACTTCCAACCTGGCCTTTCGTGCCAATTCGGTTCAAGTCCAACCAAAATAAATGAGTGTTTCTAGTGCCGCTCTCTCGGGCGTGCGCCATGAAAAGGCGGTTCTCAAATACGGATAGATAAACATCGTCCCACGTATTCATGGAGAGAAGGTTCAATAAATCATATTCAATCTTCTCAGAGATCGAGAGAGACCTGAGCTGCCCATCGGTCGTGGATTGAACATCAATGCCGGACAAGAAATGAAACCCAGTAAGGCGATTGTGTTGCCGCCCCACAAAGATAATCCCACCCTGTACTTTCGTAAGCGCCTTAGGCCCCACGATTCCAAGGTTTGCCGAGATATCTCTTCTGACCCACGTTAAATCATCCGCAGGATCGACAATCTGTAGAGAAAAGGACCGATTGTCTTTGAAGAACGTCACAAAGTCTTCTTGAGCGCCGATGGCGATTACGTCTTCTCCGTCTCCACGGCTGAAGGCCTCAAAATTTTCCACAGCCGAAACATACGGATTTTGATAATCCGTCCAACGCCCAAACGATCGAGAAGCTCCGCCATCTTCCGTAGAATCCATAAAAAGCCGCTCTTTCGCGAGCTCAATCGTCTTAAACGGTTCTGGAGAAGTTGCGTCTTCGATGGGGAGCTTTCCTTCCGCCCCCGGTGCGATGTTGTCCGCAAACGTCGTGGTCGTGTTGTTGGCAATTTCCCCAACCTTTCTAAACGGCCCTGCCGAAGAATCCGACCTATAAACAAATCTTGTGTTAACCCCTGCGAGTCCAGACCCAACGGGAATACTCGTCAGGCCCACTACTGCGGACGCTGCCACGATCACACCAACAGAGGCCGATCCAATCTCTCCCTCAACCACTTGTGAGTTTATAAAAGAAACTGCGTAGTAATACGTCGACGGAGAAACTAATCCCGCGGAAGTTCCCGAACCCGTGACAGAAGATGGGATATCAATCCCCATATTGTAGAAGCTCTCGCCTCCCGTGTACTTCCACGGTCCAAGCGATCCGTCGGAACAAAATAAAACATTCTGATAAACCTGAGCCGCCACATGAGAACCCGAGCCGAATCGACCCGAACTTGTAGTGACCGGTAAAAACGTAGTCCCAGATACAGACCCGGATGTCGTATACATCGTGCCATTAGACCAGGCGATCATGTTGCCGTTATAAGAAAGGCCGTGATCGACCGTAAAAGAACCGACCGCAGTCGTATTAAATTTCACCGATCCGTCCCTGGTTCCAACGGCTCCCTGATCGTCAAAGACCACATTTAAACAGTCTGGACTTTCATACGCTGAAATCTTCGATGGAGATTCTTTGGTGTTATATCCCCCATCAAATCTCTCAATCGAATAGCGAACCTTACCGCCAATGTTACGGACTGAAGGCATTAAACTAGACCCCACTCCGTTTCAATCATCGAATCCGAATCAATGACTGTAGTTGGCATTCCTCGTCTCTTCTTTCGGCGGGCATATTGCTGCATCTTCGGCGTATGAATCGTCGTCCACTTGTTTAAATAGCGGTCCATGAGTCCGGTATTTAAATCCTTGGCCCACATATCCGACAAAACCACATCCGCAATCGCATGATGAAAAATAGAAGGCATATTCCAGGTCGATGCCACGCTCGTCAAAGTGTCTTGGTGCTTCTCTACCCAAAGCTTAATCACATCCGAAGAAGTCGATGGAGCTGGAGTTAAAATGATGCTTCCAGCAAACTGAGTAAACTCTCTCGGTGTGCCAGTGGGCGCAATTCCTCCTGAGTTACGAGCTTCTAATTGTCTCGAATTAATATATTTAAGGGGCTGATTGTCGTAATACACGCGACGAAGATACGTCACGCCCGTGGGAATCGTGTATGAGTCCTGACTCGCTACCGAGACAAGCGAAGTGTCAATGGCCTCCACAAGCCCGATGACAGAAATCGCTTCATTCGTTCTAGCCTCAATGAGACCAAGAAGCTCGGCATCGGACCAGTTCGGTGTCGTTGCATTTTCTTCGTTGTGCATCCTTCGAAGAAAATCCAACATTTGCGTAAGCGTCATTCATCCTCGCTGACCACCACTTTGTTAGGATTCTTATCCAGCTCTTTGGTTAAAGTCTTACGTGCTTTTTTCTCTTCTTGAACCACGTCTCGTTTAACTTCGGCCGCCGTCTTTTTCACGTATATCGCGAACTCTTCGGCGTTGAGCTCTATTTCACAAAGGGCTTTATTTCCAAAGGTAGGACTGGGCTTACCCATTGAATCCATCGTGTAACCTTGGGCCTGCTTCAAATCCCGAACGAAACGACATGCTGCCATGTATTCCATGAGATTTCCGCCGGATCGAACATGCTTACCGATCTTCTCCATATTCGCTGGAATGGTGATTTTAATCCCTTGAAACGTAGCCGCATAAGGAGCTGCGTCCCGATTCAAAACCCAGACTAGCCGAGAAGATGCTGTATTTAGTTCGCCAATGCTTGTTGATGGTTGTGGTGTTGCCATGTTTCACCCCGTCCTTTCTTTCTTGTTAGTTCGTTTCATAAACAATAACGTCAATCGTATTCGATGCCGTTCCCGTAACCGCTGTTCCAAATCCAATGCTCATATAATCGAGTCCTGGATAAGGAAGAGGATAAACCCCCTTGATGGTCATGGTCGCTACAACACACGATGTAATCGTTGCGTGAGTATCCGTGGCAGATAATCCGCCCCGAACATCAATAGTTGTGTTTCCAGCCCCGGCATTAAAGCCAGTCAACCCAGAGACAACCAAAAACGCTCGATCATGAGCCCCGACGTATTGTTTATTTGTCCCAGTAGCCGCGGAATTAAGCGTAAAAGTATACCGTCGTTCTTGCACAGAACCCCCTCGCTTACGACCCGCTTAAAATATCTAAAAAGTAAATTCCACCAGACACACAGTTAGTCAAAGAAACGGATCCCACGACCGCTGTTCCTGTTACCCCTGCATTTTGTACAATCACAGGTAAGTTCATGGTCGGTGCTGAGTTCATGTTCACGACGGTGTATTGAGCGACTTGAATCACCCCAAGACCCAATGCTAATTCTCCAGTAGCCGCATCTGCGGTTACTCTTAGAATCGTATTGCGGAACTTGCCCGTTACGTTTTGTGTAATATTGGACACTGTAAATGCCATTTGTTATCCCCTCTCAAAAAAACACTAAGTCATATTCAAACTTTGAGTTCGAATAGAAATCTTTTAATTCTAGCGGCACTTTTTCAATTACCTTGCCGCTGGTTGCGTCCACTCGCTCTCGAAAAACTTTATCCATCATCCTATATGGAAGAAGGGCGTCTTTCAAAGACATGTACTGAAACTGTTTAATATTCCCCTCAGGATACGCTCCCAAGAGTCCTCCAGAACAATTCACGTATCTTCCAGGCACGTTGCAAGCCACCCAGTCGAACCAAAACTTGAACCCCATATAAGAAGCCCAGCTCTTTCGACGAATCCCATAAACATCGGGCCAGCTCACGTATTGGCCAACCTTGTCGTAGTGGGTTGAGTAAGAGTGAAACGTGTCGTTGTAGTCGAAGCAGAAATCCGCACCAACAAAGTGAATCGTATCGGAACAGAAGATAGACTTCGTCACATAGAAAACACCGCCAAGCGCGTTGCCACCACATGATACATAGTGCGTGAAGTGCTCAATCGATTTGAGGGCGGTTTGAACTTCTAACTCTGGAATCATCACATTAAAAAGATAGATCTCACCCTGCCAAAGTTCCAAAACTTTGGGGTCTGTCATGACCGTGGCGAGAAGCTTCTTTCCTTTGGTCTTTTCCCAGTAATACTCCGCCTTTTCTTTTCTTCCCTCAGACACGTCGTCGACAACAATCTCTCCGCTATCCAGGGTCAGATAAAAATCAGCGTGAAAGCCCTCATCTTCGAAATAACCAAAATTATGCAGACAGCTCACCGTCATCACTGGAGTCATGCTTTGAGCATTCTCTCTCAGCGCTTCGATTGAATCCTTTAAGCTTGGCCCTGAACCACAAATGATCGCAGGCTTTTGCTTATTAATTCCGTAAAGCTTTCCAATTGAATAGTCCGAGAACTCTTTGAACCTTTCTTTGTTCGCCTTCGTGTGACGAATCCAAATATCTTTCCAAGAGTTAACCGTGACTCCATCGTTCGCCGTGCTCTTAGAATACAGCTGCTGTTGCTGGCCAGGAGGGCCATCAATCGTTGGAGAGTAGGTTAGGTCTATTTCAATCGTTTTTCGCATATGTCTAGAAACTCTAGAGGAGGGCCGAAGCCCCCCTCCATAAGTTTTTTTATTAAGCAAAGTTAATGAAACAAGTCCCGCTTCGAGCCCCGCCATTACTCACGGTGGTAATAACCAAACCGCAAGCCACTTTTCCAGTCACTACGGACTGGGGCATAAGCTGAATCGAACCGTTATCACCGATTGCCATCGCGTTGCCGGTAGGAATAGACACACTGTCTCCCACCATTCCAGCGATCAAACCGCGCTTCGCCCCCCAGAAATAATTCGCAGTGGGAACCGTTGTGTTTTGAACAACAACGCCACCAATGTGATTATTTCCCTGAGAAGCTGTAGAAACGGTCATGCTGTATGCACCAGCTCCAGCCAAAATGGGAGTCGCTACACGTCCGGCACCGATTTCGCTGTTTCCAGCGTTATGACATAAAACATATTCCACTCGGTTATATTCCCGAGCTTCACCAAGGTTAAAAGCCGCAGGAAGTGTTCCCACTACTGCAGAAATTGAACCCATGCCTTCGTCGGCAATTACTCTATATTTTCCTTCAGACATTTTAGCCTCCTTATGCCGTCAACACAGTCATTGCCGATTGCAAACGAGGAGAAGAGCAAGCCATTACTCCAGCCCATTGCAAGGTAGCAATTTCAGCGTCTTGATCGAAGAATTTGCGGAAATCGATATATTCACCAGGGAACTTACGATCCTTATGAGAATACAAACGAATGTACTTCGTGTTGTGGAAAATCATGTGCGAAGAAGGACAGTAACTGTCTTCCATCACTACAGACCCGTTGAACAACAAGTTCTTAAATCCAGCAGACGCCGATTCGCTATCTGCAAATCGTTGTTGGGGCTGAAGTAAAGACCAGTAGCTGTTGAAAATGGTTTCAGTAGTAGTAATAAGGTCGGGTCTTTCGGGAGGAATAGACGCAACTTCATATCGCTCTTGCATTTTAGCCAAGCTCAAAGTGGTGGTTGTAGAATCGATGTTCGATTGCAACCAAGATTCACCTGATTGAGCAATCCCACCGTAAGTAGCAGTTGTAGACAAGTATCCACGAACTCCAACGATCGATTTAGGATCGGTGCTACCGTTTGAGTACATGCCCGTTCCAAATGAATCTTTAAGATCGTCTTCGGCCGCTTCTACTTCTGATTTCACATGGTCGATAACTCGGTTTTCGCCCATGTTCTTAAGCTTATCGAGACCGCTAATGGTGATATTGACGTAGTATTGCTTCCAGTCAAATACCAGGGCGGTTTTCTTCTCGTTATAGGCTGTGTTTTGTGATTCTGATCCGGCATACCATCCCCGGCTATTGAAACGTGCGTAACGAACGGGAACTCGTAAGTCCTGTCCGCCGTCAATGTTTTCCAATCCCTTGTTCTTTTGCAAGTACATCAAGAGAACGTTAGAAACCATTACGTTATCAACTAGCTTGGGAATAAATGCCTGCTTGGTAATCGCGTTAATGGCGCTTACAGAAACTGTCATTTTAACTCCTAATTATGTCCCAGAGGCAAAAGCACCCTGCTTCGCCATCTCCGCTATTTCGCTATAGGACATATTTTTTATATTTTGTTGCGACGCACCCTGCCCTTGACCGCTAAACGGTGTAGCACTGCGTTTGACCACGCCATTTTTGTTGTCCTGCTTAACAGCCCCCATTGCTTCCTTACGTGCACGGCCCATGTACGTGTCGGCAATTTGCTGTTTCAAAAACATCATCGCGGCGGGTGTGAATTCGGTGTAATTATTTTCGAGACCGTACTGAACAATCTTAGCCCATAAGGCGATGCCGTCCGGATCTCTCTCTTCCATGTTTATTTCTGGAAACTCTTTTGAAAACGATTCAATCTCTACCTTCACGGCCGAGACATCTTGAGCTTCTTGCTGTTTCTGCTCATACGTTTGATATTTGCTAGCGACTCCTGAGAGATCGCCAATCTGCTTTTCTAACTGCGCTATCTTCTCTACCAAGGGCTGAGCGTTAAACGCTGACTGCGACTCGGTTTGCGCTTCACCAGGACTCCCAATCTTCGATTCAAGAAGGTGTTGGTTACGATTCTCGAACATCTTGTAAAGCGTCGACCAATCATCTGGGTTCTGCTCGCTCCACTCTTGAATCTGTCCGTACTTATCGTGAAAGCCCTTGTACTTATCGAAGTCTTTATAGCCCTCAAGCTTCTTCGTAAGCTCCATGTGCTTTGGTTGCACGTGAAGAAACTGACGATACCCGTTCATCATCGTTGAATACGGAACCTTATTAACGGCTCCGTTATGATTCACTGGAAACTCTGTCGTGACAGGATATTTATTCCCGTTGATCTCAAACATTTCGACCTGAGCTTGTTGAGCTGCGGATGCAGTTTGTGGCTCGGTCGATTCTGTGGCTGGAGCGGGCGCTCCTCCTGTTTCAGCATCGATTCCCGCTTTCGCGAGATATTCTTGGTCGTTCATGTTCTCTTTTCCCCTTAAGCCGGAACGGCTTTCATGTTTTTACCTGTGGGCATGTCGGCTTGCATCGCACCCTTTGCTCCAGCACTCATCGAGTCTTGTGAACTAGGACCTGCGGCTTGTCCGCCACCCATGATCTTTAAAAAATCTTGATAGCTTGCGATGGAAGTCTCCAAAGCTTGTTGCGCTTCAGGGGCAACGGATCCCGCTCCGATAATCGCCCCACCCAATTGAGTGAGAGCGTCTCCCATTTGAAATAAAGCTTCTGTGGGATCCCCACCCTGTGCGGCCGCGCCTTCTGCAGGTGCTGCTTGTTGCATTTCATCCATAAAACTCTCCTATCGATATTGTTTTAAAATTTGATCAAGAGCCGAGCGCTTTCGCTTGATCTCTTCAGGGCCAACAGCCTTGTGAGTGGCGCTACTTACGAAGCCCTCTCCCGCGGCGTTCTTCAGGCTGGCTTCTTCGTACATTCCTAAATCGTACATCGTCCTCGGCCTGTTAACGCCTCCAACGGTTTGCACATCTTTTTGAAATTGATTGTAATCCCCCTCGAGAGCCTTACGACTAAGGGAAGATTGCTGTGGACTGTAAGTCGAGTCTTGAAAGACATTTCCATCATCGATCGCTTTGCTGACCGCAGGATCATTCCACTTTATTTGATCGGTTTCTACATCTACGAACTTAAGGGGATTTCTTTCCCCTGATTTTGCTTTAGCCGCCAAACCAAACCCCCCTGATGAAACGATATCGAATCACACCCATTCTCTACCTGTCTTTAAGATTCTTCAACCTCTGCTCCAAAAACCGTGAAGTTTATCGCACTCGCCACAGAAGATGAACAAAGAAGTGAAGACGCGTTGCCTCGCATCACAAGAGACTCGTCCACGAGTGAAATGATCTTCGTCTCGTTCGCTATCAACGAGGAGTCTTTGTAAATAGCAAAGTCATCGCCTGACGCTTGAGCTGCATCATTCAACCACAAACTAAATGTGATGTTAGAGGCCGTCGTATTACAAACCACGATCGTCTTCACGAGGCTGGTCGTAATACTCGTTGGTGGTTGATAAAGAATGGTCGCATTAATCGACTTCGGCCTTCTCTGAGACAGAAGCTTCCTTGTAATCCTAACGGGCATTACTTAGCACCTTGTTGAGCTTGAGCCTCTGCATTTGCTTGGGCTTTCTCAGCCATTCTCTTTAATACCTGCTCATAATTTGGCCAGTCTGTCGCTTTTAAGAGCTCTTGATTGTCGATCGCCCCCGCATTGAAATAAGTAAGAGCAGAGGAAGACTTCTGTGCCTTACCAAATGGGAGAGCAGAACCAGAAACTACGCGAACATCCGGCACACCCTTAACAGGAACTTCCACGGTCGTGCTGACCTTCTGTCCATCCCCCAAGGTGCTCTTCTTAATGATCTTAGCGACTCGATAGGTCTTCCCATCTTTCCCTTCGATCGTTGGAATATAAAATTCAATCTCTTCGGGATAACCCTCTTTATTAGTTAATCGAAACACTCGTGGCTGTGTGTAGAACTGCAGCATTCTCATCAAGATCAACTCTCCAACATCCTGCAAAGAATGATCTAAGGTGCGGTTCTTCATGCGAGGCCGTGTCTGAGCGGCCTCCACGTATCCTTCCATCATGAGTGCAGAATTCACATTCGTGGTATCTGCTCCTCTGGCTACATCTTGTAATCCCTGCACATCGTTGAATGCTGATTTACCAGTCGCCAACAAATCAAAGGCACCTGGACTAATCGGGAGCCCTGGCTCTCTTCTCACTTGGTTAATGTCGGTAGCGTGAATCACGGAGCCCGACTCATTAGTGAGCTCATCTTCGTCCACGTTCGAGGAGTCACCCAATACAGTAATGGGGTTACCCATCATCTTGAACTGATCCAGAATCGAGGACCAAATCATGTTGTTAATCTTCTGAGGCCCTTTGGTGTGAGTGACCTCATTTTCCCCTGCGTATTCTCGGGGGTAAGCGTAGTTCACGAACTTCACGATAGGAAATCGGTCATCGTCGTACTCGACCCAATCGCCCTTGATCTCTACTCCGGGCGGACCATCACGTAGGATGACGTTATTAGCCATCTCGATATAGCGGCCCTTCGGATATTTCTTTCTAAGGATGTATTCTTTCTGCGCCTCTCCCGTGGTCGGATCGGCCGCATCCTTTTCTTCGCAGATTTCTTCAAGCGTGTCGTCACGCAGCCAGCATCTCACAAGTACCGTGTGTGGTTCACCCCCGTATACTTCCCCCTGACCCGTAGCAGAACTTGGAAGTCTGGAAACAATCGCAGGATCAAAGCCGGTATAAATCCGCCCCTGAGTCGCTACGGCCTGATCGGGTCTATTTCCAATCCCCGCCACATCCGACTTAATCCTGTCTTTCTTGTCCGGGAATCGAAGCTTCAGCTCCGAGGTAGGAACTGGCTCCGTGTAGAGAAAATGCCTAGCCTTACGACCCTTGTTCACATCCGACGCTCTTGGATCCCAGAAACAATAAAACGGATCGAGCGGCCTAAAGCACACATCTCCTAAACCCTGTTCTAAATCAGGATCCCAAGAAACCTCCGCATGACCGACATGATAAAGCTTACAATCAAAAAGCTCGTCTTGAACGACAGAGGACCACTTGTACTTATCCCAATTGCGATCATTAATCTGGCTGAGAACATCAATAAAAGCCTCGTCGCCCGTCTCTTCGGTGGAGAATTCAAACTTGGGTCTTGCGTCGGTTTGGATGGCAATCTCAGTCATGATGTTGGCCCAAGTCATGTTTACGACTTCGGAGAATCTCCATCTCGGCCGGTCTTGAGGCCATTGTCGCCCAGATACAACGAACTCGTAGTTGTAATGCCAATCCCCGTCATATCTCTTTCGATGTCTTTTCGATCGAGAGAGAAGCTCGTTAATCTTCTTCGCTAAATCCTGTTCTTCAGCGGGAGCGTCGGAAGGGATCTGAGCTTTTGTAGTGACTTGTTCGTTTTCTGAAATGATGGCCATTTATTTGTACCCTTCGAGCGTGTATTCTTTGCGCTTCTTCTTAATGGATTTTAAGTTGTCGGATCCCACTTCTACAATCTCTTTCCCGGTTTCACCCTTAATACGAGTTAGCTCTTCTTTAATTTGACGCTTGTTGGTGAACTCTTTTCCTAGCCCGTGATTGAAGTGGGATTCAAACCGACAGGTCGATGTGTTTACCCCTGGTGGGGAGACGATGACGTGAATCATGGGTGCCGAACACTCGGGACAAACCTCTGTGTCTGCCAGTTGAGAGATTCGTTTGATAACTTCGTGAAGAGATTCACACGTTGGGCATTCGTATTCGTAAGTAGGCATTAGGACGCATCCCATGATTTAGAGGTTCGTGATCGTTTTAGTGGAGACCAGTGATCTCGGTGAGGAAGGCTTCTGCTGAGGGTGTGTCCTCGCTCTTCCTTAATTTTAATGTGCATGGTGCCGACGGTAAGCATGCGTTCACAGTCCATGTTGTGATCCTTGATTTTCACAGGAGCTTCCTTGGCGGGAGAGTCTTCGGTGTACTCTGGCCAGTGATACGTTTCATATTCATCTTCCGTGTGAGGCACCCTTCCCTTGAACAATTTGTATCGGCCTGAGCGAATGAGGGCAACGTGTTCATTGATGGATGGGATAAGCTGCTTGTAGTTTTCCTTGCCCAGATGAAAAGGAATTGCCGTTAAGCCCGCCTTATTCATAAGCGCAATCATATCGGGGCGAGCGGGGTCACAGTAAAATGTTTCAATGTTCCACGTGGAACTCTTCGCCTTACACACGGCTATTTGCTGATTGGGATCTAAACCAGAGGCCTTGAATTCATCAATGCCATATCGAAAACCGTCCAGGGTGATGGAGCGAACATTGAGCGCAAACTCGTGGCCTTCAGTAAATCCCCAGTCGACCGCAGCAAATGTCTTGGTGCCGGGCGGGAGTAAAACAGGATCACACCAGTTATCATCCGTGAGTTCATAGACCAGGCCTTCCATCCGCTCATGCATGCCCATGTATTTTCTTCGGAAGGTTCTTGGATCTAGAATCTGCTTCTGTCTCTCGTACTCCGCCAAAGGGAAGGATGGGTTATCGACGGAGAGCCACTCGTGGTAAGAAACGTCCGGCCTCTTCCCCTCTTTGTGAGGCTTAATCAGGTGCTTGTATGGCCAGTTCATGCCGTAAGGTGTGGTTGTTAAGAAGAGGGGCGCATTCGTTCTTGCCGCTCTGCCCTCAGCGTTAATCCAAAACTGGTATTTACACTTCCCAGCCTCATCGAGCCAAACCCATCGGACGTTGCGAATCCCTTCGATGGAGTCGGGGTCTGTTGATGTCCGTATATACACCTTAAAACCATCGTGAAAATGGAACTCGGAGTCCGCTTTCATCAAGGTTCCAAAGCGTGCGGCGTACTTCATCCAGGTGGGTAGGGTGGATTGGTTTAATATCTTGTGAGTCGGAGCTCCAATGATGGCGCAGTCGTCAGGGGTCCAGCTGAAGGAGCTCTTTAAAGCCCATAGGGCACCGACCGTTGATTTCCCTCCCTGTATTCCTGAGCAGCAAAGAGTGACCTTGCTGGTAGTTTCAAAGGCTCGGCCCTGCTTTTGGTGCAGAGTGATCTTATCGGCGTTAGTCATCGTTTTTGGGGCCTACGGTGTAGGAGATTTCTCCTTCGGGAGATTGAATGCTGACCTGAATGGGGATTATGTTTTGAATCTTTACTTGGGGGTCTTCTTGAATCAGGCCGAATGTTTTGTAAATCGCCGTAGCGGCCCTCAGTTGATTGCCGAAGTTCTCGGGTGAGTTCCAGGTCAAGATGTTGTGATACGCGTCGTCACAGCGGCCTAGCATTTGAATCAAGCGATTCCTGGAGGTGTTAATGTAGTTCTGCACCTCAGTTGATCCCATGGCTTTTTGAAGGCGTCTGGTAACGGTTCCTTCGTTAACCCCAAGCTCTTCAGCGATTTCAGCTTGCGATTTATTCGATGTTAACTTCATAGCAAGGGCTTCTTGTAGCTTTAAATCGGTGTCTGCGTTCTTGCTCCCCCTTTTTCTACCCATGGAAATAGTTTACCTCTCTGTAACCACAATTGTGTCTATAATTTCTTGAGGGAGGGCGTTTCTGGCTTCCATGACTATGGCTTCGAAAGCGGGAAACTTTTTCTCGGTATCGTAGAGAAGTTGAAATCCCTTAAGTGTCGCCTCGAAGATAGGAACGAAAGATTCGGGCACGCCAATCACGTAATGCTTCCAGTTTTCTGGGATGGCGTCTTCGGGGACCGCTGAAATAGCGGAATCCACTCTTTCTTCCTCTTCCATGGTTAGGCCCCACTGTTTCAAGGGTTAGCCTTTTCCTTGTCTCGCCTCATGTCTTTTAAAAAGGCTCGTTCATCGGCGGTGATGTACTTACGTTTCTTCGTAGTAGCCTCTGGGGGTGAGTCTGGAAGGGTCTCAATCCGGTTAAAGACCTCCTTTGGAATGGGAAGGACGTGAGATTGATTCTCTCTCCACTCTTTCCAAAAGGAATGAAAGAGGAGGGCTAAAAACCCACCTAAAGTTGTGGCAAATAGTCCTATAAAGAAAAAATTAGTTATGTCCACCACTCTGCACTCCTTGCTTCGTTTCTCGTGAGGGAGACCATGTGGGTATCCACGTATTCTCCGTTTTTGAAATAGCGCTCTCGGAGTCTTCCTTCTTCTTTCATGCCTAGCTTCTGGAACATGGCCTTCGCTTGGTTTCCATGAAATGTCTCTCCCCAGATAAGGTTTAAGCGTAAATGCTTGAATCCGTATTTAAGAAGCTCAATGAGGGCACTCTTTCCATATCCGTTACCCTGTTCCTTGGGGGAGATGAAAAGGGAGAATTCGGCTGTTCCATGAATGGGGGTGATGGAGGTGAGTCCCGCTGTTCCGATATTTAGACCCTGAGGGCTTAAGATCCCGAACATTTGAATGCTGGGGTCAGAGGAGATTCTCTCTCTCCATTTTTTTTGATCCTCTTCAGAGATCAGGCCATTTTGACGAGTCCAGGCTGTGATTCTGGGGTCATTTCTCCAGGCATATTGCTCCGCAGATATTTGCTTGGTGAGTATCACCACGGGTCTTTTTTTTACCGTATCTTTTTGGTTGGTTGCTGTTTGCAAGTCCCCTCCTATCTTTTGAATGTTTCCATTGCCGCTATTCCCTCTAGCTTGACGGTTCCTTGTTTAATCCTGAAAACGACCGATTCAGCTGTGGATGTAACCATCTCTTCGATGTTTGATTCCAAGTGGGAAAAGTTAAAAAAGTGAGCCTTACCGAAGAGGACCCCGGCCTTACACATCTCCTGCATAAATAGGGCGGTCGTGGGGTTGGTGACGTTAAGCATGCACCGGGTCCCGTAGCCCTGGAATCGAATCTCTGGATGAAGATCGTTTAGCTTCTTTTGAAGTCTCGACCCGTAAAACATGAGGTCTTTAAAGTCACGTTTTTGCAGTTCGTCGAGGGTCGCTCGACAGGCGGCGAGTGAAACCGCGTCTCCAGAGAAGGTTGAGGAAATAAAGTACTCGCAGTGGTCCATAATTTCTTTTCGTCCCCCGACAGCGGAGAGGGGGAAGCCGTTAGCCATTCCCTTACCCAAAAGCATTAGGTCTGGGTCTAGGCTCCAAAGTTGGGAGACAGTCCAGTTGGGCACTCTAAAGCCCGTGACTATTTCGTCGGCGATAAAGAGAGCCCCCACATCCCTGCATTTTTGTCTTATGCCCCGGATATAAGTTTGCCATTCGTCGGTGAACTCTAACTCTAAGGCTTCCATGATGACGGCTGCCGTCTTTGTGGTGATTTCGTTTTCAGTGAGTAAACGGATGTCGAATTTATCCGTGACTCCTAGGGCGGGTTCGGTGAGGGAGACGAAAACATCTCCGTGCCCATGATAACCCCGACAAAGGATTTCCGACCTTCCTGTTACCGCCCTTGCGATTCGGATAGAAGCCATGGCGGCCTCGTTTCCTGTTTTTAAAAACCTTACTTTTTGCATCTGAGGGATCGTGCCCGAAAGGTGTTCCGCCACTTCGACCTCCAAAGTTGTTGGAAAGGAGTGAGAAGCGCCCTTCCTTGCTTGGCGAATAACCTCATCAATGACGGCTTGGTTACTGTAGCCGAGAGAGACCGCCCCAAGCCCGCAGATAAAGTCGATGTACTTATTACCCCAGGCGTCTTCAAGGTAAGGACCGGAGCCGAAGCCGTTGGTATGAGATGGATATACGTTCTGGACATATTGACTCCAGCGCTTCGAGTTCGTACCCGGAAACCCTTGAGCCAACGAATTTTTACTGCGCTCTATCCAGGATTTGTCTGGATTTTTGACCCTCGTCATAAATCTTTCTCGCTTTCTCTAAATCTTGGGGGATATCGATGGAAGTTTTTATAACGGAATGCGCTTGCGGGTTGAAAAGGTGCCCGTATTTCATCTTTTTCTCAAAGCCATCTCGTATCACCTTATTTTGATCGAAGTGCATGAAGGGATGCTCTCGGTCTTCGCATTGGTGTTCATCAAACCAACGAAGGGCTTTTAAGGTGCAGGCCTGTAAATCAAGCCCCTCTAAAAAGGTTCTCTGCATCGTATTTGAAACGTAATCGCAATCCTTTAGGAGCATTTCAACCACCTCACAAATCATCTGCGGGTGAGTTTGCCAGCAGTCGGCGGTTATACGCACCAGAGCATCACAACCCATCTCCAGGGTTCCTTTTAAATATCTAGTAAGGAGGTCATTTTCGGGAGCGTCTGGGAAGATGGCGCTAATGAGCTCCGACTCACAAAACATTTGAAGCTTCGTATCGTCCTTAGGACCCAAGACACGAGTAATCGACTGAATGTTCTTCGTTCGAAGATGTCTTTCCGCTGCTACGGCCGAATCATACGACCACCGAAGGAGAGGCTTCTCTCCTATTTTCTCGAACACTTTTCCTGGGAATCGACTCCCACCACTTCTTGCTTGAATGCCCAACAAAACCTTCACATGTCTCTCCTACTTGTTTGATGATTTCCTCGCAAAGCCCGCTCATCTCATACGCATCCGCCAAAGACCAAAGGCGCTTTGAATCATGAGTGATGAACGCTCGAACCATTTGTAAGTAACTCGCCTCGATGAAGTTATATGGAACTTGAACTCCATTCCAATGGGCTGTCCACTCGTAGCTATCCGTTCTAACTTCTAAGATTCCGTTTGCTAGGTGGCTTAAGTAAACGAGCTGGCAAACGTCCCACACTAAGCCGTCTCGGCCGGTATTGTAAAAATTGTATGAAAGATGATTGGCCCGAGTGTTGTTCATGTTCGTAGAAACGAACGCCCAGTTGTTGACGACGAAACCCGTCTTCTGAAGCAGGGGCTTGATCTCTTCTCTGTGCTTGCTCATGGGCTTTTCACACAGAAACCAAATTTTTTTATGCGCCGCCCGTTCACACCACTCCATGTGAGTCTCGGTCGGAGTCGCAATAATCGCGTGAGTAATATCCGGCCGGCCAAGGATCGCTGGGTCGTCATCCTTCTCAATCACGAGATAGGGCTCTTTTATGTAATTCAAAACCGCCTGGTACCTTCGGCCAATAGATCCATCTCCGCCGACGAGAGCAATCAATGGCCACCTCGATTCTGTTTTTCGAAATAACGAATCCCAGAAACCATGGCCGCCATCTCGGCAGGAGAAAGGGAGAAGTAGGCATCTGGGCAAGAAACCGTGGAACCAAGTCTCATGTGCTTTTCAATCACTGTAGCGCCCTCGGAAACCGACTCGAGAGTCTGGTCGAAGCCCATGGTGTGGTCGGAGAATCCATCAAAGCGCGGGAAGAGATTGTCAAACCGAACCTGAAAATAAACCGGGTAGAGGGGCACACAAAATAGTTTTGTACATTTGGCAGGGACTAGCTTGTCGGTCATAACGTCGCATGAAACGATAGTTTCAAGCCCTTCGTCGAGGGACTCTCTGATCCAGTCCGCCCTATTTTTCTGCGAGTACGATATTTTAATGAAGGGCGGATTGGTTCGGAGAAGAAAATCAAATTCATCCTCTCCAAAAACAGAGGCCGAAAAAGGCACTCCTACTTGTTCCGCGTATTCCTTCCCCTCCAAGAACACATCTGGAGGAAGCCAGATATTTCCTGTCGCCGTGAAGTCTTTCGTATTGGGGAAGAGCTGTACCTTTAAAGCGTCAATCCCCATGTCTGCACAACGATCCACAGCTTCTTTTAAAAGCGTGAGCTTGCCTTCGTGGCAGCTTCCTAGTTCTGCAATGATCCTAATCCCCACTTTTCCCCAACCAAACTTCGTACATCTGTTTTAATTCTTCTTTCGTAAAGCGCTCGACGTCGTGACTGGACTTGCCGTCCGTCAACATCACCTCGTGAAGCTTTTCAATGGAGCGCATGCCGAGAACATTAAACAGGGCTTCTTTATCTGGATTCCAGTAATGCCAAATCATTTTTAAGATCTCAATCATCTCCGCCGATTTCATTTCTGGATAACTGAGTCCACAATTATTGTTTACAAGCCCTTTGATGATAAATTGAGCGGCGTCTTCAATCATCATGAAGAATCTAGTGCAATTAAGGTCCGTAATCGGAAGGGGCTTTCCTTCTTTTGCTAGACGAGTCCACGTTTCAATGACGGAACCCTTAGATCCAAAAACATTTCCCCACCGGGTCACGCCGAAACGAATGTTTTTTTGAAAGGTGTTATTCCAAAGCCAGAGATGTTCTGCGGCAAGCTTACTTACACCGTAAGCCGTAATAGGAGCGGCCGCCTTATCGGTAGAAACAAAGATTCCAGAGACCGCGCTCTTCGATTCTTGAAAAGCATCGGCCACGTTTTGAGTCCCCAAAAAATTCGTTTTAAATCCGGTCTTCACATCGGATTCTAATTTCTCAACGTGCTTCAGAGCGGCCGAGTGAATAATAAAGTGTGCGTCTCTTATGGCGAAACGCATTCGCTCAAGATCCGTAACGTCACCCAGATAGCAATCCAAAGGGATTGATCCCTCATAAGTTCTTTGTAAGTAAACTTGCTTTTGTTCATCTCGGGAGATCACTCTTATTTTAGAAATCCCATGAGAGCGAAGAAATTCTTGCTCTTTTACAATGGCGGAGCCGAGCGTTCCAGTTCCCCCAGTAATCACCAGAATAATGGTTAGGCCCTCCCGCGTTGCGGGTTCTGCAAGAACACAGAGTCAGGATCGATCTTCTCAATATGAAGAAGACAAGACTTCTCATGCTCGAAAGTCGCAAGCAGTCTCTTCAAGGCAATCGTCTCTTTATTTGCCGGAAGTCTGGTTTTTAAAGACCACCACAGGGTGTAAGCGTTCGTAGCAATCAGCGCAATGCACGCGACGGCGAGTCCGGTTTCCATTTGTGAATCCCCTCGTAAAAATCGTTATTGTCGTGGAGTACCATGTTGAAATAGTCGGATAACTTCATCTGGAGCTTGTCGGAAATGGTGCGAGCGCGGCCTAACTCGTACTGAGTCACGCGGACATTCGTCGCTACCTTGACGTGTCCTCCGCCCTTCCCTTTTTTCTTCTTCATGCGCTTTTTTACAAGAAAATCCGTTTGAAGTGCAAGGACTTACACGTTTGTGTCAGGTTCCCAATCTTTTGGATGCCCGGGCTTCCTGGGGGGCCTCTCAAAGTGGGCGACAATGCCGTCGTACAACCTAAGAGGAATTAAAGTTGAATTTAAAAAGCCAAATTTTTTATGAAGCTCTACGGGAAAAGTGTTCCGCGTATATCCCTGATTCATGGCTATCGCATAGAGGCGATTACCTTGTTTTTCAGAGATTAAAATCGGGCTACTGTCTTCTGCTTGATGTGAAGGTTCGTGGGGCGGATGAATGTTTGTCGACGGAATCTCCTCTGCGCTTGGTGGCGGCACCAACGAAACGGTCGCCTGTTCGGCCTGCTCCATTTCTTCGTGCGTGTAAACTCCGCTCAACTCTGCTGGGAAAGCTTTGCGCAGTGCTAAGGCTTCCGCGCACTTCTCCAACATAAGGTGTGGCATCTTCCGCCACATAGCCCCCTGGTGATCTCCGGGATAGTACTGATCCCATCTGGATGAGGCCGTGAAAGGACACCGCACCCCGCCCACCATTTTATAAACCGTAACCGTTGCCTTTTTAGGATTCTCTTCACTATCAAATGCGGTCGGATCTATTCCGGCATATTGGCCCGTTCTATGCGCCACCAGTCGATAACCATCAATTGCTGTAATAACAACGATGTTTGACTGACCGGTTTTATTGTTCGTTCTCTTCTGAAAATAAATCTGCTTGGCCAGGGGATCGAGGCCGGTCTTTTTGCATTGATGCATAAACAGCTCCAGCTCATCATTGCTAGCGCCCTTAGCGACGGTCCTTTTTATCAGCTCGATTTGATTGTCTGTAAATCCAGGCCTATCGGGATGGTTTGGCTCGTGTACTACAATTGTGGTCATTTCTGCTCATAATTCGAGGACACTCAAAGCGCAACACAATTGTGGTTAGCTCTAGTTGGTTACGTGGGAGGGAAGCGCGTCTTCGGGCGTGGCTCCAGGAAAAGTGTTTCTAAGGATTTGCTGCCAAGTCCTTCGGTATTGAAACTGCTCTTCGGCGTTGAGGTATTTTTGAACAATAATCCAGTGGTGAGTGGATTTGTAATGGCCCCAAGTAGGAATAATGCCGAGGTTAGAGAGCTTCAGCATTTCGGTCATGATGATTCGGTGGAGTCGTTCGGGTTGGTCGTAAATTAGAGCCTTCGCCCCAGCCCGCATGACATCCTTCCAGTTCAACGTCTCCACTTTGAACGACTGTCTTGGTTTCTATCCACGTGGTCTCTAAAGCTGCTCAAAAATTTAAGCATTTGCTCATGAAGCCAGAGGATTTGCTGGTCTTTAAGTTTTACGGTGAAAATAATGCCGTAGTGTTTTTCGTAGTGAGCTTTAACTACCGGCCAACATTCTTCAGCGTTTTTGGAGTCCGCAAGCACTTTGTCTCTCCCACCCTGAAGCATTCGTAATATAGGTTTCGAGGTAGCAATCGAAGTCGGTTTTTTCGATGCATATATAATTTCCAAAGTCGGGGCTGCGCGTGGAAATGATCTCGTTCTCTTGTCGTCTCTCAATGACACCCTCGGCTCCTGCGTAAATCTTCCCGTTCCATTCTGGAATCTTCTTCTGGCTGCAGGCAGTGAAGATAAGGAAAACCCAAACAAAGACATGTTTCATCTTTTTCCTCTGAGTGTGTTTTCAAGGTCGGACGTGTCTTTTGTAACAACGGCCTTTTTAACACCCTCTTTAAGTCGTTTGTTAAGGAGCTCATCTCTTTGAGTCTCAACCAAACTATTTAAATTCAGCAAGAGCTTTTGAAGCGCTTCTAAAATGGTTGGAATTAAAATAAAGATCGCACGAAAAGCGGCGAGCACTTACTTCAGCTCGACCTTGCCCTTGGTTATAAAGCGCAGGCCGATGCCAAGCGCCCCAATAATCCCGAGGATAAGCTCCGGGTTTGACTCTACGAAAATTTTCAAGCCGGGAATGACCCCGAAGCCTGCCAAGATCCCCGCAAGCGCTATGAGAGCGTTTAGCCATACGGTCTTAGATAAATAAGCTTTTTTAGTTTCAATAACGACTGGTTCATTCATGATTAGATTCCCCCCAACACATCTTGTACTTCAGAAACTGACCTCACAACGAAATATTTTCCTCCAGCCTTAATGACCTCCGATTGAAATTGCTTTTGATACTCGGAGACTCTCCCTGTTTCTGATTTTACCTCGAGGCCGATGAATTTGCCGTGATGCACAATAATGAGGTCCGGAACGCCCCTTCTGACGTAGGGATTCAGGTGCTTATGGAAGGATCCAACCATGACCTTTTGGCCCCTGTAGTTCTCGGCGAAAGTTCCTTTGAAGTATCCAGCGGCAGGGCTCTTATAAAAGAAATAGCCCTTCACCTGGAGATAATGGCAAATAGCGGTTTCTATCTGAGATTCAGACGCTTTGAGAGATGGCAATTTCTTAGGCCTCGGCAATCTCAACGAGAGTTGCCCAACACCGAGCTTCTCCACAACACCAATTGTATCACAACACGAAATAAATCCTTAAAGTGGAGATATGGCGAGTATGTACTGGCGCGTGGTGTGGAAAAAAAAGACCGACACACAACAAAAAGGAAAGTTTGAGGTTTTGTGTACGTCGGAAAGAATGGCCGATTACTACAAACGGTTCTTTGAGAAAGATCCGGACGTTACCAGTGTGGAAATAATCAAAGAGCTCATCTATCCGAAGAAGAATTAAAGCTTTTGGTGTTCTTCTAACAACCAAGGTCCTCTCTTACCCTCCACTCATTAAGCTTCATTAAATCTTCTTTCTCTTCGAACAATAGGACTGTGGAAAAAAGCAAATAAACTTAATTCGAATCATCTGGCGTCGTAATTGCGAACCCGTCCCTACCAAGTGTGTAAGCACGAGTTTGCAACTACCGAAGTATTCCTCCGGCTTGGTTCTCCAGAAAAGCTAATCTTTCACACCGCCCGTTGCATTCTACCGTCGCTCATCACTTCGACTTTAGGACGTTGCTGCATTTAAAACGAAAGATTAACTAAGTGCTCCTTCAAACTTTGTGGCTCCTTGTCGATTACCCACCTTCTGGTAACCGCTGATTTAACCTGCCCACTCAATTGCCTGGCCCGACGCTTCTTGAAATCAGTTCCCCGCGGTAGCGTCCGTCAACAACTCCCCCGCTGGTTAACCCGTCGAGAGCTGCTTAAAAAAAGAATTTGAACTTTGGCATCGAATCTGACACCTTGAATCGAATTCTTAGTTAACGCTTGAATTCAAGGCCCTGTTGAAGCTTTTGAAAAGAAGTTTCTGCAGGGCCCTTCTTTTTTCTAGACCACGTAAACCTGGTGGTTTTTTTAACACTTTTCGTGATACTATGGCCTGTGTCTTAAGCTACAAGCGCGTAGCAACTTTGTATTAGTTGGGGCGGCCTCGGTCGCCCTATCTAATTTTTGAGTGTACTTTTTCGAGCTTCAGGACTAACCGAAAAGTACAAAGTTATGGACACAAAATCAGAACTACAAAACCAATTAGTGCGGTCGCATCTTTTAAAACTGTCGGCAATCGATGGCGAAATCGATGATCGCTTAGAATTTGAAATCAAAGCTAATGATCTAGGTTTACGTAATACGGTGGACGATCTTGCAGACTCACTAAGCCACATCGACGACGAGATCGAAAGGGTTGTTAAAGTGCGCGCACGCCTTCAGGCAAGGTCAAACTTTCTAACCGAGACCAAGGAGCGCTTGAAAGATTCCATTCGTCGCACGATGGACTTGGCTGGCTTTCAAAAGATTCAAGGTCATTACCGGGGCTTTAGTCTAGGTGCCGAAAATATATCGATTGAGTGGGAATCTGCGGACATCCCAATTCAATTCTTAAAAACAAAAATTGTGACCGAGCTCGATAAAGCAGCTTTGAAAGAGTTTTTAAAAACGGCAAAGCTAGAGGAAATAGACGACTTAAAAAAGAAAGGGCTGATTATATTAACGAAGAAGACGTTGAGACAGTCAGGAATCCCAGAACTGAAGTTGATCGATTGACGTCCTCCCCTGCCTGAAGGCCATTCCTGACCCCCTTGACTCCTCGGTGGTTGTGGTGTATTCTTAATGAATGAACACAACAAAACAAGAAGCAGCTTTTAAATTAAACAAAGAAGCCGGGGCAGATGGTACGAGCCTTAAAGGGAATGTAACAA
>ENA-ORBV01001189-ORBV01001189.1-microbial-mat-metagenome-genome-assembly--contig:-NODE-1189-length-58599-cov-62.670004_pt1 | contig 58599 bp, 47 predicted proteins | sample MGYA00237777_ERZ505514 | MGnify/ENA primary metagenome ERZ505514 (study PRJEB26160, sample SAMN06269048) | microbial mat metagenome | isolation source: Oligotrophic lake microbial mat | place...
CCGCTCCCGAGGGCAGACCACGAGGACCCGTTCCACTTCGCGATCCGGTTCGCCGCCACGCCGCCCGCCGTCGTGAACAACCCTCCCGCGTAGAGCGCTGGACCGCCGCCGGAACCGTCGTCGAAGGTCGCAAGGGCCCGCACCCAGCTGTTCATCCCTGCTGCTTGTCCAAAGATCGGCAGCCACGAGAGTTCTTCGCAGGTCGGGGTCCCACCGCCACTCCCGAGCACGATCATCCCTGCGTCCGTGATCCCGTCCAGCACCACCGGCCGGGCGAGTGTGCTGCCCGTGTAGTTGACTCCCTTGATCGAGACCACCGCCGTGATGCCGATGCTCACGGCGCCCGCAGGCACCTCGAGCGGGAGGAGGAAGGAGCCATCCCGCTGGCTGACGGCCTGGCCGCCGAGGACCGAGACGATCACGGCGTCCGCGACCGGCGAGCCGTCGAGGAGTTGCACAAAGCCGGCCACCGTCGTCGAGCCGATCTCGCTGACCACGTCGACCCGGGTGGTCGTGCTGACACCTTGGTTCGAAGCCGTGATGAAGGCGGTGCCGGTGCCGTTGTCTGAATCCCGAAGTGAATTCGGCACGCCGGCACTTGTCTCGCCGGTGACGGCAAAGAACAGGAGCGTGAGGGACACGAGCCAGCCGAGAGCCGAAGGACGCAGTTGATGAAGCATTGTGGTTCTCCCCAAGGAACGATGTCGTACATCACAGACGCAGACGCGCGGCATCCAGGTGCCGCGCACATGGCACACCTTAGAAGCGGTGGCGCAGCCGACGCGCCCCGTCGGCGTCAGCCGACGAACCCCGTCGGCGGAGCCGGCGTCCGCCTCAACAACGGCGGCCACTCCCGACACGGCAGCCCCCTCCGTACCTGACCGGCTCCCTTGCTGGTGGCATCGAATCCGAGGCGATGGGCGCCCGGAGACTCGTCGTGGAGCGCGTCGCGCCCGGGATCGGCGTGGCTGACGAAGTGGAAGAGCACCTCCCACGGCTTGCGGAGATCGACCGTGTCGTCGACGGCAATGGCCAGATCGCCGATTCCTGGCGGAGCCACCGACCAGAAGGCACGAACGGCGCGCTCCGCGGCGAGCGCCCCGTCGGCACCGGAGGCGGCCGACGTCGGCACCGCAATGGCGACGAAACGACGCGACCACTCCGCCTCGCTGCCGAAGGGGAACGCGAAGTCGAAGCCGACGGACGGTGACGGCGGGATCAACTGGGCCGGCGCGGTGTCCACGCGGCGATCGAAGGGGACTCCCCGCACGTCGTCGCCGGAGCGCTTGCGAGTGGCGTCAAGACCGATCTTGCTGCCGGCGCCGAGCCACGGCGCGGCGTGATCGAGGATGTCGAGGGGGCCATGAACGACCTCGACGTCGCGGCGGAAGTCGCACTGTTCGAGCACCGCTCGCCACACTGCGCCTTCGTCGTGCACGTCGACATCGTCGTCGACCACGATGATGGTCTTGGTCCAGGCCATCTGCCCCGCTCCCCACACTGCGTGCATGACCCGCCTGGCCTGCAGCGGATAGGCCTTGTGGATCCGCAGGAACGCTGCGTTGTGAAAGCAGCCGTACATCGGCAGGTGATAGTCGTCGATGTCGTGGATCAGGGTCTTCAGAAGTGGCAGGAAGACCCGTTCCGTGGCCTTGCCGAGGTAGTAGTCCTCCTGCGGCGGAAGACCGACGATGGTCGTCGGGTAGATCGCATCGCGAGCGTGGGTGATCGCCGTCACGTTCACCAGCGGATAGCGATCGGGCAGCGAGTAGAAGCCGGTGTGATCGCCGAAGGGTCCCTCGAAGACGGCGCCTGGGCCCAGTGGCCCGCACGATGGATCGCGCGGATCCCAGCCGATGCCGCCGCATTCGGTGCTCACCCAGCCCTCGATCACGATCTCGCTGTTGGCCGGGACACGAAGCGGCACCGTCTTCGCCGGCACCATCGGGATGCCGCGACCATTGAGGAAGCCGCACATCAGAAGCTCCGAGATGCCTGGCGGCAGAGGGGCGGTGGCTCCGTAGGCCATCACGCTCTCGCCCCCGAGACAGATGGCGATCGGCATCCGCTCGCCGAGCTTCTTCCATGAGCGCCAGTGACTCGCGCCGTCATGATGCATGTGCCAGTGCATCGCCAGATGGGTGCGATCGACGAGCTGGGCCCGGTACATCCCGATGTTGTGACTGGCGGGTTTCCTCTCGAAGCGATCGTCGGCGTGGATCGTGTGCATGCCGGCGAAGGTGATGTAGCGACCCTCGCCGAGTGCCGTTCCCGACTCGGCTGCGCTCAACGGAGAGCCGACGCTCAGGGGATCGCCGTCGAGCGGCCAGCACTTGATGATCGGCAAGCGGAAGAGATCGACTTCGCCGCGCTCGGTGAGTCGCACGACCTCCTGGCAGCGTCCGCGCCTGACGGTTCGTGGCGCGATGCGAAGAAGCGGCAGGAACTCGCGGGCCTTCGCGAGCACTTCGCTCAACGACCGCGGTGGTTGCGGCTTGGTGAGCGAGCCGATCCGGGCGGCGATTGCCTCGAAGCCACCCGAGTCGGCGACACCCAGTGCCAGTTCCATCCGGCGATACGACCCAAAGACGTTGATGGCCAGGGGAAAGTCGCTGCCTGCGACCTTCTCGAAGAGAAGGGCCGAGCCGCCGAGACCGCAGTGGAGCGGATCGACGCTCGCCGCGGACCGACTCGGTACGGCGCAGGGCGACTTGCTCTCCTGATCGGCAATGGCGGCGATCTCGAGGCTCGGCGAGACTTCGTGGCTGACCCGGCGCAGTTCACCGTCGTAGTCGAGCTTCGCAATGAGGTTGCGAAGGGTGCTGAAACGGGTACCGGCAGGGCTGACGGGCATTCGGCAGGAGTGTAGTGGTCGGCATCGCCTGGCCGAGCAGACGCGCGGCCCAACGAGTCGGCCTCAACTCCTGGTCGCGACTCGACGCAGCGCCGCGCTCCGGCGCCGCCGCGACTCATCGATGCGCTCAGCCGCAATCGAACCGCTCGCAACCGCCGCGTCGACTGCCGCCAGGGCCTCGCGCCGCAGGCGCTCGGTGTTGCTCACGATGGCGAGGTCGCACCCGGCGCGGATCGCTCCCACTGCGGCTGCGCCGACGCCCACCGTGTCGGCGACCGCCTTCATCTCGCAATCGTCGGAGAAGACCAGCCCGTCGAACCCGAGTTCCTGGCGCAGCACGCCCGTCACCACCTTCTCGCTCAGCGTGCCGGGAACACCGGGATCGATCGAGTCGAGGACCACGTGGGCGGTCATGATCGAGGCAACACCCGCCGCAATTGCGGCGCGGAACGGAACCCACTCGAGCGATTCCAGTCGAGCCCGCTGGTGAGCGAGCTGTGGAAGCGAGAGATGGCTGTCGACGGTGGTGTCGCCGTGACCGGGGAAGTGCTTGGCGCAGGCGGCGACGCCTCCTGCCTGAAGTGTCGCGATGAAACGCGCCGCGAGCGTGGCAACCAGCGCCGCGTCGGGTCCCAGCGAGCGCTCGCCGATCACCGGATTGTCGGGGTTCGAATCAACGTCGACGACCGGGGCGAAGTCGAGGTCCATCCCGACGGCACCAAGCTCGCGGGCCATGGTTCGGGCGGCGTCGTCGACTGCGCGAAGCGATGCGTCGAGGTCGCCGTGCACTGCCGCGGCCCCGAGAGCGCGCATCGAAGGGATCGCGGTGAAGCCGTTTCGGAAGCGCTGGACCCGCCCCCCTTCGTGATCGACGGCAATCAGGAGGTCGGCATCACAGTCGCCCGCAGGAACGGCCCGATGGAGCGACTGGCAGAGCCGCGTCAGTTGCGCGGGCGAGTCGTAGTTGCGGGCGAAGAGAACAACCGCACGACCGCCGCGGGCGATGAAGTCGAGGATCTCGCGGGAGGGGACCAGTCCATCGAACCCGAGCGCCAGAAGAGACGCCGCCGGAGGAGTCGACCCCGTCACCCTCGGGCCCATTCGCTCGGGACCGTGCCGTGGGTGGCGATGATGCGCGAGCGGATGCCGCCGCGACCCTTCCAATCGGCCACGATCTGCAACCACCGCGGCGCCATCAGGGCCACGAGATCATCGCGCAGCCGATTGGTCACCGCCTCGTAGTAGATGCCGTCGTTGCGAAAGCTCTGGTAGTAGAGCTTGAGACTCTTCAGCTCGACGCAGGTCGCCTGCGGCGCATACCGCAGCGCAATCGACCCGAAGTCGGGGTGCCCCGTCTTCGGACAGACCGAGGTGAACTCGTCCGAGACATGCTCGATGACGAACGCCGTCGCCACAGGAGTGGGAAAGGTCTCGAGAAGAGCGGGGGAGGGCATGAGTAGCGCCGGGGGTGCTGGACGGGGCAAGGGGAGGAGGAATGAGCAATGAGGATCCGCTCAACGGTTCGATGAGTGCCTTGCCTGCCCACGCCATGGGTCGGCAGGCACGAGACGCATCGAAACGTCGACCGGATCCTCATTGCTCATTCCTGGTCCCTCCGCCCCCGCGTGGCAGCCGCGCCCCGCGACATCACAACTGATACGTCGTCAGCAACCGAACCACCTTTGGTTGGTCGCCGTTGACGCGGAGGGAGCGGCGGAAGGCTTCGCGGGCTTCGGAAGAGGCGGCGTTGTCGGTGCGGTTGCTCAGGAGCCACGCATTGAGGGCGTTCACGCCGATGCCGTTGAGCGAGGGCCAGTGGGTCTCGTCGATGCGGACCGCGTCGCGATAGGCGACGATCGATTCGTTGTACCGGCCGAGACGAAAGAGACTCCAGCCGAGCCGTTCGTAGGCATCGGCGGAGGGCGCGATGCGGACCAGCACCGTCGCGGTGTTCGCGGCTTCCTCGTAGCGGCGTTCATCGCCATAGGCCTTGATCAGACCGAAGAGGAGTTCGGAGGTGGGATCGGAGAGCTCCAGTGCGGTCTCGAACTGCTCGATGGCATCGCGGGTGCGCCCGAGCCTGGCGTACGCGGTCCCCAGCGCGACCCGCGCGGAGCCGTCGCTGGGGTTCACCTGCACGGCCTTCTCGGCGTAGAGAAGAGCGCTCGCGGCCTCATCGATCTCGAGGTAGGTCGCGGCCATGTTCACGTTGGCTTCGAAGTTGTCCGGCTGGATCGAGAGGGCCCGGTGATAAGCCCGGATCGCCTCGAGGAATCGCTTCAGTTCGTGAAGGACGCGACCGTGGCCGTACTGGGCCGCGAAGTTGCGGGGCTCGAGCCGTGCCGCCTTGGCGAAGGCGGGCTCGGCTTCGCCGTAGTTGCCCTGGGCGACCTGGATCTCGCCGATCCCCAGGTAGGCCTGGGCCGCCGTCGGATTCTCGGCGAGGATCTCCCGGAAGAGCTCGAGGGCCTCGGCGTAGTTGCCGGAGGTACGGGCCGAATTGGCTGTTGCGAGTCGCTCGTCGAGCGCCTCGACCGACGCCGGCGTGGGCGCCTCGGTCGACCCATCGGGCGACTTGATCGTCTCGGGACCCTGGCAGGCCACCAGCGTCGCGGCGAGGAGCGCGAGGCCAACGCACGAGAGCCGACGGCCAATTGCGCAAGCAACGACCGCAAAGTCGCTTTCGCGTCGGAGGAATTGGATCTCGTTCGGGTTCATCACGTGCATGGCATCTCGGCGGAGGGCGGTAGCGTACCGGACCAGCGGGGTCCCGTGGGCAGGGGTCGCGTTTCGTCGGTGCTTCCCCGCGGCTCGGACCATCGCCCACTCTCGCCTCGTGCAGTGAGGCGTTCACCAGCGTCGCTCGGCGGCAGATCCGACTGCTACGACCTTCTACGTTCGGTCGATGCACGGGTGGAACGCCGCACATGCTCCGCGATGCCGCTCGACTTCGCCTTTGTTCGAGGCGCAGCGGCAGTGCCGGTTGGAGTACCAGCCGGAGTCCCAGTTGGAGTACCAGTTGGAGTACCAGTCGCAGTGCCAGTCGTGATCATTCGGCGCAGCCGCCCCACATTGAGCTGGTCCAGATTTCTCCCCTTCGCGTCCTCTCCCTTGGGCGTCTCGAGGATCTTGGGTACGTCGCGAAACGCCGGGAGGTTCATGACCGACTGGAAGCAACTTCGTCCGCAGGTGCCCTCGCCGATGTGGGCATGTCGGTCGACCCGCGACCCAAGGGCGCCCACCGAGTCGTTCACGTGGAGAGCGCCGACATGCCGCAGACCGCAGCAGGTGTCGAACTCGCTCCACACCGCGGCGGCCTTCGCCGGAGTCGAAAGGTCGTATCCGGCCGCGACGATGTGGCAGGTGTCGAGGCAGAAGCCGACCCGCTCGGGGGCCCGCACGTGCTCGCGGATGAAGGCGAGGTGGGTGAAGTCGAATCCCAGCGCCGTTCCCGAGCCGGCCGTCGTCTCGAGCAGGGTGATGGTTCGATAGGCGGGCAGTTCGCGGTGCAGCCGATCGAGGGCCTTCACGATCCGCAGCAGCCCGGCGCGCTCGCCGGGGGTGATGACTCCGCTCGGCGGGGAAGTCTTGGGCGAGCGCGAGCCCTGGTCGAGATGGGCTCCCGGATGAGCGACGCAGAGAGGAATGCGAAGCATCTCGCAGCGCTCGAGCTCGATGCGCTGCGACTGGCAGGAGCGATTCCACGCCTCCTCGTCGGGCGAGCCCATGTTGATGAGATAGCTGTTGTGGCTGACCACCCGGCGATCGTCGAGGCGGTCCCAGCCGATCCGCGCAAGCTCCTCGAGCCACGCGGTGCGCTCGTCGTCGGGAATCGGACGCGCCGTCCACTGCCTCTGGTTCTTGGTGAAGACCTGCACGCAGTCGAGCTGGAGGCGCATCGCCTCGGTGAGTGCGTTCACCATGCCGCCGGCGATTGAGAGGTGGCTGCCGAGCATGAGGAGAGGGGGCAGGGGGCAGGGAAAGATGGCAGAGGGTTGGCCGGAGGGCGCGTCGGGTGGGATTGCCGCGAGGAGACGGGGGAAGGGGAATCAGGAATGAGGCGCGGGGGGTGTGACGGCGCCTTGCGTGACGCTCTCGTGCGTGAACCAGGTGAAGGGGTTCACCGAGCAGTCGATATGGATCATGAAGAAGCCGCCGCGGTGGGAGAAGACGTTGGGCCACATCACCTGGCGATCGGTGTCGGGGATGCCCAGGCGGTCCACGGCGTCGAGGGGAACCCACTCGAGCGATCCTTCCTCGAACTGGTAGTTGGCGATCTCGGAGTGGGCAATCGGTCGCGTGGCCTCGAAGAGAAAGAGAAGCCAGTGGGTCTGATTCTGGTAGGCCGTCTCCGAGACGATTCCGGTGAGACGCACCTCCTCCGCACGCAGAGTGATGCCGGCTTCCTCCTCGATCTCACGGAGGGCGCACTGGTGCGGTCCCTCGCCGAGCACAGTCTCGAGCTTGCCACCAATTGGCGAGTACATCCCCGCATTCGGGTCGCGCAGCCGGTGCAGCATCAGAACATGACCGGCGTCGTCATACAGATAGCAGAGGACGGCGATCTTGTAGGGAATCGTGGACACGCGGCGAGGAGCGCTCGAGAGGTCGTGGCGACAACCAGTAAACTGCAGTGGACTCCGCCCGCTCACACCGAGGCGGTGGCCCGCAGCCCCGCCTTGGCGAGGAGATCGCGCACCGTCGCGGCCATGGTGTCGGCGCCGCGGCACATCGGCAGGCGGAGCGATCCGCTGTCGCGCCCGAGCTGTTCCATCGCGCACTTGATCGGAATCGGGTTGGTGTCGAGGCTCAACAGTCCGCGGCAGAGCGAAAAGAGCTCGCGGTGGAGCGCCCGGGCCTTGAGCCAGTGGTCGTTCAGGAACGCGTTGCAGAGGGCCTGCACTTCCCCGGGGAGGATGTTCGAGACCACGCTCACGACGCCGACGCCGCCGACGCTGGCGAGGGGCAGGGTCATCGAATCGTCGCCCGAGAGCAGGAGGATGTCGCACCGCGAGAGGATGTCGCTGGCGCTGTCGAGCGAACCGGTCGCTTCCTTGATCGCTCGGATGTTGGGGTGCGCGGCCAGGCGCTGGACGGTCGAGGGGGCCAGGGCCACACCGGTGCGTCCCGGGATGTTGTAGAGCACGATTGCCAGATCGGCGCTGTCGGCGATGGTCATGAAGTGGCGATAGAGCCCCTCCTGCGACGGCTTGTTGTAGTAGGGGTTGACCTGCAGGGCGCCGTCGGCGCCGCTCGAGGCGGCGAAGCGGTGGAGGTGAACGGCGTGGGCCGTGTTGTTGCTGCCGGCGCCGGCGATCACGTGCAGTCCGAGCGGCTTGCCCACCGAAATGGCCCGCTCGACCACCTCGCAATGCTCGATCTCGGAGAGCGTCGGACTCTCGCCGGTGGTCCCGCAGGGGACGATCCCGGTCACGCCGCCATGGGCCTGGAAGCGGATCTGCTCATCGAGTCGATCGAAGTCGACGGAGGAGCCGTCGCTGGTGAACGGAGTGACGATTGCGGTGTAGCAGCCACGAAAGGAAAGCATGGGCGGAGGGTAGGGGGTACGGAGCAGGGAGCAGGGAGCAGGGAAAGATGGCAGGGGGTTGCACGGGTCGATGCGTGCGCCAAGTTGCGACGCCGACGGCTCCGAATGCAGCGATCGCATCCAATCGTGCAACCCACTGCGATCTTTTCCTGCTCCCTGCCCCCTACTGCGGTCGCTTCGCGACCGCAGCCACCATCTCCGCGACTGCGTCGCGGAGTCCGACGAACACCGCGCGGCTGACGATGGCGTGGCCGATGTGGAGCTCTTCGACGCCGGGGAGGGCGGCGATGGCTTTGACGTTGTGCAGATTGAGGGCGTGGCCGGCGTTGAACTGCATTCCGGCGCTGCGGATGAGCTGGCCGGCGTGAGCGATTCGCGACAGCTCTTCGCGAACCAGGTCGGCGCGGCCGTCGCGACCGTGATCGTGGAAGAGGTGGGCATATGGACCGGTGTGGATCTCGCACACATCGGCGCCGCACTCGGCGGCGGCCTCGACCTGCGCCGGGTCGGCATCGATGAAGATGCTGACGCCGATTCCTGCGCCCTTCAGGCGGGCGACCACCTCGTGGAGCGACTTCCGCTTCCCCACCACGTCGAGACCGCCCTCGGTGGTCACTTCGGCGCGACCCTCCGGAACCAGCATCGCCATCTGCGGCTTGATGGATCGAGCGAACTCGACCATCTCGCGGGTCGCGGCCATCTCCAGGTTGAACTTCACCGTGACCACGTCCTTGAGCCGCCGCACATCGTCGTCGTTGATGTGGCGACGATCCTCGCGCAGATGCACCGTGATTCCGAACGCCCCGCCGAGCTGGGCTTCGACTGCGGCAAAGACCGGATCAGGTTCGTAGGTCCGCCGCGCCTGCCGAACCGTGGCGACATGATCGATGTTCACGCAGAGGTGGGGAGTGGACACGGGGGACGGTATGGAGGGGGGCTCCCTCCCCCTACTGTCCTTTCATGCCTGATTTCGCTTCGTCGCACGCTGCGGTTCGTCAGAAACTCATCGATCAGGGACAGCGGGTCCTCGAGCTCACGCTCAAGGCGGTCGAGAGCTACTTCGACCTCGACAAGGCCAAGGCCCGCGACGTGCTCGCGGGCGATGACGTGATCGATCGCGTCGATGTCGAGATCGAGCGGGCGTCGATTCCGCTGCTGGCGATGGGCGTCACCGACGAGCACCTGATTCGATCGGTGCTCACCATCGTCAAGGTCAACAACGAGCTGGAGCGGATCGCCGACATCGGCGTGACCATCGCCGAAGTCGTCGTCGACTATCCGAATCTCACCGAGCGCATGCCGGCCACCTTCCGGGTGATGGCCAACAGCGTGATCGGCATGCTCCGCGACGCCAATCGAGCCCTCGCCGATGAGAACGCAAAGCTCGGCCAGCAGGTCCTCCTGTTCGACGACACCGTCGCCAAGTTCAAGCGGGAGATCGTGATGGACGCCCAGGAGGCCGTGGCCGGCGGGGAGTTCAGCGTCGAATTCGCCTTCCGACTCATGACCGTCACCAAGGCTCTGGAGCGGATCGCCGATCACTGCACCAACGTCTGCGAGCAGGTGATCTACCTCCAGAGCGGCAAGATCGTCCGCCACCGCCCGGAGGGGTGGTCGGATCCGGAGACGGTGTGAGGGGGAGGGGAGGGTCGGCGTCGCCGACTGGTTCGTCGGCTGCGCCTCCTCATAATGAGTGCCGCGTGTGCGGCACCTTTTTGTCGCTCGGCACGATCAACGGCTCCGGCTTGGCCTGCGCCGCCGATTGAGTCGAGCGGAAGGAAGGGAGAGGGTGGTGGAGGCCACGGTCGGCGAGGGACTCCATGACTCCACTGGATGCCACGGCTGGCTTGCCAGCCGTGCGGAATCTCATCGACGCCAATCCTGCGCGGCACCCATCACGGGCCGCGTCCGCGCAACCTCAACTGAATCGCCGGACATGCCGCCGCGCGCGAGCGTGGGAGGATCACGCGTGTCCGCGGCGGCATTTCCGGCCTATGGAAGGGGCCGTGCACGCGGCACACATCAGGAGGTGTTTGACCCCCGTCGCACGTCGCACGGGTCGGCTGCGCCGAGGGAATCGGCGGGTGGTGCCGACCGGTTCAACAGTCGACTGCATCGACGCGCCCTGTCGTCAACGCCGACTGCATCGCCTAACAATTGAAACCTTGGAGCGGCACACTGCCTCCAACGGTCCGAAGGGACGCCCTTCACCGCAACACAGAGGAGCGAAGCCATGCTCGGATATCTCCGCAAGGCACAGTGGTCGCCGTACATCGTCGGGATCGGTCTCGGCGTGCTCAGTTGGGCGACCTTCTACTTCATGGAAAAGGCCCTCGGCACCAGCACGTCGTTTGTCGGTGCGGCCGGAAGTGCGATCTGCGCAGTCGCCCCCGAACACGTCGCCGGCAACGCGTACTACCTGAAGGAGTACGGAGCCAAGTCGGGAGGCTTCAAGCCGGTCTTCGACTGGCAGATGGCCCTCGACCTCGCGCTCATCGCGGGCGCGTTTCTCGCGGCTCGGCTCGGCGGCACATTCCGCACCGAGCGAGTGCCGACGCTCTGGGCCTCCCGCTTCGGCCCGTCGGTTGCAAAGCGATATGTCGCGGCGTTCGTCGGAGGCTTCATCCTGCTCTTCGGGGCCCGCATGGCCGGCGGCTGCACCAGCGGTCACGGAATCTCGGGCGGGCTCCAGCTCGCCGTCTCGAGCTGGACCTTCTTCATCAGCATGTTCATCAGCGGCGTGGCCATGGCGGCCGTGCTCTTTGGATTCGGATCTCACCCGGCGCCCGGCGCCGTCGGTGCCCAGTCGCACCAGACGAGGGGGAACTGACCCATGTTCGAACACTACTTCGCCGATCCTCGGACCCTCCTTCTTGGCGCCATCACCGGACTCGTCTTCGGCTTCCTGCTGCAGAAGGGCGGCGTCACGCGCTACAACGTGATCGTCAACCAGTTCCGGTTCAAGGACTTCACTGTGCTGAAGACGATGCTCACGGCAATCGTCGTCGGCGCCATCGGCGTCTACGCCATGCTCGAGTTCGGCATGATCAAGGGTCTCAGCGTGAAGGGCGCCGAACTGGCGATGAACGCCGGCGGGGGCCTGATCTTCGGCGTGGGCATGGTGCTTCTGGGCTATTGCCCGGGAACCGCGCTCGCGGCGGTCGGACAGGGGTCGCGCGACGCCCTCGTCGGCATCGTCGGCGCCCTGGTCGGCGCCGCGGTCTACGCCGAGACCTATCCGCTCCTCGCCCGCACGCTGCAACCGCTCGGCAACCTCGGCAAGATCACCTTCGCCGATGCGGCGCACGTCTCACCCTGGTGGTTCATCGCCGCACTCGCGGTGGGAGCAGTGACCCTCTTCGTGTGGCTGGAGAAGAGGAAGGAAGCCGTCGGCTGACGTCGGCGGGGCTTCGTCCGCGTGGTCGATCGAGCCGAGCAGCAACAAGGCCGCGGCACCCATCACGGGCCGCGTCCGCGCGACCTCAACTGAATCGCCGGAAATGCCGCCGCTCGCGAGCAGGGGAAGTTCCCACGTTCGTGTCGGCGGCATTTCCGGCCTTTGCAAGGTGCCGCGCACGCGGCACTCCTCATCAAGCGGCGGCGAAGCCGACGCGCCGCCCGTCGGCAGAGCCGACGAGTGATACTCTGCCCCCATGCCTGACCGCCTGCCACAGATTCGGGAGCGGCTCCGTCGACATGGGCAGGAGCACCTGCTCGCCTTCGTCGACCGTCTCTCCGCCGCGGAGCAGATCCGGCTCCTCGAAGAGATCGACGAGATCAACTTCGTGGAACTGGACGCGCTGATTGCGGCGCTGGTCCTGACCAAGCCGGTCGTGGAGCTGCCCACCACGCTCGAGCCGGCGATCTGCTACCCCAACGATCCGCGCACTCCGCAGCGGTCGTGGGACAGCGAGCACTTCCGCACGATCGGCGAAGCGCTGCTTCGCGCGGGCAAGGTCGCGGCCTTCACCGTGGCGGGAGGTCAGGGCACACGCCTGGGATGGAACGGTCCCAAGGGCTCGTTCCCGGCGACCGTGGTCACCGGCAAGCCGCTCTTTCGCGTCTTCGCCGAGCAGGTGCTGGCGGCGAGGCGGCGGTACGGAGTGATGATTCCCTGGTACCTGATGACCAGTCCGCAGAACGACGCCGACACCCGAGCGTTCTTTGCAGACAACAACTTCTTCGGTCTGCCACCCGAGGACGTCTTCACCTTCCCGCAGGGCACGCTGCCGTCGATTGGCTTCGACGGAACGCTGCTGCTCGCGGGCCCCGGTGAAGTGGCGACGAATCCCGACGGTCACGGCGGATCGATCAGGGCCCTGCGCACCTCCGGCGCCGTCGAAGACATGGCCGCGCGGGGCATCGAGATCATCAGCTACTTCCAGGTCGACAACCCGCTGGTCAAGATCTTCGATCCGGTCTTCCTCGGTCTGCACGCCGCGGCCCCGGACAGTTCCGGCGAGATGTCGAGCAAGATGGTTCCGAAGGCCGGTCCCGATGAGAAGGTCGGCGTCTTCTGTCGAGCCGGTGGCAAGACCATCGTCGTCGAGTACTCCGATCTCCCCGCCTCCTTCGCCACTCAGCGCGACGCCTCGGGCGGCCTTCGCTTCAACGCGGGGTCGATCGCCATCCACGCCATCGGCGTGAAGTTCGTCGAACGCCTCACCGCCGATCGCGATCGCTTCGGATTGCCCTTCCACCGGGCCGAGAAGAAGGTCCCCTTCGTCGACCTGCGAAGCGGCGAACTGGTCGAGCCCGAGAAGCCCAACGCCGTGAAGCTCGAGGCCTTCGTCTTCGACGCGCTGCCGCTGGCGGAATCCTCGCTGGTCTACGAGACCTCGCGGGTCGACGAGTTCGCCCCGATCAAGAACGCCACCGGCGTCGACTCTCCCGCGACCTCGCATCAGCTTCAGTCCGACCGCGCCGGACGATGGCTGGCGCTGCATGGCGTTCCACTTCCGCAGACGCCGGATGGTCGCGTGGATGCGCGGATCGAGATCAGCCCGCTCACCGCCCTCGATCCCGAGGATCTGGCCGGAGTTCGTCTCCCGCGTGGAGTGAGCCGCGGCGGGGAGCTGGTGCTCTAAGCGATGCCGGACCCGGGCGCTCCCGATTCAGATCGCTTCGACGGCGCCCTCGGCACACGACCTCGCGGTCGCGTCGAGCCACCGCGGGTCTCGGCACTGGCAATCGTCGCCGCAGCCTCCGGCGCCGTGTTCTGCTGTCCGCTCACCAGCTTCGCAGCGATTGCCCTGGCCCTCATCGCCATCGTCCGATTGCGGCGGTCCGGCGGCGCCGTGCGCGGTCGTCGGCTCGCCTACGCGGGTCTCTTCCTCGGAGTCGCGGGAGCGGTCGTGCAGGTGGTGGGGTTCGAGTCGTTCCTCTCCGAGTACTGGCGCCGGCTCAACCTCTCGATGCAGGAGGCGGTGACGACCTTCATCCAGAGCGCTCAGCGCGGCGAGATGGCCGCCGCATCGAGAGAGTGGGCGGTTGGTTCCCCGGCTCCGGCGGGGGAGGCGATCCGGCGCTTCGCCGAGGAGAGCGAGCGGCGCTACGGGCGATTCCAGAGGGTCGAGTTCGTCTCCAACAGTCCCGGCGGCTCGGTCACCGTTCCGACCCTGACCGTGGCTCTTCTCTTCGTGTTCGAACGACGCGAACTGACGGGCCACGCAGTGTTTCAGATCGCCCCTGGTCCCGGGCGCGTCTTCGCCGAGGCGCGCCTGCTGGAACTGGCCATCGACGACGCCGAAGTCGGGGTCCTCTCCCTCCCCTGACCGGTCGCCGCTCAGCGGGTCGCGGGTGTACGATCGCCGCTATGACGACCTTCGACAGTGGTGGACCGGGCTTTGACGGACTCGACGAGACGCCTGCGCGCATGAGCGGACTCGCCATTGCGGCTCTGGTGTGCAGTCTGATCTTCTGCATTCCGGTCTTCCCGCCGCTCGGGCTGCTGCTCGGACTGATCGCCCTCGTGGCCATGGTCGGGAAGACTCACGTGAGGGGTCGCGGCATGGCCATCGCCGCGATCGTGCTGGGCATCTGCTTCACCGCGGGGTGGAGTATCGGCGGGTACTTCCTCTACGACTTCGGTCGTCAGGTCTACGCGGTGATGAAGGACGCGCCCCAGAACGCGCTCACCGCAGGCAGCACCGGCGACATCGCCGGATTCCGCGCCGCCTTCGACGAGCGAAACTCGACAGCCACCGACGACGACGCCAAGGTCTTCTTCGCCGAACTGGAGCGGCGCTACGGCACCTTCCAGTCCATCCACTTCAACGAGGCCTCCGCGCCTCCGCCGGGTGGACAGCAGCCGACGATCACCATGCCCTACAAGGCGGACTTCTCCAACGCCACCGGCGTGATGATGGAGATCGAGATCGTGATCGCCGATCCCAAGACCGGCGAGTGGATCAAGAGGCTCGGCTCGATCAACGTGAACGATCCCCAGCACCCCACGCTGCGGTATCCGCCGCTTCCGGCGGTGCCGACCGGCGTTCCGCCCAAGATCCTGAACGCCCCGTCGGACCCGGCTGATCCGGCTGATCCAGCTGATCCGGCTGATCCGGCTGATCCAGCGGATGCTTCAGGCTCCTGACGAGCGCCGCCCGCGTTGACTCTCGCTTCGCTCCAACCTCGCCACACCGCGCCGGTCTCGGGAATCGATCGATGGCTGAACCGCTCCCGCCCAGCCAGGTCGCCAGCCCGAGTTCCCTTCCCGGGCACGTGATCGAGATCCGAGACCTGGTCAAGCGGTTCGGCGATCAGACCGTCCTCGACGGCGTGAATCTCTCGATCAGAACGGGAGAGACCATGGTCATCATGGGTGGCTCGGGCTCCGGCAAGACCACCATTCTCCGACACATGATCGGGGCCCTTCATCCCGACGAGGGCCAGGTGCGAGTCTTTGGCAAGGACCTCGCCACACTCGACGAGGAGGGGCTCAACAGCGTCAGGCGGCGCTTCGGAATCCTGTTCCAGTCCGGGGCCCTCTTCAACTCCATGACGCTGGCCGAGAACGTGGCGCTCCCGCTCCAGGAACACACCGAGCTCGATCAGGACATCATCGACATCCAGGTGAAGATCAAGCTCGAGCTGGTCGGGCTGCGCGAGCATGCCGACAAGTTCCCGGCGCAGCTCTCGGGGGGCATGAAGAAGCGGGCCGGTCTGGCCCGGGCGATCTCCCTCGATCCGGCGCTGCTCTTCTACGACGAGCCCTCGGCGGGACTCGACCCGGTGACCAGCGCCGAGATCGACGTGCTGATCCGCAATCTCTCGCACAAGCTCGGAGTGACCAGCGTCGTCGTCACCCACGAGATGGACTCGGCCTTCACCGTCGCCGATCGCATGGCGATGTTCGACAAGGGGCGAATGCTCAAGATCGGCGACCGCGCCGAGTTCGAACGGCTGCGAGTGCTCCCGCGCGAGGCTGCGGCATCGCTCTCGTTGGACGAGCAGATCATCCATCAGTTCGTCCGGGGCGATCCGATCGGGCCGATCACCACCCGCAAGACCGCGACCAACTACGCCGACGATCTTCTGGGCGAGGCGCTGCCGACGCTCTCGGCTCCTTCGGTTCAGCCCACTCGCGCCACCTGAAGGACTCGCCCCGCTGGCCGGTTCCGCAGCGGCGCGGTAAGAACCTCCCATGTCCAGCGGATCCGACCGTGCCCGTAACAACGTCCGCGCCGGCATCTTCGTCACCGCCGGCATCGTGCTGGCGTTCGCGGTGATCGTCGCCATCAGCGATCTCACCAGCCTTCTCAAGCCGCGTTCGGCCTACCAGATCCGCTTCACCGTGGCTGGGGGCGTCGATGGTCTGGCGCCCGGATCGCCGGTCCGAATCGGCGGACTCGATCGCGGCCGCGTCACCGGCATCACTCCGGAAGTGCTGGAGGGACGCGTGGCCGGCATGCTGGTTGGGATCGAGCTCGATCAGGACATTCTCCTCTTCGACAACGCTCGCGCCGATCGCATCACCGCCCTGATCGGCAACGCTTCCTCCATCAATTTCAGCGATGTCGGTTCGCCCGGCGGGGGCGCCCGCGTCGCTCCCGGCAGCACGCTGAACGCCGCCGCGTCGTCCAGCGGCGCTCTCGGCAAGATCATCGGAGACGAGGCCTCGACCAGGGTTGCCTCCGTGATCCGCAACATCGACGAGCTGCTGGTCGAGGTGCGCGGCGACTACAAGGCCTCGATCTCGCCGGCGATACGCCGACTCGATCAGGCCCTCGCCGATGCCGAGGAGGTCCTCGAATCGATCCGCAGGGACTACCCCGCCTGGAGCGGCCAGGTGACCTCGACCCTCACCAAGGTGGAGATCGCTTCCGGCAAGCTCGATCCGGCATTCGAAGAAGGTCGGGCGATGATCTCCGAACTGCGCGGAGCCATCGACGACGCCCGTCAAGGAATCAGCGAGGCTCGGGCGACGGTGAGCGGCAATCGCCCGAAGGTCGACGAGATCGTCGAGAACGTGCGGGTGGCCACCGGCGACGCCAAGGCCATCACGGCGCGGGTCCGCGAGGACACCATGACCAGGGTCGACGCGATCCTCGGCAAGGGCCAGTCCGGCATCGACTCCTTCACCGGTCTCGTCGAGCGCGTCCGCGGCGAGTTCGACCTGCAGGTGCCGAAGCTCGACCTGATCCTCGGCGACGCTCGACTGACTTCGCAGCAGTTGAAGCTCGCCTCGATCGAAGTGCGCCGCAGCCCGTGGCGGCTGCTCTACCGACCGACCACCGAGGAACTCGAACACGAACTGCTCTACGAGGCGGCGCGGAGCTTCGCGCTGGCCGCGGGTGATCTGCAGGCGACGTCCCTGAGTCTCGATTCGATGCTGACGCGGCATGGGGCGGCGCTCGGGGTCGATCCTGCGCTTCAGGAGCGCCTTCGGCAGATGCTCGAATCGTCGCTTCGCCGATACGGCGAGGCCCAGTCGGCGCTCTTCACGATCATCCTCGAAGACGGCGAGAAGCTCGGTCAGCCCGGCGCCGGCCGCTGAACGGTTGGGGCTCGTGTGGCCGCCGGCCTCCCTTGCCTGAGTGGGTGCCTGAGTGGGTGCCTGAGTGGGCGCCTGAGTGGGCGCCTGAGTGGGCGCCAAAGCGGGGAACGGCACTCGGCGCGACGGACGCAAGGATCTCGGCAATCCAGCACGCAGTCGCTGCGTTCCACCAGCGGCTTCGCTGTTCGTCGCCCCGAGCCGGCCTCCGCAGGCCGGAATCGGAGCGGTCTGAACCGGAAGAAGGAGTTTCGGCGGCTCGGCGAGGATTCGTCACGCTCTACGCAGTGGGGAGGTTCTTCAGTCGCAATGGTCACGCGGACGCGCACAACTCGAGGAAGTCGAAGGCTTTGCGGCCTCGCGTGTGCCCTCTTCGTGGTGGCCGCCGCGGCGGGCTTCGCCCTCCCGGGTGCCTCGCGGGCCGCGGCTCTCGTGCCCAGCTCGCTGCCGGGGGGGCTCAATCCGGAAGACCTCGACTCGGCGCCCTCGACTCTGATCACGATCCCGGCGGCCGACGGCAAGGTTCGGGTTGATCCGTTGCTCGCGACCATTCCGGCTGCGGTCGGTCTTCGTCCGCCTCCGCCGACCGGCTGGTCGCTCGATCTCAAGCCGCTCCTCGCCGCCATCGGACTCTTCAATCTCGGTCGGGCCACGGAGAACCTGCTCAGCGTCAGCGTCGACGAGCGCGGCGTGTCGCTCCGCTATGACGGAAGCGCGCTGGCCTCGGCCTGGGGGCGCATCAGTTCGACCATCGCTTCGATCACCAGCGACGGCGCCTCCAAGGCCGCCATGCTCCCGATCTGGACGCTCACCTATCTCGAAGGCGACGACGCCGAAGCGGGTCCGGCGCCTGCTCGCGGCGAGGCGCCGCGGCACGCGGTCGTTCTGGTGCACGGCCTCGACGAACCGGGTTGGATCTGGGACGACCTCGGTCCGGCGCTGCGTGAGGCGGGCCACTCCGTCTACGCGTTCGAGTATCCCAATGACGGCCCCATCGCCGAGAGCAGCGACTGCCTTGGCGAGGCGCTGCGGACGCTGCGGGCAACCGGTGTCGAGCGAGTCGATCTGGTGGCCCACTCGATGGGCGGACTGCTGGTCCGCGACGTGCTCACCCGCGGCCGCTGGTACGACGGATCGGGCCACGCCACTCGACGATTGCCGATGGTGAAGCGCGCCATCCTGATTGGAACGCCAAATCACGGCGCGCCCGTGGCGATGTTTCAGCCGATCTCGGAGATCAAGGATCAGGTGGTGCGTCTCTTTCGAGGCCACGCCCGTCTGAACGCCCATGTCGAAGACGGCGCCGGCGAAGCGTCACTCGACCTTCAGCCGGGCTCGCCGTTTCTCGTGGAATTGAACCGTCGTCCACTCCCCTCCGACGTCGACTTCACGGTGGTCGCCGGCTGCCTCGCTCCGCGGACCGGCATCGCCGACGCCTTCGATCGCATCGTCGAAAAGCCCGGAGCGGAACCCAACCCGCTGGTCGCCGCCCGAGAGCGGATCCGCGACTGGATGGGCGACGGCCTGGTCACCCTCGACTCGACCCGGCTCGACGGAGTCGACGACGTCGTGATCGTCACCGGCAACCACCAGTCGATCCTGAAGCGCTGGATGACGAAGAAGGCTCCACCGGCGGTGGGGGTGGTGGTGGAGCGCTTGGCGGCCGAATAGAGAAGCCGGCCAGACCGGCCGCTGCGCGGCCTTGCAGGGGGCAGCACAGATCGCAATGGGTTGCACATTTGGCTGCGTGCGCGGAGATTCGAAGGGTTCGGTCTCGGATGCAGCGCACGCATCCAGACGTGCAACCCTCTGCCATTCCCCTGCCCCCTGCAAGGCCGCGCCGCGGCCGGTCTGCGTTCGCGTTCCTACGCGAACGTGAACTCCACGATCGACACGTCGTCGTCGTAGGGCTGTCCGTGGCGCAGGGCCTGGGTGTGGCGGATCATCTCCTCGATGCGACAGCCGCAGTCGGCGCCGAGGCGACCCAGGGCGGCGATGAATTCGTCGAGATGCCAGTAGTTTCCCTCGGGATCGGCGATCTCGAAGATGCCGTCGCTGTAGAGATAGAGCTGCGAACCCGGGGGCATCACGAACTCGCGACTGGGGTAGTCGAGTCCCGGGCCGATGCCGATCATCGGGCCGTCGCTCTCGAGAGTCACGGTCGAACCGCCACGGGCTCGCGGGAGGACGATCGCGGGGGGATGACCAGCGCCTGCGTAGCGCAGGGTTCGATCGCTCGGTCGGTACACGCCATACCAGAGGGTGAAGAACATGCCCTCGTGCTGACGCATGGGAAAGGCCTCGTTGAGGGCCGCGAGCACCGATGAGGGGCAGCGCGGGTCGACGCCCGAGAGCGAACCCGCGCGGAGCAGGTTGATCACCGAGATCGAGAGCAGCGCCGGGCCGACGCCGTGTCCGCAGACGTCCAGCAGGACCAGCGCGAAGTGGTCGTTGTCGATCCAGTGGTAGTCGAAGGCGTCGCCGCCCAGGGAGGCGGAGGGGATGAAGCGCCAGTTGGTGCGGATCAGCCCTTCGGTCACGGGAGAGGGCAGCAGATGCCGCACGTAGGTTGCGGCGGTCGAGAGCTCGGCCATCAGTCGCGCATACGCCTGGTTGCGCTCCGAGGTGGCCACGAAGCCCACCGAGTGCGCGCGAAGTCGGGCCACCAGCTCAATCGGATCGGGGAGCTTGATCAGGTAGTCGTTGGCGCCGCGCGAGAACGCCTCGGCCTTGGTTCCCGCGTCCTCCTTGGAGGACAGCACCACGATGGGCACCGTGCGGGTCGCGTCGTTGTTGCGGTACTCGCGGACGAGATCAAGGCCATCCACGCCCGGCATCACCAGGTCCTGGAGGATCACGGTCGGATGGACCCGCTCGGCGACGTCGATGGCCTTCAGAGGGTCGCCGCAGTAGTGGTAGAGGATGTCGGGATGCGGCGTGAGCAGCCGGCGCACCGCTTCACCCATGAAGGGCTGGTCGTCGACGAGCAGCACGATGGCGCGATCCGGCCGGAGCTTGAGACCGAGATCCGCTCCGGCAATCCCGCTCGAGTGGGGCTGGGCGTGGCCGCCGTGACCGTGGTCGGCGCCCTCCGTCGGGGCGGCGCACGGCTTCAGTTCGGTCGAGGGGTCGAGCGAGGCGGAGACCGTCGGCTCGAGCGAGACGTGGATGTCGGGTGTGGGCGTACTCATCGGGCGGGCTCGGCAATCGGGAGGTTTCCAGAGAGACGGTTGAAAGCACCAAGGGCGGCGGCGCCGATCGTGTCGACGTCCAGCACCGCGCGGGCGGCGCCGATCCGGACAGCTTCCCCTGGCATCCCCCACACCACACTCGTCGCCGCATCCTGGGCGATCGTGTGCCAGCCTCTCTCCCGCAACGACAGAAGTCCGACGGCGCCGTCGCGCCCCATTCCAGTCAGCAGAATCGCCACCCCGCTCGGAGCGCCGCTGGCGACAAGCGACTGGAAGAGCACATCGACCGAAGGTCGATACGGCAGATCGGTCGGTTCGCTGCTGTAGCGAAGCCGCCCGCCGCGATCGACGAGCAGGTGATCGCTGGTACAGGCGATGTACACGAGTCCGGCGCGGACCGGCTCGCCATCGGACGCGCCGACCACCAGATGGCCGGTCTCCGACGACAGCCACGTGGCCATGCCCTGGGCGTAGAACTCGTCGACGTGCTGCACGATCACCACCGGACACGGAACCGGGTGCGGGAGCGAGCGCAGCACATGCACCAGAGCCTGCGGTCCGCCGGTCGATCCGCCGATTGCAATCAGCCGCGGAATGACGTAGCTGGGACCGGGCGCCGGAGTCGGGGCGTGCACCGTCGATGGTCTGAACGCCTGGGTGCGGTCGCTGATCACCGAGACCGAGCGGATCTTGCGAAGCAGCGTTTCGGCGTTGATGGGGGTGCCGTCGGCGGAGAGCTTTGGTGTGCAGATGACATCGAGGGCGCCATGACCGAGCGCCGCGAAGACGCGATCGGAGTGTCCATCGACCGTGGCGGTGACCACGAGAATGGGGCAGGGGCACTCCTGCATGATGCGGCGGGTCGCCTCGACCCCGTCCATGCCGGGCATGACCATGTCCATGAGGAGCATGTCGGGCGTGTCGGTGCGACAGCGACGCAGGGCCTGCTCGCCGTCGCCGGCCATCCACGCCACATGGACCCCGGGGAGTGCGCTCACCACTCGGCGCAGCGCCTCGGAGATCGTCTTCATGTCGTTGACGATTGCAATGCGCATGCTTCCTTCTCTCCGCTCTGCGCGGTGTCGATGAGGTCGGTGACCGTCCGCACGTAGGTGTCGTCGTGGAAGCTTCCCTTGGTGAGGTAGGCGTTCGCGCCGGCGTCGAGGCCGATCATGCGATCCTCCTCGCGACCCTTGTACGAGACGACGATGATGGGAATGTCGGCGAGCCGGGCATCGGCCCGCACCATTCGGATGAGTTCGATGCCGTTCATGCGGGGCATGTCGATGTCGCTCACCAGCAGGTCGTACTTGCCGGTGCGCAGGGCGTTCCATCCGTCGCGCCCGTCGACGGCGAGATCGACCTTGAAGCCCATGCGGGTCAGGATCTGGCGCTGCACCTCGCGGACGGTGAGCGAGTCGTCGACCACGAGAATCCGGGGAACGCGGCGGCGGTTCTGGGTCTCGGCGGCAAGCGCGCCCTGGAGGCGACCCTCGTTGAGGAGCTGTCGCACCGCGGCCACGAGATCGTCGGTGTCGACGATCAGCAGCGGTTCGCCGGTCTCGAGAACCGAGGCGGCCGCCACGTGCGGCACCTTGCCCAGGCGTTCGTCGAGCGCCCGCACGACGAGGTCCTGCTCGCCGCGGAACCGATCGACGATGAGTCCGCAGGGGTGGGCGGCATCACCGACGACGACCACGGAGAAGTTCTCCTCGTGCTGCTTCGGCGCTTCGCCGGCGAAGCCGAGGAGCTCGCTGGTCTTGACCAGCCCGACCGAGATGCCATCAAGGAGGAACTGGAGGCGGCCCTGCACCGGCGTCACCTGCTCCGGTTCCACCGAGACGATCCGCACCAGCCGGGCCAGCGGGAAGGCGACGAGTCCACCGGAGACGTCGGCCACCGCGGCGCGGACCACGGACAGCGACACCGGAAGCTGAAGCACGATCGAGGTGCCATTGCCGGGCTCGCTTTCGATGGTGACCCGACCGCCGACCTCCTGCACCATGCTCTGCACCACGTCGAGTCCGACACCGCGACCGGAGATCTCGGTGACCTCGGTGCGGGTCGAGAAGCCGGGAAGGAAGAGGAAGTCGAAGAGCTCGTGTCGAGTGAGCCCGACGGCCACCTGCTCCGGCGCCAGACGTCGATCGATCACCATGCGACGCACGCACTCGGGATCGATGCCCCGACCGTCATCGTGCACCTCGACTCGCAGCATTCCCGCGTGGTGGCGAGCGTCGACGGTGATGGTGCCCAAGACCGGCTTGTCCGCGGCGAGACGGCAGTCGGGGCTTTCGATTCCGTGATCGAGGGCGTTCCGCACCATGTGGGTGAGCGGCGATTCGAGTCGTCCGAGGATGTCCCGATCGACGGCGACGCCTTCGCCGGTGATCTCGATCGCCACGTCCTTGCCGAGTCGACGAGCGGTGTCGCGGACCAGGCGAGTAAGGCCGGCGATGCCGTCTCCGAAGGGGCGCATGCGACTGGCGAGCACCGCGGTGTGCAGCGACTTCGAGATCTCCTCGCTGCGGCGCACGGCCTGCTCGAGCTCGGTGCTCTGATCCAGAAGCTGCCGGACCAGCTCCGCGGAGAGTGATTCCGCGTCGATCACGTTCGGATCGATCACATGGGTGCGGGCGGCATTCACCCGGATCTGATCGATGGCGGTCTCGAGTCGGCGCTGCGTCTCGCGCAGACGGAGCATGCCGCGCCGCAGGGCGTCGAGTCGGCGACTTTCGACGATCGCTTCGCTGGAGAGTCCGACGAGGCGAGTGAGGTTGCTCGCCGAGACCCGGACCGTGCCGCCACCGAGCATGGAGTCGTCGGTCTCGCTGCCGGGCATCGGTTCGATGATCGACCTCGCCCGCGGTGGGCCGGGGTGGGTCTCATCGAACTCGAAGATGGCGTCGGAGGTCGCGGCGCCGTTGGTCGTGCGCGCCGTGTGCGGGGAGCCTGCCGCAGCGGGGGTCTGGCTCGTGTGTCCACGGGGCTCGACGAGGCGCGTGCCTGGAGCGGCGGAGGGAGCTGTGGGGGGCGCGGCGGATCGTGTGCACGAGGACTCGGGCGCCGGTGAAGTTCCGTTCGCGTGGGCGGCAGGCGTTGCGGCAGGCGTTGCAATCGTTGCGGCCGGCGCCGTGGGCTCGGAGTCGTCGTAGGCGTCCGGCGCTGGTGCGGGAGACGCGAGCTCTCCCACGCACTGCACCAGCCGCGGACTGGCCGACTCGACCCACGCCTGGAAGGTCGGCTCCTCGATCTTCGAGACTTCCGCGAGGAGATCGACGGCCGTGAGCAACTGGTCGATCCGGGTCGGTCCGATGATCTCGACCCCGTTCTGGATGGCTACGAGGCAGTCCTCGATTCCGTGCGCAAGCTGCACGATCGCGTCGAGGCCGATGACCCGGGCAGCGCCCTTGATCGAGTGAGCCGCCCGCATGAGCGGCTCGATGCGGCACATCAGCGCGGAGGGATCGGGGACGCTCTGTTCGAGGGTCAGCAGTCCCGCGAGGAGCGTGGCGCACTGCCCCTCGACTTCGCTGCGGAACAGATCGAAGAGCGAGAGTCCACCCATGGAGTCGTAGCCGCCGGATGTCACGAGAGAAGCCTCCGGAGGTTCGAGATCAGGCTCTGGATGTCGAGGAGCGTTGCGTATCGGTCGCCGCGTTCGTCCCGCGAAACTGGAACGATCGCGTCGGCGTAGTGGACGACGGCCTGCTCGATGGTGATCGGCGGCGACAGGAAGGTGCTCTGGTCGAAGGAGTCGACGCCGAGCGAGTCGTCGACCTGAAATGCCCAGCGGTCGCGCTCCGGCCCCACGACGATCATGCGACGCCGCTTGGTCGCTTCGGGGCGCGACGTTTCGACCGGCGGCGGAAGCTGCAGCAGGTTGGCCAGATCAGCGACGAGGACCAGTTCGCCACCGACGCTGCCGAGGCCGCGAACGACCGAGTTGGAGCGATGCGGGATCCGCGCCACCGGAATCGGGGCGATGACTCGACTCACTCCGGTGGCGGGCACCGCGAGCAGTTCGCCGCTGATCATGAAGAGGAGGATGCGGCGGTCGCAGCGCTTGGTCGCCAGCACCGGCTGGCTGACCCAGCGGGTGTTCTCGAGAAGCTCCGTCTCGGAGATGTCGCGGTCGAGCAGGGTGTGAATCGCCGCTCGAGGGGCGTTCTCGACCGGACAGGCCTCGCTGGTGCCGCTCGAGAGGGCCTCGGGCGATGGCGCGGTCACAGCCGCGTCGCCCACAGCGACGGCCACCGTTGGATAGATGCTGATCATGCTGAGCGATCCCGGTAGATGGAGCGGCGGATGCGCAGGCGGAGCTTGGTGGCCTGGTCGAGGCATCCCCGCGATTCGTGGATGAGCGCCAGTTCCAGAAGCGACGACTCCCGATCGGGTTCGAGGTACAGGGCCCGCTCGAGCTGCCGCGTTGCGTCGTCGAGGTCGTTGCGGGCGAGCGCGAGCGTGGCCAGAAGCTCGAAGCCGCGGGCGGAGGTGCGGCCCATCTCGTGAAGCCGCCGCACCGCGAGCTCGGACTCGGCGAGCTGGCCTCCGTCGGCCAGAGCCTGGGCCGCATCGAGTGCCGTCTCGGTCATGCTGACCGGCAGTCCGTCGGTCACGGGTCCGATCTGGGCCATGGGCTGATTGGGACTGGTCGCGAGGTGGGGAGCCCGGCCGTTGACGTGCGCCGGGTCGACCGCGGGCTTGGGCTCGATTCTCAGGATCGGCGGAGGTGCCGTCGACTTCGGCTCGGTCCGCGACATACTCGAACTCCGCAGACCGTTCGTCGCCGGGACGCCGCCTCGGGTCGTGCCGGGCCGCGGGTTCTTCCCCGCCTCTGCAATCGATTGCCTGGTGTAGGGCTTGTGGGCCACCGAAGGGCTCGATGCGCAGCGGCGGAACGCGAAGGTCATCTGGTGCTCGACCGTCGCGAGGGGCATGCCGCGGGTGTGGACCCCCTCGGCATGTCCGAGGAAGAGGAGCCCCTGCGGCGTGAGGCTCGCGCAGAGCCGCTGCATGAGCAGATTCCGTCCGTCAGCATTCAGATAGATCATCACGTTGCGACAGAAGATGACGTCGAACCTGGTGGTGCCATCGAGAAGCGGCGAGTCGAGGGCGCTGGCGTGGTGGAACTCGATGCACTCGCGCACCAGGGGATCGGCGGTCACGCCGTCGGCGTCGGTCTGCATCAGGATCGACGACCAGGCGGGCGAACCCTGGCGGATCGCATACGGCGAGAATCGCCCCCGTCGGGCGGCTTCGATGAGAGCGCCGTTCTGCTCGAGTGCGTCGATCCGCACCGCGCTGGGCTGCCAGCCTGCGGCAAGGGCGGTCATGGCGATCGAGTAGGGTTCCTCGCCGGTTGCGCAGCCGATGGAAGCCACCCGCAGTGCGGTCGCGCCGCAGCCGCGGCTGAGCGTCAGTTGGGCGTGGAGATAGGCGAAGGACTCGGGGTAGCGGAAGAGCCAGGTCTCGGGGACGGCAACGGAGGAGAGCAGCAGTTCGCGCTCCTCGAGCGAGCGGTCGAGCAGCTCGACATACTCGACGGTGGTCGAGCATCCGTTGGCGCTGAGTCGCTCCTGCACGACGAAGCCGAAGGCCTCGCTGGAGAGGAGCTGGCCCTCGAGCGAAGTGTTCGCCGACAGCCACTGAATCACGTCCTGGATGGCCTCTGTTCCGGTACTCATGGGATGGTCTCCAGTGACTCCTGAAAGAGCAGCGACCGCTGCTCCAGCGAGAACAGTCTCGACGGATCGATCAACTGAAGTTCGCCGCGGTTGGTCACCATCAGCGAACCGAGTCCCACGCCGTCGATACTCGTCAGTCCCGGATGAAGGCCGTCCGGGGCGATCTTGAGGCGATCGACGCCGAGGAGTTCCTCGACCAGCAGGCCCACGTGGTGGGGGCCCGCGTCGGAGGTCGCCTCGACCGCAACGCGGCAGACGATGATCCGCGAGTGCATGCGGATTGGAATCGGACCGCGACTCAGGATGATGCCGGTGTCGACCAGCGGAAGCAGGCGACCGCGGTGGTTGAAGAGCCCGAGGAGCCATGGCTGCACGGGACCGAGCTGCCGGGCCTTGACCATCGGAATGATCTCGACGATGTGCCGCGTCTCGATGGCGAAGCGATCTCCGCCCAGTCGCGACAGCACTGCGAGCATGGATGATGGAGTGGATCGCATGGTTCCTCGAATGCCCTTCTCGGCCTCGCTGCGCCTCGTCCCCACCGGGGACGGCCGACTCAGGCCGCACGAAGCTTGAACTGCGAGACCGAAGACTTCAGATTGGAGATGGCGTTCTGGAGATCGGCGGCGGCGTGCCCGAACTCCTTCATGGACTGCATGGTCTGCGAGGCGTTGCTGGTGAGCTGGGCCATCGCCCCGTCGATCTGGGTGGCGCCTTCGGCCTGCTGCTGCATGCCGTCGGTCACCTGGTGGAGTCGGTCGTTCACCCGATCGACGCGTTCGATGATGTCGGTCATCTGGCCGCTGATGACAGAGACCTGGTGCGTGCCGCCGCGGACCTGCTCGGCGAACCGGTCCATCTCCATGACGCCGGCAGCGACGGCCGACTGCATCTGCTGAACCATCTGTTCGATGTCGAGCGTGGCGTTGGCGGTCTGATCGGCGAGGCGGCGGATCTCGCGGGCCACGACGAGGAAGCCCGCGCCGTACTCGCCAGCCTTCTCGGCTTCGATTGCCGCGTTGACCGAGAGCAGATTGGTCTGATCGGCGACCTTGGTGATGGTGGTGACCACGGCGGTGATCCGCGAGGCCTTCTCGTTGATGGTGGCAAGGCGGCTGGCAATCGACTCGGTGCCCTTGTCGAGGGCGCCCATGGCCGACTCCATGCCGCTGAGGCCGAGGCGACCCTTGTTGGCGAGTTCGCTGGTCTCGCCGGCCATCTCTCGAACCTCGTTCATGGTGTGGGAGAGCTCGCTCGCGGTGGCCGAGATCTGCTTGACCGCCGCGGCAATCTGGCTCGTCGAGGCACCGAAGGACGCGGTCGACGCCTCCTGATGGCGCACGGTCGCGGCCATCTCGGTGGCGGTCGAGTTCAACTGGATGCTCGCCGAACGCACCCGCCCCACGAGATCGGCGAGGCCGCTGGCCATGGCCCGCACCGAACGAAGCAGGATTCCGGTATCGCCCCGATCGGCGGTCTGGGGTACCTCAACGGTCAGATCGCCCGAGGCGATGGCATCGGTGGCGACGACCGCTTCACGCATGCGTCGACTGGCGATCCAGGCGAGGCCGCACACGAAGAGGCCGGCGAACATCGAGGCGCTGATGGCAATGGCCACATGTCGGGGAAGCTCGGCGCGGGCATCGTGCAGTGCGGCGCGCTCCATGAGCGCAGCGGTCAGGGTCCACCCTGTCATTCCAATGGGAACCGAACTGAGGAAGTAGGGCTCGCCGCGCGAGGGCTCGCGGGTGTTCAGACACATGGCGGGCTCGTTCGGACCCCGCATCGTCTTCATCAGAAGCTTGCCGAGGGGAAACCCGTCGAGTCGCTGGCCGGCGATGGCCGGTTCGTTGCGGGCCGATGCGGCGACGTCCTGCGACGCGGAGAGGATCTCGCCCTTGGCGTTGACCAGGAAGAACTCGATGGGGTCGGTCCGGTCGACGAACTGGATCGTGCGGGCCAGCTCGAGGCTCGACATCTCGATCACCGCGACACCTCGGAAGTGTCCTTCGATCACGATCGGGGCCATGGCCCCGAAGACGTCGTGTCCGTCACGGACCCACGGACCTTCGACGACCGTGGCCGCCTCGCCGCGCACGCCCGTGTCGAAGCGGCGGCGGCACTCGCGGAGCAGTTCCTCGGGCACCTGGGCGAAGGCGGTGGTGCCGAAGCTCCCCGACTCGATCGAGCGGGAGACGACGACGCCGAATCGGCCGGAGTCATCGAACAGATCGTGGTTGATGGACGGGGGTGAAGTCTCGGCGCCGTCGAGCATGGGATCGCGCTCGAAGCGGAAGCCGATGGCGAAGACCCGCGGACTCGCCTCGAGCGAGCGCTGGGCGAAGCGGAGGGTGGAATCGGGCTCGTGGATCAGACCGGTCTCCATCGCCGCGGCCAGGGACTGGGCGCGGTGCTTCGCCACCATGTGAAGTTCGTTCAGGGTGTGGGCGACATGCTCGGTCTCGCCGATGAGCGCCGGCGGCTTCTCCTCCCGGATCCGCCGGACATTGGTCAGCGCGCTGTGCAGCAGAACGAAGCCGATGGCCGCAGCCATCGGGATCGCCCCGAAGAAGATCATGCGACCAAGGAGGCTGTGATAGAAGGAAGGTCGAGCGTTCATGTCGGTTCGTTCCGTGGGTGGGGAAGATCGAACGAGGTCGTCGATGGCGTGGCGCCGTTCACTTCGGGCGCAGGACACCGCTGCGCCTCTGGTCAGGGCGCGAGTTCGGACACATGTCGTCGGTTGACGAGTGCGGTCGAAGGGCGGAACAGCCTCACAGTCCGGTCAGTTCGTCCGTGGGGACCGGTGCGAGACAGGAGCGGGGGGCATTCTGCTGCCGCTGGTGCCGCGTTCGCCGAAAGGGAACCGTATTTCGCGAAAGTGATGGAACCGCGTGGCTTCTCCGGACCTGTCGGCGCGGGCCAGTTCGAAGCAGTTCGAATCAGTTCGAACCAGTTCCGGCCGACTCGTCGATATCGTGACCCCGTGTCGCAGCCGGCGCCGAAGCTCATTCCAATCGAGTCGCTCGACGACCCGCGCGTCGCCGGGTACCGCAACGTGCGCGATGGCGATCTGCGCGGTCGCGATGGGCGCTTCATCGCCGAGTCGCGCAAGATCGTCGTTCGGGCCCTGCATTCGAACTTCGAGGTCGAGTCGCTTCTGCTCTCGATGGGCCAGGCCGAGGCTCTGGCGTCGGAGATTGATCGTCTCCCCGCGGCGATAGCGGTCTTCGTCGCCTCGGAAGAACTGCTCTGGGCAATCAGCGGTCATCACGTGCATGGCGGAGCGCTGGCTCTGGTGCGCCGTCCGAGCGACGCGGCCCTCTCGGCGGCGCGGCGGTTCGAAGCGCTGGCGCTGCGGCGATCCGAGGAGCGCCTGACAGTGATTGCGCTCGCCAACGTCACCCACATGGACAACGTGGGATCGGTCTTCCGCTCCGCCGCCGGTCTTGGAGTCGACCTGGTCCTGCTCGACCGCCGCTGCTGCGATCCGCTTCTCCGCAAACCGATCCGGGTGGCCATGGGCCATTCGCTGACGCTCCCATTCGCCTGGAGCGACGATCTGCTCGCCGACTGCACGTTTCTCCGACGCACCATGGGCTTCGCCATCGTCGCCGCCGAATCCTCCGACCCGCGCCCCGCCGCCCCGACGAGCGTGCCGCTGCCGCAGTCATCCCTCTGGCGGAACACCCCCCGTGCCCTCTGCCTCTTCGGCAACGAGGGCCACGGCCTCGACGCCGACCTGCTCGGCGCCAGCGACGAACAGATCGAGATCCCGATGGCCGAAGGCTTCCCGTCACTCAACGTCGCGGTGGCGATGGCGATTGCGGTATATGAGCGCCGCCGCGCGATTCGCTCGCGGTAGGGGGCAGACCGGCCGCTTCGCGGCCTTGTAGGGAGCAGGGGAAATGGCAGGGGGTTGCACGATCGGAGACGTGCGCTGCGTTCGAGATCGAGCCCGCCGAATCCCCGCGCTGGCATCCAGTCGTGCAACCCATTGCGATCCTTGCTGCCCCCTGCAAGGCCGCGCAGCGGCCGGTCTGGCGTCACGCCGTCGAGACTTCAGTTCTCGACGGCTGTTCCACGTCCCGGTCGGGGTTCTCCCGGACGATGTCGGCGCCGAGTTGGCGGAGGACGTTCTCCATCTTCATGTAGCCGCGGTCGAGGTGGTAGACGCGGTTGATGATGGTCTCGCCTTCGGCGGCGAGGCCGGCCAGGACCAGACCGGCCGACGCTCGAAGGTCGCTGGCCATGACCGGTGCGCCGGTCAGTCGATTGGGTCCGGCGACGACGACCGTCGGACCCTGCCGGTAGAGCTTGGCGCCCATGCGACTCAGTTCGGCCACATGCAGGAAGCGCTCCGGATAGATCTTCTCGGTGATGATGCTGTTGCCGTCGGCCAGGCACAGAAGTGCCATGAACTGAGCCTGAAGATCGGTGGGGAACCCGGGGTGCGGCTGGGTGGTGATCACCGTCGGGTGAAGCACCCGCTGGGCCGAGACCCGCACCGCGCAGCAGCGCGGATCCTGCTTCTGATCGAGCCGCCTGACGTCGACACCGATCTCTTCCAGATGGTTGATGGCCGCCAGCAGAGCGTCGTAGGGGAAATCCTCGATCACGATGTCGCCGTTGGTGATCGCTGCGGCGAGGGCGTAGGTGCCGGCGACGATGCGGTCGCTCATCACTCGTCGCGAAGCACCGTGGAGCTGTTCGACGCCGTCGATGGTCACCCGCGGGGTGCCGGCGCCGCGGATCTTCGCGCCCATCGCATTGAGGAGCTCGGCGACCTCCACGATCTCGGGCTCGCACGCCGCCGACTCGATGACGGTCGTGCCTTCGGCGAGGGTTGCGGCGCTCATCACGTTGGCGGTGCCCAGCACGGTCGAGCCGAAGGGACCACCCAGGAAGATGGTCGTGCCGCGGAGGCGCTTGGCGGAGGCGATGATGTCGCCGCCTTCCAGCGTGATCTGTGCTCCGAGGGCCCGAAGGCCCCGCAGGTGGAGATCGACCGGCCGTTCGCCGATCGAGCAGCCGCCCGGCATCGAGACTCGGGCATGTCCGCGGCGGGCGAGCAGTGGCCCGAGCACGCAGATGCTGGCCCGCATGGTCCGCACGATGTCGTAGCGGGCATGGGTGAGCGAGGTGTCGTGGTTCTCGAAGACCATCGCATCGCCGTCGACGGCAATGGCGCACCCGAGTTCTTCGAGCAGCCGGGCCATGCTCCGGATGTCGGAGAGATCCGGAACGTTCCGAAGGGTCACCGGGGCATCGCCCAGCAGGGCCGCCGCCATGAGCGGCAGCGCAGCGTTCTTCGAACCCTCGACACTGACCCGCCCCGTGAGGCGGCGTCCACCGGTGATGCGAAAGAGATCCATGGGAGAAGCATCATCGGCGAAGTGGCGCGAGAGCAGTTAGGAATAAGGAATGAGGAATGAGGAATGAGGACCTGGTCGACGGAGGGCGCTTGCGTTGCCTGCCGGCGCCATGCGCGGGCAGGCAAATCCCCCCTTGTCCGTCGAGCGGATCCTCATTGCTCATTCCTGATCCCTCTTCCGTCCCCGCGGTCCGACCGCGCCTCCAGCGCCGTCCCATCTCTCCCTACCCTCTCCCATATGTCCACGACCGTCGGAATCGACCCTGTTCTGCCTGAGGTGAAGATGCACCTGGTGATGCCCGGGGCGCCGGTCGAGGGACGAGTGGTCTCGAACAGCCTGTGCATGAAGGGGAAGTCGGCGTCCTTCGTCCGCCACGTGGCCATCGACGTCTCCGGGACGCCGCTCGAGGGGAGCTTCCTCGCGGGACAGTCCTTCGGGGTCATCCCGGCCGGGCTCGACGCCAACGGCAAGCCCAACAAGGTCCGGCTCTATTCGATCTCGTGCCCGAGCTGGGGCGAGGACGGCGCCGGCAAGGTCATCTCGACCTCACCCAAGCGGCTCCTCGACGAGCGCCGTCCGCAGAAGGCCGGCGACGATCCCGACGACCACCGGCTCTTCGTCGGAACCGCAAGCAACTACCTGTGCGATCTGCGACCCGGAGAGAAGGTGATGCTCTCGGGCCCCAACGGCAAGCGCTTCATCCTTCCAGTCGACACCGAGGCTCACGACTACCTCTTTCTGGCCACCGGCACCGGCATCGCTCCGTTCCGAGGGATGGCCCAGGAGCTCTTCCGTCGCCCGGACGGCGCCACCGGCAGTCGAGTCGAACTGGTGATGGGTGTGCCCTACACGACCGATCTGCTCTACGACGATCTCTTCACCGATCTCGCCGCGAGCCACTCCAACTTCCACTACCACACCGTCATCAGCCGCGAGCGCCGCGCCGATGGTCGGCGCGGCCGATACGTGCATCAGTTCCTCGAAGAGCAGCTCGATCACGTCCGCGACATGCTGGAGAGCCCGCGCACCCTGATCTACATATGCGGTCTCGCCGGCATGCAGGTGGGCTTCTTCCAGATGCTCGCCCAGCACGGCCTTGGCGGCGGCTACCTCACGGTGCATGAGGAGATCGCCAGCCTCGACCCGGCCGCGTGGACCGAAGAGCAGATCAAGCGCCGCGTCCGCTCGACGCATCGGTGCATGATCGAGGTGTATTAGTTTGAGCGCTCCGTAGCGGCCTCCGGCCGCACACTCGCTCTCGTACGCCGCGCCCGGCGGAGCCGGGCGGGCTGTGCCCACGCGTGGGCGTCGGCGCAGCCGACGAGCCAGTCAGCGGAGCTGACGCCCTCCGACCTCGTCACCCGCCGCCGCCTGAGCCCTCTCCACCCGGCTCGGTCATGCTCCAGGGGTCGAGCAGGGCATCGAGCTTCCTGGGTTCGACCAGCTTGTGTTCCAGCACGTACTCGCGAACCGTCTTGCCTTCGGCGAAGGCCGACTTCGCCACCTTGGCCGCCGCGTCGTAGCCGATCACCGGGGCCAGGCTCGTGCACATCATCAGGCTGCGCTCGACGAAACCGGTGGCGATGGTCTCGTTGAGTTCAAGTCCCGCGATTGCCTTCTCGGCGAACATCGTCGCGGCGTTGGCCAAGAGCGTGATCATGTTCTGGAGGTTCTCCGACATCATCGGCATGGCCACGTTGAGCTGCAGCAGCGAACCGGTGCCGCCGAAGCCGCCGAGAGTGATCGCGGCGTCGTGACCGACCACCTGGCAGGCCACCATCATGACGCTCTCGCAGATCACCGGGTTCACCTTGCCGGGCATGATCGAGGAACCCGGCTGGGTCGCGGGCAGCGAGAGCTCGAAGAGCCCGCAGCGCGGACCCGAGCCGAGCCAGCGGATGTCGTTGGCGATCTTGGAGAGGGAGACCGCAATCGTCTTCAGATGTCCCGAAGCCTCGACCACGCAGTCGCGAGTCGACTGGGCTTCGAAGTGGTTGGCGGCTTCCGCGAACGTGACGCCGGTCGCCTTCGAAAGCTTTGCGGCGACGAGCGCGCCGAACTTCGGATGGGTGTTGATCCCGGTGCCGACCGCAGTGCCGCCAATTGGCAGGTTCTCGGCGAGGCGCACCATGGCCCGCTCGGCGCGGCGCGAGCAGTACTCGATCTGGGCGGCGAATCCTGCGAACTCCTGACCGACGCGGACGGGAGTTGCGTCCATCAGATGGGTGCGACCCACCTTGACGACCTTGTTCCACTTCTTCGCCTTGCTCGCGAGTGCCTTACGAAGCACTTCGAGCGCCGGCAGGAGCGAGCTCTTGATGGCCACCACCGCGGCGATCTGCATCGCGGTCGGAAAGGTGTCGTTGCTGCTCTGCCCCATGTTCACGTGGTCGTTGGGGTGGATCGGCTCGCGCCCGCCGATTGGCTTGCCCGCCGCCTGGGCCGCGAGGTTGGCGATCACCTCGTTGACATTCATGTTGGTCGAGGTGCCCGAGCCGGTCTGGAAGACGTCAATTGGAAAGTGCCGCATCCAGCCGTCGACGGGGGCCACGGTCCCGAAGGCGCGAGCGCCATCGGACTCGAGCCCGGCGAGCAGGGCATCGCACGCGGCGGTGATCGCCGAGGCGCGGCGCGAATCGAGCTTCTTCAGGTCGCGGTTGACTTCCCCGCAGGCCCGCTTGAGTAGCGTGAACGCGGCAATCACTTCAATTGGGATGGGCCGACCCGAGATCGGAAAGTTGATCACCGCCCGCTGGGTGGTGGCGCCGTAGAGCGCATCCGCCGGGACAGCCATCTCGCCCATCGAGTCCTTCTCGAGTCGTGTGGCGGGGCCGCGCCCGGCCGAGTTCGCGGCCACGTGCGAGCTCGAGTGCGGCGTGCGAGCGGAGGAGCGACGCGAGGCGGAGGGACGGGACGTGCGGTTCGCGGGCATGGCGGATGCTCGTAAAGGTGATCGATGGACGTGGGGGTCGAGTGTAACGGCGCCCATCGTTTCGAGACTGCGGCGCGAGCCGCCGGTGGCGCGCGAATCGTCAGGCGGCTGCTCGAGGCCCGTATATTCACCCCTTCACATGCTTGAAAAGCCCGCGACGCCCGACATGCCTTGCACGCCCGACATTCAGCAGCAGCTCGAGCAGGGCTTCCGCGAGGCGATTGCTCGCGGAGTGCTCGATGCCTCGACCACCATGGCTCCCGAGGAGATCGATCCGGCGGTCCGCGCTTCCCAGAACCCGCAGTTCGGCGACTTCCAGTGCAACGCCGCCCTGGCCCTGGCCAAGCGCGTCGGCCAGAACCCCCGCACCGTGGCCGCGAAGATCGTCGAGGCCGCGCAGTCGACCGTGCTGGGCGATCTCGCCGAACCCCTCGAGATCGCCGGGCCCGGCTTCATCAATGTGCGGCTCAAGCCGGCGGCGCTGGCCGCGCAACTGATGGCGATGGATGACGATGCGCTCGGCGTCGCCCCGGTGCACGCCACGCATGCGGTGGTCGTCGATCTCTGCGGCGTGAACGTGGCCAAGCAGATGCATGTGGGGCATTTGCGGGCGACGATCATCGGCGACACTCTGGCCCGGGTCTTCGAGCGGCAGGGCCGCACCGTGCACCGGGAGAACCATCTCGGCGACTGGGGACTGCCCATTGCGATGACTCTCTTTGCGCTGCGGCAGCGGAAGCTCGATCTCAATCGGCTCTCGCTCGAGGATCTGAACCGCGCCTACCGCGATGCCCAGCTCACCGCCCGCAACGAGGAGCGAGGCCTCGCCGCGGCCCGGGCCGCGCACGCGGGGCCGCATCGACTCATCGAGTTCGAGATCCAGAACGCCGGCGCCGCCGAGTTCGAGCGCGGAGCGAAGGAGGCCCTGGTTCGACTCCAGAGCGGCGACGAGGAGCTCAGCCGCGAGTGGCGGAAGATCATCGACGTGACGATGCTGGAAGTGTTCACCGTGGCCGGCCTCCTCAACGTGAATCTCGGCCCGCAGCACACGCGCGGCGAGTCCTTCTTCCGCGATCAGCTTGGCGGCGTGGTCAACTCCTTCCTGAAGGCCGGAATCGCCCGCGAGGATGCCGGGGCAATCGTCGTCCCCTTCGCCGATCGCGAGCGCCCGCTTCTGATCCGCAAGAGCGATGGCGGGTTCCTTTACGCCACGACCGATCTTGCCGCCCTGCGCTATCGAGTGCAGGAGCTCGACGGCGAGCGGGTGATCTACGTGGTCGACGCCCGGCAGCGCGATCACTTCAAGGACGTCTTCGACGCGGCGGGACTCATCGGCTGGACGCGGTTGCCCGATGGCGTGGTCTCGGAACTGGTGCACATCGGCTTCGGGGCCGTGCTCGGTCCCGACAAGAAGCCGCTCAAGACTCGCTCGGGCGAGAACTTCACGTTGATTGCCCTGCTCGAGGAGGCGATTGCCCGCGGACAGCAGGAGGTGGCCCGCCGCGCCAGCGATCCAGAGAGCGCCACCCACGCCCTGCCGCCGGCGGAACTTGCCGCAATCGGCCGGGCCGTCGGCATCGCCGCAATCAAGTACGCCGACCTCGGGACCGACGTGGTCCGCGACTACGTCTTCGACCTCGACCGGATGATCGCCTTCGATGGCGACACCGGGCCGTACCTGCTCTACGCCCACGCTCGAATCAGCTCGATCTTCGCCCGCGGCAACGTTTCGCTCGAGTCGGTGCGGAGCGCCGACCTGCTGATCAACGAGCCTGCGGAGCGGCAGCTTGCGCTGGCGCTCCTGAAGTACGGCACGGTCGTCGCCGACGTCGCCCGCACGCTCGAGCCGCACCGGCTGTGCGCCTATCTCCACACGCTGGCCGAGCAGTTCAGCAGCTTCTACAACACCTGCCCGGTCCTCAAGGCCGAAGATCCCGCGACTCGGGCGTCGCGGCTGCGGCTCTGTGGGCTGACCCGGCGGGTCCTCAAGGATGGGCTGGAACTGCTGGGAATGACGGCGCCGGAGCGGATGTAGCTGGTTTGATGTCCCCTTCGGCGTGGTTCTCGACAATCGAGTCGGACCCTCTGCCATGTTCCAACGCCGCCCCTCCGCCAGTGACCTTTTCGAGATCCTCGTCCGCGAGCATTTCGACATGCTGATTGCGTTCCTCCGCAGTCTCGGGGTGCGCGAGGATCTGGTCGACGACATCGCCCAGGAGTCGTTGATGGTCGCGTGGCGGCGTCTTGCCGACTTCGATCGAGCGCGGCCCTTCGGGCCATGGCTGCGCGGAATCGCGGCGCGCGTTGCCATGGCCCAGCGCCGTCAGGCAATCCGTGGAGCAAGCGGCGTCGATCCGGCGGTTCTGGAGGCGCTCGAATCGATGATCGCCCGCTTCGAGCGTCAGCCCGGCGACACCTTTGCCGAACGGGCGGCGCGGCTCGAAGGGTGTCTGCAGAAGCTGCCCGCGACGCTGCGCGAAGTGGTTGAACTGGCCTACGGCCGCGGCATGCTGCTGGGGGAGATCGCCGCCAGCGTCGACTCGTCGGAGGAAGCCATCAAGAAGCGCATCCAGCGGGCCCGAGTGATCCTCTCTCGCTGCGTGCTCGGACAGACCGAGGGCGTGGAGGAGCTGGCATGAGCTTGCGACCGAAGGTTCGATCCGCCCCGTCGCTCGATCCGGATCTGGCACCCGCGGCATGGCTCTGGCGCGAGGGCGATGACTCGCCGGGAGCCGCGGCGGTCGACGATCAGGCCGTCGCTGCGGAGGCCTCGTCGGAGCTTGTGGCGGAGCTTGTGGCGGAGCTGTTGGCCCATGGACTCCTGCTGTCGCTGGCCCTCGATGACGACGTCTCCCGCGAAGCTCGGGTGCGACGGGCCCTCGCCGCAATTCCGCGCCGCCAGCCGCTGCGGCTCGCGCCAGCAGCGCTCTCCTGGATGGCGGCGGCAGTCCTGGTCTTTGCCTTCGGGGCCCTTTCGATCTTCACGCTGCGCACGGAACCCTCGGCCATTGCCATGGTCGCCGGCTCGCTCGAAGCCACCGCAAACGGCGGCGATCGCTCGTACCGAGTGTTGATGACGCCCCAAGCCGGTGGACCCGAACGCATTCCCGAAGCCCGCTTCGACATGCGCAACCGCGAGCACCAGCGATTCGAAGCAATTGCGCCGGACGGCTCGCGCTTCGTCACCGGGCGCGACAAGCGTGGCGGCTGGGCGATTCGCCCCGATGGCACGATCGATCGATTCCCCGCGCCGACTCGCCGTCCGCGCTGGATCGACCTCGGCGAGGACCTCTTTCTCGCCGCCTCGCTCGACGACCTTCTTGAAGCGCTTCCCGCGTCCTTCGAAGTGCGCCTGGGCGAACCCCAGGCGTTGCCCGGTCCAGCCGATGGTTCCGCCGACCGAGGGCTGCTCCGCCGCGTGACGGCGACCCGTCGTCTCGTTGACGAGCGCGAACCCGAGCGAGTCGAGTTGTGGATCGACCCCGAGACCCGACTTGTCCATCGTCTCGAGCTGCACTGGAGCGAGCGCCCGTTCCCGCGTCCCCCGCGCGGCGAACGGCGCCCAGGCGGCGGCCGCGGTGAGCCCAACTGGCGCGAGCGGGCACTGCAGGAGTCGCCCAGTGCCCGTCCCCCGGGACCACCGCCTCCGCCGCGCTTCGGCGCCGATGACAACCGCGCGGGACCACCCGATGGACCGGGCCCCCGACCAGGACCCGGCGCCCGCATGCCGCCGCTGGGAGGTGCATTCGATCCGCCGCCACCTCCAATTGATGGTCCACCCCGCGGCCCGGCCGGCCGGCCATTCCGCGGCGGCCCCGGCCCCATGGGGCTCGCCGGCGCCCCCGGCACCATGTCACCACCGCCCCCGCGTCACGATGGCGAGCCCCGCCTTCCCGGCATGCGCCCGATGCCCCCGCGCGGCTTCCTTGACGGCCCCCCCAACTTCCGCGACCGCGGCCATCCACCGCCGCCGAAGACCATCGTCTTCGAGCTGATCGAGACGGAGTCGTTCCCGGAAGGATGGTTCAGTCCGGAGGAGTGAGGCGGCTCGCGAAGCGAGCCGGGGGAGTTGGGAACGAGGAGTTGGGAATGAGGAGTGAGGAGTGAGGATCTGTCCGACCGCGGACGTTTTCGTTGCCTGCCGAAGCTGTGCGCCGGCAGGCAACGCGTGCACCAAGGGTTGAGCGGGTCCTGATTTCTGATTCCTGATCCCCAATCCTCCCTTCTTTCCGCGCGACTCGATCGACCATGCTGGCGCAGCCAGCGCCGCGTCGATCGTGCGGGGCGATGAAAGGTGCCGCGCACGCGGCACACCTCAGTCGTCGTCGGCGCAGCCGACACGACCCCGTCGGCGCAGACGACGCTCTACACTCGCCCCCATGGATCCCCGCTACCTCAAGCTCGCTGATCTTCTCATCAACTTCTCGTGCCGCCTTCAGAAGGGCGAGCACATCCTGATCGAGTCCTTCGACATCCCCAGCGAGATGACCATCGCTCTGGTGCGGGCGGCGCGGAAGGCGGGTGGGCATCCCCACGTCGCCGAACGCAGCGGTCGGATCATGGCCGCGCTCTATGAGGATGCCGGCGAGGACAACTTCAAGGTCTGGGCCGAGTACGACCTCGAGCGGATGAAGCGGATGCACGCCTATCTGGGCATGCGCGGGTCGTACAACGTCAACGAGCTGAGCGGTGTTCCCGACACCCAGATGCAGAAGCAGGCCCGCCTCTATGGCAAGCCGGTCCACTTCGAGCAGCGGGTGAATCACACCAAGTGGTGCGTGCTGCGCTGGCCCACGAGTTCGATGGCCCAGCTCGCCAACATGAACACCGAGGCCTTCGAGGAGTTCTACTTTCGAGTCTGCTGCCTCGACTACGCCCGCATGGAGCACGCCTCGAAGGCCCTCTCGAAGCGGATGGCGGCGACCGACAAGGTCCACATCAAGGGTCCGGGCGACACCGATCTGCACTTCTCGATCAAGGGCATCCCCAACGTGCCCTGCTGCGGCCAGATGAACATTCCAGACGGCGAGGTCTTCACCTCCCCGGTGCGCAACAGCGTCAACGGAGTGATCCACTACAACACCCCGACCCTCTACAACGGCGTGAGCTTCGAGAACATCCGTCTGGAGTTCAAGGACGGCAAGATCGTCACGTGCTCGAGCTCGCTCAACAACGACCGCCTTCAGAAGGTCTTCGACACCGATGAGGGCGCCCGCTACGTCGGTGAGTTCGCAATCGGCTTCCATCCGCACATCCTTCAGCCGATGAAGGACATCCTCTTCGACGAGAAGATCGCCGGCAGCATCCACTTCACCCCGGGCCGCGCCTACGAGACCGCCGACAACGGCAATCGCAGCGAGATCCACTGGGATCTCGTGCTGATCCAGCGCCCCGAGTACGGCGGCGGCACGTTGAGTTTCGACGGCGAGGTGATCCGCAAGGACGGTCGCTTCGTCGTCGCCGACCTCGATCCGCTCAATCCGGACAAGCTCGCGTAGGACCCTGCAGCAAGAACCCGTCCGCGAACTCAGTCCTTGCCGACATCCTCGGCCGCCTCTTCGATGCGACGGTTGTAGTCGTCGGTCTTGTCCTGGATCCGAAGCGCCGAGTCGCGGCTCTTGCCGAGGGCCGACGCGGAGTGCGGCGTGGTCTGGCCCTGCTGGGTGGCCGGCGTGACCGTTTCCTGCTTGCTGGTCGCGTGGGGCTGACGACCGCCGACATCGCAGCCGCCGAGCGTTGCAGCGCACGCAACGGCCCCGAGAAGCGGGAGCAGGCGGAGCGGGCGGTGGCGGACGCGAGGGTCGCGGGTGATGGGCATCGGTGGCTCCGGAGCGGGTGGGCGAGTGGGCGGAAACTGCAGCGACGGTAGGGACCTGCGGCACGGCTCCCCCCGCGGCGCGAAGAACGTAACCTACGCCCGTTCGGTGCGGAGGTCGTCGGACCTGTGCACCTTCGTCTCGCCCGGCGTTCAGCCCGGACGTACTTAAAGGAAGAGAACAACCATGACCAGCACGCCAGTTGGGACCAGCACGCCAGTTGGGACCAGCACATCCCGTGGGATCCGCACCCCGATTCGATCGTTTTTCATCGCCGCCGGTGTCGTCCTGCTGACGGGATTCGCCGCCGGCGCGGCCCTCGCCCCGCAGCAGACTCCCGACTTCGAGACGCTTCCGCCCGACCCGGCCGAACTCGAGCAGAGTCTCTCCGCCGCCCACATCACCATGGCCCAGGCGGTCGAGAAGGCCCAGCAGGCGCTGAACGGCTCGGCCAGTTCCGCCGAGGCCAAGGTCATGGGTGACCACATCGAGTACGAGATCTTCGTCAGCGCCGGCGGCGCCGACCGACGCGTCGTCGTGCACGGCACGACCGGCGAAGTCACGGCCGCGCGGATCACAATCGCCGAAGCGCTCGCGGCGGCGAAGACCGCAGTCGACGGATCGATCCGATCGGTTCGCTCGGATCTCACCGGCGCCACGCCCAGTTTCGAAATCCTCTCGTACCGCGATCACCAGGGTCACCGGATCGTGGTGGACGCAATCACCGGCAAAATCGTGAAGCAGGAGCCCATGAATCGATTCCCAGGAGAGCCCGTCACCGGCGAATGGACCGAGACCGCCACCGGACTTCGCTACTTCGAACTCACGGTCGGCGAGGGTCCCGCCCCCAGCGGCCCCAGCGCCACCGTCAAGGTGCACTACACCGGGTTCCTCGTCGACGGCACCAAGTTCGACAGTTCGCTCGACCGCGGCGCACCTGCCCAGTTTCCACTCAACGGCGTGATCGCCGGGTGGACCGAGGGCGTGGGCAGCATGAAGGTGGGGGGGAAGCGGAAGCTGATCATCCCCTTCGAGCTTGCCTACGGCGAGCGCGGACGACCGCCGGTCATCCCCGCCCGCGCGACCTTGATCTTCGATGTCGAGCTGATCGAGATCGTTGGACAGCAGTAGTGACAGGCAGCCCGCCGTGGCCACACCGCTTCTTGACACGCTCTTGACCCTCACCTACGTTCTCTGCGTAAGTCAGTCGGCGCCTCGTCTCGCCTCTGCTCGGTTCGGCTGTGTCAGGCCAGATCGGATTTTCAGACGAAAGTGAAAGGGCCTGATATGGCGATCGGAACTGTTGCAAAGTTTTTTGACGACAAGGGTTACGGATTCATCACTCCCGAGGGCGGTGGCAAGGACGTCTTCGTCCACTACTCCGACATCAAGATGGACGGTCGGCGGACGCTGCACCCGGGACAGAAGGTGAACTTCGAGATCACCAACGAAGGCAAGGGCCCCAAGGCTGCGAACGTCGTTCCGGCGGAGTGATCAGCGCTCCGTTCGGCCAAGATTTGGAGCGCTCCGTTCGGCCAAGATTTGGAGCGCTCCGTTCGGCCAAGATTTGGAGCGCTCCGTTCGGCCCTCCGGGCCGACACTCGCTTTCGCGGGTGTTGCGCTTGAGGGGCTGAAAGCCACGAGCGCCTGAATGCCACGAGCGCCTGAATGCCACGCGGCGACCTCACGAGTTGTCTTCAACCCCGCCCGTCATCCGACGGGCGGGGTTGTTCATTTTGCGGCACGATGTGCGGCGTGCGCCGCGCCCTCCAGGAGCCCCTCCCGATGAACGTCAAGTTGCTGCGATCTTCGCCACTCGCTCGCTGCCGCACAGTCGCGGCGTCACTCGTGATCGCTGCGGTCTGGGGCGCACTCGTCGCCACCGCGAGCGCCGAGCTTCGTCTCTCGCCGCTCTTCGGCGACGGGATGGTGCTTCAGCGCGAGACCCGCGCCCCGATCTGGGGATGGGCGACGCCCGGCGCCGCAATCGACGTGACCGCCGAGTGGGGCCGACAGAAGGTTTCCGGCCGCGCTGTCACCGACGCGGCTGGAGCGTGGCGCACCGAACTGGCCACGCCTGCGGCAGGTGGGCCGTACTCGATCACCATCGCCGGTGACGGCGGCTCGGTGGCGCTGCGCGACGTTCTGATCGGCGAGGTCTGGCTCTGCTCCGGGCAGTCGAACATGGAATGGCCGCTCGCCCAGACCGATGGCGCCGAAGAGGCAATCGCCGCCGCGAACCTGCCGCGACTGCGACTCTTCAATGTTCCAAACGCAACGGCCACGCGCCCGTCGCGGACCTTCCGGGCCCAGCCCAGCGGCTGGCGGGTGAGCTCGCCGCAGAGCGCGGCGGGGTTCAGCGCTGTCGCCCAGCACTTCGCGCGGACGCTCCTGCGAGACTCCGATGTGCCAATTGGGCTGATTCAGGCCGACTGGGGCGGAACTCGCATCGAAGCGTGGATGCCTGCGGAAGTGCTGGCGACGTTCCCCGATGCCGCGGCCGACCTGGAGATGGTCCAGTCGCTCGACCCCGATCCCGCCATTCGCGAGGAGCGCACCGCCGCGCTGCGCGATTCGTGGTGGTCGCGCCTCGACCTGCTGCCCGGCGCACCCGGCGCCGACTGGATGAAGGAATCCTTCGACGATCGCGACTGGGGCACGATGGAACTCCCGCAGTCCTTCGGCGAGAAGAGCAATCCCGAGCTCACGAGCTTCGATGGCATCATCTGCCTGCGCCGCTCGGTCGAACTCGGCCCCGCGATGGTCGCTGGACCCGCGTTTCTCGAACTCGGCCCAATCGACGATCGCGATGAGGCCTTCGTCAACGGCGTTCTCGTCGGCGGCACGCGCGAGGATGGCCAGTGGGCTCGCACGCGGCGCTATGCGATTCCGGCCGGCACGCTTCGCGTGGGAACGAATGTCATCGCCATCCGCGTCCTCGACACCGCCGGCACCGGCGGCGTGAACGGCGCGGCGACGGATCTGGCAATTGTCTCGGCCGACGGCACCACCCGCGCCCCGCTCGCAGGCGCGTGGCGCTGGATTCGCGGCGCCGCTGCGGCGTCGCTTCCGTCGACAGAGGGACCAGAGATCGGACCGAACAGCGCCACCGTGCTCTACAACGCGATGATCGCCCCGCTGGTGCCGATGGCCCTCGAAGGAGTGATCTGGTACCAGGGCGAGTCCAATCGCGGAAACGCCGAGGCTTACGCCCGCCTCTTCCCAGCCATGATCCGCGCCTGGCGCGAGCGCTTCGGCGAGGGAATCGCCTTCCACTTCGTGCAGATCGCCCCGTTCAGGTACGGGAGCGATCGCGGCGAGACCGCGGCACTGCGCGAGGCTCAGGCTGCGGCGCTCGACAGGCCGAATACCGGGATGGTCGTGACGCTCGACGTCGGCAACGCCGGCGACATCCATCCGCGCAACAAGAAGACGGTGGGGGAGCGGCTCGCGGCCCTGGTCCTCGGTGACCGTCGCGGCGATCGCTCGGTGCACTCGCCGCGCTTCACCGAGGCGGTGAGTGCCGATGGCGAAGTGCGGGTGCACTTCGACCAGCAGGACGTCGAGCTGAAGGCGGGGCCCGCGGGACTTCCTGCGGGTTTGGGCGAGTTCACAATCGCGGGATCCAATCGCGTCTTCGTCGCCGCCGAGGCTCGAATCGAAGGCGCGACTGTCGTCATCCGCGCGCCAGAGGTGAAGGAGCCGGTGGCGGCGCGGTACGCGTGGTCGGCCTCACCGGAGGCGACGCTCTTCACCGCGACCGGGCTTCCCGTCGCTCCCTTCCGCACCGACGGATGGCGCGACGGGGGTGAAGTCCTTCCCGGCAGCATTCAGTCCGGGGCGGAGCGCGACCCGGGACACACCGAGCATCGACTCGCCGATCCCGATCTCGTGCCGCTCTTCAACGGCCGCGATCTCTCCGGCTGGGTCAACATCAACACCGCCCCGAGCACGTGGACCGTGGCTGGAAGCGGCACCGACGCGCTCATCCACTGCACCGGTCTGCCCACCGGACTGCTGCGCACCGATCGCATGTACGAGAACTTCGTCCTCGAGCTCGAGTGGCGCCATCTGCGCGAGCAGGGCAATGCCGGGCTCTTCGTCTGGAGCGATGCCCTGACGGCAATCGGCCAGCCCTTCACCCGCGCGGTCGAAGTGCAGGTGATGGTCGGGAGCGAGGGCGACTGGTACACGAGCGACGGCGACATCTTCCCAATCCACGGCGCGGTGATGACTCCCGAGAATGGCCGCACCGGATCCCGGGCATTCCCCACCGAGAAGCGGATGAAGCCCTCGCCGGAATGGAACCATTATGTGGTCACCTGCCAGAACGGAGAGGTCTCGCTGGCCGTCAACGGCAAGGTCGTGACCCGTGGCCGCGAGGCCTCGCCGCGCAAGGGATACATCTGTCTCGAGAGCGAGGGAACGCCCATCGACTTCCGCAACATCCGCATCAAGGAGCTTCCGCCCGCGACGCCGGCGCTCGCTCCCGATCAGATTGCCCGTGCCGCAGAAGGCTGGAGGCCGCTCTACACCGGCGTCGATCTGGCCAACTGGAAGATCGAGCCGGGCCACGCGGGTCACTGGAAGCCCTCGGGGTGGGTGCTCAGCTACGACGGAGGCTCGAGCGACCTCTGGTCGGAGAAGAGCTATGGCAACTTCGAACTGATCGCCGACTGGCGACTGCCGCGGGCTCCCATCGACGTCGAGCGTCCGGTGATCGAGTCGACCGGGCTCGAGCGCAAGGGCCCCGACGGAAAGACGGTGATGGAACTCGTCAAGGACGCCGGCGACAGCGGCATCTACCTCCGCGGCAGCAGCAGGAACCAGGTGAACATCTGGTCCTGGCCCTGCGGGTCGGGCGAGGTGTACGGCTATCGCACCGATCACGCGATGAGCGAGGCGGTCCGCGCCGCGGTCACGCCAACGTCCCGCGCCGACAAGCCCCCGGGCGAATGGAATCGCTTCCACATCACCATGCGCGGCGATCGGCTCACGGTGGTCCTGAACGGGGTGACGGTGATCGAGAACGCCGAGCTTCCGGGGATTGCTGCGGAGGGGCCGATTGCCCTGCAGCATCATGGCGACCCGATCGAGTTTGCAAACATCATGATCCGCGAGCTGGAATAGAGCGCGGCGCGGCGGCTACGGCGCGAATTGAGCGCGCCGACGTACCGTGCCTGTCCTCCTCGCATGTCCGTCGACCTCGTTCCATCCGGCGTTCCTCCCAAGATCACGTCGCGGCCCATTGCCGAGATTGCGCAGTCAGCGCGCGTCGACCCGCGGGTGCAGGCCCTGCTTCCGGGCTTCGACGCGCCGTTCTTCCAGGCTGGACTCGCCGGGTATTCCGACGGTGCCATGCGACTGGTTGCGCGGCGCCACGGCTGCCCGTTCTGTGTGACCGAGGCGCTCCTTGATCGCACGCTGATCAACGGTGGCAAGGGACGGCAGCGCGAGGATCCCGATCTGCTCGAAACCGAGTGCGGCACGGGCGAGATCGAGGACAACGTGCCCTTTGGCGGTTCGGATGCGGAATCGAATCTCGAATCGGGACGCGGGGCCGCGTCTTCCGTGGCCGAACCCGCCGCAACGCTCAGCGACCATCCCATCGCCGGGCAGATCATGGGCACGCATCCCGACGAGATGGCTCGCGGCAGCGAACTCCTCGTCGAACTCGGCCACGACGTGGTCGACGTCAACCTCGCCTGTCCGGTCAAGAAGATCCGGCGCAGCAACCGCGGCGGTCATTTTCTCGCGTATCCGACCGAGGCGATTGCAATCCTCCGGGCGGTGCGGGAGGCGGTTCCCTCGCAAGTCCCCTGCACGGTGAAGTTGCGCCGGGCCTACGACGACACCCCGGAGATGGCCGCGAACTTCGAGCGCATCTTCGACGCCGCCTACGAACTCGGGTACGCCTGGACCACGGTGCACTGCCGCACCGTGCAGCAGAAGTACCACGGGCCTGGCCGCTGGGAGTTCCTCCGCGATCTCGCGGCGCGGCATCGCGATCGCGTGATCTTCGGTTCCGGCGACGTCTGGACCGTCGAGGACATCTTCGCCATGCTCGAGCTGACCGGCGTGCAGGGCGTGAGCGTGGCCCGCGGCTGCATCGGGAATCCCTGGATCTTCCGGCAGGCCCGGCAGCTCATGGCCGGCGAGACGCCCAGCGATCCGTCGGTTGCCGAGCAGCGCCGCGTGCTTCGCGAGCACTTCGATCTGGCCTGCCAGCTCTGGGGCGAGCGCCGCGCGGGCCGCATGATGCGGAAGTTCGGCATCAAGTTCGCGGCCCACCATCCGCGGGCCAATGAGGTGAAGTCGGCCTTCATCCGCTGCGAGACGGCGGCGCAGTGGGCGGCGGTGATCGAGCGGGAGTACGCAGAGTCGCCGCTACGCTGAGCGCGTGACCAGCCTCACCCTCTTCGGCGCCGGCAACATGGGTGCCGCGATCCTTCGCGGCGCGGTGCGCGGCGGGCTTCTGCGCCCCGAGGAGATCCTCGTCGTCGAGCCCGACGCCGGGAAGCGGGCGGCGATGGCCGCACTCGGCTGCGCGGTCGCCGCAGCGCCGAGCGCTGGAGTCGCGTCTCCCGGCGACGTGGCAGAGCGTGCCTCCCCCGGGGTCATCCTGCTCGCGGTGAAGCCGCAGATGTTTCCCATGCTCGCCGAGGCAATCGGCGTGCTCCCGAGCCCGACGATTGCGATCTCGATCATGGCCGGGCTTCGCAGCGACTCGATCCGGGCGGCGCTCGGTCCGAATTCCAGAGTCATCAGAGCCATGCCCAACACCCCGTCGCAGCTCGGGGCCGGCATGACCGCGGTCGCCCGTGGCGCCGGGGCCGAGCCCGGCGACGAAGAGTTCGCTCTTCGACTCTTCGGCGCAGTCGGTCGCGTGGAGCGGGTCGAGGAAACGCTGATGCATGCGGTGACCGCCGTGAGCGGATCCGGTCCGGCCTATCTCTTCCTCCTGGCGGAGGCGATGGAACGCGCCGCCGGCGAGGTCGGATTCACTCCCTCGCAGGCCCGGATCTTCGTGACCCAGACCATCGTCGGCGCCGCCGCGCTGTTGGCCGAGACGGGCGACGGCCCGGCCTCACTTCGCGCCGCGGTGACGAGCAAGGGCGGGACCACCGAAGCCGCAATTGCCACGATGCAGGCCGCGGGCTTGGAGGCTGCAATCATCGCGGGCATCGTCGCCGCCCGCGACCGCGGCGAGACGCTCGGCGGCAGCGCTCCGCGCAGCCCGCAGTGATCGGCCCGAGCTTCGCTTGCTCGGCGCTTGTTCGATCAGGTGCGTTGCAATCAGTTCACTTGGCCGCGGGACCGCCGACGGGCTCCTCAGACGTGGGTTTCTCCGGTGCGACTGGCTTTTCGGGAGTGACCGGCTTCTCCGGTTCCGCCTTGGCTGGCACCGCGGCGACGCGGCCGGCTGCGTCCTTCGCGCTGATCCGCGCAGCCTTCTCGATGATCACCGCCTCGACCGGGACCGCCTCGTGCGGGGGCTTCACTGCTGTGGGCACGTCGCGGATGGCGTCGACCACATCCATGCCGGCGATCACCTTCCCAAAGACCGCATAGCCGGGGATCTTCCGCTCGGGGCTGCCGTTCAGCGCGGAGTTGTCCTTCACGTTGATGAAGAACTGGCTGCTTGCGGTATCGGGTGCGCTGAGGCGAGCCATCGAGATGGTGCCGCGGTCGTTCTGAAGTCCGTTCTCCCACTCGTTCCTGATCGAGGCGCCGGGCTTCCTGGCGACCATGTTGGGGCCGAAGCCGCCGCCCTGGATCATGAAGTTGGGAATGACGCGGTGGAAGATCAGACCGTTGTAGAAGCCCTCTTCGACGTACTTCAGGAAGTTGGCCACGGAGATCGGGGCCTTCTCGGTGTTCAGCTCCAGCACGATCTCGCCCTTGTTGGTGGTGAGCACCACGAAGGCGGGCTCGGCCGGTGCGCTCGGCGCTGGCGGCGCGGCGTCGGCCGGCTTCGCGGCCGGAGGCGCGGCGTGAATCGCGGCGGTGAGGCCGGCAGCGGCGGCGAGCATTGGAAGCGCGAGGAGGAGTGAACGACGAGAGAGTCGGGGGTGTCCCATGGGACCCATGGTATGAGCGGGCCCCACTCGCTGGGCAACTCCGACAGGGCAACTCCAGGACCGCAACTCCGGAGGGCCGAGACCGCTCCGTAGCATCGCCCCAATGGTCTGGCCCTCTGCCTTGGCGCTCCTTGTCACCGGGCTCATCGTCGGCGGAGTCTTCGTCTTCGTGATCTGGTGGGCCCTCTTCGGAGACCGAGGTCGCGGTCGTCGACGCTGTCCGCGCTGCTGGCACGATCTCTCGGCCACACCGGGCCAGACCTGCGGCGAATGTGGATTCGCCGCACGGCGCGAAGGGGATCTGCATCGACCGCGTCGCCGCCTCGGAATTGCCGGCGGTGCGCTGGTTGCGCTCCTTGCCGGCGTGTCGGTGGTTCACTGGAACGCCTCCGAGGTCGACTACTACGCCCTCGTTCCAACTCGTGTGCTGCTCTGGTCTCTTCCCTGGTCGGAGTGGCTGCCCGACGATGTCCCCGTTGAACTGAGCCAGCGCATCAGTCGCCGGGAGCTCTCCGACGAGCAGCGCCGGGACCTCCTCGAACGATGCCTTGTCGGCGACTCGACCGCGGCGCCTGGTTCACCGGCGTGGGCCCGGCGCTACGGAGCATTCCTCGGCTGGTGGCAGCGCCGCGACTTCGCCAACGAAGAGGAGCGCAGCCGACTGCTGGCCCTGCCGCCGCAGATCGTCGCCAGCGCCTTGAGCGTCCCCGAGGACGGGGCGCCGGCCTTCGTGCGGCTTTGGATCCGCGATTGGTGGCCACCTGAAACGGATGTGCGAGTGACCATTCGGCCGCAGGTGCCGGGGGCCACGCCGCTCATCGTGGGTCGCGGCGGCGGTGTTGATGGACTGCCCATTCCGGTCCTGGTCCCGGGAGTCGACGGCGACGTGAAGGAGATCGTCTTTACGGTCGAGATCGCTCGACGCGAGCCGCCCGGGGAGACGAGTGACGCAGACGCCGATTCTCCGAGCGCGCCCGGCGACGGCTCCCGTCGGCGGCGCTGGAGTTCGACCGAGCCGACGATGTCCGCGCTTCCACTCGATCCCGCGCTGCAGGCGATGCCCTGGCAGGTCATCGAGTCGACGGAACTGCGCATTCCGGTCGAGGCCGAAACTCCGCTCGCGGCGCGGCTCGAGCCCGTCGATACCCCGGAAATCGACGAGGCCATGACCTGGGTCTTCGCCCACGGGATCTCGCGCTGGACCGGCGGCGCCCGCCGCTACGGGCTGCGCTTTGCGATGAACGCCACCCGCACCGTCGAGACCAGCGGGGTGCTCTACGGCGTGGAGGCCGAACTGCTCGAGGGGGGCACGGTGCTCCGCACCACGCGACTGTGGTGGATGGGTGGTACCGATCGCAGCGCCGGCTGGGAGTTTTCCGAAGAGGACCTCGCCGCCCTCGATGCGGCGTGGACCCGCGATTCGGTCTGGACGCTCCGCCTGCGCGGTCGCCGCGATCTCGCCCTGCGGACCATCGCCGCGCTCGGCCCCGGCGCCGACGCGGTCGACCTCGAGCGCCACGCGGCGCAGCTCGCACCGGTGCTCGGCGGCACCGCCCCGATCCGCTGGTGGTCAGGCGAGATCGAGATCCCAATCCGCCTCAACGACGAATCCGGCCCCGGCCCGACCCGCCCCTGGCGCGTCGAGCTGGGGCAGTGGCCAGTGCGTTGATTCCAGACCCCCATGCCCCGCTCGTTGATCTCAGACCACAAGCCCGGGCAGGGCCGCGCGGTACTGCTCGGCCATGCGCTCGAGGGAGTCGGGAATCACTCGGACGTCGCCGACCACGGTGATGAAGTTGGTGTCCCCGTGCCAGCGGGGGACGACGTGGGCGTGAAGATGGGCAGGGACGCCGGCGCCGGCCGCGCGGCCTTCGTTGACGCCGATGTTGACCCCCTGCGGCGAGATCGTTCTGTGACAGAGCGCCACCGCCAGATCGACCAGGGCCCAGAACGAGCGCCGCTGCTCACTGGAATAGGCCCCGAGCAAGGGTTGGGCCTCGCCGAGCGCAATCAGCAGGTGCCCGTTGGCATAGGGATAACGGTTGAGGAGGACCAGGCCGTCCGCGGCGCGGAGGATGACGTGATTCTCGAGGTCGAGCCGGGGCGACTCCCAGACGGTGCGCAGGAAGTCGTCATCGCTTCCGCCGACCCCACCGTCGGTTGGCCCGCCGGTTGGCCCGCCGGTTGCCGAGCGGCCCGCCGCAGTCGCCTTGCGGTCGAGATCGCGGAGATAGCTGAGTCGCCAGGGAGCCCAGAGCGAGGTGTTCATGTGTTCATGATGGCGTGGGCAGTTGTCTCACCCGTCGCTCGCTCGGCCGTCGCTTGCTCAGCCGTCCCTCGGGCCCGCGTGCATGGCTTGCGCCATGCTGAAGGAGGATTTGCTCGAACCCCAATTCAACGTGGGTTCGCGTCCCATCGAACCCGGCCTTCCACTCCATCGAACCGGCTCCGAAGAGCCTGCGTCCGGCGTGAGGCCTGGCCATCGTCGCGGGAAATCGCGATCCCTTGGGGTTCTGAAAGGTTCGAGCAAATATGCTCCAGCACGAACCCGAGGGACTGCTGAACAAGTCGGGGCGAGTGTAGATGCAGATCCGGGGACCGGCCAGCGAATGGGGAGATTTCGGTGATTCGCCTCATTCGCGCGGGTGGTTTCCAAGCCCCCCGTGGCGGAGTGTCGGAGGGCGAAACGGGGACCGGTCGTTGACGCTCTTCCCGCGGCGTGCTACTAGTGCCTCAATCGCCAGGGCCCCGAGTGGGCCCGATTCCTCAGCAGCAGGACCGTGCCATGAGATCCCTCGCTTCCTTCGCCGTCGCCGTCGCCCCGCTCGCCGTGCTTGCGACCCTCACGCTCGGCGGATGCAAGTCCGACCCCTACGACGTGAGCTTCGATGCGATCAAGCGGAATCCCTCGCCCGAACTGATGACGCTCAACGAGCGGGCCATCGACGTCGATCGCAACATGCATATCACTCGCGATCAGAATCTGCGGGCGATGTGGAACGACCTCGGCCGCGTCTTCCTGACCGATCACCCCAGCGCGCTCAGCCCGTACAACGTGTACGCGACCAGCGGTCAGCGGCGGTAGGGGTGTTTTTTGAGCGCTCCGTAGCGGCTTCGCCGCACACTCGCTTTCGCGGGAACACGCGTGGCGTGTTTTGTAGCGGTGTTTTTTGAGCGCTCCGTAGCGGCTTCGCCGCACACTCGCTTTCGCGGGAACACGCGTGGCGTGTTTTGAGCGCTCCGTTCGGCCCTTCGGGCCGAGGTATTCGGAGCGCTCCGTTCGGCCCTCCGGGCCGAGGTATTCAGAGCGCTCCGTTCGGCCCTCCGGGCCGACACTCGCTTTCGTGGGGACACGCGTGGCGTTTTTTGAGCGCTCCGTAGCGGCTTCGCCGCACACTCGCTTTCGCGGGAACATGCGTGGCGTGTTTTGAGCGCTCCGTTCGGCCCTCCGGGCCGACAGTCGCTTTCGCGGGGACACGCGTGGCGTGTTTTGATGGGAACACAGGGAGTGACAGTTGGGTGTCACACCCTCGCCAGCGAACATCTCTCACCGCGCCGCCGTCGGGTGCTCCGCGGGGAGAAATATTCGCGCGTCGGGCCTGAATACCGCGCCGTGTGCGCCGCTGCGGGCAACACTGACCCTTCGCGCGCATGTCCGTCCGTCGCACCATCGATCTTGTTCAGCAGTTTGCGTGGTCCTTCCATCCGAAGACCCTGCCGCCCATGCTCCGGGCGAACTACGCCCGTGAGCTGGTCTCGTGGATGTTTCTGCCGCTCATGCTCGGTGCCGTCGAAGGCGGGACCGTCGCGATCATCGTCAAGAAGAGTTTCGAAGGCGCTCCCGGGGTCTCCGCCGTCTGGCTCGATGTCGCCGTGGCCATCTCCGCGGCGGCGCCGAACGTGGCGAATCTGACAAGCTTCGCCTGGGCGGCGCTCAGCCACGGCAGGGCCAAGGTCCCCTTCATCGCGGCGCTCCAACTGGCCACTGCAATCCTGGTGGCGCTCATCGCCGCGGTGCCCACCAACGCATTCGGTCTCGCCTCGCTGGTGGCCCTGGTCTTCCTGGCCCGCACCACATGGACGGGGGTCATCACCATCCGCACTGCGGTCTGGGGGGCGAACTACCCGCGCGCCGACCGGGCCCGAATCGCCGGAAAGATGGCGACGGTGCAGAGTCTGGCGCTGGCCCTGGTCGGTTTTGGAATCGGCATCGCCATGGACTACGACGAGTCCGCCTTCCACTGGCTCTTCCCGCTCGCCGCCGTCGGCGGGCTCTTCGGCAATTCGATCTATCGCAAGGTCCGGCTGCGCGGCCAGCGGCGACTGGCCCGGGCCGAACTCGATGGCCGCGCCGAGCATCGACCGACGCTCAGCCCGATCTCGATCGTGCGAGTGCTGCACCACGACGCCCGCTACCGCCGCTTCATGTCGTGCATGTTCATCTTCGGCCTCGGCAACCTGATGCTCGCCGCGCCGCTGGCCATCGTGCTCAACGACGGCTTCCACGTGACCTATCTCGAGGGCATCCTGATCAGCGCGGCCATCCCCGCGCTGATGATGCCCTTGAGCATTCCGGCGTGGTCGAAGCTCCTCGATCGTCGTCACGTGATCGAGTTTCGCGCCATCCACTCCTGGAGCTTCGTGCTGGCGTCGCTGCTCCAGTTTCTGGGCGCGGCCCTGCACCGCATCGAGTACTTCTGGGTCGCCGCCCTCGCCACCGGGGTCGCGTATGGCGGCGGGGCGCTCGCCTGGAATCTCGGACACCACGACTTCGCGCCGGCACATCGCGACTCCGAGTACATGGGAGTGCACGTGACCCTCACCGGTCTGCGTGGGCTGATGGCCCCGTTCCTGGCGGTGGGCATCTACAAGTGGTTTGACAGCGCCGGCGAGAGCGGCGGCGGCGGTGGCGGCTTTTGGGTCTTCGCCGTATGCCTGGTCCTCAACCTGATCGGAGCCATCGGCTTCGTCCGCATGCGGACCGCGCTGCGGCGGGCCCGCGAGGCCGGTGATCCCCACGCCATCGCCCGCGGACACTGATCCCCGGCGGGCTCGGCGTCGGAACCATCAGGACCTTCTTCCTTCCTTCTTTCTGGTGGCCTGTCGCCCCGCTACACTCGCTCCCCTCGGCCCGGAGATGGTCTCCGGGCCGTTCGCATCCCAGCCCCGTCGTGTGTTCGGCCCTCCCGGCTGCGCCCCGGCGGTTCGTGGTCTGTCTCTCTCCACATGGTCAATTACAACCTCATCGAGTCCCTCGCCCTTGACGATCGCACCGCCGAAAAGATGGTGCGTGACGCCCTTGGCGACGAAGTCGCGGGCGGCAACATCGATTCGCTCATCAAGAGCGACATCCAGAACTTCTCCGCAGGCCAGATCCTGAAGGGCAAGATCGTCGGCTTCGCCGGCGACTATGTCGTCATCGAAGTCGGCCTGAAGTCGGAGGGTCTGGTCGAGAAGAACGAGTGGGACACTCCCGAGGACCTGGTCATCGGCGACGCCGTCGAAGTGCTTCTCGAGCAGGTCGAGGACGAGGACGGCGGCGTGCTGCTCTCCAAGCGCAAGGCCGATCGCATCCGCGGCTGGGAGCAGATTCTCCAGACCAAGAAGGAAGGCGACGTCGTCGAGGGCAAGTGCATCCGCAAGATCAAGGGCGGACTGCTGGTCGACATCGGCGTTCCCGTCTTCCTTCCGGCATCGCAGGTCGACGTCCGTCGGCCCAGCGACATCGGCGACTTCATCGGCAAGACCATGCGGGCCATGGTCCTCAAGATCGACGAGGAGCGCCGCAACATCGTCATCAGCCGTCGCAAGCTGATCGAGGAGGAGCGCACCGAGGCCAAGCGCAAGCTGATGGGCACGCTGAAGGAAGGCGATCTGGTCAAGGGCACGGTCACGAACATCGCCGACTTCGGCGCCTTCGTCGATCTCGGCGGCATCGATGGCCTGCTGCACATCACCGACATGAGCTGGGGTCGCGTGAATCACCCCTCCGAGATCGTGCGCATCGGTGACCCCATCGAGGTCAAGGTGCTCAACATCGACCGCGAGAAGGAGAAGATCGCCCTCGGTCTCAAGCAGAAGGAGACCAGCCCCTGGGAGGAGATCGAGGCCAAGTACCCGGTCGGCTCGCGGGTCAAGGGCAGCGTCGTCAACCTCATGTCCTACGGCGCCTTCGTGCGTCTTGAAGAGGGCATCGAGGGTCTCGTGCACATCTCCGAGATGTCCTGGACCCGCCGCATCAACCACCCGAGCGAGATGGTCACCGTCGCCCAGGAAGTGGAAGTGGTGGTGCTCGACATCAACAAGGAGAAGCTCGAGATCAGCCTCGGCATGAAGCAGACCGAGGTCAATCCCTGGGAGCTCGTGGCCGAGAAGTACCCGCCGGGCACGATCATCGAGGGCAAGGTCCGCAACCTCGCCAACTACGGCGCCTTCGTCGAGATCGAGCCGGGCATCGACGGTCTGCTGCACGTCAGCGACATCTCCTGGACCAAGAAGATCGCCCACCCCAACGAGGTCTTCAAGAAGAACGACGTGGTCCGCTGCGTGGTCATCGACGTCGATCGCGACAAGCAGCGCGTCGGTCTGGGCCTCAAGCAGCTCTCGCAGGATCCGTGGCACGAGGCGATCCCGACGGCCTACAAGCCCGGCATGATCGTCCACGGCAAGGTCACGAAGATCACCAACTTCGGTGTCTTCGTCGAACTCGAGGACGGCCTCGAGGGACTGCTCCACATCAGCGAGCTCTCCGACCAGAAGGTCGAGAACCCGCAGGATGTGGTCAAGGCAGGGCAGGACGTCGAGGTCAAGATCCTCCGCGTCGACACCGACGAGCGGAAGATCGGTCTTTCGCTCAAGCGGGCCCAGTGGGGTTCGACGACCCGCGACGATGAGCCGATTCCCTCGCTCACCGGCGAGCCTTCGGCCACCCCGCGGAAGCAGAAGCCAACCCGCGGCGGCATGGACGATCACGGGGCCATGGGCACCGACAAGATCAAGCTCTGACGCGACCGCGGCGTGAGCCGCGACCCGTTTCGAAGCCTGATGTTCGGTGAAGGCAGGTGATGACAATCCCCACGCGGCTGGCTTCGGCCAGCCGCGTTTTTCTGGGCCCTGCGGCCGGGGCAGTCCTGACCGGTAGCATCGGCGATGCTCTGTTCCGCCAAACTCGTGCTGCTCGCCGCCGCTGCCGGACTTGTCGCCGTCGAGAGCGGCCGGTCGCTCGTCTCGGGGCGGGGCGCATCACCGGCCGCGGCCTCCGTGACTGTTGCAGCGTCGCCGCTGCTCGAGCAGTCGACCGCGGCGTCGACGCCGCGGGCCGATGGTGATCCGGTGCCGCCCGTCGAGGATCTTGTGGCAGCGTGGAGCGTGGCTCGCCGATGGCTCGACAATCTGGCGCTGCCGCGGGAGCAGGACGCGAATGCTGCGGTTGTGATTCGAGATGCGTGGGGACTCTCGGTGATCATCCGCGCCGGCGGCGAAGTGGTCGGGCGCGGAGACATCGCCCCCTTCGATGGACTCGCCCTGCGCCGGGCGATGAGTCGGGCGATGGGTGAAGTGCTCGGCAGCGGACTGCGATCGACCATCGAACGCTCCAGCGAGCCGATCGGTCCCAAGCTCACGCTGGAACTCGAAGTGTGCGGCGAGCCGATCCCGCTGGTCGGCGGCACCTTCATGGAAGCAGCGCGGCGGGTGCGGCCGGGAATCGACGTGCTCGCGTTGCGCCGCGGCGAGCGCTTCGCGGCCGCATACGCGGGCCGCGTGCTCGCCACCAACACCGCCGGCAACATCGTCGGCACCTTTGCCGGTCTCGCCGCCGATCTCGGACTTCCGGCGCGCGACCTTCCGGAACTGCGCAGGAGCGACGACGTCGCGGCGTATCGCGCGCCGTCGGTCAGGCTCGTGCAGCTTCGGCCGGGCGAAGCGCCGCAGTCGCTTCCGCGCAACGACGAGTACTTCCCGGAGAGCGGAGTCACTCGCGAGAACGCGTCGCTCTTCGTCACCGCGGTGGCCCATCGGATGATCCGGGCCACCGCCAAGCCGAGTGATGTCGAGGAGGGGACGCTCTTCCGCGGCGACTATCGAGTCGCCACCGACGAGTTCCGACCACCGCTTGCTCCCGCATTCGAGCAGGGGCTGGCGACGCTGGCCCTGCTGCGCTTCGCCTCCTCGGAGGCGGCGCTCGCCCCCCTCGGCGAAGAACTCTCGGCCCTGGTCGGCGAGGCTCGGAACACCGCCATCAAGGTGCTCGAGGAACTGGCCGAAGCCCCGACCGGCGCGGCCGAGCCCTTCGACGATCCGCGGGCCGCTGCGGCCGCGGTCCTCGCGATTCTCGAACTCCCCGCGGAGGATCGACCCGCGTGGTTGTCGCAGATGCTGGTCTGGGCCATCGAGCGCATGCGCGAGCGATTCGATGTGGAGCGCGGCTTCATCGGTGTCGAGGGGCGTCCGCTTCCGCCGCACGCCCAGTCGATCATGGCGGCGGCGATTGCTCGGACCGCGGCGGAGCAGATCTCGATGGTCTCGATGGTCGAGGCTCAGGCGGCCGTCGATGCCGCGTGGCACTCGGTGCCGCGCTCGCAGCGGGTTGCGCTGCTGCCCTGGATCGTCTGGGCGGAGCGCGATCTGGCGCGAGTTCCCAATCTTCCAGCGCGCAGCCGCGAGCCGCTCTTCGTGCTGCGCGAAGAGCTGCTTGCGGTGCAGGTCGGGTTCGACGGCGATGCCTCGAATCCCGACGCGATGTGGGCCCGCGGCGGGTTCGTCCTCACCGCACCAGAGTCGACCGGTCCCGAAGCCGTGGCCAACGCCCAGTCGCTGCGGCCAATCGCCGGACTTGCGGCGATGCTGCTGGATGAACGGCTCACTCCCGAACCCGCGGTTTCCGGTCTCTTCGTTCGGCAGAAGGCAGGACTTCGCTTCGTCATGCAACTGACCGTGCGGGCGCCGGTTGACCGTCTGTTCCGCCGACCCGAGCGGGCGTTGGGTGGTGTTCGGGAGGCGCTCTGGGATGCCGACCAGCCGGTTGCCGCCCAGGCCTTGGCGCTGCTCGCCTTGGTCGACAGTCTGCGGGCCTGGCCGACCGAAGCGCCTGCCGCGGTCGAAGGTGCGGTGCCGCCTGGATCGCGTGCTGAGCCTGCGGCTGAGCCCGAAGCCCGACCCCAGCCGCGCTGAGCGTTTCGTGCCGGCGGGCATTCACCTCGATGTCCGAGATCGCCTCGCAGTCGTCCTTTCCGTCCCTTCCGTCGATTCCAACGCGAAGTTGTGGTTGAACTCCCCTCGGTCCCACGCGTCGAACATCCACGGTCCCGACCGCGCGTCGGGTCAGGTCCCGGGGCCTGGCACAAAGATCCGACCCCCAATCCCGGGAATTCAGGCCCTGTTCGTATACTCGCTTCGCCCCGCCCGATACCCGCCCCCCTGATTCGTCAGGGGTCTGCCGGGAGATCCGGTGCTGCTGTCCTGAGGCTCAATGCCAGAGGTTGCCATGAAGTATCTCTCGTTCATCTCCATCGCCTGCGCCGTCTCGGGTCTCGCCGCCAGCGCGACCGCCCAGAACCTCAGCGATCGATTCCGCGAAGTTGCCGCCGCCAGGCAGCGGCAGGAGGCGGCCGCCACCAGCGGCGTCGCGGCGAGCAAGGCTCAGCTTCTCGGCGCCCTCCTCTATACCGACATCACCGTCGACTTCTCCGAGACGCCGACGCGGGAGGCCTTCAACTACATCAAGACGCTCCTCGGCGTCGACATCATCGTGCGCTACAGCGGCGATCGAGGTGGTCTCAGCGGCATCGACCCGGATGGCACCATCACGCTGAAGGCGGACGGTCGTCCGGCGCTCACCGTGATCGAGACGATGCTGGACCAGCTCGCCGAGCTCGAGCCGCTCACCTGGCAGCTTCGCAACGGCTTCATCGAGATCGGTCCCAAGGAGCGGCTCGATACCGCTCGCGAGATCCGCTACTACCCGGTTCGCGATCTGCTCTTCGAGCCGCCCTACTTCGACAACGCGCCCCAGTTCGACCTCGAGTCGGCCATCAACCAGGGCAACTCCGGTGGTGGAGGCCTGTCTCTTATACACATCTCCGAGCCCACGAGACTAAGGCGAATCTCGTATGCCGTCTTC
>ENA-ORBV01001191-ORBV01001191.1-microbial-mat-metagenome-genome-assembly--contig:-NODE-1191-length-58564-cov-24.306000_pt1 | contig 58564 bp, 63 predicted proteins | sample MGYA00237777_ERZ505514 | MGnify/ENA primary metagenome ERZ505514 (study PRJEB26160, sample SAMN06269048) | microbial mat metagenome | isolation source: Oligotrophic lake microbial mat | place...
GAGCGACTGCGCGGCGTGCGACGTTGTTCATAGGACTCTTATCGGCCGATCGCCGGCCGAGCTTTCGAGAAATGCGACCGCCGTCTCAGAAGAAGAAAGAGAAAAAGACCGAGAGAGCGATGCCGAAAGTGAAGGAGAGAGCGGCGAGAGCGACTGCGCGGCGTGCGACGTTGTTCATAGGACTCTTATCGGCCGATCGCCGGCCGAGCTTTCGAGAAATGCGAGCTCGGCTCATCTTGAGACGCCAGATTCCCAGTTGTGAAGCTCGCTCGTGCATCGCGGGCGCCCGACGCTCTGTCGCCAATGACACGGGGGCGGCGGGGCGCCCCTTACGCGCTCAGTAGCTCGAACTCCGCTGGCACGATCGCACGGAACGCGTCGGCATCCTCCGATGTGCCGATGCGCTCGAGCATGATCGAATCCTCTGGTTGCACCTCGCCAGTAGCCTACAGCGGCAGCGACCGTGAATGCATCGACGACGGGCGTGACAACGTCACGCAGCCATGCCTCCAGAGCGGCATCGGAAACGCGAGCGCCCGCACTGCCGATGGAGCGACCGAGCAGGAGGCGGAGCGAAACGGTAGCGGTAGCGGTAGCGGTTGTCATCGCCAGCGACATCGGCGCGCGCCCGGTGTGCGCTTGAGTGCGGGCGGCCCCGTTGTCTCAATGCGGGACAGTCCCAATGCGGGACTGTCCCAATGCGGGACTGTCTCAATGCGGGACAGTCCCAATGCGGGACTGTCCCAATGCGGGACTGTCCCAATGCGGGACTGTCTCAATGCGGGACTGTCCCAATGCGGGACTGTCTCAATGCGGGACTGTCCCAATGCGGGACTGTCCCAATGCGGGACTGTCCCGATCACCGATCACCGGGCTCGAGCGCGCGGGACGCAGGTTCAGCGGCCACGGGCGGGCCGGCCGACCGCTCGTGGGCCGCTGGCGTGGGCCCACGGGGCGGGTGGGCCGCCTGTTCTGTCCGGGCATCACAAAAAGCCAAAAAACGGGGCACGACGTAAGTCGTTGCGGCTACTTCTCTTGTCCTGGTATCCTTCTTATTCTATAGAGAGAGAGAGAAGAAAAAGGGAAAAAACGGGTATTTTTCCTTAGGGTATTCCTATTCGGTCGACCGTATCCGTTACCACCCCCCCATGCTCTTTCTCCCGGGTTGAGAAAGGATCATGGATAACCGGGACACCGCTCCAAGACGAGGCGGCATAAGGACTTCTGGATGTCCTAGATGCTTCGCGCTGAAAGAAGCCTAGGACAAGCTCGCCCGGTCCGGCGAGCAACGGTCCGTGCCATGGGCCATTCAGCCCCCGATCCTGACCCTCTGTTTGCCGCCTTTCCGCGCGTTTCACGGTTTGGCCGTAGTCGATTGTCCCGCCGACGTAACATTCGCGGCGCGGCACACTTGTTGTAGCTTTTTTGCTCCAACAAGTGTGCCAAGGGAAAACGGCCCGACCACCCCCTAGGGGTAAACCCCTAACCACCATGATAAACAGGATAAGACCGGATACAATCCAGCATAACCGCCTACGGTCTCCCCGTATTCCGCCTGCACCCCGCCCATCCTGGGCTAAGCTTGCCCCTAGAATGGCCAAAAGACCGCGCGAACCCTACAAGCCGACGGATCCGGAGTACTACTTGAGCGCGGAGTCGCCGTTCCGGAAGCCCGGGCCCCCCGGGGGGCCCCCCGCGCCGCCAAGGCCATTCCAGAGGGGCGGTCGGCCGATGCGTGCGCCGCCGGGTCGAGCTGCGGACACGCCGGCTGGGGCTCTGTTGCTATCGTTTGCGGATGCGCCGCACGCGGCGCTAGCTGCTGTGTTGCATGTGTGCGGCGTGGCTGGGGACGTGCTGCCCGTGCGTGAGCGTCAGGAGCTGTGGGCGCTTGCGCGCTCGCTGGGCCTGGGCCCGATCCACACGACGCGGGATGCCACGCCGTTCGTGGCCGTCGAAGGGGGTCCGAAGTCGCGGCAGGTCGCGTTGAATCGGCTGGAGCGCGCGTTGCGCGCGACCTTGGGCCATGAGGGCCTGCGGAAGGTCGATCGCTCGATGCTCGATGCGCTTTCGTGCCGGGTTGTGCCGGACTGGGTGCGGCAGGTGCACACGATGGCGGCGGCCGGGCATGAGGAGGCGGTGCTGTATGTGGCGAACCGCATCGCTTTGTTGAAGGTGTCGTTGGCGAAGGCAGCGGCGAAGCGTCAGTTGGCGATGCGGCGGCGCGTGGCGGAGGCGCGGGCGGGGCGTACTGGGCGTACGGGCGAATGAAGAGGCGGAGTTCCTTCGCGAACGTCGTTGCCGAAGGAGACCGACCCGTCGGCGTTGTCGGTGCGGGTCGTTGCGGTGTTCTTGGCCATGGTTCCCTTATCGGCAGATCGCCGGGAGAACTTGAGCGCCGGGTCACCGATTCGGCGCGTGACGGAGGCGGAGGCGTGCAGCCGTCGAGCCCGATCACCGATCACCCGATCACCGATCACCGATCACCGATCACCGATCACCCGATCACCGATCACCGATCACCGATCACCGATCACCGATCACCGATCACCGATCACCGTGCCGTGATGCGTCGTCGTTGTCGGTCATTGGTGGGCCCGTTCCCACTCGGCGCGTTGGTCCCTGGTCGCCTCGGCGAGTTCGGCGGCGCGCCATGCGGCGCGGATCGTGTCGATGAGGGCGTCGCGGAGGGGGCCGACCTTGGCGCCGTAGTCGGCGGCCAATCCGGCCACGAGCCGGTCGAGGTTCTGGCGTTCGTTCTGGTAGACGCCGTCGGCGCGGTCGCTGTCGTTGAGGCTGGGCGGGCTTGGCTTGCGCGCCGAAGCGCGCGGGGGCGACGTGAGGATGCGCCGCCGCTCGAGGGCGGCCTGGTCTTCTGCCTCGCAGGCGGCGCGGTCGAGTTCGTCGGGTGTGCGGTTGTTCATCAGTGCTCCTTTGGGTTAGAAACCATGACCTCAGCACGCGCAACTGGCGGTGCGAAGGTTGCGGCGCAGCGCACGACCGAGACCACAACGCTGCGAAGAATATTTTGGCCGCGGGACTCGCGGTGGCCGCCTGTGGACCTGATGTCAGTCAACGTGTTCTCCGGAATGCGGTGCAGTCGGGGTTGAAGCAGGAACGCTCGGCTGCGAAGCCGGGAATCTCCGCCCTTTAGGGCGGGGAGGATGTCAAGGTTCTACCCGTGCGCCGACGAACTCGACGAACTCGACGAACTCGACGAACTCGACGAACTCGACGAACTCGACGAACTCGACGAACTCGACGAACTTGACGAACTCGACGAACTCGACGAACTCGACGAACTCGACGGCGAACGGCAGGTCACCGGCGTCGTCGAGAGCTTGCCCACAAGGTAAGAGTAGCCGCTGCGCGGCGTGCCGAAGAGCGCGATGGTGTAGGTCTGCATGGTCCCTCTATCGGTTAGCAGGCGGGTCGGACTTGAGCTGGTCCTTGAGAATCGCGTCACCGGCGCATCCCCAGGGCCAGCGGGTAGCGTGACGCCTTCGCCAGCAGGAATGCCGCGAGCTTCCTGCCCAAGTCGCGTCACCGTGCGAGCCTCCATGCCCTGCGGAAGTTTTTGAAGACCCCGAAGCGGTCCGGCCAGATGGCGACCTCCTCGGGCCCGATGATTCGGGCCTTCGATCCGTCGAAGCTGTAGCCGCACCAGTCGGCAGCGCCCGACTGGCAGAGTTCCGCTTGCCAGCGAGAGAGATCGCCGCCGCCTGCAGTGAAGCGGAAGCCAGCGGCCCTCGCAGAGGCGATCGCCTGGTAGAGCGTGCGGCCGTTGTTCATGGTTCTCTTATCGGCAGATCGCCGAGGGAACTCTAGCCGGCTTCCATGGCGGCCACGATGCGCTGCGAGGGTGTCCACGTGGCGCCAGCGCCACGCAGCGGCCGGCCTTCCGTTTTACGCCAAGCCGCCGAGCACACGCACCGCCAGCATCAGGGCACCTTGCAGAAGGCCACGCAGCCGTTCCTCCGTGTGCGCTGCGTCGGCCACTGCGCGCACGCCGGCGAAGACCATCACCGAATCGCGCTCGGCGCGCACCGCCAGCAGGAAACCCGGTTGCCCGACGATGTTGCGCAGATGCAGCACGCGGCCGGCCGCGTACTTCGCAACGTTGTCGGAGCCGTCCTTGAAGCTGGCGCCGGTTTCCTTCAGGAAATCGCTGAGCAGTGTCTGGATGTCGTCGCGAACGCTGTCGAGGGGGTTGGTCATGGGCGAGAGTCTAGCGGCGAGCGCAGCCGCGCCACGCACGCGCAGATAAACCGCGCCTGCGCGGTCGCGTCGGCCAGGGCGTTGTGGCCGTCGGGGCGGCCCTTCAGGTACGTCTCGATCAAGTCGTTGACCGGGAAACCAGCGAGGACGCAGGCTTCGGAGATCGTCAGGAGATCACGCTCGGCGCGGCGACCCCAGGGGGTCGCCGGCGTCCAGTGGGCCCCTGCACGATCCGCGTACGCGTTGCTCAGGATCGTGCAGTCGAACGACGGCGGGTTGGCCCACACGATGCTCGGCGTGCCGGACGTCGTGTGGGCAAGGCTCAGGAACGTCACCAACCGGTCGAGCGCGTCGTCGAGCTGGATCCGACCACCGCCGATGATCGACCGACGCGCTTCGATCGGCATGGCGTCCCACCATGCCAAGGTCTCCTTGGAGATGGGCTCTCCCCTTCCCCCGCCACCGTCCCGGCCACGGGGTTGAGCGCGAGGGTCTCGATGTCGATGGAGAAGTGCGTCATTCGCGCAGCGCATCGACGCCGGTGTGGAACTGCACGAGCCGCTCGCGCAGCGACACCGCGACACCGTCACCGATCTCGGCGCTGGTCACCTGCGCGTCGATGCCGGCTTCGGCCGCGTGCCGGATGGCTGGCCAGCCCGTGCGCATCGCCGTCACGTTGGCCGGCGCCGCAAGCCACGTGGGCAGTTGCGCCACGAGGTATCGCAACGCTGCCGCATCTGGCTCGGTGATCGTGTGGGCGGCGAGCTTCGCGAGGATCCCGCGGTTGGCGTCGATGACGATGCCGTGCACGGCGAGACGCATCGCCGGCAGGAGCGTCTGCTCCTGCACGACCATGGGCGAAGAACAGCTCGTGCATGTGACGGCGGGGAGAGTGAAGACGGAGACGCTGGCGAACGCCAGCACGGCGGAAACGAGAAGCTTGCGCATCGGAGGGTCAGTTGAGATCGGTGGTTTGGTCGGTGGTCTTGGGAACGCGGGATCGTGCCCACGCGGTCTGTTCGTTCGTCAGGAGGGCAACGCACGTACGCCCATCGCGGAGGACATCTGCCAAGCGCTGGCTCAGCTCTGGGCTAGGCGTGAACGTGTCGTGCCGGTTGAACATTGTGCTGATGTCTGGACTGGACAGCGCAGCACCGACGACGACGAACGGCATGTCCGCGATCAGCTCGGCAAATTGCTCCTTCCGGGTCCCGACCGGCGCCTTGGCCAGGAGATGCAACGTGAACTGCATGTGCCGGAGGACGAAAGCTTTCCAGCACCGCCCCACGGCGTCGAAGAGAACCGTCGTCGTGGGTGAGAACTGGAAATCGGCGTTGTCGGTTCGCTCGGTGATCGCAGCGAGCACGGCCAGCGCCTGCTTGATGAAGGGGTAGTTGTCGTAGGCGGTCATTCGTCAGCCTCGATGGGCTCGTCAGCCTCGTAGTCCCACATCTTCCCCTGCCCGGGCAGGGCCTTCGCGCAGCGGTCGCACGCGCGCCCGCTGTAGATCCCGTGGCGATCGTAGCGGGGCGCGGAGTCGGGAGCGCCACAGGGGCAGGGACGTTCGACGACGGTCATAGTGGTAGCGTCCTGCTGAAGGACTCGATCGACTGAAGCTTAGCGCGCAGGTACTCCTCCGCTCTTCCTTTCGACCTTGATCGCTTCGATAAAGCGGTCGGCCGCGTTCAATCGGTGAGCGGCGTGTGTCTGCGTGCACCCCTTCGGGATGCGGGCGACCCAGCCATCGAGGAAGCAGCAGACGCCCCGCGCCACGACGATGCCCGGGAGCGTAGCCGATTGGATGCGCCGAAGGACGTAGAGCGCGTCGAGCACTGGCGTGCTGGGCAGAAACACCGCGAACTCATCACCGCCTTGCCGGGTGCAGACCGCGTCGCCCGACCCGGAACGCACGCACTGGCCCAGCGTCTTCAGCACGCGGTCGGCGCCCGCGTGGCCCAGCGCCGTGTTGGCCGCTTTCAGATTCGCCGCGTCGAAGAGCAGCACGCTCCCGCCGACCCGGCGGATTCCGTCCAGTGCTTCGGCGAACGTGCGCGCATTGCCCAGGCCGGTGAGCAGATCGGTGCGCGACACGCGCCGCTCGACTTCGAGCAGCCCGCGCAACCGGACGATCTCGTCCTCGTGTTCGGTCATGCGACCGCCTTCCCGCTGCGGACGCGGAGTCCGGTCGAAGAGGTCGGATTGTTCCATGTTCTCTTATCGGCAGGACCGTGGTCGAACTTGAGGCACGCGGGGGAGAAAAAAACGGTGTGCGTGGGCGCCGGTCAGGATCCATGAGCACGTCACCGGCTGGGTGCAGGCACTGACCTGCGCGCACTGCCGGCAACGACGCTCACGGCTCTCAGCAAGTACAACAACGGGGAGCCGTTGCTGGGTGCGAGAACGCCCACACACACACGAAAGAAGATGCCCCGGGGGCTAACAGGGTCGCAAGGGAGATGCGTTGAGGAACGCGACCCCTGCCCAGGGGCGTGTACTCAGTTGCGGACGACCCAGTTGCCCCCCACCCAACTGTTGCGCGCCCCGCCCAGGAAGACCGAGCCCGAGCTACCGGGCTGCCCGGTGCCGTTGTTGTTGTTGCCCGTCACGCGGGCGGTGTTGCCCGTGCCACCGATCGAAAGGTCGTTGAAGTTCCCGCCCACGGTCACGTGGGCGTTGCCGCCGATGATCGTGATGTTGTTCGGGTTCGACGCTTGTCCGCTGCGCTCGATGTTGATCTCTGTCGGCTGCCCGTTGGTGTCTACGGTCAGGCCGTCGGTGCCATTGCTCGCCGGCACGGTGACCTTCACGACCTCGCCGTCGGTCGTGAAGGTGTTGCCGTTGCGGGTCACGCGGCCGGTGTAACGGATCGACACCCCGCCGTTGGTGAGGCCGCTGTTCTCGATGCGGCGGCCAAGCGAGTCGACGAACGTCTGTCCCGGCGCAAGCCGGCCATCGGCCAAGCCAGGCGGCGTGTTGACCGGCGTTTCGGCCGCAGCGGGCGCGGCAGTCTGCGCTGCGGCGAGGGAGGGGAGCGCGCTGAAGGCCAGCGCTAAGAAGACGAGTTTGAACATTGCTTCGTTCCTCAGATCCCCTCGGTTTGCCGTTTGCGGAAGTCCTCGATCAGCGCGGAGGGGATGCGCAGGTCGTGGAGTTTGTTGCACAAGTCCCGGAGTGCAAGCTGCACTCGCGGAACGACGACGGTGTCGTGCCATGCCACGCGCTCGGCGCGCGGCGACGACTTTGGTGGCAGGGTAGAGAGAATCGTGCGCACGACTTCCTGGTAGGCGGCTTCGGCGGCGAGCGCCTGCCAGACCTCCTCGGTCGTGGCGACTCCGCCGGCGACAGCCAGCGCTTTCGCGTCGGGCAGCAGGTCCGAGCGGTTGAGCGCGTGGATCACGTCGGCCTCGGCGCAGCCCGGCCTCACGCGCGCGAGCGCAGCGAGCGTCAGCCCACCTTGGGCATCGACCGCTTTGACCAGCCGCGCGTTCTCCTGGGTCAGCCGCGCGACTTCCGCGCGCAGCTCGGCGACGTCGCCTACTTCGGTGCGAATCACCAGTGTGTCGCGCAGCTCGGCGATCACCGTGTTCTGGACCGCGGGGTCTGTTGCGGCCTTGGCGACATCTGTCGATGGACGCTCAGCGCGGTCAGTCCACAGGATCAGCAGGAGTCCCATGCCGGCCAGCAACCAAGATGCAGAGCCGAGCTTGTTCACTTTTGCGCTCCAGGGTAGAAGAAAGTCGCGGTACGCCTAACCGTGCAGGTAGTGGTGACGGTTTGCAGAGAGGCTAGACGTACCGCGTGGGTGTGTCACGCCATCGCCGTGAGCAGCTCGTGGTTGAACTTCCCGAGCATGATCTGCCCGGCGACCGCCTCGGCGTTGGCCGCGTCGTCGGCGTCCGTCATGTCCTGCGCGAGTCGCGCGACGGCCTGTCCCAGGTTGTGCACGTCGTGTGCGCCGGGCTCCGAGAAGAAGTGCGCGTTGAGCGCCTCCAGTCGTTCGATGCCCAGGGATCCGAGGCCGATCGCGACCTTGGCCGCCGCGATCGGCTGCGGCAGGACCGCGCCCACGGTGGCGCGCAGCCGGTCGACCAGCTTCTTGAAGTGCGCCGGCTCGAACCCGGCGACCACGAGGTCGCGGAGCTTGCGCAGGATGACGTCGGCCTCCGCCAGCACGGTCTCCCGCGTGAAGATGCCGGTCTCCAGCTTGCTGCCCAGGTGCACCTGGGCGACCTTCGTCTCGACCGTCGAGACGTTGACGCAGAGCGCTTGCAGGATGCCGAGCTGGCCGTTGAGCCCGCCGTGGCCGGTCTCTGAGTTGCTGACCGTCACCGTCGGGCAGACGGTGTTGGGCCCACTCGGGAGGTTCGGCAGCCGGCCCGGGGTCCGATTGTTCGCGGTGATGCGCTCGATGAAGTCAGCGTTGCCGAGCGACCCGGGGCGGAGGTTGATCCAGCGGTGTTCGTCCTTCTCCAGGATCGCGCGGTCGATCTGCTCGACGATCTCCGGCGCGACCATCTTCACGCGCAGGTGGCTGTCGCTGATCGTGGCCTCCAGGATCGCCGCGCCCTTCGAGCGCGCGACGTCGAGTGCCATGCTGGCGACGTCGATGTTGTCGATTGCGCGGTAGGAATCGCTGAGCACCGCGCGCACCGTGCCGTCGAGCACGCGGACCAGCCGGCGCTCGTGGTGGTCGTGCATCACGCCGGTCAGGTAGTCGGCGATGCGCTGCGGGCTCTTCGCCACTGCCGCGTCGAGGAACCGCGCGGGGATGCTGGGCTCGGCTTTCTCGCCGAGTTGCCGCGTCGCCTGCGTCAGCAGGGGGAATCCCGCGCGCGGGATGTAGTCGGCTGCGCTGGGCGCGCCGGCGAGCACGAGCCCGCGGTCACCGTCGACGCGCACGTGCAGGTCGCGCGTGTCGACCACGAAGTCGAGCCGGCTGGAAAGCTGCCGGTGCAGCTCGTTCACCATCTGGGTCAAGGTCCCGCGTCCGCGGAACCGGGTGCTCATCGTCAAGTCGCTCAAGTCACACCTCTTGGTCAGAAGAAGGACCGCAGCGACATGCCGCGATCTTGAGGAGTCTATCGTCAGAACCGACGTGCGGCTTGAGCTTGTTCTCTTTTTTCAGAAGCCGGCGTCGGCTTCCTTCGTCCCGTAGCGCGGGGGGGGGTCGTCGGTGAACGTCATACCGCACCCCAGCATGCGTCATCCCACGACTTTGGCGGCCCGTAGTTGGCGAGGATCTGTCGTGCGCGATCGGCCACGAGACCATCGGGTTCCAGCGCGAGCAACACCTTGAGCGCGGGGTTCTGCCATCGCTGCATGCCCGCCAGGAAGACGTCGAAGTTGGGTTGGCTGAGGTTGTACGACGACGCCGGCAGCGGCTCGCCAGGGGCGTCGGTGCGCCAGCGCACGCCGTAGCAGGTGCGCCAGTCGGTCCCCACCTGGAAATAGCCGTGCATGCAGATCGTGCGAGCAGCGGTGAGCGCGAGGTCGCGAGCCTGGGGAATACCCAGCAGCCTCCACGCCGCATAGAGCGCCACGACGGCGATTGCCTCCTGCCACGGCAGCCAGCAACGGATGCGCTCCCCGCTGCCATCGAGCCAGCCGTACTTCTCCTCCTGGTCGGAGAACACCCGCACCGAAGCGGTGGTCGGCAGCTTGTTGTAGCTCGCGGCCAGGTTGGCGTTGGTGACCATGCGCCTGGCCAGCGGCTCGAACTCGGGGAACCCGGCGTTGATCGCTTGCAGCCGGGAGTAGAGCACGCGGCCCCACCCACGAGGCGCGCCCATGCCTGAGCCCAAGGCCGGCACGCGGTCGCGCCCAACCTCCATGCGCTCTAGCTCAAGAAGGTCGAGAATGGTCCTGCGCAGCGAGTCCGAGCGCGTGAGCTTGAACATCGCGAACAGCAGGTTGTCCGACCGATGCTGCGAGTCGCTCGTGAGGTAGCCCGAGATCCAGCCGACCGGGTTGGGCCACCCGAGCATGTCGTCGCGCGAGAAGCGTTCATCGACGCGGAGGTTGTAGGTGTTGGCGCGCGGGTGCCCGGCGGCAGTGACGGCATCGATGTTCGGCTCGACGTTGCTGTACGGCCGCAGCTTCCATGCCTGGACGGCGAAGCGCAGATCCCACAGTGCCCACGGAGCGCCCATCGCCACGGCGTGCTCGGCGCGCGCGTAGCCGAAGTCTGGTTGTTCGCCCGTCTGCCCAGCGTTCGGCGGCTGCGCGTAGGGGCGGGCGTCTTGCTCGCTGCCGGTGCGAGTGAGGCGATCGGCAAGGATGCTGAGGCGTCGCGCTTGCTCCCCTTGCGCGCCAATGGGCAGCTCTGGCAGCACGCCGAGAGGGGTGAGCTTGCCGGCCCACGCCGTGGGCACCACGATCCCCTCCAGCGGCGCGAACATCCGCACTTGCAGGTGTCCCACCTCGGCGTTGCCGGGTAGCGACGGGAAGCGGGCAACGTTGGGCAGGCACAAGACGGCGCCGGTGGCCTCGACGACCGCGGCGCGGTGCCATTCCATCGGCGCGCAAAGTTCCATCTCCCACCGTAGCACGCCGCCAATCATCGACCATGCCGGCGCGTGTAGCCCCTTGGTCGTGCCGAAGTCGACGTGGGCGTAATCGGCCAGGCTCATGCTCAGCGAGCCGAAGCCGCGCACGCGAGGCTGGCCCGGCGTTGTCGTGCCGTACCGCGCCGTCAGCTCGAACTCGACGATCGGGCTGCCGCTGTACATCCGGTACCACCCTTCGATCGACACGGGGCCAGGAAGTCGCGCGCGCAGCTGCACCTTGAGCAGCACTGGCGTGAACTCGGAGACCTCGACAATGGCCGCCATCGAGTGCTTGGTGCCGCCGACTACGATGTGGAAGACGGGCACGAGGCCGAGCAGGTCATCGGCCACCCACTCGTGGAAGGCGTACGGCGCCAGCGGCTCAGATGCCGCGACGATCTCGTGCGTCTGGTCAGTCGCCGCCGGCAGGTCGGCCAGGACGTGCAGTTCGTGGCCCTTGGCGTAGCCGAGCCATGGTCCCACGCGCACCGCCTGCGCCGGCACAGGGTCGGGCAGGCCGATCAGCACCCACTGGCGCAAGGGGGCGGGTCCGAAGTTCTGGATCTTGACGGCGGGGAGAAGGGCGGTCATGCGCCCCGCAATCTACCAGCTAGAACGAATCTACATCGCGCACATCGTCGTCTGGCCACGGTTCCAGCATCGAGAAGTGATCCTTCCACAGTGTGCGGCACCTGTCGAGATCCGGGAACTGGTAAGCCCACGGACGCTTCAGCACTTTCGTTGCACCGCCCGGCAAGTGCAGCACCTTCTCGCCCGACATGCGCACACGCACTACCGGTGGGCACGCCGTCGCCAAGAACTTACCGAACCGAACCGGGTTCGCTTTCGTGCCCATGCGGCCATTTGCCTCGACGTAGTCGGCGTACAGCAGGTCGCAGAGCACCACGGGAACCCACTCCCCGTCTTCGGACGAAAGCTGCCCGTCGCGGAGCTTTCCGTACCACCACGCCAGCTCGGGATCGAGCGTGTTCATCTTCTCGGTCACCAGCGCCGCACTGTCGGGTCGGTCGCCGCTGTGCCACTTCGACAGGTCGTAGTTGAGCAGGACGTGTAGCAGCTCCTCGCGTCCACCGTCGTTCGCCATGTAGCCACCGAGCTGCTTGAAGTAGCCCGCGTCACAACGGTGTTCGTCGCTGACCTCGACGACGAAGAAGCGCCGATCGTCCAGCCCGGCAGGGACCGCCCAACGCTCGTTGCTCGCCATCAACAGATGCACGCAGTTCGGAGCGACCTCCGAGTCGACACCCTTGGCTTCGATCATCAGCGTAGGCTCGGTGATGAGCGTCTTCAGGATGGGCACGTGCTTCTGATCGCCGGCGTAGAACGCCTCATCCGCGAACAGACACACGACGTCGCGCAAGTGCGCGTTGAAGTGCCCGACGAGGTGAGACGCATGCGTCACGTGCATGAAGTGACGCCCGAATAGCGCACCGAACTCTCGCGCGAAGAAGCCCTTGCCCGTTCCCTGTTTGCCCTTGATGACGAGTGCCACCTGCCCAGGGCGCGCAGGGGTCTGCACGACGTCGGCGAGCCAACCCACGATGTACCGGTAGTGCTCATCCTTGCCGGCGCAAACGACGTTGCGGATGTGCTCGAAGAACGGCGCACACTCGCCCGCCTTGGGCGTGACGCCGAAGCCGCGCCACAGGTTGAACGTCCCCGGTATCTCCTGCCCGGGGGCGAAGATGATCGACTCGAACTGCCGGCGCTGCGGATGCCCGAGCCACCACGACCCCAGGGGTATCGCGCCGGGCAGTTTGCCCCCGCGCTCGACCGCCACCTGGACGTGGCTGTACCTGTTGCGGAAGTCGGCGAACGATGTCCGGCTCAACCGGTGCCTGCGCAACACCGGGTCGAAGACCTCCGACACGATGCGGCACGTGCCGCCGATGTCGCCCACGACCGCGTGCTTCGCGTTCATCTCACGCAACCGCGGATGCACGGCTTCCTCGCGCGCCGTGCGGATCTGTTTCCACGCGTAGCGTGTCGCGCTCGTTCCTTTTTCGAGAACGCTCGTCGAGATCAAGAACTCGGGGTCGGTGATGACCGAGAATATCGTGGCGTCGTCTACGTCGCACCGGACCAGCTCGCAGCAGACGTAGAACAGTGCCTCGGATCGCGAAGGGAACTTGCCCGGGTCCAGCGGATCCGTGCCCTGCACGATCACGATCTTGCAGTAGTCCGGAACGTCGTCGGGGAGCTCATCGACACCCGCCAGTTTCCGCGCCGCGCTGGGCGAAACGCCGTCTGCGCCACGCGTCGAAAGCAGATCACCGACCGGCGTGACGACTCCGTTCACGCCGCCCAACTCATCCGCCGCCCCCTGCACGAGCGGCGTCGGGACGAACTCGTCCAACGCAACCACGCGACGGTGATCGTAGTCGATCACCGTCGCGCGCATGACACGGCGACCCTTCTTCTGCTTCTTCTGATCCGGGCGATTCAGCGTCCCTGGCAGGCGCATCAGGCGGTCCACGTTGTGGCAGTGGTCCCCGCCCAGGGCCAACTCGACACCCTGGTTCCACCGCGCCGCGTCGACAGCGTCATCCAGCCCCGACAGCACCCTAGGCTCCCTCAACCGCCAGAACGCCTGGTACCCCCCGCCTGAGAAGATGACCACGGTCGGTTTGGGCAGCCCTGGTGGGTTGCCCAGCAACAACAGGATGCGCGTCTGCTCCTCTTCCAGCGGCTCACCGACGCGGGGGTCGAGATCCACGTGCACGCAGACCATCGCGGCAATGTCGGCCCGCTCGGGCTTCTTCGCCATCGGACGCCGGACCGGGTTCGGCGTGAAGTAGAGGTTGTGGTCGACGCCTAGCGTCTGCGCCCACTGCTGAAACTGGTCACCGTCTACCGGCGCGAAGCTGCGGGTAGTGATCCCCTTTCCACCCACCCGAATCGCCGTGATGACCCAGGGTTGCTCGGGACTCCAACGCCGCAAGAAGTCGACGGATGCGGCGTAGTCCGGGCCCTGTTGTTCCATGGTGGAGATGGGTCAGGGGTCACGCGTCGTCGCTTTGTTGTTCTGCCCAGTAGTGCAGCAACCGGTGGATCGGAGCACCGTCGCGTTCCATCTTCTGCACCCACTTGCGCGACACTCCGATGTCAACCGCCACACTGGCGATCTGCCGCCCGCTGCGCTTCCGCAGCAGGAAGCACTGCTCGGATGGCGTCAGCTCCGCCTGAACCGGAACCGTGGGCGCGTCATCGTGCTCGCCACCGCACTCCAGGTGCACCAACGTCCCGAACTTGATCCCCAGCTTCGCGGCTGCTGCCGTCTGGGTCAGGGACTCCCGTCGCCGCCAGAGCAAGAGCCGCTCGGCGTAGCTGAGTGTCCCGATACGAAGGTTCGTAAGTCGTCGTGATCCAGTCGTCTCTGCCATCGCTTCACCGCTTTCGCTTCCAGCTCGGCCCGGCACATCATGCCGAGGTACCGTGCTGCGTCTGTTCCCAAAAAGAGTAACCAGTCCGTGCCCACACGCAACAGGACCCACACGTGCCCGCCCGCTGCGTGTCGTCGCACATGCCACGCGCGTTGCTGCGCCGTCCACGAACGCACCGCGACGGGCGTCGCGGTGCGCTTGGGCCATGCGCGCAGCGACTTCAACTCGATCCACCCGCCGACGAACTCCACGTCCGGCGTCCCCGGACGCGCGGTGTTCTCCACCGGCTGCGCGTCCAGCGTCTTCAGCGCCAGCAGCACCGCGCGACGCATGCTTGCCTCCTTCGCCATCAGACCGCTTCGCCCCACGAGGGGCCCAGCTTGGGCGTGACGCGAGAAGGGATGCGGAGCACGAGACAGGTTCGCATGAGGTCGGCGAGGGGATCGACTTCAGAGCGCGCGTCGACGGACAGGGTCAGCTCGTCGTGGATCTGGAGTTGTAGGGGGATGCCGCGCTCGTGGGCAAGGACGGTGGCCAGCTTCGTCTGATCCGCGGAACTTCCCTGAATCAGGCGGTTGAGCGCCTTGCGCGTCCAGTCGAACCCGTGTTCGGTCAGCGGGAAACGGCACCGCCGCCCGTAGATCGTGCGGATGAAGCCCACCGCGCGGGCCTGTTGCTCGCACAACCGCGAGAGCTGCCGCACGAACGGAACCATCTGATCGAACCGGGTGATGAGCGCTTCCCCTTCTGGCCCAGCGACTTCGATCGGTAGGCCGTGCTTGTTCGTCGACCACACCGTGGGCAACCCGAGCGACCGGCACAACTTCGCTCCGCCCATGCCGTAGCACATGCCGAGGAAGATGGTCTTCGCCGGATCGCGTGGCAGGCTCGTGATGTCGGCCATCGCTTGGTGGAAGTCGACGCTCGACGTGCGGAAGCGTTCGCCCAGCTCCGCGGCGCGCGGTAGCCCAAGACCCTCGGCGTAGTGCACGAGCATGCGAGGCTCCTGTTGGCTGTAGTCGCAACTGGCCCACAGCTCGCCGTCCGGCACGAAGATCGAGCGCCACATCTTGCCGATCTCGGGATCGCGCGTCGGTTGGTTTTGAAGGTTCGGCTTGCTGCACGACATCCGCCCGTAGCGCGCGCCGGCGATGCCGCCGTCCTCGCCCACTTCTTCGTCGGCGTCGTTGTCCTTCGCCCGAGGCAACTGGTTGAACGTTGTGTGGATGCGGTCGCCGACCGCGTGCTTGCGGATGCTCTCCACGAAAGTGCCGCGCACTCGATCGAACTTCCGCGCGCGCACGAGCGCATGGGCCACCGGGTGATCGACAGCCTTCAGCCAGTCCTTGGTCACCGATGGCTTCCCCGTCTTGGTCTGCGGCACGATCACGCCGACGGCCGCAAGCGCCTTGGCCAGCAGCGCCGACTTCGAGATGTCGTGCGCAGTGACCCGCACACCCGTGCTCGACGTGACCAGGGCGACCGACTTGTTGATCTCTTCCTCGGCGAACTGGTCCACCTTGCGCAGGCGTCCCAAGTCCACACGCACCCCGCGCCGGCGCATTGCCACCAACGCTGGCAGGAGTCGGCTCTCCAGGTCGTACACCGCTTGCAGGTCCTGCCGCTCGATCTCGCGTTCCTGTCGACGCAGGAGAAGCAACGGCAGCCGGGCGTCCTGCTCGGCGTAGGCGCCCACGTAGCGCGCGGGCAGCTTCCACAGATCCCCTCGCGGGTTCGCCAGATTCCAGGCGGTCGCCGCGCCGTACAGCGTCTCGGTGTCCTTGCCGGCGAACCCATGCCGCTGCGCGACCGACTCCAACGAGTAGCTGTCGTGCAGCTCGTGGATGAGCGCGTCCGCGATCTGCGCGTCACGGAAGAAGCGCGGGCGGTACTCGATCCCAACCTGGGCCAGGAAGTCGATGTCGTAGCCCAGGTTGAAGTTGCAGAGATCCCCGCGGAACACGGCCGCCTGCTCGCGTAGGTAGGCCAGCGCGGCCTCCTTGTCGACGTTGTCCTCCGGGTGCGCGATGGGCAGGTACACGGCAGGACCGTCCTCGATCGCGAAGGAGATCCCCACGATGTAGGCGCCCCGTCGCACCCCCGGGCCCAGGGTCTTCAGGGACGGGTCGCGGGTCTCCACGTCGACCGCGACCCGCTTCGCGGTCGCCCACGAGGGAAGGTCGGACAGCCGGGGCGGGCGCCATGCGGCCTTGGGGCGAAACAACGGAAGCTGCGTCACGGTGGCGGGATGCGAGGGGCGCCCATGCTCAGAACCCCGTCGGAAGGATGCTGACGGGGCGCAGGATCGGCGCGGGCGTGGGAGGAGCCTGCATCGCGCGAGCCGTCGCCTCGACGCCCACAGCGGCGTCGTTGAGTGCCTGCGCAGCGCGCTGCAACGACGCCGCGGCATGGTGCATCGCGCAACTCACGCACGGCTTGATCTTGGTTCGGCCGTCGGCGAAGGACGTGTGGACGCAGCCGCACGTCTTCTGTTCCTCGCCGGTGACGACGCTGCTCTTCGCCGCGTCTCCGATCGGATCGGGTGATGGTGTGGGGGGCGTTTCCTCGGTCATCAGTGCTCCTTTGGGTTAGAAACCTCGGCCTTTAGGCCGACTTTCAATTTAGGATTGACCCTTACACGAAGGCTGTCTACCCTGTGAGGGTGCTTAGGAGCTTTCGATACCGTTTCTACCCGACCCCTGAGCAGGAGCCGTTGCTGCGTCGAACGCTGGGTTGCTGCCGGCTGGTCTACAACAAGGCCCTGCACGCGCGCTCGGAGGCATGGACCGAGGGCAAGAAGTCCATCGGCTACGCCGAGCAGAGCGCCGCGCTGACCGCTTGGAAGAAGACCAACGATCTGTCGTTCCTGAACGAGGTGTCGAGCGTTCCCATGCAGCAGGCGCTGCGACACCTGCAGGCGGCTTACTCCAACTTCTTCGCTAAGCGCGCAAAGTACCCCAGCTTCAAGAGGCGTCGTCAGGGCGGATCGATCGAGTTCACGCGCAGCGCGTTCCGCATGGCGGGCGGCGAGGTCCATCTCGCGAAGATGTCGGAGCCGTTGGCCATCCGCTGGTCGCGTCCCCTGCCCGCTGGCGCCGAGCCATCCAGCGTCACGGTTAGCCTCGACGCCACGGGGCGATGGCACGTCTCGATTCTCTGCGACGACTTGAGCATCAAGCCGCTGAAGAAGCTCAAGGCCGCCGTTGGCATCGACGTTGGATTGAACAGCTTGGTCACGCTCTCTACTGGAGAGCACGTCCCCAACCCCCGTCACGACAACAGGGAGCTGGCGCGCAAGCGCATCCTCTCCCGGCGTCATGCCCGAACGAAGAAAGGATCCAAGAACAGAGAGAAGGCCCGGATCAAGCTGACTCGCCTCCATGCCCGTGTCACCGACCGACGTCGGGACCATCTCCACAAGTTGAGCACGCGGCTCGTTCGCGAAAACCAAGCGATCGTCGTCGAGGATCTCAACGTCCGTGGAATGGTCCGCAATCGGTCGCTGGCTCGAAGTATCAGCGATGCTGGATGGTCCGAGCTTGTGAGGCAGCTCGAATACAAGTGCGACTGGTACGGGCGTCAGCTCGTGAAGGTCGACCGCTGGTTTCCGAGCAGCAAGACGTGCAGCGCCTGTGGTTTGGTACTCGAACGTCTTGACCTCAGCACGCGCAACTGGCGGTGCGAAGGTTGCGGCGCAGCGCACGACCGAGACCACAACGCTGCGAAGAATATTTTGGCCGCGGGACTCGCGGTGGCCGCCTGTGGACCTGATGTCAGTCAACGTGTTCTCCGGAATGCGGTGCAGTCGGGGTTGAAGCAGGAACGCTCGGCTGCGAAGCCGGGAATCCCCGCCCTTTAGGGCGGGGAGGATGTCAAGTCTGCACGATGGTCAGGCGTTTTGCTGCGCGGGTGATGCCGGTGTATAGCCATTTCGTCTTGTTGGCTTTGAAGCAGTAGTTCTCGTCGAGCAGGATCAGCTCATCCCACTGCGATCCCTGGGCAGCATGCACCGTGATTCCGTAGGAGAACTCGAAGGGCGTGGCCATGCTGCGCAAGGGGGCCGTACCGTCCACGAAACGGTCGAGCTGCGCAAGAACAGGAAGAGCCCGCATCCCCTGCGACACAACGAGCGCGATCACGTTCTTCCAGACTTGACCGACCTCCTCGACCACGAAGAGATCACCGTTCAGCAGCCCTTGCTTGTAGTCGTTGCGCTTGCAAATGATCCGGTCACCGACCACCGGGTAGGGTGACAACGCACCGAAGCCCAAGAGGTCGCGCACGCGCCGGTTGACCTCGTAGCGTGTCGCGTTGCGGCCGCAGACGATCTGCGTCTGCTTGACGTAGTCGTCGTCCATGCGCTCGCCGCGCCGTACGTAACGGAGCGCGTCCCCGTCCACGTAGGGCATGAAGCTCTTGCCCGTGCGCACCGCGGTCGCTGCGCCCAGGATAGGGGACCCGAGCGCCTGCCGATGCACATCAGTCAGCAGGACGTCCGGCGGTTTCTCGCTGAAGAAGCCCACCCCCTGCACCGGGGGGAGCTGCGCAGGATCGCCCAGGGCGAGGACGGGCACGTTGAACGAGCACAAGTCCTCGGCCATGTCGCTGCTGACCATGGACGACTCGTCGACCACCACGAGATCGGCCTCGGGGAGGTCGCTGGCCTCGTTGCGCACGAACTTGACCCCGCGTTCGTTCTGCATGGTGCGGAGCTGCTGTGACGTGACGCGCTCCTTCTCCGACAACCGCGCCTTCTCCGTGGGGTCTTCTGTCTGTGCGAATAGCTCCTGAAGACCCGTCAGCGCGACTTCTAGGAGCTGGATCTCCTCGTCGTTGACCGGTGTGTAGATCAACCGGTGCACGGTCGTCGAGTTCGGGCAGCCCAAGTCGCGCAGGCGCGCGGCAGCTTTTCCGGTGGGCGCGCAGAACTTGACGCGTTTCGCAGTTGCCGCCAGCGCGCGGGACATTACCGACTTCCCACTGCCCGCGTGCCCGCTCAACCGGAAGATCGGCTCACGCCCTTCCGCCAGCCAAGCCGTCGCCTTGTCGATCGCCGCCTGCTGTTGCTCCGTCCAGACCCAGTCTTCCATCCGACCTGCCTCCGAAAAAACGCGGCCCGGATCATCGCCAAGGCGATGATCCGGGCCGCTGCCTCGTTACCAACCAAGGCCATGCACTCTGGTTGGCTTCTCTCTGCTCTCTCGGAGCACTTGAACTCTAGCACAGGTTCCCGTTTCCGAGAACCTTTTGTTTCAGAAGGGCAGCGGCGCAGCGCTGTCGACGCCGCCCTGCCGGTCGTCATCGCTCGTCTGGTAGGCGGCCTGCGTCTTGCCGCCCTGCACCTGCTCGCAGATCGTCTTGCCCAGCACCAGCAACGGGTGCGGCTGCCCGTCGAGCATCGGCGGGATCATGCAGTCGGTCGTGTTCTGCGCTGCGACCAGCTCACCCGATGCGCCCACCGTGGCCGGTTCGATCATGTAGTTCCAGAACTCGCCCAGCGGGTTCGTGTCGGGGAACGTCCCGAACCGGAGCCGGAACGCGTAGATGGGCGGGCGCCCGCGCATCGTCCAGAGCTTCGCCATGATGCCGCGGAAGGGCCCGAACTTCGTGGAGGAGAACGGGACGACCAGCGGCTCCGCCGGGTCGAGACCGCCGAACTCGGCGAGTCGGTAGCCGTACCAGTACGCCGTATCGACCAGTTCGTTGCCGTTGGGCAACACGCGCAGACCCTTCTTGACCTTGCCGCTCTTGCCGGCGGGCGCCGGCTTCCAGCCCTCCGGCACGTTGTCCAGCGGATGCGCGGCGACGAACCCGCCCGGCTGGGCGCCCTGCCGCGGGATCCACTCGACCCACGCCTTCATCGCGTAGCACGGGACGAACACGAACGGCTGCCCGATGATCGTCTTCCGCACCGTGTTGAACAGGTCACCGACCTGGGCGCCCTCGATGTACTTCGGGTGCTGCGGCTTCACCTGCGGGCTGTTCGTTTGCACGATCCCGACCATCGGGATCCCGATGTCGCTCTGGGACGTGTCGCCCCAGCCGCCGCCGGCATGGTCGCCGTAGTCCACGTGGGTCGACACGTGCGCCGCCTGCTGCGGCGCGATCTCCGTCTTCTCTTTCTCGTTCATCGTTCTTCGGTCCTTCGTTTGTCCCAGTGGGCGGCTACGCGGAACGTCCGCGCAACTCACTTTACCGGGGTGATCTTGCAGAAGCGGCGCACGTAGATGCCGAACAGATCCACCGGCAACTGGCCTCCGTCCTGGTACGTCTCGCGCACGAACGCGCCGAGCGTGGCCGGCTCGACCCAGCGCTCACGCCGCATATCGGCAGGGAAACGGCTCAGCAGTTCCTCGTAGAGCTTCCCCGCTTCTTCGTCGCGCCCGCGCGCGAACGCGATCTCGATCATGTCCTTCACGAGGCCGCTGTGCCCATTCGCCTCCAGCCACGCAATCGCCGCTGGCCGACGATCCGCGGGCACACTGTGCGAGACCTTGACATCGACCGCGAACTTTAGTCCATCGTGGATCAGCTCCTGCACGCCGAGCTGGTCCATCACCGCCGGCAGCTCGTCATCTTCGAGGAGTTGAAGTTGCGTCGTGGTGTCCTGCAACGCGGCCTTCTGCGCCGCGTGCAGCTCTTGCAAGTCGGCACGCCGGCGAAGCAGCGAGTTGAGTCCGGTCGGGTCGGGCGGTGCCGTGCGGAACTGTGCGTAGGGGTCGCTCATCGGGTGGCGAAGCCTACCCCACGTCCCAGAAAAGAGAACTACCCGAGACCGAGAAAGCGAGCGATCGCACGAATCTTTGGCCCGGGCGCCGTGTACTCTTTCGGTGAGCCGAGATGCGACCACGTGCCAAACTTGGCCGATGCCTCTGGCCCGGCAGCGCCGTACAGGCAGAACGCGTCGAAGTGAGGACGCATCGCGCGCAGGTACTCCAGCAACCCGGCCTCCGCCTGCGGCGACATGTGCAACGCGACTCCGCCAGCGCCGCCGTAGTGGAAGCCGCCTTCGTAACCGATCAGCTCCTTGCCCAGATCGTTCGCGATCCCGCGCCACACGAACGCCTCGCTCACGGCTTGCACGGTGTCACGCGCGATGCGGTCCGCTGACGGTGTAGCGGAAACCTCCCCCTCTCCGCAGTAGGGTGCGATCGCGATGGCGTCGAAGGACGTGCGCACCGTCTCCCGCACCGACTCGCACACCGGTTGAAGACCGTTCCATGGATCGAGCTGGAACGCCCAGGGGACGCGCGACCACCATTCGACGACACGCTGCACCGGAAGCGCAGATGCGATCCGGAAGCCCACGACGAACTCGCTGACCATCCGCGCCGCGTGCTTGCACCACGCATCGGCCAGACGCACTTCGGCGTCCGCCTCGGTGCTCAGGTGCAGCAGCGTGTCCTGGGCCCACTGGCGGATCCGGTTCCCCGGCCGCCAGCCCTCGTTGCTGAACGCCACACGCACGTTGCGCGTGGGCCCACCCGGCTGCTGCACGAGCGCCTTCCCGAGCAGCCGGCCGCACTCGCGCGCGCCGGCGTCGTTCACGTGCGTTGGGATGTTCACGTAGAGGTCCGGCACCGCCAACGCGGCGATGTCCTCCCATGCCCACCCGTACTGATCGCTCCACCCCTGGGCCTGTTCCTCGGGGCGGATGTTGTAACCGGTCACGGAGAACGGATGCGGTGGCGGTTGCACCCCGCGCAGCGAGTACGGCCCGCAGAGGTCCATCACACGCACCGGCCCGGGGCTGACGGCGAGCATCGTGCGCAGGTGCGGGTTGAGCCCCGTGACATTCGCCACCCACTGGGTGTCGCTCAACGTCAGGTAGGGCATGCTCACGGGCGGATCGTCCGTGATGCGGACACGGATCTGGTCGTCCACGACATCGAACACGTCGATGAAGGGGAACGGCGACTTGGGCCCAGGGCGGACGCCGGAGAGTTGCAGCTTTTCCATGCCGACCCCGTAGAGCGTCTTGCCCTTCAGACCCGATGCCACGGTGTCGTTGACGACGATCGCCCACTCGCCCGGCGGTTTCGGCGACGTCTGCCGGAGCAGGTTCGCGTGCGTGGGGACGTTGTTCCAGTAGGACGAGACCAGCAGGTTCCAGCCGAGTTTCATGTGCGTGGCGGGCCAGGGGGAGAGGACGCGCGCAGTTCGATGCCCAGGGAAGCGACGACGACGCTGGCGAGAAGGACCGTGGCGCGTGTGACCCACGTCACCGTGTCCCAAGCGGCCACGGCCACCAGCGCCAACGACACCACGATGCAGACGACGCACGCGCGGCGGTGGTTCAGTTCGACGGTCATCGGAGCATGGCGAGCAAACGTTTGCGACGTTTGTGTTGCTGCGTCGTTGCTTCCCAGGAGGTTCGGTCGTCGACGACGGCGACCCCGGGAATGTCGCCGGTGATGAGCCCGGCAACGTCCTTCTTTTCCAGCAGCACCTGCTGGATCTTGCCGTCGACCGTGCCCTCGCCGTTGCTGAGGACACCGACGATGTCGACGTAGAGCACGGAGCACGTCTGGCCAATACGGTGCGCGCGATCTTCGCTCTGCGCGCGCTCGCCGAGCTTGAAGTTGTTCGAGTAGTAGACGACCACCGTCGCCTTGTGCAGCGTCAGCGCTTCCGCAGCCGCTGCCGGGTTGGCCAGGAACACCTTGATCTTGCCGGCCTGGAAGTCATCCACTGCGGCAGTCCGGTCGGCCGCTGACGTTGATCCGTCGTACCGCACGAACGTCACCTTGTCCGCGCGCAGCCGGGCCTCGATCTCGTCGATCTCCGCGCGGAAGCGTGCCCACACGATCATCGACTGGGCACCGGCCTCATCGACCAGTTCCATGAGCAGGTCGACGCGTGGGCGTTCGTCGCCCAGCTTCTGCCGGCCCATGTCCTCCGACGACGTGTACCCGCCGGTCACCTGCTGGAGCTGCGTGAGCAGCGCCAGCGCGTGAGTGATCGACAGCAGCCCGCCGTTCACGACCGTGAGTCCGTCGTCGCGCAACTGGCGGTAGACCCGCGTCTGCGTGGGCGACAAATCGAACTCCCGCACGACATAGACCTTGGGCGGCAGGTCGAGCACCTCAGACTTGCGCAGCCGCGAGCCCGCGGCCTCCAGTCGCTTCCGCAGGTCACCGAGGTTGCGGTAGGTCGTGAGCAACGGGAACTCTTGCCGCCGGCCGTTGTTGCTGCGGTAGCCCGTCGCCCACACGCCGAAAAACGCCTTGAAGGATGAGTACGTGGAGATGCCCAGGGGCGCCCACGCGAGAGGGTGCAGGAACTTCAGCGGCATGTAGCAGTCGAACGGGTTGTCGTCGACCGGCGTGCCCGTCAGCACGCGGCGATACTTCGCCAGCTTGCCCAGGCGCATCGCTGCGCGGGTGCGCTCGCTGCTCGGCGTCTTGATCTTGGTGCACTCGTCGAGGACCACCATGCCCTGCCGCTTGTGCAGCAGCGCCACGATGAAATCGCCGCCGGCGCGGACGATCGCGTCGTAGCTGATCTCGACCACGAGCAGCCCGCGGTGTTGCACCGCGGCTTCGCACTCGGCCTGGAAGGTCTTGGTCTTCGCCCGCTTGCTCGCCCACACGAGGCAGCGCGTCTGCGCCGCTACCGGATCGCCCAGGTGCTTCGGGATCTCGCGGAGCGACCAGTTGCCCAGCGCGCCGTTGGGCAACACGACGACGAGCAGGTCGATCTTCTTCGCCAGAAACAGGTGCGCCGCGGTGTGGATGACAGGGGCCGTCTTGCCGCAGTTGCCCGTCGGGAAGATGCGGCCGTTGCGTCGCGCGATCCAGTAGCCGCTGGGCAGTGTGAAGCAGTACACGTGCCCGGGGTTGACGACCTTGACGTTGTGCCGCGTCACGACGTAGCCGTTGGTGCGCGTGCCCCGGACCGACAGATACCAGTAGCCGCGTGAGTGCGCCTTGCTTGTGACGAAGCCCACGGATGCGGCAAGGAACTGGATGAAGTCCACGTCGTCCTCGTAAGCCGAGCAGAACGACCAGCCCTTGCCGACAGCCTTGATGTGGGAGTCCCAGTGCACGACCTCGTCGAGGATCGTTGCACGGTCCTGCTCGTTCACAACGCGCCACCACGGGGCGAATCGCCTCTGCCGGACGGGAGCGTCGAAGCAGAAGATCGTGAAGCCCGTCGCGGGCTCTGGGCGCTCGCGATACTCCGTGCCGGACAGGGCCAGCAGTGTGCGCAGCCGTTCGATCTTGCGCGCCTTCTTCAACCGCACGACGCACCGGTTCGTGCGACTCTTCTTCGGGAAGTGCCCGTCCGCCATCACCGCTACCTGAAGGCGCAGCGCCTGCGGCGAAAGGCCCACGCCGCCGCGGGGCAGTGGCATCGTGAAGCTCGAAGGCAGCCGTATGTTGCTCGTGCTGCGACGCAGCGTCGCCACTAGTTCCTCCGCAAGGAGCACGCGCCCGCGGTCTATTCCGCGCCTTGCCAGAACAGGTACGCGATGTTCGGGACTGACCACCTGATCGGTGCCACGTGCGCCGGAGATGTGGAACGCGCGCGTGCACGACTGCACCTGGAAGCCCTGCGGGTCAACGAACTCCGCGGCACCCGTGGCCCTGTCCCACTGGGCTACTTGCTGACCTTCCCAACGCCGGATCGGCACCCAGCCCGACCGCGACAGGAACTCGGTCTCCCCGTCGACGCAGCCCATCATCCACCAAAGTGCCCGCACCTCCAGCTCCCGGGAGTGCGCGTGCTCCGCGGCTTGGTGCGCGAGCATCGGCAGGCGAGGCGTGTAGGACATCGCGCGGGACGCTACCGGGCGAGTTCTCTTTTTACAACCCCTCCGCCTAGCGGACCTTCTGCTCGATCGTGCGCAAGCGGCCGTTGATCTCCGTGATCTGCTCACGCAGCCACCCCGGCGGCGCGCTGGCATTGAGCCTTGACTCAAGAAGGCTCGCCTCACTCTTGGTGAACCGGACCTGCTCGGCCGTCTGGATCTGGATCTCGTGCTTGACGATCATGGTCGCCCCGGCGATGACGATCGGGATGAGCACCTTCATGCCGAGGTCCCAGAAACGGTGTACGGCCTTCCGGCCCTCCAGCTTGGAGATACAGCTCAGAAGCTCGTCGAGCTTGGTCACTTGTACGTCGTTCAAGCGGCGGACTTCCGGTCGAGGGGACACCATCGGTAGTTACTCCGGCGCCTTAGCGCTTGACGTAAGCTCGGGAAAGCCCGTAGCCGGCGGCCACGAGCGCAGCGCCGATGTGCCCCGCGACCTGGGCCCAGGGGTGCTGGCTGTAGAGCGTCCCGACCTCAAGGAGCAGCACGGTCAGGAGGGTGGTCCAGAACTCGGTGGTCCTGATCCCTGGGCGGATCGGCGGTTCGGTCACGTTGGGCATGGGAGAAGCTCTTCGGGGGTTCAGACCTTGAATAAGACAGCGTAAGCGAGCGTCGAGCCACCCGGAGGTGCGACCGAGCAGAACGTTTCCACCGTCGACCCGCACGTGTGCCTGATCGAGAAGACGATACCGTCGCCCAGCAGGAACGACCAGTTGGTGCCGCCGCCGGTCATCGCTGTCCAGAAGCCCGACCCGGCAGGCGCCCGATACTCCATCCCACCGGCAGGCAGCGCGGTGCTCAGCGTTACCAACACGGTCCCCGTGATCGGGTTGTCGTAGCCGTTGCTTTCCTCGTTCTGATCCAGCGCCCCGAGGTTGACCTGCCCCGTGAGTGCGGTGGTCGACGCTGCGTCCCAATCGAGGTCGACCCGTGACTCGTACACCACGGCATCGACCGTGTGCCGGGCCCGGGCCACGTAGCCAAGGTTGGCCGGGAGCACGCCGTCGGTGGCCCGTAGGATCGCGTTGCGCAACACGACGAACGTGCCGCTTGCCTGGTACGCAAGCGTCAGGAGGAGCGTGTTGGCGCCAGCCGGGTCGTTGTAGACCTTCAACTGATGCTGGACCGTGTTCGCCGTGGGGAAGTCAGCGAACAGGGTAGCCGCGTCGGTGAATCGCCCAATGACCTCGTCGACCGTCCGGTAGTCGCGGCGCACCAACAAGGCGGTGATGCCGAGGGTGTCGCCGGAGCCCGTCCCCTCCAACGAAGCGGTGGTGGGTTCGCTCGACCCGTTCAGCGAGATCCGGCCCGGCGGGTAGGCGCGCCGCAGGCGGTTCGCCATCGTCAGGTTGGTCGGGCTGATCGCCGTGAGCACCAGCTCACCCAGCCGCGAGAACGGCTGCAACTTGACGTCGACGACCGTGCCGGAGTCGAACGACGCGTTTGTGAGCCCACCGCCGCTGTGCAGGATCCAGACCTCCGCGAGCGCCGCATGATCCCCCTGCACGCTATCCGCCACCGCACGGTAGACCGTGTCCAGCGTGATCGTGAACCCCGCCCCGCTCACGGCCGACGTGACGAGCATGTACTCGTCGCCGATGCGGATCAGGTTGCGCAGGTCGGTCCCGATCTCTACCGCCGTGCCCGTCGTCATGGCAGCGAGAATCTCCGTCTTCTCCGCCGCACTCTGCGCCGTGATGCTCATCGACGCGATGGTCAGGGCTCCACGGAGGCGCTGCACATCGAGCGTGCACACGTGCAGGAGCGAGTACACCGCGCCGCTGTCGACGTAGTCGGGCGTGGCCGCCGTGTCGTAGAAGATGACGAACCCGCTTTCGATGCCGCGCCGCTCGGCGCCGCACCAGATCCGGGTGATGTCGTCGCCTTCGCCACCGCGCCGCGTGAGAGCCCGTGGGGCCTCGAAGACCGTCGTCTTGATGAACGCCAGCAGGTTGTCGCTGCGGATCCCACCGCCGGGCGGTGGTGGGATGCCGTACAACCCTGCCGCCGCAAGGAACACATCCTGCACCAAGTCGAGCACGATGCCGTTGCTCTGGATCGTGCCCAGGTTCACGCGCGCGACCCGCATGGGCAAACGGATGAACCCGTAGCGCTCGCTCGTCCACGCCACCACGGCCCCGGGGAGGATCGCGTAGAACGAGCGGTCGACCTCGATGCGTGCCCGAGAGAGCGGATAGCTCTGCACGCGGAGGCCACGCCATGCGATGGCGTTGGCCAGGGCTTCGTCCTTCACGCCGGGGAACGTCGCTGTCGATGGAACGAGACGACCACCCTGGACGCGCACGTTGGCCGTGTCCTGTGCGAGTCCGTAGCTGCCCTCGTAGACCCGTGCACGCGACTTGAACTGGACCTTCACCTGATTCGCCGTGTCGGCCCACGTGCTGCGGCTGTAGTCGAGCACCTTGGTCGCCACGCTGTCGTCGATCAATGGCAGGTTGGCGACGACGTAGTCGGCCCGGGCGAGGGTGATCTGCCACTTCTTGATGAGCCAGTTGAAGACCAACACGCCATCCATCTGCCGTTCCAGCTCGCGGACCACATCCCCCGTTCGCGTGGGCCGATCGAGGATGCCGGACCAGCCGTTCCCCTCCAGGCGGAGCACCTCCGCGACCGCCACAAAGTTGCCCTGGTCGATGCTGCTCGCTGGCTGTTTCCGACCCCACTCTGGGTTCGTGAGGATCTCGTAGATGACGTTCGGGATGCTCGCATCGGGCCCCGTGACGTAGGTCAAGTTGAACGTCGCGCCCGTTCCAACGCCGGTCTCCGCGACGGTGGCGACCGGGTTGCTCGGGATCGCCGTGTAGCTGCCGCCTTCCTGGATGCTCACCGCGACGACGACGCCGCTCGCGCCGATCTCCAAGACGCGCAGCTTCGCCACAGTTCCAACGCCGCCCGACACGCGGAGGATGTCGCCGACCACGTAGCCAGTGCCGGCGGCCGAGAACGGCGCTGACGACGCGCGCGATGCAGCGTTGACCCTGGGCTCAGCCAGGCTGAGCCCGTTCGGGATGCGACGGACCTCGAAGGCCCAGGGTCGGATCTGCGTGCTGTTGCTGAGCCAGCCGCCTTCCCACACGCAGTAAGCCGTGCCGCTGTAGCGCGGCGTCGCGCCGCTGATGTTCTGGAACTGCGCCAGATACGGGTCCGGCGACTGCGTCGTCGTCCCGGTGTAGATCGTCAAGTTGCCGAAGATCCCCTCGTTCGTGGGCGAGTCTCCGGCGCGAGACGTGTTCTTGCTGAACAGGAACGGGAAGTCGAGGAGGAGCGTGCCAGCGCCCTGCGAGCCCACGAAGACCTCGCGGTCATTCACGTCGACGCGCACCAGTGCGTCGAAGCCGCGGCACAGCGCGAACTGCACGCCGACGTGGTACCGGAAGCCGACGACCTGTCTGACCTTGGTGAACATGCCCGTCCTGGTCTTGTTGACCAGCGGGATCTCGCGCAGGTCGCCGTACCACACGACGTTGGGCCCAGCGATGCGGATTGTGCCCCACACGATCGGCACAACACGCTCCTCAGTAGCGGTCGGGAAGCCGAAGTCGCCTAGCCCAGCCGGGCGTGCGTCCTCGATCTCGGGCTTGGGCCGAAGCAGCTCCGAGATCACCGTGAGCACGACGAAGATCAGGAGGGTGACCAGGAATCCCATGGCTAATCGAGACCACCGATGAAAATGTTGCGCACGGGGACGAATCCAAACCCCCCGTGGTTGATGACGTTGTTGTATCGCTGCGCGCAGTGACCGTGGACGAGGTGGTCGCACCCAGAGTTGATCGTGACCACCGAATGGAGCAGAGGGACGGGGAACGGTAGCAACAGTGTCAGCAAGTCACCGGCCTGCGCGATGACCATGCGGAAGTCGGTGAATCCCTGGGGCTTCACGAAACCAGCGACGAAGAACCCCGGGTCAGGGTTGTGCGAGCCTGCTGCAATCACGGTGATCGTGCTGCCGCTCTCCGCGCTCACGATGCCGGTGAACTTGAACGCGGGGTCGTTCTCGTCCACCGTGCAACCGCTGTCGTACAGGACGTGGTTGCATAGCGACTGGTAACCAAAGCGCGGCATCTCGGCGCCGAGGTCGTGCTCGATCGAGAAGACCGTCAGGACAGCACGCTCGCCGTCCTCGTCGAATCGGACCGCATGAATCTGGCCGTTGAACAGGTCGATGATCTCCTGGTCAGGATCGTCGACCTGTGTGCGTTGGACGGAGACGACGGCGGCAAGCCCAGGCGGGATGATGATGTACCGACGCGGGATCTCGTGCGCTGCGGGGAGCATGATCTCCAGCGGGCTCGCACGCTCGTCCGGACCGTAGGTGAGTTCGCCACGACTGATCGGAACCGGCAGGAATGTGTTGCCACCACGGGTGAACGAACCCTCCGTGGACGTGTACCGGAACACATCCGTGCCGATCGTGATCGTGTACAGCTCGACCGGCCGGCTGAGTTCGTCGCTGGTCTCGAATGCCTGGAACGTCACGTCAACACCGCTTGCAGGGGGACAGTGCATCGCGCGCGGCCCACGCCTTCGTGGTCGAACGTCACGTCGTCGGTGTCCAGGCGCACCAACTCGATGAACTCCACGCGGGTGATCTCCGCGACCGTCCGGTTGTCGGGCCAGTTCGCGTTGACGGTGAGCTGCTCCTCCGTGGTCGACACCTCAACCGCCGCCGTGACCACGCGGATCAACTTGGTGCCGTCGGTGAAAGTCACCCGGATCGTGTCCCGTGGCGATCGGCTGCGCACGAACTTCGCGTAGCCGATCAACTCGATGGTCAGCACAGCGGTCGCAGCCGTGATCGGCTGCGTGATGACGAGATCCTCGATGAAGGTCGGGATGTAGAACGAGACCTGCCTGCCGCGCAGCGCGTACATCAAGCGGCGCAGGTTCCAGAGCGCCTGCCTCGTCGTTGGGTGGAACGTCTTCTGATGCCCACGCTTACTGCGGTCCCACGTGCTCGTCTGCGTAAGCGTCCCGGTCTCGTTGTCGATCCGACGCATCGGGCGGAAGTAGCTGTGCGGCGACGTCCCGCGCATCAGGTTCGAGTCGTCGAGGAAGACCTTGCCGTTGTAAGTCGAGAACGCCGAAACGTCGGCGAGCCCGATGACCACGTTGTCGGTGCACTCGAACTCGATGTCGAACCCATCCAGGGTGACCGGGAAGCGGCTCCCCTGGATCACCGGCACCGTCTGGACCGTTCGCACCGGCATGACGAGCGTGCCCGCCGGGTACGCGTTGGCTGTCGGCGTGAGGAAGTCGAGCGAGGTCGCATTGACCACGGTGATCGCCAGCACGTCGTGTGTGCGCGAGTCCGTGAAGATCGCGGCTAGTTTGCCCACGCGGAAGTCGATGAACGACGTGCTGATGACGGGCACGTTGGTGGCTCCGATGGACACCGCCGCCGTGGTCCGGATCCCCTCATGCCAGAGCGGGAGCCCGAACGACCTCGCCTGCCAGTCGAACAGGATCGAGTGCATCTCGCGCCGGTCACGGTCGCTGAGCAGGTGGCGCACGCGGAACGCCTGCCGCGGGTGGACCCGTGGGGACTTGCGCTGCTCCTTGCCGGCCCGCTTGGAAATGACGTCCGTCAGGAACTCCAGGTGCTCTTCGACGCCATCAAACTCGGTCGACAGGAAGACGACCCGCTGGCCGCTGACATCGACACGCGTGGTACCGAGATCCCACAGGAAGTCAATCGTCGAGTCGAAGCTCGCCACGCCCTCGATGGTCGCCCGCAGCGTCAGGCGCACCACGCTGTCGAGCGTCGGCGGCGACGGCGAGAACGTGATCGTCGGGCCAACCAGCATACTGCTCTGCGGGGGCACGATCTCCGGCAGCACCGGCAGGTTGGGCAACTCGATCCCGATGCCGACGTTGTTCACGACGGCGCTGAGGATGCGCCGCGCGGACCGGTAGGCGTTGTAGGGCTCGATCGTCGTCGTGATCGTCGTCAGGATGTTGCCGAACGCGTAGCTACGCTGGATGACGTGCACGTGCTCAAACCAGATGTCGCCGCCGTTTTGCCGGTCGTCGCGGTGCCCGCCGTGGTCGTTGCGCGGAAGCGCGGGGAGCGTCAGCCCTCCCGGGATGACGCCAGACGCCAGCAGGACGCCACCGCCCTGCGACAGCGCGAGGATGCCCAGCAGGCTTGGGAGGTAGGTGTGCCGGGTATGCGTGTGCGCCGCGCTGACGCGGCCCGGGTAGTCGCTCGCGAGCAGCACGAGCCCTGCGGATAGGAATCCAGCGAAGTCCGCCACGGCGCTACGCGAGCACCTTCTTGTAGGCGATTCCCTGCACGAAGCTCGCGCCGATGACGGCGCCAGTCGTGTCCTTCTGCGACGTGGGATAGAAGATCCACGTGTCGCCGCCGATCACGACCTCGTCCTTGGGCGCGATCTCACGGATGTTCACGCCCCGGACGTCGGGCATGTAGCCCAGCAAGTAGATGTCGATCCCTGTCCCGCTGACGAGATCCCTGTACCACTGCGCGATCGGGTACATGGGCACCTTGCCAGACTGCGATCCGGCGCTGAACGTGCCCAGCCCGCGCGCGTAGGGTCCGCCGCGGAACCCGCCCGGCGTCATCACGCGCGCGCGTGGCGTACCCGCCTGTCGGTCGTCGCCTAGGCCCGTCGTCGACGCGCAACAGAGCCCCCACTTCGAGCCAGTAGGCGCGCCGGGCAGGCCCTCAACGTGCAAGGTGCCAACGTAGCCGAGGTTCGATAGCGCCAGGGAATCGAGCAACGCCGTCGCTTCGGTGGCGATGGAGGAGCCGCTGCTACCAATGACTACCTGTCCGTAGGCGTACTCACCTCCGGTCCAGTTGTTGACTTTCTCGGTGATGCCGAAGCCGAAGTGCCGGAACTTACCAGTCGCGATCTCAACCACGCAGTGGATGTAGGTGTCGAACTCGAAGAAGGCGAAGTACGGGATCGCGCCGCTTGTCTCGAAAAACAGCCTCCGGCCACTGATGATGTTGGCGTTCGTGTATTGGGCAAGTGATACGTCGAAGAATCCATTGCCGCTGTCGTCCGGCTTGCCGCCAGGGTTGGCTGCGTCGTAACTGAGCGATTGGTAGATCCCGAACGCGGTGGGGGCCGTTGCCGCATAGGAGAACGAAACAAATACCGTGCCCCTACTGATAGATGCCGTCTGTGCGCCGACCGGGTCGTCGATCGCCCAACCGTTGGCAAGGGCGAAGGCGACCAGTTGGTCCAAGAAGTTGACGACACCCGTTGCGGTACCGATGGTGTGGGTCATGACGGGTCAGGCTTCCTTGATCGCGAAGAAGGAGTAGAGCTGGTTGCGGTGCCCGCTGCGTGTGACGCGGTAACGATCGTTGCCGACGCTGACCGTGTCCTGGTCGCCAAGGCCGGACCCCGTCACCCAGAAGCACCCGTCCATCTCAGCGAGCACGTCGAAGTCGATGCCACTGCTCTGCACAAGCGTGATCGGAACGAGCGGGTAGAACGCAGCGCCCGTCCCCGGCGTCGGCTTCATCACCAGCGTCGCCGGGCCAGGGTCACCACTGTGGAGGATGATCGAGTGCCACGCGAAGTTGCCGTCGCCGACGATCCCGTCCTTCAGGGCACTCTCCATGCCCGGGTAGAATCCGTACGTGACACGGGCTCCGCGTGAACCTGCGCTGCCCGTGCTGTTCGCCGCGTAGATCCACTCGCTGTCGGGCTGCCTGAACAACGCGGGTCCGAAGAGCCCGACCTTCGCGATCATCTCGCCGAAGCCGGTGACCTCTGCGAGTGTCACGTCCGTGAACAACGCGTCCCGGTTCGTCGCTGCTCCGCACACAAGGATCGGGTAAGGGAACTCGCTCGCCGTGGCAAACGGGTTCATCCACCCCAGGTAGAACGGCACCCACGCCGCGATCGTCGCTGACGGCCGCACCCGGCCAACGATCCGGCGCGACGTAACCGAAAGCTCAAAGGACAACGTCACCGTGGTGTGCAGCAACGTCGCCAGCGGCACGAAGCATCCGCCACCGACAACAGCAGCATCCCACCCCGGGCTCTCACCGGCCTGCAACGTCGGATAGGTCGTACCGGCCGTGAACCCGGTCATCGCGGCCAGGACCCACGCGCGCGTCGCGTCGGCGCCAACCGTGCGTGCAAACGTGCGCACGCCCACGAGGATCGAGTCGCTGCCGCCACCCACACCCTGCAAGACCACTTCCTTGTGCGTCGCGTCTCCCTCGAACGTGTAGGTCGTGTCGCGCAGCGCGGTCCATCCGTTGCTCGCGTAGGCGAGCGTGAACGTGGCGCCCGTGCCCACGCCGGGGGGGATCACCGTTGTCGCGACCGGATCGACGGGCGGCGTGGTGTAGGCGCCAGCTTCCTGAAGCTTCGCCGTCAGGATCACGCCGGCGCTGACCGTGAGCACACGGATCTTGGTCGGGTGCGTCGTCGGCGTGCCGGCGTTGACCGACAGGATGTCCCCCACGGCGTAGCCGGTGCCGGCAGCAACGATCGAATCGAGCGACGTCGCCCCCTGCCGCGTCGCGATGAGCACGAGCTGGCTCAGCAGGTCCTTGTAGTCCGTCGCCGTTCCAGTGTGCCAGCCCATCAGCTTCCTCCTCCGCTCACCATCGCCCTGACCTTGCCAGCGTTCTGCTGGATGACTGCCATGACCGCCTGCTGCCCACGCGCGCCGGTGATCTGGCGGGGAATCTCGTTGGGGTCTTGCACGATGATGTTCTGGACCGTGACCGGGGTGGGCGAACTGCTGCCCCCGCCCTGCGACGCGTTCGGTGTGATCGAACCCGTCCGGCCCGGCGTGAACACCTCCGGGCCGCCTTCGCCCACGAGGTAGCGCTGGCCCGGCTGCACGGTGCCGCCTGTCTGCTTGGCGCCGGCGAGTCCTGCTCCTGCCGCCGACGTGGCCCCGAAGCCCAGGAGCTGGGCGATGAGAAGCTGGGCGATGATCCGGATCAACTCCTGCACCACCGCGTTGCCGAGCTTCTTCCACTCGACCGTGCCTGTGGTAGCGACCTCGACCAGCGCCGACGTCGCTGCGTCGGCGAAGACGCCAAGCGCACTCTCGGCGACCTTGGCGAAGTCCTCTGCCTGTGCCTTCGCCTTGAGGAAGAAGCGCTCGAAGCCCGCGCCTATCGTCTGCTGGGACTCCAGCAACGTGATCTGCGCGGCGCGCCACCCCCTCTCGATCATCTCACCGGTCACGGCGGGGTCACTCTGAAGGATCTTCAACTCCTCCAACTGCTGCGTGTAATCCGCCAGCGGGCCGAACATGTCCCGCGCTGCTTGGCTGGTGCCCAAGAACTGTGCTCGATTGCCAGCCTGCGCGGTGGCGATCTGATTAGCTGACAGCGTGCCCAGCGCAATCTGTTCGGTCAACTGGCGCTGCGCTTCCTCATAAACCGTCGTCGCCGTCGTGATCTGCTGGTAGCCAAAGCGGTTGGCCAGTAGCGCCTTCTCCTGCTCTTGCAGGGATCGCCGCAGGTTCTCGCTCTCAGGCGTGAGCGCCGCTTGTGCTTCGACAACAGCCCTGAGCTGCTGCTCGAAACCCACGGACGCTGTACGTGCTTGCTCGGTTGCCGCGGCAACGGCCTGGAGATCACTCCGCTGCTTCGCGAGAAACGCAGCATCGCCAACGTCCAGGTCCGTGCTCTTGAGACCCTTGTTCCGTGCGTCGATCCTCAACTTCTCGATCTCCGCAGCTTCTTTGCCGTGCGCGATCAACACGCGCAGCACCTCAATCTCGTCCTGTGTGCTTTTGATCGCGCTACGGATCGGATCGGCCTGGAATGCCTTGCGCATGGCTCTCTCCAGCTCGCCAGCTTGCAAGGTTCCCTCGGCCATCAGCATGTTCAACGCTGCTTCTCCTCGCGCGATCTCCTCCTGTGCGCCGCGGAGATCGCCCATCACATCCGCGACTGCTTCTAATGCGGCCTTGATCTTCAACGTTGCCGCAACTTCTCCAAGCCCATCGGCCCCCAGCCCCTTGTTCCTGGCCTCGATCCGAAGCTTCTCGACGGCCGCAGCTTCCTTGCCGCTCTTGATAAGCGTCTCCAGCACACGGAGTTCGTCCTTGATCGCCAGGACATGGCTCTTGATCGGGTCAGCGTTGAATGTGATGCGCAGAGCCGCTGCGTACTCCTCCGCCGTCAACGTGCCCGTGTCCACCAGGGCGGTGAACGCGGCGACGCCTGTGCTCAGTTCCTCCTGCGCGCTGCGCACTTGCCCCAGCAACTGCTGCTGCTGACGCATTGCCAGGTTGTTCCGGATGCGGGCTTCGATCTCTTTGATGAAGGTGTCACTGACTACGGCCCCCTCCTCGGCAAGCTTGTTCAGCTCCTTGTGCAGGCGCGTCTGGACGTCCAGCTCCTTGCCGACAAGCCGAAGCAGTTTGGCTTCATCGTCCAGCTCCTTGTTGAGTTCGACGATTGCCTTGTGCTCGCGCACGACACGCTCCGCCGCCTTGGCTGCGTCGTCTGCCCCCTTGCGCAACGCCTTCAACGCGTCAGTGGTCCTATCAATCTCGCGGCGGTATGTCTTCGCCGTGCGTCCGGACTCGTCGAAATCGGCGGCGGCTTTTACCTTCTCGAAGTTGCTCGTCAACAATGCGAGGCGCTTCTGTGTCTCCAGTAGTTGCCCGTTGAACTTCCCGAAATCGGTCTGGATGTCCGCGATGCCGTCCAACGTCTCTTTCGCTATGCGCGTGTTCTCTGTGATCTTGTGCAGGATGGCGAGGAAGGAAGCCGCAACGACAGCCGCAAGAACGAACGGGTTCGCGAGTGCAGGGCCCAACGCCTTGAACGCGACCCCCGCCGCCTTGGTCATCACCACCAGACGCAGGACCGCGACAACTGCGACCCCGGCAGCTACTGCAAAAACTGCGATGTGATCCCCGACAAAGCGCACCGCCGCGCCAAGGACCCGGACCCCGCCAACAGCGGTATCCGCCGAACCAACAAACTCAAGGATCTTGTTGTTGAGAACCTGGACCGACTGCGCAATCGTCGGAATGGTCTTGGCAAAGCGCTCAGCGATCTGCGGCGCTGCATCGCGGAAAGCCGCCACAATCTCCTGGCTCGTAAGCTTGCCCTGCTCCGCCAACCCGCGAAGTTCGCCACGTGCCACACCCAGGCGGTCGGCGATCGTGTCTGCCACCACAGGCAACTGCTCCAGCACGCTTCGCAGCTCGTCACCACGCAACGTGCCGCTGGCCAAGCCCTGGCTGAACTGGATGAGGCCCGCGCTGGCTTCCTGCGCCGTAGCACCGGACAGGATGATCGCCTGGTTCAGCGACTGCGTGAACTGCACCGTCTCCGCTTGCGACAGCCCAAGATCCCTCGCGTTGATCGCGAGGCGCGAGTACAGCTCTGCCGTTGACTGGAATGACGAACGCGTCTGCGTCGAACTCTCGAACAACTGGCGCGTGACGTCGTTCAACTCGCGCTGGCTGCTGGTCACCACGCGCAGCCGGTTCTGCATCAGTGTGTAGGTGTCCGCGACACGCAACACCTCCGCAGCACTGCGGCGCAAGACCTCGACAGCCAGCACCCGAAGCAACATGCTCCCGAAACTGGCCGCTTGCGCCTGCGCCTGCGCGAGCGACTGTCCGACGCCTCTAATCTCACGCGCCGCGCTCGCTGCCGAGCGCGCCGCGAGGTTGAACTGTTGCCCAAGGACGCCGGCGGCTACGCCGCCGGGAGCAAGGCCGCTCGCGATCCCCGCCTGGATCGAGCTGAGCGGCACACGCAGGCGCATGAACGCGCTGCCGATCCCGTCGACGTGCCTCTGGACCCGCACGGCCTGCGCCTGCACACCAGCCAGCGCACGCTCCGCCTGCCGCGAACCGGCTTGCGCCGGGCCGGGGTCCACCGTGATGACGATGCGGAACTCAGCCACCTAGATCCTCGCGCTTCCTGTGTTGCTTCGGAGCCTTGGGCGCATTCGCGCTGTGCCACTCGCAAAGTGCATCGTCCAAGCTGGACACCACGTACGCAAGCGCTTCCGCCCACTCGCGGTCTAGCCCCCACTCCTTGGCGTACGTCTGCACAGCATCGTACGGGATCGGGCCGTGCGCGACACCGCCGTTGGCCCCGATGTACACGTACCGGCGGCACGTGTGGAGACGCCCGAACGCCTGCAACAGCCAGACGCCGAGCTGGTCGATCTCCGGCTCATCGAGATACCAATCCGGAAGCACCTGCCCGCGCGCTGCCCGCGTGCTGACGCTCCACCCGTCTCGGGCACAGCGCAGCTCCCACAGGAAGCGCGCCTTCAGTTTTTTGCCAGGGACTCCGCGTCGACACGTGTCGCGAAGTTGGACGACGTTGCGCAGAAGTCGTGGATGCGGCGAAAGATCCAGTTCGGCAACCGCTTCAGGAACGCCGCGCACTCCTCGCGATTGAACTGGACAGGCGTGCCGTCCAACGCAACCACGTTGCGCCAGCCGCGGATCACGCACACCGGGAAAACCTCACGCGCGTGTTCCAGCGATGCGTCGAGCGTGGCCTGCGTGATGTTGCCCGCCGAGATCGCGGCTGCGTTCTGCTTCAAGATGCGCAGGTGCGTCTTGAAGTAGATCGGGTTCTCAGCGGTCGCCGGCGAGACCACGAGGATAGGGGAACCTTCCTCGACGTTGATCTCGTGCAGCACGATCTCGGCGGTCGAGGAAGCGGAGACGTCAAGAGCGGAAAGGTAGGAGAAGTCTGCGGTCATCGGTGCTCCTTTGGGTTAGAAACCTGCGAAGAATATTTTGGCCGCGGGACTCGCGGTGGCCGCCTGTGGACCTGATGTCAGTCAACGTGTTCTCCGGAATGCGGTGCAGTCGGGGTTGAAGCAGGAACGCTCGGCTGCGAAGCCGGGAATCTCCGCCCTTTAGGGCGGGGAGGATGTCAAGGCGCGCACGCTACCTATCCGAGAACCACGCCGTAGCGCTATTCACGCGGGTAGTGTTCACTTGCACGCAACGTGGCATGGAAAGCGCAACCCTCCGAGACTGAGCTGATCCTGCTGGCCCTTGCCCAACGGGCGCGCACGGGCGCGGAGATCGGTGTCATCTTCCCAAGCGTCACCGGGCACAGCGTCACCAACGGATCGCTCTACGCGATCCTGCGCCGGCTCCGCGCCCTGGGGTGGATCCGAGTCGTGGACGAAGACCGAGCGGATCATCGCAGCTACCGCGTGCGCATCACACCCAACGGACGGCGCGCTCTACGACGCGCAGCCGCACGGCACGCGCGTCTCGTTGAGATCGCGCGCACCGTCTACTGATCTCACGGCGTGATCGGGATGTAGCTGATCCCCAGCGACGTGCCCAGGGTGGCGTCCTGGAACGCGTCGCCCGTCACGTTGATGAGGAGGGACGCATCCGCCGGGTACTCCTTGTCACCACCGCCAAACGTCAGGCTCGGGATGTCGATGCAGATCGCGCCCTCGCCGTTGTTCAGAATGGCGTCGAACGTCAGCGTCGAGTTGTTCCGGATCGCGTTGGGCACCCGGCTGTCCGTGAAGATGAGCTGCGCCTCCAACGTCACCTCGAAGATGCCGACGTTCACGAACGCCGCACCGAGCTGCCCGAGCTTCTTCTCCGGACTGGCGTTGTTGTTCAGCGTCAGCGTCAAGCTCTTGAAGCTGGTGTCCAGCGCAGATCCCGCCAATCGCGTCGTGAGACGCGCAACGTCCATGCTCGTGTTGAACGCGGTGGTCAGCAAGGGCGCCGTCGCCGTCGACGCACCGCTCTTTCGGGACGTGGTGAAGACCTCCGTGTCCGTGCCGATGAACACCACCGACACCGTGGCCTTGTCGGTGAGCGGCAGGTTCAGCGCCAACTCGTTGCAGAAGTTGCCCTTGGCGTACTCGAACTCGGCACCTGGCCCAGGGACCTGGAGGTTCGGGTAGGAGCCCTCGAACTGGAACGTGCGCTCCAGATACCTGTTGTCGGCCGAGGCCGCGTCCACCGACACGTTGCGGAAGAAGCGCCCGAAGAGGATGTCCATGTTGTCGCCCAGACCGTTGTCGGTGATGAGCGTCGACGTGATCTTGTCGAGCGTCAGGGTCAGCGTCGTGATCGCGGTGACGCGTCCGAACCCGATCGACGCACCTGCGCCGAACTGGTTCGCTACGACCAACCCACCTACGTGCACGAACTGGCCCAGCTTCAGGCCGAGCGACGTGAAGTCCACGTTGGCCGCACTGGTGATGACCGCCACTCCCGATGTCACTGAGATCGAAAGGTCGTCGGCCCCGGCACGGATACCGCACACCTCGACCTGCGCGTTCGCCGGCGCCGTCTCCACGACGAGCGACTGACCCGCGCAGACCATCTTGGTGTCGTTCAGGATCACATCCGCCGTGAGCACTTTGATGCCGTTATTGCCCGCGTTCACGTAGCCACGCGCGAAGAGCAACGTGGCCTCGGTCAGAGTGACCCACTGGAGCTTGTCAGCCTGCGGCTGCGTGGCTGCCGGGATCACGTAGCCGTCCGGCGTAGCGCTGATGTTCGCTGCCTTGAAGACCAAGTCCGCGTTGGCCGCCTCGGCGAACACGAAACCTTCGAGGAAGTCGTGCAGACCGTCGATGGTCAGGTCGAACTCGAACTCAGCGCCGCTGTCGAGATCGGTCGGCGTGCCCTTGCGCTTCTGCCGATCCTGCGAGATCGGTCGGCGCGGCACCGTGGTGATGTCCGCACCGAACGAACCGACGGAGTTGGGCTCCGTCTTCTTCCACACCGTCGGGGGAGCAGCGAGGCTGGGCTCGATGCCATAGAGCAACTCGAAGTTGTTGGTGAGTACGCGACCCATGGCTTGTTACTTGACCTCCTCGTAGGAGAACGGGACCTCAACGAGTGCCGCGTTCCAGATTCCATCTTGCCCAAGCTCGCGCGCCAACGCTGCTGCGAGCCACACGCGATAGCCGACGCCGCTCAACACGACGCCCTCTAGTGCTGATACCGCGGTCTGCATCAACGTGGCCAGCGGCGCCGAACCGGCATCCACTGGCACGAAGAGCTGCACCATCACCGCACCGAACCGCATGAACTTCCGCCCACCCGGCGCGCCCAACGAGTCCTGTCGACTCGTGCGGTGCCGGACGGACACACGCGCCCAGGACACGTTCTGTGCCGAGGGCCGGAAGTTCTCGTTGTCGAATCCGATCTCCGTTGCTGACGCCCACGTGGTCGTGAAATGGTCGTAGATCGCCTCGACCGATGCCGGGATGGTCGTCGACGTCACGGACGCACCTCCGCGATGGCGCGGTCGATGGCAGCCTGCACAAAACCAGCAGGTGCCTGTGCCGACGACCCGTCGTTGAGCCGGGTGATGTAGTGAACGTGGTTCGCGAGGAACACAGTGCCCTGCTCCAGGTGATACCCCGCCAACGCCGCGATCCCCGCGGCCTGGGGCCCGAACGTCACGGTCATCTTGCTACCCACCGGGCCATCCGCAACCTTGCCCACGGAAGGCAGCCAGTTCGATCGAGCCCACCCGGTGTCGATCGGCGTGCCACCGGCACCCGGCACGTTGGTCAGGATCGTCACAAGCTCCAGAGACAGTTGCTGAACCAACTGCTCGGTGAACTGATGCAAGTCGTCCATGACATCCCGAGCCCGAATCCGAACCGTACGAAAAGCCCGCTTCGCCATGGGCGTCAGGTCCGCTGCTTGAGCAGCTTCGCTGCGGCCGTTCGTCGGAGGTTGCTCGTTGCCGCTGCCCGCGAACGCAGCAGCAGTGTCTCCGCTTCTCCGTCGCCGATCAGGTAGCGCGCCCGGACCATGCTCAAGAGCCGATCACCCGGCACGCCCGCCGCGTCGAACGCATCCCCAGGCGTGTAGTCCTTTCCCTTGTTGGTGAAGGGCTTCCGCACCGGGTAGCTGCGGCTCAGACCGCCCTGCCCGCCTTGCAGCAGTGCGGTCTCTGCCTCGCCATCCCCACGCAAGTAGTGCGCGTGCATGAGCGTCTGGAGACGCGCTCCCGGAACACCGGACGCGTCGAACGTGTCCCCCGGCACGAAGTCACGTCCACCAAAGGTGAACGCCTTGTGCACCGGGTAGCTCCGGGAGCTGCTCATCACGCCACCGCCCCGCTGTAGAAGACGCCGAGGTCGGCCGCGACCAGCCGCATGTCGAACGCCATCTCCAGCTCGACACGCTCCGACTTCAGGTGCTCCATGCGGAACCGACTGACTCGGGTGCCCAACTCGGTCGCGCCGGTGTAGCCGGTCCACGCGAACGTGTACCCGCCGGTCGGCTTCCGCAGCCCAGGGGACAGCTCGCTGTAGACCAGCAGCGCGTCCTTGTTGCCGATGAACGAGAACGCGTTCGTCGCGCCCTCGGCAGCGGTGTTCTTCACACCCTCCATCACGAAGATGCGCGGGATCTCGCTGAGCGCCGTGAGCGTGCTCCGCGCCACCATGGCCGGCCCCGACGTCTGGCCGGCGTTCACGCGCGCGAGCAGGTCCGGGTGGTTCTTGAGGAACTGCCACACGCGCGCACCCAGCACCAGCGTGTTGGGACGCATGCCCGTCCGCTCCTTGATGCGGATGATGTCCGCTGCGAGATCCGCCAACGGATCCGAGCCGAAGTCGTTCCACTGAAGGAACTCCGTGCTCGTCGGAGTTGACGCGACACCCGTGCGGTCCGTCGTCCACTTGCCCGTGGCGAAGAACTTGGTGGCCCACTCGACCTCGCGAGAGACCAGCGCCGTCTGCATGAGCACCGACATGGCGTCCTCGAAGGGACGAATGCCGGGGTCCGCGTTGCCGACGAGCTGGTCACTCACGTCCTCGTGGAGTGCCCACACGTCGGCCACGTAGCTGCCCGTGGAGAGCGAGTGCCCGATGCCGGCCGACTCGGTCGCCGGCGCGCGCTTCTTCATGGCGTCGCGCCAGAAGTGCCCGCGATCGTACGTGTAGAACGTGTCGCTCTTGTTCGGGACCGGAAGGGTCGTGAACACTTGCGACGCCACGAAGTCCGTGGCGTCCTGCATGAACGCGACCGAGAGGTTCGACAGCGGCCGGTTGACGTGAACGTCGCCCGGGGTCGGCTGTGCCTTGCTGATGATCTGAAGAGACATGGTTGTTGGGCCTCCCTGGATCAGGCCAGGATGTGGTGGTTGGTGAGAAGGACCTCGACCAGATCGCCAGAGACGGCGCTGATCGTGGCCCGACCCAAAACGTGATCGGCGGATGCAGCCGTCAGCGCCTTGCCGGCGGCATCGGACTGGACCTTGTCACCCGCGGTGATGGTCCCGCCGGCGACGACCTTGGCGATGCCGCCGATCTGCACCGAGGCAGCCTCGCCAGCCACCGTCGGCTTGTTGGTCAGCACCCCGTCCGCATCACCACCGGCGCTCGCCACGACGGCAACACGCCCGGATGTGTTGAGGAGGACGAAGAGGAACTGCGACGCCGAGAGATCGGCATTCGCCGGGAGAGACACTTCGATGGAAGCCTGTTGGGTTGCCATGGCTCAGCTCGCCTTCTGGAAGAGGACAGCGCCCTCGGGAGTGCGCAGAACGTTCTGATACGCCTTCGCGTAGGTCATGCCCTGGTTCCGCGCCATCTCGTCACGAGCGCGCTTCTCCAAGGCTGCCTCCGCATCCTCGCGAGTCTCGACCGCGCCCTCGCCGCCGGCGGAACTGCCCTTCCGTACGAACGCACCAGCGTTCGCGGTGTTCGCGGCCTTGAGCAGGGACGCGATGCCCGTGCGGGTCGTCTCGTCCGCGATCTGCTCGATCGCGCCCAGCAGCGCCGACTTCACGACGGCATCGCCAGGGAGATTCGACAGCTCGGTCTCGGCGCGCTTCGTCAGCTCCAGCGTGCGCGCACGCGCGCGCTCGGCCTTCGCGACGGTCTCGCTTGCGTCGACACGCTTCGCCATCTGCACAAGCAGCGGATCCGCGCTCTTGCGGTACGTGCGACCGTCGGCGTCCGTGTAGACGATCGGATCCTGCTCCGCCGCCTTCGCCAGCGACACCGCGACCGCGACGTCCTGGTCCTTGACCGACTTCGCCAGGAAGCTGTCCTGCTCGTCCTGCGACAAGCCCTTGAGGAACGTCTTGCCCGCGTCGTTCAACGCCGACATCGCCTCCGCGCGCGCGAGTCGCTTCTGCAACGCGTCCATCGCTGCCTCGTCCGTGCCCCCGCTTGCGCTGGGGGCGGCTGGGGTGTTCTTCACCGTCATTCCGTCACCTTCGCCGGGGTCTCCGGCGTCCTTGCCAACACCCTGCGTTCCTCGGGCCGCAGGTTCGCCCGTTGTGTCGGTAGCACGTGCGTTCTTCGCGCGTGCTACCAGTTCTTCCATCCGCGCACTGCCGTAACGAGAAATCGCCGCGAGCATGGCCACGGGTTCCACGGTGTGCGTGTGTCCGCCGCTCTCCCCCAGCACGACCCCACCGTCCAGGTTCACCATCCAGGGATGGTTATGAGCCTGCTCCTCGCCCTCGCTCTGAGCCGCTGACGTTGTTCCAGCGAACGGATCCCCATCGTACGACCACGCCTCGATCAGGTGCGCGTGCCCTTCCTCGCTGCTGGTCATCACGGCGAACTTGGCTTTCTCGATGACGAAAGCCCGTTTGCGCAAGACGACGTCCGCGCCCTCCTGCGCAGGCTCATCGACGAGGCTGATCTTGCCCAACGCGAACGTGCGCATGATCCGACGCTTTCCGGGCCCGTGTTTGCCCATGCTCAGTCGTCCTCCTCCACCACATCGTCCTCTCCCCGAACGCCTCCGATCGAGAAGGCGCGCAGCTCACCTGAGACCACACGCTTGAACACTTCCGGCGACGGCCGCGCCGCGACCATCAAGCCTGTCCAGTTGGTCGTGATGCCGAACTGCTTCGCCACCGCGGCGGTGAGCGGCATCGCGAACACGATCGTCCCCTGGGCCACGTTGTCGTGCTGCACGTCGACCTCTGCACTCGACTCCATGAAGTCGAGCGCCGCCTTCATCATCGTGTCCTCGGGGCAGTGGTCGCCCTGGGTGTCGAAGTAGGGCTTGCCCTTCTTGGTGCAGATGATCGCGCGGCCGAACACGAGGCCGAGCGACGCGTCGGCCTTGAGGACCTCGACCTGGAAGCTCTTGCGTAGTTCCGTCGTCACCACCGTCACCAATCTTCAGCGCCGCGAAACGCGCGTCGCCACCGTACACCTGCACGACACCGTCTCGGAGAACGGTGCCAACGGGTCGTGAGGATACCGGAGACTTGCCCCACCGCCAGAGGTAAACGGCACGCCGAACAGCCGTTCCTGGCCGTGCATGGGCCGATGGGTGTCCCGCACGCGGAGATCCCGCCGCGTGCGCCAGACCTGCACGATGTCCTCCGGCACGAGCAACCCGGCATCGACCGCTTGCGCGTACGCCTCTATCTCCCCGCTGCGCACGCTGCGGGACGCCTCTGCCCAGGACAGGGCGTCGCTCGCCGCCACCCGGCGCTGCACCGCCGAGCTGGTCAACTGCGCCTTGGTCGGGAAGCGCGTCTTCGCCCCGGCTGCCTGCTGCAACAAGTTGGCCCGGTAGGCCAGGAACTCCCGCGCTTGGCGCTGGGTGAACCCCAACAGCATCCACACCAGAAGTGCGGTCTCCCGCGGGGACTCGTCCCGGACAACGCTGCTCGTCAACACCTCCCGCAGCATCCCCCGCTGCTCCGTGCCGAAGGACGCGACAACCGCCTGCCGCCGCGCAGCCAACGTTTGCACCACCCGCGGGCCCGTCACGTCGAACCCCGCGAAGTCCCGCCCCACCGTGGCAGCAGCCAAGAGATAGAGCGCCAGCACCTCTTCCGCGAAGCGGGATCCCACACGGTCGAGTGCCGCCTCGATCTCGCGCAAGCGCCCAGCGCGCAGCAGCGGGTCCAGCACACCGGGAGACAGGTCCAGCCGGGCATCCGCGATCAGGCGAAGCAGCACACGGCGCAGGCGCGTCGCGTGCAGATCCATGCCTACTTCCCGTGTCGTCGTCACCCTGGATCCACGGCCCGCGCCGCCTGTTTCAGCTTCGCCAGCCGCACGTACAGGATCGCCGCCCACCCGCACACGTCAGCCAGTTCCTGCTGGATCTCGTCGATCGTGCACACTGCCGGGGACCCAAAGCTGCGGTCTCCGTACTCCTTGGCCCCCGCCTCCCAACGAGCGCGCACCTTCACGAAAAACTGCTCCCGGAGCACGATCTCGTCCATCTCACACCCCTCGTACCTGGCAAGTGTAGGTGGCCAACGCAAGGTCCGACTTCACCCGAACGACCGTGTAGATCGTGTCCAGGATGGTGATGCGATCCCCTGGCCGCGGGAACGCCAGCCCCGTGATCGAGTTCGCAACCAGCAAGATCCGACGGTCCCCGCGCTGCACCAGCGTGCCGTCCATCTCGAAGTCGGTGTAGTCGTCCACAAGCCCTCGGGCTGCGTGCGACGTCGTCGTCGGCGTGGTGCCGCTACTGCTCGCCGCAGTTCGCGTGCCCGGCGTCACGCGCGTGAGCGTCGCCGGCAACATGCCCGGAGCCACTGCCTTCGCGATCTCTTTCGCGATGTCGATGCCAAAGAGCTTCACGCGTACCCCCTGCTCAAGGTCCAATCGGTGTCGGCGAAGCCGCTCAGCTCAGCGGACCCAAGGGCAGCGCCCACGCCACCCGTGCCGGTCGACGACGCCAGGAACTCAACGATCAAGTCCCACACGATCGACGGCAACTTGCCGGCGAAGATGGTGGTGAAGAACTCGACCTCGACGCTGCCCGCCTTGACGCGCTTCAGCCGCACGTTGGCGTCGGTCGCCTTCTCCAGGGCTTCCGGGTCGCTCAGCAGCTCGAAGGCCAACTCGACCTGCGCATCCTTGATCTGCTGGTGCACGGTGCTGCTGTCCACTGCACTGCCGTAGCGGTCGGTGACGCCCGTGCGCGGCCAAGACAGCGTCTGCACCGCGGTCTTCGCCCCCGCCCACGTGAGCCGCTCTAGGAGCCGAGTCGCCGTGACCAGTGCTGGCTCCTTCTCGGTTGTGGCATCGGCGAGGGTCCACGTGCCACTGCTCGCCGCGCGCATCGACTGCGCGAGGTAGGTGTTCGATTCCGTGATCGTGACGTAGCTGTTCGTGCCAACGGTGATGGTCATGCGTTCACCACATTCAGGAGAACTGAAACTGGCCCAACGGCGACGACTTCGCACTCGCCGCCCACGTCGGTGACCTCCAGCTCCTGCCAGAAGTCGCCGAGCAGACTCGCCGTGTCCGCGCGCAACAGCGTGACTTCGAGGATGCCGTTGATCGCGTCGATCTTGACGATGCCGCCGCCCGTCGTGCTCTTCTCCAGGATCGGCGTGCTCAGGTAGCGGCCGTTCTTGAACCGGCTCAACGCCCACTTGATCGTGAGCGTCGTGAGGTCGAGCGGCGGGTCACCGGGCGCATCCTTGTCGACCACGGTGAAGCGTAGCAAGCGCTTGTTGCCTGCGTAGAACGTGAGCTTGCTCGCGGTCACCGTCATGTCGCTACCTCAGTCGATGTCACCGTCCGCATCGTAGCGGAGGTCCTGGCTGGCAGAAGATGCGTGTTCGGAGTCCCGCGTGGCGTTGCCTAGCCAGAGTGCCTCACGCGCGGCCACCGCCGCGATGATCTGCTGCCACGTCGCGTTGGCCGCGATCTCCCTGTCCCATGTCGCGTTGAACTCCGAGATCGCGTCCGCGATCGGGGAGCCGATGACCACCGCCGGCAGCACGAACGTCGCGCTCGCCGGCATGAGCCCAAGGGAGACCGCGCCCACCGTGAACGCCGGCGACGCAGGCACGAACGTCGCGGTCGCGGGGACCAGGGAGACCGTGACAGTCCCAAGGACCACCGCAGGCGCCGGCGACACGAACGTCGCCACCGCCGGGGTCAGCGATATCGCGACAGCGCCCACCGTGAACGCCGGCGACGCGGGCACGAACGTCGCCGTGGCCGGGGTCAGCGTCAGGGAGACCGCACCAACCGTCAGCGCGGGCTGCGGCGCCACGAACTGCGCCGCCGTCGCGTCCGGGGCTACCGTCGCGGTGCCGGCGACGCTCGGGGCTGGCACCGTGAACGTCGCGATGGCCGGATCCAGCGAGACCGCGCCGGCGGTGATCGTCAACGCCAGCGTCGGCGCCGCGAATGTCGCCACGGCAGGGGTCAGCGCGAGCGTGACCGCGCCGGTGGTGATGGCAGGCGCAGGGACGATGAACGCCGCCGTGGCCGGGTCCGGCACCAGTAACGATCCGGTGAGCAGCACCGGATCGGGGGCCACGAACGTCGCAACCGCCGGGGTGAGCACAAGCGTCACCGCGCCCGCCGTCAGGGTCGGCGCCGGAGCCACGAACGTCGCGGCCCCGGGGTTGGGCCCAAGCACAACCGCGCCCGCCGTCAGGGTCGGCTCGGGCGCCGCGCACGCGGCTACCGCCGGGGTCAGCGCCAAGGAAACAGCGCCCGCCGTGAGTGTGGGCGCAAGGGCGACGAACCCCGCAGCCGCGGGGTCCGGCGCGACCGAGACGGCGCCTGCCGTCAGAACGGGCACCGGCGCAGCGAACGATGCCACTGCCGGGTCGGGCGCGAGCGCGGCGGTACCGCTCGCGACTGGCGCAGGTGCGACGAACGTCGCGGTCGCTGGCGTGAGAGCCAGCGCCACCGCGCCAACGGCAAGCGTGGGCGCCGTGGCCACGAACGCAGCGACCGCCGGATCCAGCGCGACCGTCGCCACACCAACAGTCACCGGCGCAGGTGCGACGAACGTCGCCACGGCTGGCGTGATGGCCAACGTCACCGCGCCGGCCGTCAACGCCGGCGCTGCGCCGACGAATCGTGCCGTGGCGGGTGTCAGTGCCAGCGTGCCTGTTCCTGCGACCACTGGCGCAGGTGCCACGAACGTCGCCACCGCCGGCGTCAGGAAGACCGTCGCCTCCAACACAGGTTCCGGTGCGGTCGGCGTGATCCCACCGCCCGCTGGCGTCAGGTTGATCGTCACTGCTCCCACGGTCAGCGCGATCGACGGTGCAGCGAACAGCGCCGTCGTCGGCGGCGGTCGCATCGTATCAGTGACAAGAACCCGCCGGGGGTCCGCATCCGGTGCCCAGAAGATCGGAGGCTGGGTCGCAGCATCGCCCGGGAACCCCGTAATGACCGCGAACGCATCACCAACGTCGAGCGGATAAAGGAATGGGTGGGTAGTGCCGCTCGTTACAGCGTCGAGCGGGTAGGCACCAAGCAGACCGTCATCCGACGCAGCGCGAAACGTCTGCGATTCACGGAACAGCTCCTCGCTGCTGAGCACGCGGTTCCAGATCTTGAACGCGGTCATGTAGGCACGCGCACCGACCCCGGTTGAGTTGCCCCCTATCCGCATCTTGGTCCACGCGTTTTCTCCTGCGGTTCCTCCTGCGGATACGTCGCCAGAGTCGGTCGTCGTCCCCCACGCATCCTCCGACGAGAACAGCCGCAGGTAGCTCCTTACGCGAACCGTCTCCTCAACGAATCCCGCTGTCTTCGTGATGGCGATCGCCATCCACGTGTTCATCGTGATCGTGCCGATCTCTCCACTGGCCGATCCGACTTCACCAAAGACAGTCCAATGATACTTCCCTGCCGTCACGTCGTGATAGACGTGGAAGTAGCTATGCGGTGAGTCGTCGTCGAAGCTGAAGACGTACGAGAACGTCCCGTGCGCGAGAAGCGCCTCTGCGCGAACCCAAATGATGGCAGAGAGGTCTGCGAACTCCGCGAGCGGGTTGGCCTGGACTATAACGTCAGCCGTTCCACTTAAACCGACCCAGAGCATGGCGCATCAGTCGATCAGACGTTCGACCACTCCAGGGTCAACTGCTCCAGATACGCGTTGCCTGTCATCGTGTCGGCAGCGTTCGCCGCATCCCGGTAGAACGAGACGTAGAGCTGATCGCCGTTCGCCGCCGTGTCGAGGTTCGTGATCGCGATGGTCGTCTCCATCATCCGCTGCGCGGTGGTGCCCAGGTGCGTGTCGTTTACCGTCTGCGCGGTCGCGAACGCCTTGCTCGCGAGCGAGCCACTGTCGGTCTCGGGCGTGACCGCCGCCACCTGGATACCCCACCGCACCACACCGCTCGTCGCCGTCGCCGCTGACCAACGGATCCGCGCCGTGATCGTTCCGCCAGCGTAGTCGATGACCGGCGTCGACCAGAACACCGTCCATTTCGTCGCCGCATCGAACGCAACGACGAGCCGTGCGAAGTTCGTCCCGTTGACCCGCTGCATCCTGCCGGCGCTGATGTCCGGGTCGTTTTGTGCGGATCCGATCGGAAGAGGCGTGTAGACGGTCGCCATTCTTACTCGACTCCTGCGCCAGCGCCAGCGCCAGCGACTCCTGCGCCACGCCCACGACGCTGGATGACGAAGGTCAGAATCGCGAACTTCTGCTCAGGGGTCGCCGCTCCGCGGAATGGCTGCGGGAGTGCTGCGTTGAACGACGCCACGTTGGCCTCGACCCGGTTGTCAGTGGCGTCGATGCCGGCACGCAACTCGGGCTTCGTAAGCGACGCTGGGCAGTGCCCAGCGGCCATGAACTTGGCCCACTCGTCTGCCCGCTCCAGATCTGTGAGTGTGGCCATAGGATCAGACCGTCGTGAGCTGGAGCAGCCCCTCCGCGTTGATGTTGATCGTCAGGTCACCGCCGTTGGTCGTGAACGGGAGCCCAGGGCTACCGGTCGTCGTGTCGATGTAGGCGAGCAGGATCGACGCCGCGTCGTTCGTGACCTCCTTGATGACGACGAGCGCGGCAATCGTCGCGTTCGTCGCGCCACCGATCGCGGACCACAGGACGTCCGCGGCGTCGAACTCCGCACGGTCGTTCGCAAGATCAGCCACGACCGTCTTGCTCGCGAGCGTCTTGCGACCCGCGCCGGCGAAACCGCCCGTGTAGTTCGTCGCCACGATCTCGGCTGCCGCTGCCGATGACACGAACTCGTGGTCACGGTCGACGGCGTAGGCGCTCGTAACGAGCATCACCTTGATCGTGTCCGCGAGAAGGTCGACCGCGCCCGAGGACGCCGACCACATGCGCGCTGCCCCCGTGTTGTAGATGAAGTTCGCCATCGTTTTGCCCTACTCGTTGTCGTCTGGTTCTGGTTTCGGCTTCGGGTCACCCGTCGCTGCATCCGCGCCCTGCGCGACTGCCTCGACCTTTACTTGCGCAGCCGCTTGCTCCGCTTCCATGCGGACCTCAGCAGCTTCCGCCAACGCCTTCAGGTTTGCAGGGCTCAGCCCGAGCATCCCGCGCACCGCGTTCTGCACCTCGTCGTCGGGCGCCATCGGCGCACCCGCCGTCGCCATGTCCTTCAGCGCCGTCGTGATCTCGGTGATGTCGCGGAACCGACTCAGGTCCGTCGTCACGATCGGCATCAGCTCGAACGGCCAGCCGTTCAGCTCGAACAGGCGGTAGATCAAGTCCGACTCGATCGACGCACGCACCGCCGACAACGCGCTGTCCACGAGGAGACCAAAGCTCTTCGTCTTCCCCTCCGCCATCGCGTTGCTGCCCCGGCTGTCCGACCCGAGCAACAAGTGCTCGACGCCCAGGATGCGCGCGATCGAGCGCGTCTTTCGCTCCACCGCTGCTGCCAGGAACTCCTGCGCCGTCGGCGTCGACTTCATCACCTCGACGTCCCACTGCCGTACCTGCCCAGGTGCGCGGCGGCCGTCGCCCGTCGACTCGTACGGCGTGGAGTCGAGCAAGATCGCAAGGTCCTCGGACTTCACGTGCCCCGCCAGGAAGTCCATGACCACCTGCACCTTCGCGTCCCGTTCCTCCTTGGAGATGCGCCCCTGCGTCACGGCCTCCTCCAACAGCGCCAACGGGACACGCCCGATCGGGATCCCCGAGATGTCCGACTGGTAGCCGATGCGCTCCAGCTTCTCGTACGCAGTGAGCAGCTTCGCGTGCGGCGCGCACGCGCGGAACAACCCGTGTCCCTCCGGGCTGTCGTCAAGCGCGTCGTCGACGAGGTACAGCACCTTCGCGCGCGGGAGGTAAATCTCGCTGCTGTCGTGCGGCGACCGCTGCACCATCCCGTGCACGGTGCCCGTGAAGTCGACGTCCCACCGCTCGATCGTCGCCTGCGGGCGGGGCTCAACGTCGAAGAGCCCAACGACGCCGTCGTCGTTCATCTTGGCCGTCCACTCCGACACCGCGAAACCGTAGAGCTTGAACGTCGCCGCGCGCCGCACGACACGGAACAGCGGCGTCTCCATGTCGTGCAGGATCTTCTCGACCTGCTCCGCCAGCCGCTTCGCTTCCTCCGACTCATCCACCGGCATGAAGCGCCAGCTCGCCGCGCCGATCAGGTCCAGGTAGTGCCGCACACCCGCGGCGATGATGTCGACGTTCGCGAGGTTCTCGCTGAACGTCGTGTAGCGCGCCTGACCTTGCAGCCGCGCGTCCCTGTCGGCACGGACGAGGTAGCCACCCACGACCTGCGTGCCACCCGCGCCAAGAGGCTCCTTCTCCGCGAACGAACGACCGCGCAGGAACCTGAACATCGAGTCCAGGAACCCGCCGCCCACGGCCGTTCCGTTGCGCGTCACCACGGCCGGGACTCTACACGGTCACCCCTACCTGCGCACCAGCGTAGGTCCACCTCCGATCCGCATTCGCCCCGTGTCCTGGATCAACGCCGCAAACGCCCGCGACGCCGCGTCGACCTGATCCTTGTAGGTGCCCACCGGGAACGCCTTCAACTCGCCCAGGAAGATGTCGGTCCACGACCCCCTCACCAGGTACAGGTTCCCCGACTCGCACTGCGCAGCCAGGGGCGTCGCACGCACGTCCTTGCCGCCGCTCTCCGGCGAGAAGCGCACGTCCCACCCGGCCAGAAGCCCAGCCAACGCCGCCACCTGGGCCTTGCCCGACTGGCCAGGGTCCTGCGGGATCGAAATCTTGACGTTGATCCCGTCGCTCATCGCCGTGGCCCGAAGCAACTCCTCCACGCCACCCGGCGTCAACCGGGCACGGACCACGTTCGCGATGATGTACTGGTTCCGAAGCGTTCTGCCCATGAGCACGCCCGCGGTCCACGCCGACTTCGTCGTGGTCGACGCCGCCAAGTCCCACCCGCGCACCCATGTCGTCCCTTCCGGCGCCCGGTCCAGGAACAGGATCTTGTCCGCCTGGAACAGACCGCCGCCGCGCGGCGCAGGCGCTTGTTGGAGCTGCGAACTCACGGCGTAGTTGCCCCCGTGCGATGACAGCGTTGGCTTCAGCTCCTCGTCCAGGTAGCGGCGCGAAAATCGCTCCGGCCAGAGCAACTCGCCCTCCACACGACGCGGGTCAGTGAACCCGATCGACGTCGTCCGTGTGTGCGGGTGCGTGGGGTCGTACTCCATCGGCAAGCACAGCACGTCGTAGCCCAAGTCGCTCGCGAGCAAGTGCCCTTGCAGGTCCCGCTCGTGCGTGCGCTGGCCGATGATGACGAATGCGCTCGTCTCGGGGTTGTTGCACCGCGTGGGCATCGTCTCCGTGCCCCACAGCAGGACGGCTTCTCTTTTGGGGACCGACTCGGCTTCGCCCACCTTGGCGGCATCGTCTACGACGAACCGATCGCCTCGCTCGCCCGTGCCCAGGCCGCCAACCGACGTCGCGATTCGCCAGCCGGTCTTGTTGTTGTCGAACCGCATCTTGGCGTTCTGCTCGCCCTCCAGCAACTTGAACCGGTCGCCCCAGAAACGCTGGTAGATCGGCGACATGAGAACCGTGCGACAACGACGGTTGTCGCGGATCGTCAGCAGGTCGCTGTAGCTCGCGAGGATGCTCCGCATGTGCGGCAGGTTGCGTGGGCCCCACTCGAAGGCCGGCCAGAAAACGCTCGTCGAAAGCGACTTAGTACAACCGGGCGGCACCATGATGAGCAGCTTCTTGATCTGCCCGTCCGTGACCGCTTGCAAATGCTCGCAGATCGCGCCGAGACACCAACCGTCAATCAGCGGCTGCGACGGCTCCAGCACATGCCAAAACGTGCGCACGAAGTCGTGCAGGTTTCGCTCACACAACCGTCGGTCGATGTCACTCGACTCATCCAGCGTCTTCGTCAGAAGATCCAGGTCCGACAGTGACAGTGAGAAGTCGTCTTCGCTGTTGGTCATCCCGCAAGAGCCCAAGGTCCGCCATGATCCGCTTCAACGTCCGCAGGTCGTCCGTCGGAAGGAGCGCGAGCAAGTCCGCATGCAGCATGCCCGGCTGCTGCTCCCTGTGCTCCACCGCGACGCGCATGTCCGTCTTCGCGTGCCAGCCCGCGCGGCGCTCCAGCCAGAAGGTCGCCGCCTTCAGGTCGCCGTCCTTCGCCTGGGCCAACACACGCTCCGCAACCGCCGCGCTCGCCTCGGTCGCGGCAGTTTCCAACTCACGCTGGCACTCCTTCAGGAGCACAACCAACGGAATGTCGACCACTCGCGCGATGTCCTCCGGCAACACGCCGTAGGACGCCAGCACATCGACACGCAAACGCACCTCCGTCGTCAACGTCTTCGTCGGACGCGTTGCCAAGACCTCCTGCGGGAACTGCCGGATCAGGTCGTCCGTGTTGGTGCCCAGGGCAGCAGCAGCGGCAGCCAACGGCACACCGTACGACGCCATGGTGCGCACGATGCCACGGTCACGATCAGTGGGGATGTCCACGGGAGTGCTCGTAAAGTAGCACACCCGGCGCATGTTGCGCTAGACGGGAAAGAGCCGCCACGGGGTCCGAGCGTCACTACCCTCTCGAACTTGAACCCTGCAACGGTCGCCGTCTACAACCGCCGCAGGCATGAACACAACACCTTTCTCGGGGCCCCGTGGCCGCTCAAGACGCTGGCCGCTTACGCGGCGCCCAGGTCCTCGAAGTACAGCTCGACCGTGCCCGTGAACGTGGCCGTGCCCGTACCGCTCGTGACCGGCTGGCTCGCGTTCAGGTAGACAGCGTTGCTCGCGCCCGCCGCGATGATGACGTTCGTTTCCGCCGAGAGACTTGCTCCGTTGACCGTGCCCGTCGCCGTGCCGCCCACGCCCGTGAGCGCGGCAACGACGTTCTTCTCACCGGCGTTGGCGAACGCGGTACTCGCCGTGAGCACCGTGCCCACCGCGACGGTGAGGCTCGTGACCGCCTGCGTGGTCATGCCGGCGATGGTCACCGCCAGATCGACGACGCAGCCCTTGAGCAGGAGCTTGCGGTTGGGCAGATCGACCAGCTTCACCGAGCCAAAGTCGGCGGTTGAGATCATCGACACGACCGCCGCGGTCAACGTCAACACGTAGCGAACCGTCGGTCGCGCCGTCGTCGCCGAACGCGTCACGCCGCCAGCCGTGTTCGCCACAGGACCGACCGTCCCGTCGAAGTCCACAGCTTCCGCCGTGGAGTCACCAAACCGCGCGTTCTGGTGAAGCTGTACTTGCCGAATCGTCCGTGCCATCGTGTCACCTCTCGTCCCAAGGAACTAGAGCTTCGCGGGCATGTGCCCAGGGCGCGCGCCGCGCCGCTGGCTGCTCACACCGGGGAGGAAGCCTGGAACAACGGCGAGCTTACCGTCCGAAGCAATCGCACGCCAGCGTCCCTGCGGTATCCTCGCGGCAGATGGCACGCCGCCGACCCTTCACCGCCTGGACCTGCATCGGTGGCCCCTGCGACGGACAAACCGTGCCCAGGGAACTGCGGTCGCTCTCCTACATCGAACTGCCCAGCCCCACCCTGCCGGCCGCCACCGTGCCATCCCTCGGCCGCTACCTCCGCACAATCACCAGCAACACGGTCGTCTACGTCGCCGAACACGTCCGACTCAACGCGCTGCTCGGCCGCTAGCGGTGTGGATGTCGCGCAGCACCTCCGTCAGCACACGCCACGAGACCAACTCGTGGCGCATGCGGCAGGAATCCCCCAACGCGCGAGTTCGAACCACAGTCGAGACTTTGGCAGCCAGAGTGGAGCCTGCGCCGGTTGATCCAACGGAATCACGAGAAGGAAGTCCCACCCGCGCGCGAGCGTACGGTCCTGGATCGCCTTCCGCTCGATCATCGTCCACCCGCGCTCACCCCACCCGTTCCGGTACAGCACCACCACCGCCCGAGACTCGTCGCCGAACACGCGCGCGAAGGTCTCCATCCCGTCGGTTCCGGCGAGCTCTTCCTGTCGCCGCGAGTAAATGAACGTCGAGACTCGGCCGTTCAGAGCGTCGTTCAGCTGGGTCGCGAGCGATTCGTCCTGGGCCAAGAACGAGAAAGCGACGTCGTACTTGAACTCGCCTGCGTCGCTGCTGGATGCAGACTCGGGATCGTCGGACATGCGTGGTCGGCAGTTTGCCGTTCGGGCCGCTCCTGACAAGTCTGCCACAAGCACTTCGCCCGCGGCCACCGCGGGCGTTGCTTAGGGCGACCCCGACTTGCGACCCTCCACCGGTCCCCGGCATCGACACGGTGTTCAACGTGTGGTCGAGCACGGCGGCCAGAACGAGGGCCGAGCCGGTTGGAGCGAGCCTGCGACAAGTGCGACCCTCCGGATCGCCGAGCGCACCGCCGTTCCCGAGCAGTCTTACGCCCGAAGGGGTTGCAGCGCCTGAATCAGCGCGCTGGATCAGTACCGCTTCGATGGCGATCGTACTGCTGCAGAAGTGCTCGCGCGAACTCGTGGTCGAACATCAACTTGCGCGCCTGAAGCGAAGGTGCGCGAGACGTTCGAGAGGCTGGGGATGCGCACGGGCCGGTTGCCCGACGATCTGACGGCGCCGGCGTCGCCGTTCCCATGGCCGTGCGTTGGCGCCACCGGCGGGTAGGCCGGTTACTTGGCGACGCTGCGCGGTTGGTTAGCGAACACGGGCGGCAGATACTTCTCGTGCACCTTGTGCAGGTAGCTTAACCCGGCGTCTGCGCTGGCGGACAACTCCAGGCGCTGCTGGAAGAAGTGCAGGCGTGCCCGCGCTCCCTCCAGGATGCGAGCCCAGGGCATCGCCCAGACCTGGATTGCCGGGTCGTCCAAATCCGTGAGCAGTCCCCTCGGGCGGCCCTTCTGCGTCGTGCGGGTCCTCGCCGTGTCGTCGATTGCGTTGGAGACAGCCCAGAACTCCCACGTGGTGCGTGAGTCGCGGAACCTCTCGTCCTTGGCCACGGCAAGCGCGTAGTCCTCGACCTGCCCGAGCACCTTGTTGGTGATCCTCTGGCTCGGCCGCTTCAACTCGATGACGAGGTGGTGGCGCGATTCCGGGTCGGTCTGGGGGATCAGGCACCGCGACAGCATCAAGTCCACGATGCCTCGCCCACCGTCGGGCAACTCCACTTCGGCCTCGCGGTCTGCACCGGGCTCGCGGCCCAGTAGCTCGCGATGCTTGGCGAGCACTTCGTTGAGGCTCTGATCGGCGACCGTCAGCGCGAACTGTTCGCCGAAGACCCACGCTTGATCCTCCAGGATCTTCTGCAACTGCGCGCGCTCCAGCAGTTGCTGCTTGGAGGTGGGGTCGAACAGCAGCAGATCCAGGCCGGACAGGAAGTCGAGCCGGTTCGAGATGGTCTTGGAGGCGTTGATGATCGCGGTCAAAGTCGTGCGCTGTAGCAGCTCGGCGAGGTCTTTGGCGCGATCGGCTGGGAGTTCGAGCACGTCGCGGATTATGCGCTTCGTGGCGCTCGGGCTCGACTCCATCACTTCCTTGAGCAGCCGGAGCGAGAACCGCTTGCTCTTGGCGTCGCTCCCCTCGAAGTCGGGCAGGTAGTCGTTGACGTTCTTCGCCACCACGTCAAACACTTCGCGTTCGGTGCGTTCGATGATGCTTCTCGGCTCGCCCTCGAAGGGGTAGACCCGCTCCGCCTTCCACTGCTCGATCAACCCCCGAGCTTCCTGCACGCGACGTGCGCGGAAGTATAGTCTTGCGCAGACCAATGGCAAGCCTCCGCTACTCGTACCGCCTCTACCCGACGACGGAGCAGCGCCGCGCGCTTGCTCAGACGTTCGGGTGTGTGCGTGTCGCGTGGAACGACGCTCTTGCTCGGTCTCAAGTGAGCGGTGCGAAGTACCCTGGGTTCGCGGCGACGAGCAGACTCCTTACGGAGTCGAAGAAGTCGCCTGAGCGCGCGTGGTTGAACGACGTGTCCAGCGTCCCGGTGCAGCAGTCGATCCGAAATCTCGACGTGGCCTTCCGCCGCTTCTTTAACGGGCTGAAAGGCAAGGGGCCGAAGGTCGGCTTTCCAACTTGGAAGCGGAAGGACGGCAAGCAGTCCGCCGAATTCACCCGCAGTGGTTTCAAGCTTCAGCGAGGGAAGCTTTACATTGCGAAGGTTGGCGACGTAGATGTGCGCTGGAGCCGGGCGCTTCCGTCCGTGCCGAAGACTGCTACGGTGACGCTCGACGCGGCTGGGCGCTACCACGTGTCGTTCACGGTCGAGAAAACAGACGTCGCTTTGAATGGCGGATCTCCGGTCGGCGTCGACCTTGGCATTAAGACGTTCGCTGCGCTGAGCACTGGGGAGCTGGTCCACGCGCCCGACACGAAGCGCCTTGAGCGTCGCATCGGCAAGGCGCAGCGCGGGCTGAGTCGATGCCGTAAGGGCTCTGCGCGGAGAGGGCGAGCGAAGCTCCGCGTCGCTAAACTGCATGCTGTCCTGGCGGATACTCGCCGGGACTTCTTGGAAAAGTTCTCCACTCGACTCGTGCGGGAGCACTCGCTGATTGCCTTGGAAGATTTGAACGTCGCTGGCATGGCAAAGAATCACTGCCTTGCTCGCGCGGTCAATCGACAGGGTTGGCGCATGTTCCGAACAATGGTGCAGAGCAAGTGCGAACGGTATGGGCGCGAGGTGCGCATTGTCGGCCGATGGGAGCCGACAAGTCAGGTATGTAGTGGGTGTGGGCATCGGTGGGGCAGGGTTGGGTTGGGTGTGCGGACGATTGCATGCGAGGGGTGCGGCGAGGTCCACGATAGGGACGTCAACGCCGCTAAGAACGTCGTGGCGGCAGGGCTTGCCGACACGGAAAACGGACGTGGAGAATGGGTAAGCCGGGTGGTGTCGATGGGCACTGGCGTTCCGTTCGTTGAAGCGTCAACCGCCGGGGCCTCCCCCGGAATCTCCGCCCTTTAGGGCGGGGAGGATGTCAACGGTACGGCTCGCCGGGAAAGATAGCCCAGGGCGTTTGTGGGGGTTCTCTAAAAACGGAAGTGTGTGAAAAAAATGGGCGCGTTTGCAGAGGGACGTCGCGCTGGTCCCCAACCCCCCTTGCCATGGGGCTTTTCTCATTCTGCGAATCGCCCTTGCCATCGGCCCTTGGGCGCCTGCCATGGTGGCGTGGTCGGGAAGTCCCCATGGCATGGGCTCTGTCTCATTCGGCGAACCGCCCTTGCCATCGGCCCTTGGGCGCTGCCATGGTGGCGTGGTCGGGAAGTCCCCATGGCATGGGCCCTGTCTCATTCGGCGAACCGACCATGGCAAGGGCCCTTGGGCGCCTGCCATGGCGGCGTGGTCGGGAAGTCCCCATGGCATGGGCTCTGTCTCATTCGGCGAACCGACCATGGCAAGGGCCCTGGGACGAGGGGGCCCTGGGACGAGGGGGCCCTGGGACGAGGGGGCCCTGGGACGAGGGGGCCCTGGGACGAGGGGCCCTGGGGCGAGGGGCCCTGGGA